>Ga0308175_100000550_pt1 | contig 25533 bp, 26 predicted proteins | sample PhyCR1_3_FD_203893 | JGI IMG/M metagenome (GOLD analysis project Ga0308175, IMG submission 203893) | Soil microbial communities from UC Gill Tract Community Farm, Albany, California, United States - DLSLS.C.R1 | ecosystem: Environmental > Terrestrial > Soil > Agricultural land | place: USA...
GGAGACCGCGGACACGCGCGCTTGCGGACGCGGGTCTGGGCTCGTCGCTCGTCTGTTGACGGCCGTATCGCGATGACCGGCAGTGCCATCCCCACGACCGGCCGACGCACGATCCACCCGGCCTGGGAATCTATCTCGCGCCGTAGCCCAGCCCGCGCCGCTGCGCTGCGCGTTGACGTCCCTCGCGGAGAGATCGGAAGACGGCTCGCGCACCAGCGCATTTTCGTTCAAGGGGGTGGCCGACCGCCGGCCACGGGGTCTCGTCTGTTGACCACCGTATCGCGATGACCGGCGGTGCCATCCCCACGACGGGCCGACGCACGATCCACCCGGCCTGGGAATTTATCTCGCGCCGAACCCAGCCCGCGTCGCTGCGCGGCGCGTTGTCGTCCTCACGGGACAGACTGGAAGCGGCTCGCGTGTCGCCGCATGTTTGTGCGGGGGGGCCGGCTGCGGCTACAGGGGGCTCGTCTGTTGACCACCGTATCGCGATGACCGGCGGTGCCATCCCACGACCGGCCGACACACACGCAAATGGCCGTGGCGGCGCGGTCAGCTCGGCCGCAGCACCGCGCCGCTGGCTTCCTCGGCGAGCGGGCGGGTCGCCTCGTCGTAGTGGCTCCAGCACACCGGCGCGTACTGCTCGTCGGCGCCGAGCTGGACCTGCGGGCCACGGACGGTTGGCGCGCCGTTGACGAACCGCAGGTTGCAGATCGCCTTCTTCGCGCAGTACTGGCAGGTCACCTTGACCTCCTCGATGCGATCCGCGAGCTCCATCAGGCGCTGCGCGCCCGGGAACAGCCGGGTCCGGAAGTCGGTCCGCAGGCCGTAGCAGATCACCGGGACACCGGGGTCGATCGTGATCCGGCGCAGGTCGTCGATCACCGCCGGCGGCAGGAACTGCGCCTCGTCGATCAGCACGCAATCGAGGCCCGCGAAGTCGCGGGGGTCCAGCACGGTGTCGTGATCGATCATCAGATCCGCCGTGGCCTCGAGGCCCGAGCGCGACGCGATCGTGCTCGCTCCGAACCGGCTGTCGAGCCGAGGCTTGACGAGCAACACGCGCTTGCCCTGCTTGCGGTAATTGTGCGCCACCGCGAGCAGGTTCATCGACTTCGCCGAGTCCATCGTGCCGTATCGAAAGTAAAGCTTCGCCACGAGCGCTACCCTAGATCGGGGGGCTGACAATGCCCGGTTCCTTGGTGGATGCCCTCATGTTCGAGCTGTGGCGGCGTGCGACTCCAAGTCAGAAGCTCCGCAAGGTCTTCGGGCTAGGCCAGATGATCAACGCGTTGGCCCGCAGTGAGATCCGGAGCCGATATCCGGGCGCCACGGAGCGCGAGATCGAGCTGCGGCTGGCGTCGCGGACCCTCGATCGCCAGACAATGATCAAGGCTTTCGGCTGGGATCCCGACGTCCACGGCCGCTGATCTATGGACTCCGCGGCCCGCGACCGGCCACCCCCTTGCACAAAATGCGGTGGCGCGCGAGCCGTCTTCCGATCAGTCCCACGCACAACGGCGACGCGCCGCGCAGCGCCGCGGGCTGGGTTCGGCGCGAGATAAATTGCACGGCCGGGCGGTCAAGCGTCGGTCGGTCGTGGAGATGGCACCGAGGTCAAATCGCAATCCGGTGGTCGACGGACGAGCGACGGGCCCAGACCCGCGGCGCAAGCAAGCGTGTTCGCGATCTCCAGGAACTGCGCGCGGAGGAGAACGCGAACGTCGATTTCCATGGCAGCGACGGGCCCAGACCCGCGGCGCAAGCAAGCGTGTTCGCGATCTCCAGGAACTGCGCGCGGGAGTAGTAGCCGCCGCCGAGGCTACAGATCCCGGAGCAGCCGGCGGACGGCCTGGAGGGCCGGGATGCCGGTGACGCCGCCGCCGCCGTGGGTGGCCGACGACGCCTGGTAGAGGCCGCGGATCGGGGTCGTGAAGTCGGCGTAGCCGGGCGCCGGGCGCATGTGGAACAGCTGGCTCGCCGACAGCTCGCCGTGGAAGATGTTGCCGCCGACGAGGCCGTAGGTCGTCGCCATCTCGTGCGGGCCGATGACCTGGCGATGCAGGATCGACGACGTGAAGCCGGGCGCCAGCTCCTCCATCCGCGCGATCAGCCGATCGGCGTAGGCGTCGAGCTCGGCGGCGTGGGGCTCGGCGGCGAACGTGTGCGGCACCCACTGGGTGAACATCGACATCACGTGGTGGCCCGGTGGGGCGAGGGTCTGGTCGAACACGCTGGGGATGCAGATGTCGGCGAACGGCACGCGCGCCGGGACGCCGGCGACCGCGTCTTGAAAGGCGTGCTCGATCTCGTCGAGCGAGTCGGCCAGGACGATGGTGCCGCCGTGGGCCTCGGGATCGAACCCGGGCTTGCAGGTGAACTCGGGGAGGCGGTCGAGGGCGAGGTTCAGCTTGACGGTGCCGCTGCGCGTCTTCCAGCGCTCGATCGCCGTGACGAAGTCGTCGGGCAGGTCCGCGCGGTCGAGGTGACGGAGGAAGGTGATCGACGGGTGAGTCGTCGCGACGATGGCGTCGGCGTCGAGCTCGTCGCCGCCCTCGAGCACCACGCCGGTCGCCCGGCCGTCGTGCACCTTGATCTTCGCGACCTCGGCCTCGGTGCGGATCGTCGCGCCGAACGACTCGGCCGCGGCGCGGATCGCCTGGGTCACGGCGCCCATGCCGCCTTCGGGGAAGCCCCAGGTGCCGGACGGGCCGTCGCCGCCGTCGCCGTCGTCGACATTGCCCAGCTTGTGGTGCGCCATCACGTAGGCGGTGCCGGGCGAGCGGGGGCCGGCCCAGGTGCCGATCACGCCGCTGACCGCGAGCACGCCGCGCACGGCGTCGGACTCGAATCGCTCCTCGAGCAGGTCGGCCACGCTCATGGTCATCAGGCGGGTGACGTCGCCGACGCCGCGCTCGTCGAGCTTGCGGAACTGCCAGGCGGCGCGCAGCGCCGCGAACAGGTCGGCCGGGCGCTTGCTGCCGAGCCTGGGAGGCACCCGGGTCAGCATCGGACCGAGCAGGGCGCCGAGCCGGCCGAGCCAGGCGTCCCAGCGCTCGATCTCGCCGGCGTCGCGCTCGGAGAACTTGGCGATCTGGGCGCGGCGACGGGCGGGATCGTCGCACATCATGAGGTAGCGGCCGTCGCGCCGGGGCACGAAGTACGGGAACTGCGGGTAGATCTTGTAGCCGAACCGTACGAGCTCGAGCTCGTCGAGCACCGCCCGGGGCAGGAGGCTCACGACGTACGACAGCGCGGTCATCTTGTAGTCCGGGCCCCACGGCGTTTCGGTCACCGCCGCCCCGCCGACCTTGTGGCGGCGCTCGAGCACGGTGACCCGCCGCCCGCGCTTGGCGAGCAGGCCCGCGGCGACGAGGCCGTTGTGGCCACCGCCGATCACGATCACATCACATCTCACGTGCTCCTGTATCGCACGAGGCGCCGCGCGGTCACAGCGCGCCGAACGCGCGCGCGGCATAGACCGCGAGGGCGCCGACCGTCGCCGCGGCGGGGATCGTGAAGATCCACGCCCACACGATCCGGGTCGCGACCGCCCAGCGAATGCCGCGCGCCTTGGTGACCGAGCCGACGCCGATGATCGCGCCGGTGATGGTGTGGGTCGTCGAGACCGGGACCTTGAGGTAGGTCGCGGTGAACAGCGTGATCGCCCCGGCGACCTCGGCGCAGAAGCCGCCGACCGGCTTCAGGTGGGTGAGGCCCATGCCCATCGTCTTGACGATCCGCCAGCCGCCGACCGCGGTGCCGAGCGCCATCGCGCTGTACGACGCGATCACGACCCACGGCGGCGCCCCGGTGACGTTCTTGTCGAGCACACCGCCGGCGATCATCACCGCCCAGATCACGCCGATCGTCTTCTGCGCGTCGTTGCCGCCGTGACCGATCGAGTACGCCGCCGCGGACAGGAGCTGGCCGACCCGGAACGTGCGATCGACGCGCTGCGGCCGCATCTTGCGGAACAGCCAGAACACCAGGAACATCATGATGCCGCCGAGCACCAGGCCGATCAGCGGCGCGAGCAGGATGAACTCGAGCGTCTTGCTGAGGTTCGGCCACTGCACGACGTGGAAGCCGCCGTACGCGACCCCGGCGCCCGAGATCCCGCCGATCAGGGCGTGCGAGCTCGACGACGGCAGCCCCCAGAACCAGGTCAAGAGGTTCCACAGGATGGCCCCCGACAGCCCGCACGCGACGACCACGACGTAGGTCTCGCTCTTCTCGACCGTGATGATCTTGGAGATCGTGTCCGCGACGCCCTGATGGAAGATGAACAGCGCGATGAAGTTGAACACCGCCGCCCACAGGACGGCGATCTTCGGCGACAGCACGCGGGTCGATACCACCGTCGCGATCGAGTTCGCGGCGTCGTGAAACCCGTTGATGACGTCGAAGATCAGCGCCGCCGCGATCGTGGCGATGACGATGGCCGAGGTGGTCATGCGCGGCCCGGCCTCACGCGTGCTCGAGGATCACGCCCTCGATGATGTTCGCGACGTCCTCGCAGCGATCGGTCGCCGACTCGAGGTTCTCGTAGACCTCTTTCCACTTGATGACGACGATCGGATCCTTCTCTTCCTTGAACAGCCGGGCGACCGAGCGGCGCAGGATCGCGTCGGCCTCGTTCTCGAGCCGGTTGATGTCGATGCACAGCTTGAGCGTGGCCTGCGGATCTTTGAGCGAGCGCAGCCCGCGGGTCGCGGCCTCGACCTGCATCGCCGCCCGGTGCAGCACGTCGGCGAGATCGCGGACGTCGTTGGTCATCACGACGAGCTCGTAGAGCTCGAGGCGCTCGGCGGCGGCCTCGACGAAGTCCATGACGTCGTCCATCCGCGTGATCAACCGGTGGATCGAGTCGCGGTCGATCGGCGTGATGAACGTCTTGTGCAGCGCCTCGACGCAGCGGTGCGTGATCGTATCGGTCTCGTGCTCGATGTCCGAGATCCGACGGCACTTCGCCGGGATGTTGGCGCCCGTCGTGACGAGCGACAGGAACTCCTTCGTGCCCTCGATCGTCAGCGCGGCGTGCTGCTCGAAGAAGTCGAAGAAGCTGGTCTCGCGGGGCAGAAACCGACCGAACATGCAGCCTCCTGGGCGGAGCGTGTAACACGGGCGCGACCGGCGCGTCATCGCGGCGACGGTGCAATTTTCCAGGCGATGCTGTCGCGGTACATTCGCACGCTCGAGCGTCCACGCGTACGGCGTTCAGGATCCGGCGTTCGGGCCGCCATCAGCTCGCCGCGAACACCAGGCCGGCCCGGCGCAGCCGCTCGATCAGCGGGGCGGCCATCGCGACCGACGGCGTCAGCACACCTCCCGGCGAGCTCAGCGGATCCCTGGCGAGGCACAGCGCCGCTTCTCCCAGCATCTTCGCGGTCGACCCGTAGCCGGGATCGGCGCGATCCGACACGGTGAAGATCAGCACCTCGTCGCGCGCGGCTTCGGCGACCAGGCGCAGCGTCCAGTGGCCGAGGGCTCGTTGCTCGGGCGACGGGCCCTGGCCGGGCTGGGGCCCGCGCTTGGCCAGCTGGTCGCGCAGTATCGGGCGCATCATCGCGAACTCGAGCGCCAGGACCGCGCCCGTGATGCCGGCGGCCATCACCGCGCCGCGGGCGGTTCCCGGGGTCGACATCACCTCGCGATACACGAAGTCCTGGCCCCACGGCTCGCCGGCGAGCGCGTGCGCGCGGCGGACCACCCGCGTGTTCACCTGGGCCATCACGAACGGGGCCGTGAACACCTTGAGGTGCCGCTCCCAGCCGATCGACCGCTCGTCGGGCGCCGCCGGATGATCTCCGTCGGGGTCGGGATCGAGCGCGTAGGGGTTGTCCAGGATCCTGCGGATCGTGCGATCGGTCGAGGCCTCGCGCATGGTCTCGATCGCGCTCGCCAGGGTGCCCCCCGAGAACCCGCCGCTCTGCTCGCCGTAGAGCGCGGTGACCTTGTGCGCGGGGTGGCCGAACCGCGCGATGAACGCCTGCTGCGCCGCCCAGGTCCCGAGGTCCGACGGGATCGAATCGAAGCCGCAGGTGTGGACGATCCGCGCGCCGGTGGTCCGGGCGCGCTCGTGGTGCGCGTCGATCATCCGGCGCATCCACTGCACCTCGCCCGTCAGGTCGCAGTAGTGCGTGCCGGCCTCGGCGCAGGCAAAGACCAGCTCGCTGCCGTAGCGCGCGAACGGCCCGGTGGTCGTGCACACCACCCTGGTGCGGCGGGCGAGCTCGCGCATGGCCGCGGGATCGAGCGCGTCGCCGGTGACGATCGGCACGTCGAGGCCGAGGGCGGCGAGCTTGTCGCGGCTTCGCCCGGCGATCGCCCAGCGCAGGTGCTCGCGCGGCGCGCACGTCCGGAGGTAGTCCGCGACCAGCCGGCCGGTGAAGCCGGTCGCACCGAACACGATCACGTCGAAGTCACGGGTCATGCCGGGTTGGTCGCTCATAGCGTCGGCAACCCCCGCCACGGCGCGAGCGGGAAGGCGGCCTCGATCGCCGTGACGTCGGCGGCGTCGAGCACGACGGGGTCGGCCGCGGCGAGCTCGTCGACGTGCGCGGCGATCGACGACTTGGGGATCGCGAACACCGACGGGTGGCGCGTCAGGAACGCCAGCGCGACCTGGCGGGGGGTGGCGCCGAGCCGCCTGGCGATCTCGGCCAGCGCCGGGCTCGCGGGGAACCCGCCGCGGCTGCCGAACGGGCTGTACGCGACGACGGCGACGCCGTGCCGCGCGCACCACGGCAGGACGCGGTGCTCGATCGTGCGCTGGCCGAGGTGGTAGAGCACCTGGTTGCAGGCGATCTTGCCGGGACCGGCGAGCTGCTCGGCCTCCGCGAGATCGTCGTCGTCGAAGTTCGACACGCCCCACGCGCGGATCTTGCCGTGCTCGCGCAGGGTCTCGAACGCGCGCAGGGTCTCGGCGAGCGGCAGCTCCTCGCGCCAGTGCAAGAGGTAGGCGTCGAGGTGGTCGGTGCCGAGCCGGCGAAGGCTCGCCTCGCACGCCCGCAGCGTCCCGGTGTAGCTCGCGTTGCGCGGCAGGACCTTGGAGACCAGGAAGATCCGGTCGCGCACGCCGGCGATCGCCTCGCCGACCAGGGTCTCGACCTTGCCGCTGCCGTACAGCTCGGCGGTGTCGACGTGCACCATGCCGAGCTCGACCGCGCGGCGAATCGCCGCGATCGCGGCCTTGCGATCATCGCGCTCCATGTGCCAGGTGCCGATGCCAAGCACGGGGACCGTGTGGCCGGTGGGTCCAAACGTACGCGCGCGCATGTCCGGCATCCTACGCCCGCCGGGCGGCGCTATCATTCACCCGTGCCGCCGTTGATCGAGACCCTCGCCGCGCGCCTCACCCTCGGTGATGTGCGGCCGGTGCTGGACGCCACGCGCCGGGCCGCGGTCGCCGTCGTGCTCCACGACGAGCCGTCGCCGCGGGTGCTGCTCATGAAGCGCGCCGAGCGCGCCGGCGATCCGTGGTCCGGCCATATCTCGCTGCCGGGCGGCGGCTACCACGCGAGCGACGGCGACCTCCGCGTCACCGCGATCCGCGAGTCCCGCGAGGAGCTCGGCATCGAGCTCGAGGGGGCCCGCATGCTCGGCAGCCTGCCGCCGCTGGCCCCGCGGACGTCCGGCCCCACGGCGATCGAAGTCACGCCGCTGGTGTTCGCGACCGCGGCCGCGCTCGAGCCGGTGTGCGGCCCCGAGGCGCTGGCGGCGTTCTGGCTGCCGCTCGACCTCGCCGCGTCCGGGGCGCTCGACGGGACCTACCGGCACCCCACCTCGCAGATGACGTTTCCGAGCTGGACGTACGAGGGGTACGTGATCTGGGGCCTGACGCGGCGGGTCCTCGAGCTGGTCCTCGAGCTGGCCCGGTAGCCGGCGCGCACGGCTCACAGCAGCGGGATGGTGATCTCGCGCGTCGGGCGGGCGAACAGGAAACCCTGGATCAGGTCGATGCCGACGTCGCGCACGGTCCGGAGCTCGGCCTGGGTCTCGACGCCCTCGGCGATGACGCGGCTGCCGAGCTCACGGCACAAGGTCGCGATCGCGCCGACGACCCGGCGCTTGGTCGGGTGGCGGTCGATGTCGCGCACCAGCGACATGTCGAGCTTGACGACCTCCGGCTCGAGCGTCGCGAGCGCGCCGAGCGCGGCGTAGCCGGCCCCGAGGTCGTCGACGGCGATCCGGTAGCCGCGCTGGCGCAGCATCTCGACCTGCGCCGGTCCGGCGACCGCGTCGAGGCCGATCCGCTCGGTGATCTCGAGGACGATCCGCGAGGCGAGCGGCGCCAGCGCGCAGCTGTCGCCGAACAGATCCTCGTCGGTCAGCTCGAGCCCGTGCACGTTGACGAAGATCAGCACGTCGTCGGGGACGTTGGCCGCGGCGTGCGCGACCGCGGCCCGCACGGTCCGGCCGAGGTCGTGGATGCGCCCGAGGCGCTCGGCCGTCGCGATCAGGACATCGGGTCGGTTGAGCGAGCCTTCGTCGGTGCGCACCAGCGCCTCATAGGCGAACGGGCGGCCCAGCGTGACGTCGATGATCGGCTGAAACGCCATCCACGATTGGGCGAGGGCGTTATCGAACCGGGCCGCCATCCTCGTCAGCTCGCTGTCCGTGGTCGAGCGCGCGCGCCGCCGCATCCGGGCGACGCCGTGGCGGCGGGCGGCACGCGCGACGCCGGCCGCGAGCGTCTCGTGATCGAAGGGCTTCGACAGGTACGACACGGCGCCGGTATCGATAGCCCGGACCGCGCCGTCGAGCGAGGGGTCGCCGGTCATCAGCAGGACCGGCAGATCGTCGTCGTAACGCCGGATCGCGGCGATCAGCGCGAACCCGTCGATCTCCGGCATGTGGACATCGGAGACGACACAATCGAACGGGACCGTTTGATCGCAGACGCTGGCGATCGCGGCCTTGCCGCCCTCCACGACCACCACCTCCCAGCCTTCGTTGCCGAGCACGCGGGCGCAGACCCGCCGCATGGCCGGATCGTCATCGACGACCAGCACGCGGCCCAGGTGCGCTTTCTTCATCGCTGCGTTGCCCACGATTGACCTCTACGTATGGCTCTGGCTCTGGCTCTGTCCGCGCCGCCGTCGGCGGCAGAGGATGTCGTCACTGATCAGGGTCGCGTGAGACACCGATAGACAGTACCGCAAAACCTCAGTGCGATCTGCGCTCACGCGGCGAAACGAGAGCCGATCCCCGATACGTCAGATCGATTCTCGCGACGATCTCTGGCACCAACCGCACAGGGCCAAAGCCTCGCGTCGAGGTGTTGGGCGCGGGAGTTTCCAAGCAGCTGTAGTCTTCTCGGTATGCGCGATCCGGAGTTGGTACGAGATCTCGGCGAGGTCGTCCTACGCATTTCACGTCGGACGGTGACCTAGATCGTCCCACCTTGTTCGTACCGGTGATCTTCTACGGATCATCCGATCCCGTTTCACCGTGAGAACGTAATCCGGGTCTTGCAGGTTCCAAAGTGCGCGCGGGGTCGGCGCCACGCACGACAGATCGGGAGCGCGCACGCGTCGTGTCCAGGCTGCACCTGGTGAGGTAGGCTGTGAGCACGTCATGGTGGTGCGTGAGCTCCGGTTCGAAACGACGTGGATCGCGGATCCGGGCCGGGCGAGCGCGCCCGAGCTCGCACGTGTCGTCGCGGGTGTGGGGGTGCCTCCCGATCACCGGGGACGGCGAGAGGCGGTGCGCGGCTCGTGAGCGCGGCCGGCATCGATCATGTCGATGAGACCGGGGCGCCGTGCGCGCGCCACCCCGCGGCGGCGCGCGAGGATCTGCTGCAGCTCGCGCTGGTCGGCTCGCGCGCGCCGGTGTTTCATCACGACTGCGCGTCCAAGCTCCAGGGCCTTGTGATGGCGCTCGACGAGATCCGCGAGCTGACCGTGGACGGCGATCCCCAGCTGACCAGCGCGCTCGAGATCGCGCTCGACTCGACGCACGAGCTTCACGCCCTGCTCAACGCCAATCGCGCGCTCACCAAGCCGCCGCGGCGGACCGAGATCGCGCTGGGCGACCTCGTGGGGCGCGCCGCCGAGCTCGCCGGGGTGGCGTTGCACGGCACGTTGCCCGACGCGGTGGTCTCCGTCGCGGTGCCCTCGGTGCCCCAGGCGCTCGCGCTCGCGATCGATGTCGCGGTGGGAGCCCGGCGCGGCCGCACGCTCGTGATCGACGGCGAGCTCGTCGCGCGCGAGGTCGAGCTCGTCCTGCACGCCGCCGCCCCGTCGCCGGCCGACGCGAGCGAGGCCCTGGCGATCGCGACGTTCGTCGTCACGCGCGACGGCGGCAGGTTGTGGTGTGCCGCGGCCGGCGATCGGCTGGTCCTGCGGCTGCCGTGTTCCTAACCTCGCCATGAAGTTCGCTCGGTTGCGGAGCTCGCGAAGAACGCGGACACGCGCGCTGGCGACGCGTCGCCGTCCTCGCGCGGCCAGCTATTCACCAACCGATCAAATCCTGCGGCGAGGTCCTAGGCGGCCCTGCTCGTGCTGGCCGCGATCAGCGCGCGCTCGGCGGCCGAGAGCTCATAGGCGTCGAGGACGGCGCGGTCGAGCGCCAGGTCGAGCTCGCGGGCGGCCGCGATGGCCTCGCCGGTGCCCGCGCGCCGCGCCGGTTCGAGCTCGAGCCGCTGTGCCACGAGGTGCTCGATCACCGCGCGCTCCGGGGCGCTCGGCGTCGCGATCGGGAAGTTGCGGATGTACTGGAGCTTGGGGCGGACCGAGCCGTTCAGCGCCGGTGGAAACCGCCGCTGCGCGTACCAGCCGTAGAGCCGGGAGTTCAACACGGCGAGCAGGTAGAGCTCGGCCGACGGCAGCATCCAGACCGTCGTATCGGGGACCAGCTCGCCGCAGAGGTCGAGGGCGCACGCCGGCTGGGTCTGGATGTCCTGGTAGAGCAGCCGCGGCGCCCGCGTCCTCACGAGCGGGCCGACCGGATCCTGCAGCTCGTACCAGCGGTACGAGCCCGGCTTGCGACCCGGCCAGGCGGTATCCCAGGCGGTCGGCCGGGGCTCGAGCGCGGCGCGAAACCGCGCGAGGTGCTCGAGGACGGTAGGGAGCTCGGCGAGCGAGGTCCCGCGATCGACGAGCAGGATCCAGCGCTCAGCCTCGGTCGGTAACCAGCTCCGCAGATCGCGGCCCTTGAGGAACGGGCGGATCACCGCGGCGGCCGCCGGCTCCGCCGCGAGCAGGCGATCGCGCGTCGCGCGGTCGAGCACGAAGGCGCGGTTGCACCCGGTGACGATCCCGCGCGCGGGGCGCTCGGCGACGATCTCGCGCAGCGGCGTCCAGCGCGTCTCGAGCCGATCGATCAGCGCCCGATCGGCCGGGGCGTCGATGTGCCACGGATCGGCGCGCCAGCGCTCGCGCGCGTGAGGGGCCCCGACGTCCTCGAGCTCGATCGAGGCGCCGGCGGGGAGCCGGGCCGCCCGGATCGGCGTCTCGCGGGCCGCGCCCATCGAGCCCCATACGATGCAGGGGAAGGCATCGGCGTCGCTGAACAGGGTGGTGCGCGCGAGATCGACGATCCCCTCGACGCTGCACTGCGCGGCGAGGTGGGTGCGCAGCGCGCGGCCGTACGCCGCGGTCAGCCACTTGTTCGGCGTGATCAGGCAAAACCGCCCGCCGGGCCGTGCGAGCCGGTGGACGAGCTCGACGAAGTAGACGTACAGATCGGCGACCCCGTCGTAGCTCGCGAACCGGCGCAGCTCCAGCTTGTGCGGGCCGAGGTGCTCCTGGCGCACGTACGGCGGGTTGGCGATCACGGCGTCGAAGCCGCCGCGCGAGAACACCGAGGGGAACGCGTCCGTCCAGTCGAGCGTGAGGGCGTTGCCGACCTGCAGCTGCGCCGGACCGACGCCGAGCGCGGCGCGGGCGGTCTCGACCGCCCGCGGATCGACGTCGACCCCGTAGACGCACGCCGCCGCCCGCGCGTCGGCCTCGGTGGGGGCCAGGCCGGCGCGGACGAGGTGCTCGCCGAGCACGCGGACCACCGTGACCAGGAACGCGCCCTCACCGATCGCCGGATCGCAGATCCGCAGGGCGAGGATGTCCTCGATCGATCGGCCGCGCAGCAGCGGCTCGAGCGCGACCCGGGTCATCGGCTCGGTCACCTCGGGCGGCGTGTAGACCACGCCCAGAGCTCGCGGTGCGCCGGAGATCGCTTGCACGGCCCTAGCGTACCGCAGCACCGCGAGGGCGAACCGACCCGGGCGCCGTCAGGTTCGAGATCTTGGCGGAGGCTCCGGGTGGATCCTCGGCCCCACGCTCGCGAGCGCCGGCTCCGTGGTCTTGGCGGTGAACCGCGCGAGCACCTCGGTCGCGCGTCGGTGGCGGGTGTCCTGCGGGGGCGCGCCGCTACTGGCCTGGCGCCGCGCTCCCGGCATCGCCTGCGCGGCCCACTGGTTGGTCGGCGCGCTGGTCGAGAACGCCGACCGCACCTTGCCCGGCCTCACGGTGGGCTCGATGATCGGCGTCGCGGCCGCGAGCGCATGGGCGAATGCCGCCGCGCTCGCGTAGCGTTCGGAGGGCTCCTTCTTGAGCGCGCGCATCACGACGCGGTCCAGGGCGAGCGGAATGTTGCGATCGGGGGCGCGCAGCGAGGGTGGCACGACGACATCATCGAGCTGGCGGCGCAGGATCTCGCGCGCCGTTCCCCCCTCGAACGGCGTCGTGCCGGTGAGGAGCTGGTAGCACACAACTCCGGCCGCATAGAGGTCGGACGGCGGGATCGCGCCCTCGCCGCGGATCACCTCGGGGGCCATGTACTCGGGCGTGCCCGAGGCCACGCGGCCTCGGGTGGGATCGACCTCGTCCGGCGAGCGTGCCAGGCCGAGGTCGATGAGCTTGAGGGCGTCGCCTCCGCCGGCCGAGTCGACCAGGACGTTGCCGCTCTTGACGTCGCCGTGGACGAACCCGGCGTCGTGGAGCGCCTGGAGCCCGGTGAGGATCTGCCCGCCGATCGCGGCCACCCGGCGGAGCGGGAGCTGGCCGGCGGCCTGGATCAGCGCGTCGAGCGATTGGCCGTGGACGATCTCCATCACGATGAACGGCGTGCCATTGGCGGCGGTGCCGGTATCGAGCACCGCCACGACGTTGGGGTGGTGCACGCAGCTGCCGGCGCGGCCCTCGGCTCCGAGGCGCTGCGTCGCGCGGGGATTACTCGCATGACGCGGGTGGAGGAGCTTGATCGCCACCTCGGAGCCGTGCTCGTGATCGATGGCCTGGTAAACCACGCCCATGCCGCCGGCTCCCAGAACACTGCGGAGCAGGTAGCGGCCCGCGATGGTCTGAGCACCAGGTTCGTCCATGCAGAGAGCGGTAAAGCACACGCCATGCCCAGGCTAAGGTCACCGGTGAATGTGGTTCGGCCTGGCGATCACGCAAGACCTGCGGATGCCGGCTGTTCCGACGCCAAGCGTGCGCTCATGAGGGCTTGCGAGATCCTCGGTACCGACGTTGTTGACGCACCACACCATGCCATGGCGAGGAGCCACGGGTGGGTGCGCTGATGTCTGGAGTACCCGCCCCCCCTAGATACCGAACGCGATTCGGCTATGCGTGAGTGCGATCGCCACCACGATCGCGATGATCAGCAGAAGCAGGGTCTTGGTCGAGGGTCGCATGGCTAGCCTCCTCGGTATCCGGGCCGGACCAAATGAAGCGGGGCACGGCGCGTGGCGCACGACCTTCTCGTCAACCGATCCGAGCAGCGTAGGGGCGAGCCCGGGTACGGCCCTGGGTGCCCATCACCACGAACAGCGATCGTCCGATCGTTCCATGCAAGCGTGGTCATCTGCTCCCACGGCATGCTGGTCAGGTAACGGCCCGCGCGTCGCCCCTTGCTCATGGATCCGGGGCGGTACAATTCGCGTGCCGCTGATCGCGTGCCGCTGTCACGCCTCCCCGAAGATAGCATGCGTGACGCAGCGATCGGCCCAGGGCATCTCGGCGAGGGTGGTTAAGGTGAGTTCGGCGGCGCACACGTCGCATCGGCCGTAGCGATCATCGCCGGCATCGATCAGCCGGCGGCGATCCTCGATCTGAGCGAGCGCGAGGCGCAAGACGTCTTCGGGGCGCTTGCCGGGCTTCTGCGCGAGCAACTCGGCGAGCTGGGGCGGCCGCTTGCCGGCGAGGACCTCGGCGAGCAGGGTCGCGAGGGCCTGGCCGCGATGCATGAGGTGACGGCGTAGCCTGGCCAGCGTGGCGGAATCCAAGCGCATGATGCGCAGCGTGCGACGTCGCCTCGAGCGCGTCAACGGCCCGCCGTGGTGCGTCGATCAGCGACGGAGCAGCCGCACGGCCAGGTACCCGACTCCGAGCGCGACGCCGATCGCGACGATCGGGTGCGCCTGGATCGCCCGGCCAGTCCTCGTGGCGAGCGGGCCGGCGAAGGATGCGGCGTGCGATTTTGCCTCGCTGGCGATGTCCTTGAGCGACGATGCTGCGGCCTTGACGTCGGAAACGAGCAAGTGGATCCGGTCAGTTAGGTTTTCAGCGCGGAGTCCATTCTGGTTTTGCATGGTCAAAACCTCCTTGTCGTCCCGCAAAGGAGCACACCTCGTGCCGAGTTCGGCTGGTCGCTCAGATAGCTGACTAAGGGTTTTTCGTAACGGGCTGGCGGGTAATGGATACGGAATGGATTCGGAAGGACGGATGGATGTGATCGTTGCGACCCGGAGCAGGAGGGAGCCATCACGGAGCCGGCGGGCTGCACGGACGCGGGTAGGCCTGGGCCGATCGCTCCGACCGGGATTCCAACGTGTCTCCGATCTAACGGCCTATGTTAGCACACATGCGAATATGGTGAATGCCATATGGGGGATCATGCGCCGAAATAATCAACATCCATCGAATCCCTCGGTGCCTTCGTGCCGGGTGATGTGGTCAGGTGGTAACGCATGGGATGAACGTGCGAGGTGGGAGAGGTGCCCGCACGGGCGCGGCCCGCGTCTCCGCGCAAAGCCGTGACAAGGCCGAGCAGGTGTGAGCCATGGCGAAAGCTGCCTTGGTCCGCGGATCGCGGGTCTTCCGACGAGCTGACGAGGTGAGCGCCGGACCTGCTGGATCGTACCTGATGGTCTTCACCGCGGTGCTCCGGCCCGGTGTGCCGCGGATCGCCGAAAACAACACTGGTCTTAAGGGCATACGATCCCCTTGCGCTCTTGATGGCCCAAGGGGATCGAACCCCTGACCGCTGGAGTGCGATGAAGAGCTTGGTCATGGGATCCCGCGCGGTTGCAGCGAATTTGTTCCTTTGTTCGTGGATCATCGTCGGCGCAGCGTGCGGAAACGGTCGAGCTGGCTGCACGAGGCCGCGTAGCACATCGACCACCGGCGTGACGATCGCGTTCACGCAAGCTGTCGTCGACCACCGGCAGCGCCGCCAGCACCTGCGCCGGCTCGGTCGACCCTTGACCCCATCGCCGCGTCGGGGCAGCCTCCCAATAGCCTCCGCCCATGAAGATCACCAGCTTCAGCTTCACCGACCTCAAGACAAGTTGGACGCTCGAGGAGACGAGCTTCGACGCGTTCAACCTACTCGTCGGCGTGTCAGGCGCAGGTAAGACGAAGATTGTCGAGGCGCTGAAGCGGGTTTGTGCAGCAACGCTGAGGAGCGGCGTGGCTCCCGCTGACTGCGTCTGGGCTCTGGCTTTCGAGCACAAGAACGTAGCGTATCGCTGGGAGGCCAAAACACGGACTTCGGATTCTGAGTCTCCCGGCGCGGGCAAGTCTCCGCTGCCGTCGTTTGTCATGGAACGTGTCACAGTAGATCAGAAACCACTGATCGATCGTACGGAGGAGCACTTCTCCTATGGAGAAGACTCCCTTCCGAGATTGAAGTCCTCCGAAACAGCAATTCTGCTTCTCGAGGAGGAGTCACCCCTGCTCCCCATCCGGGGCGCCTTTCGGAGCGTCATGTTCAGCGAAGCTGTGCGCCCTGAAGAGACGGAGCTCAGCGATGGCCAGGTAGACGGGCCGGGGAGTCGTATCGACCTGCCTGCGGAGAGTCTCGACCTCTTGCGGTCCACGCTTGTAGTAGGCAATTCGGCGCTCTACGGAGGTCTCGTCACCTACATTGGCTACGTGATCCAAGAAACGCTGAAAGATGACTGGGAAAGTCTGGAGTCTACATATCGCGCCATCTTCCAGGTGTGACGAAGATCGGCGTCGAGCGAGTTCGACTCCCAGCCAGTCGATCGAAGTTCCTGCTCCGCATCCGCGAAGAAGGCTGCGACGACTGGATCCCACAGGATCGCATCTCCACCGGCATGGTGCGCACGCTCGCACACCTGATCGAGCTGACCGTCGCGCCGCCGGGCTCGGTGATCGTCATCGACGAGTTCGAGAACAGCCTTGGCATCAACTGCATGCCGCCCCTCGTCGACTTCCTCCTCGAGCGGGCGCCCGACTTCCAGTACATCCTCACCAGCCACCACCCCTACATCATCAACAACCTCCCGACCGACACCTGGAAGCTCGTCATGCGCAAGGGCTCCGTGGTGCGCGTCGTGAGCGCGCGCGACATCCCGGCCCTCCGCGGCGCTTCGCACCACCAGGCGTTCACGCGCCTCATCAACCTGCCCGAATACGTACAGGATGCATCGTGAACCTGTACTTCCTCGTCGAAGGTGACCGCACCGAGACGAAGCTCTACCGCCGCTGGATCGGCCACGCGCTGCCGCACCTCTCGGAGGTCCACCTCGTCTCCGACCTCACCAGTGATCGCTTCTACATCATCTCCGGCGGCGGCTACCCGAGCTACGTCGATCGCATCCGCGATTCGCTCCTCGACCTCAAGGAACATCCGGCTGTCGATGATTTCTTCATCTGCATCGACTCGGAGGAGTTGTCGTACGCTGAGAAGCTCGCCGAGATCGTTGATGAGCTCGCGCGCGCCGAGCGCAGCACTCGCGTACGCGATGGCAACCCGCACTTCCGCTCGCACGTGATCGTGCAGCACTGCTGCGCCGAGACGTGGTTCCTCGGCCACCGCACCATGATGACGCGCAACGGTACCTCGCCCGACCTGCTCCGCTTCCAGCGCTTCTTTGACGTCCGCACCGCAGATCCAGAGGGCATGGGATGTCTGCCGGGCTACGTCACGCGCGCCTCTTTCCACCTCGCGTACCTGAAAGCGATGCTCATCGAGAAGAACCCCCGGCTCCACTACACCAAGCGGAAACCGGGAGAAGTATTGGAAGCACACTATTTCGACGCACTTCGCGAGCGCTGTACTACAGGTGACCTCGCAAGCCTGCGCGTGCTCCTCGACACCTGGGACACGCTCACTCCTCCGCAAACCTCGCCGTGAAGTGCCGCGGCATCTTCGGCGCCGTACGGTTCATCGGCGGCACCACCCGGGTCCGGGCAGGGGGCGCTCGCCGGCGACGTCGCGGGTAGCGCCCCGGGGTTCGGCAAGTGACGTGGCCCGACCGTTTCGCAACCGTTCCCCAACCGTTCCCGCGCCGCGTCCGAAACGCCGAAGGGCCTCGCAGCGATGCGAGGCCCTTCGGTTTTCGTGGAGCCAAGGGGGATCGAACCCCTGACCTCTAGAGTGCGATTCTGCAGCACGGCGGAGCGCACCAATGAAACCGCCATGTTGCGCACCGCACGGATTTCGCAACCGCGCGTCCTCGTCGAGGATTCTGCGAAACGGTCACCCCGCAGGCCATGAGGGATCGACGGATGCAGCAACCGCTCCGTGCCGTCGCGTGTACCCGCTGCTCGAGGCGCAACGAACGAGCTGCGGAGGGTCATGGCGGCCCATGGTAGACGCGGGTGTGGATACACGCCATGTACGGCTTGTGCGATGGACGTTGCCGAGCAGCGTGCGCGCCGGCCTGAGTACCAGGCCGAGCTCGAAGCCCTGGGCGCGACGCGGTGCGGGCCGCCGCTCCTGCCACTGGCCAGTGCCGTTGCCGGCGTCCGGAATTCGGACATCGCGATCTCGAAGCAGGTGGAGCTACGGCGCCTTGCGCATGGGGTCGAGCTTGCGCATCGCCTGCTCGGTCTCACGCGCGAGCACCTGCTCGGCACGCTCGCCGGGCTGAACGGTGAGCACCTTCGACTTGCCGGTGAGCTTCACCGCGCCGAACGCCGACGTGAGCGCCGCCGCGAGATGCACCACCGGCTCGTACCTCGTCGCGCGCACCTGCAGCGCCGGCAGCCCCTGTAGCGGGTCTGGTCCGCGCACCTCGACGCGCGTCTTTGCGTCGCCGGTCGCTGACAGCCGACCCGGCCGAGCGGTCACGGTGAGCCCCGCCGCGCGCAGTGCGTCGGCCAGCACGTCGAAGCCGACGCCGATGCCCGAGGCATCGTTCGCGGCGGTGAGCCGCTACGCGCCGAGGCTCGAGTCCCTCTTCGTGAGCTTCCAGCTGCCCCACGGCAGGACGGTGACGAAGGCAATCATGAGCACCGTGGTGGCACCCTTCGGGCTGCCCATCGCCGCGGCCAGCGGCCGGGCGATCTCCCAGTAGCCGACGATGGCGCCGCACATCATCAAGCCGCAAAGCGCCACGCCGAACGACTCCCGGTGCTTGAAATCGTCGCGCCGGTTGTACAGCCACATGACGCCGAGGATCACCAGCGCCCACAGCGCCAGCAGCCCAAGGGGCGGAAGAGCGTAGCGCGCGCGGGCGAGCAGCATGCCGCCCGCTCCGACGGGCTCGAGTGCGAGCGCGAGCTCATCGTGGTGCGGCACGTTGTGGAACTTTTTCCCGACCCCGACCTCGATCGACTCGGCGCAGACGTAGTCGACCTCGACGGTGAGCTGCAGCGGCTGGCCGGGCGCCGCGTCGGAGGGGATCGGCACGGCGACCTCCACGCTCGCCGAGCCGCCCTCCTTGTCGCTCTTGTCGATGATGGTCGAGCCCCAGGTGGCGCCCCGCCCCGCGGCCTCCGCGAGCTTGTTCCCGTCGAGCCACACGCGCACGCGGTTGATGCCCGCGGCCAATCCTCCGTGGCCCTCGACGTCGAGGCGCGCGGTCTCCCCGGGCTCGGGCCAACGGTCGAGCACCCACACCGAGATACCGACCCCGCGCAGCGACGCCGAGCGCGCGTCGGCGAACAGGCTCGAGCCCCCCAAAATCAAGACGAGGCACCCGGCGAGGGAGAGCACGACTCCGACAGCGAAAACAAGGCCCTTCATGGCGGCAGCATCTCATGGTGACTATGCGCCGGTCACACCGGCGCGACGCCCGCGCGGGGTGGCTACCGTGTAGGCGGGCATGAGCACCTGTGATGCCAGCGCGACAAGCCATCGGATCCGCTGCCGCAGACCGCAGGCGTGCACGCCGAGCGTAGAGAGTCTTTACGATAGAACGCGTCGAGCCGTAGAGAAGTTCAACGCGCCCGTTGAAACTTTCTACATTGGGGTCGGTACCGTGCTTGCGGAACCGGTTGTGGAGGGTGACGCGATCGATGCCGAGCAGACGGGCGGCCCGGATCGGTTGGCGCCGAGCTAGACCCGCGCCAAGTGGAGCACACCGACCGTTCCGCAACCGTTTCTGCGGCCGCTCCCGGCGCCCGGCGAAAACGCCGAAGGGCCTCGCACCCCTGCGAAGCCCTTTGGTTTTCCGGTGGAGCCAAGGGGGATCGAACCCCTGACCTCTAGAGTGCGATTTTGGAGTACGGCAGTCGCGCGCCAATGAAACCGCCATGTTGCGCACCGCACGGGTTTCGCAACCGCGCGTCCTCGTCGAGGATTCTGCGAAACGGTCACCCTGTGGCTCGCGCCGACGGTTCGTGCCGACGCTCGCTGGTAACTCGCTCGGCGGTGTCGGTCGCCCGTGCGCGGCGCGTTGGTGGGAGGGTCACTCGCCATATATGCGGTGCCCGGACCCTGGGATCCGGGACGCGTGCCCGCCCCCAATCTCTCAGGGGCGGGGCACGCCGGATCCCGCCGGTGCCCCAGGTCGCGGGGCACAAGCGGGGCACACGGGGCACCGAGCCTTCGCTCCGACGACGATCGCGTGCCCCGAGTGTCGGGCACAGGGGCGCGTCGGGCAGCGTGCCCCGGGGCACCGCGCGAAACGGAAGTCCGGGCACCGCATCGGGGCACCACGTGACGTGGCATCTCGGCCGCCGACGATGTGTTCGTAAGCCCCTTCGACCGAACGATCTTCGTCGAGCTATACGAGGAACGATGCCGCGTCTTGCGGACGCGTCCACCTTGATGTGATCGCGTTTGACCGGGCGGGCACCTGCTCGTCAGCTGTGGTGGCAGCGGCAGGCTATCGGCCATGCTCGCGGTGGCAGCGGCGGTGCTGGTCGGCGGGCTGGACGGTGCGCACGTGCTCGCGGTGGACCTGGGCTCGCCTGCGATGGCGGCGACCTCGACCAGCTCGCCGGCGCTGGCGCGAACTTCAAGCTGTGCGGCGGCGACCTCGACCCGGCCCGGCGTCGTGGCGCTCGCCGGCGACGTCGCTCAGGCCTAGTCCGAGGACCTCGACGCCGAGCACCGGCGGGACCGTGGCGCGGCCGAGGAGCTCGAACTGCACCGGGTCACCAGCTCGCCGGCGATGGCGGTGGCGGCAACCTCGGGGCCTCGACCCGCTCGGCGGCGCTGGCGCGGTCGTGGAGCTCGTGGGTGCGGCGCTCGCGGTCCTGGCGCTCGACCACGGGTGACCCGGCTCGGAGGCGACCGCGGCGACCTCGACCGGCGCGGCGCGGTGGCGATGGGCGGCTCGCCGATCACGGCGGCCCCACGCTCGACCGCGGCGCTCGTGCTGGACGTAGCCGAAAGAAGAGACCTGGATGCGGTGATAGTGTCAAGTAAACAACATTACCGGTCGGCCAGCGTGCCGCTCGAGGTCGACATCGGCATCGCTGACAACTGGGCCGATGCGTAGCCAGCTCAGGGAAACACAAGCTCAAGCGTTCCCGGCACAAGCGCATCGAGGAGATCGGCGAACTTCTTCTTCGGGACCCTGGTCTTCGCCAGCTCGGGGGCAGTGAGCTGCAGACCGCCGGTTGCAGGGAACGTCGCTGCGACCGTGGCGGAGACGAGCTGCTCGCGGTCTTTGCCGAAGCCGGCGGAGAAGCCTACCGGGATCGCCGGCGTCATCGAGGGCGTGCCCGACGCTCCGATGCTCGCGACGACCACGAAGCTCCTGGTCACGACGCGGCCCTCGAGGTCGCCAGCCAGATCTCGATGTGCCGCGTCGGCGTCCCATGACCGCTCATCCCACGTCGTGTGCCATCGCACGACGATCGCCTTGGCGTTGCCCACGTTGTCGAGCTCGACGGACTTCACCGTGGCCTCGCCATCGCCCCATCGGGTCGACCACAGCTTGTCAAGCGGCGCTACGAACCAACCTTGTGCCGTGCGGATCGCGAGCGTGTCGACCTCCTTGGGATATTGCGCGTATTTCGCAAGCGTGCGCAGCACTCTGACATCGAGGAATGGCGTGCCAGCGAGCGTAAGCTTTGTCGGGATCTCGGTGCACCTGTAGTAATGGTTGCCGTTGGCGTCGGACCAGACGTCCGACGATGTTACCTCGAGCTCGGGCCACGCGTCGGCGACGCTCTTCCAGCATTGCTCCTTGATCAGCGCGGCGGTGTCGCTGGCGGTCACGGCCCGCATTGCGCGGGGGACGAAGCGGAGGTTCTCGGCGGCCTTGGGGTCGAGCTTGCGAAGGGCGGTTTCGACGACGGCGTTCGGGCGCAGCCGCAGCGAGCCCTGGTAAGCTTCGATCGCGCCCGGGTTGTCGCCGCGTTTGGCGAGGATGTATCCGAGGTTAAACAGCGCCGCGGCGCGCACGCTGGGGGACTGGCTGTGTTCGATCGCCTTGTGCGAGGTGGCCTCGGCTTTCGCGAGTTGGTTGGCGCGGAGCTGCACGACGCCGAGCTCGGATAACGCGACCGGATCATCGGGGAGGATCTGCAGGCAGTCCTCGAAGCCCTCGGCGGCGGCGGCGAGCTGGCCGGCCTCCTCGGCATGGCGCGCACGCTTGAGCGCTGCGGCATAGCGCTTCTGCTCATCGGCGGTTGGCTTGTTATCGGCCCGTGCGTGTCCTGCGAACAGCATCCAGACGCACGACACCAGCAGCCACTTTGACATTCCGCTATTCTGACATGGGCCGGCGGGGATCATGTCGGCAAGGAGGCCGAGGCCGAGGGCAACTACATCAACTTCCGGTTCTTCCGCAGGCACGGGGCACCAACGGCTGCGGAAGCTCGCTGGATGCTGAGCTACGCCGGGCATCGGCGACCACGCCTGCACGCCGCTGTGCCACGCCTGTGCGGGTTCGCCGTGATGGGCTCGGCGTACGCAAAGTTGGTGTCGCAGAACCGGCGGCCCGGCGCCCTGAACGGGCTCGGGGTTCTCAACGGCGGCCTCGCGACCCTGGGCGGGAGCGGCGGCTAAGTGAGGGGGCTCGACCGTTTCGCAACCGTTTCGCAGCATGGTTGCGCGCCAGGCCGAAACGACGAAGGGCCCCGCATCGCTGCGAGACCCTTCGAGTTCCCGGTGGAGCCAAGGGGGATCGAACCCCTGACCTCTAGAGTGCGATTCTAGCGCTCTCCCAGCTGAGCTATGACCCCAAGCAGGCGGTATGGGTATCAGCGAGGGCATGGTCTGTCAAGGCGCCGAGTTTCCTTGCTTTGGCTGTGTGGCGTCGCCGGGTTACACGCCGTGAGTGTAGTCAGGGGTCGTCAGCGGCTCGCCGTCGTCCCTCCACGAAGCCCGGATAGAGCCACCTGTGCGCTCCGCGCCCGAAGGGGATGTGTCCCAACGACCGTTCCATTTTGGCCAGAGCGGAAGATGAATTATTTCGATGAGCTTGATGAGGGTGCCGGGGCGATCGGCGCGGGTCGCCGGTATCCTCGGGGCGCGTCCTGGGGTACGCCTGGCCACGAGATGACGCGCGAACGCCTGGACAAGCTGCTGCTCGAGCGCGGCCTCGCGGCGAGCCGCGAGCGCGCCCGCGCGCTGATCATGACCGGCGACGTCCTCGTACGCGGCCAGCCCCAGACCAAGCCGGGGACGCTGATCGATCTGGCGGCCGACATCAGGGTACGGCGCGACGAAGACCCGTACGTCTCGCGCGGCGCGCACAAGATCGCCAGGGGCCTCGACCACTTCGCGATCGACCCGGCGGGTCAAACGGCGCTCGACGTCGGCGCGTCGACCGGCGGGTTCACCGACGTGCTGCTCCGGCGCGGCGCCGCGCGGGTCTACGCCATCGACGTCGGCTACGGCCAGCTCGCGTGGTCGCTTCGCCAGGATGAACGCGTGGTCGTCCTCGAGCGCGAGAACATCCGCACGATCGAGTCGGCGCTCGTCCCCGAGCCCTGCGACCTCGCGGTGATCGACGTCTCGTTCATCTCCCTGACGCTGGTCCTGACGCGCGTCGCCGAGCTCCTGCAGCCGCCGTGCGGCAAGCCGATCGTCGTGCTGGTCAAGCCGCAGTTCGAGGTCGGCCGCGCGCTGGTGGGCAAGGGCGGCGTGGTTCGCGATCCGGACGTCCGGCGAAGCGCCGTCGACAAGGTGCGCTCGTGGGCCGCCGCGAACGGCTTCGTGCCCGGCGGCGACGTCGAATCGCCGCTCCCCGGGCCGGCGGGCAACATCGAGTACCTCATGTTGCTCCGGACGGCGCCGCGGGTGGTCCTGCCGCCCCGGGTACCGCCGGGGTCTGGCGGGCCCTGAGGCCGCGGACGCGCGGGCCCTGTGTGGCGGTGGGGCTTGAGGCGGACGCCGGGGGAGCCGAGGGGGACGCACGGGCTAGCGTCGTGTACAGTCGTGATGAGAAGCCGGGTGAGCTGCGATGAGCCAAGCGGGATCGGGAGGAGCGGGGGCTCCGGCAGAGCGGCTGGTGAAACGGGGCTCCTCTCCGGTGCCGGTGCCGGTGCCGGTGCGGGTGCCGGCGCCGCGGTGCTCGCGACGCCACGGCCGATGTGCGGGCGCTGCCGCCGGCCGGTGAGCGTCTGTTACTGCGGCGCACTGCCGCGGATCGAGACCGCGACGCGCGTCGTGATCTTGCAGCACCCGCGCGAGCGCGACATGCCGATCGGCACCGCGCGCATGGCGAGCCTGTGCCTGCCCGCGTCCGAGCTCCACGTCGGCGTGCGGTGGGACGATAGCGTGCTGCTCGCCCGGGCGCTCGGCGACCCCGCCCGCCCGCCGATCTTGCTCTATCCCGGCCCTGGCGCCCGCGACATTCTGCGCGATCCGCCGTCCGGCGCGGTCACCCTCGTCGTGGTGGACGGCACGTGGTCGCAAGCCAAGACCGTCGTGCGCGACAACCCCGTGCTCCGGGCGCTGCCGCGCTACGCGTTCGCGACGCCCGAGCCGTCGCAGTACCGCATCCGCCGCGAGCCGGACGCGGCATACGTCTCGACGATCGAGGCGCTCATGCACGTGCTCGGCGTCCTCGAGGGCGAGCCGGCGAGGTTTCGCCGCCTGCTCGATCCGCTGCGCGCGATGGTGGATACCCAGCTCGCCTGTCAGGCACGCGCGCCGCGCCGCCGCGTGCGTCATCCACGCCCGGAAGGCCGCGTCCGATCGCCGGGCCACCGGGTGCCGGGCGTGATCACCCGCCGCTTCGCAGATCTGGTCTGCGTGGCCGGCGAGGCCAACGCGTGGCCCTACCGCGCCGGGGTGGCGAGCCCGCCCGAGGAGCTCGTGCACTGGGTCGCCCACCGGGTCGCGACGGGCGAGCGCTTCGCCATGATCGCCGCGCCCGAGCGGCCGCTGTCGCCGAGCACGACGTTTCACAGCGAGCTGACCGAGGCCGACCTCCAGCGCGGCGCGTCGCGCGCGGAGCTGTTCGCGCGGTTCACCGCGTTCTGCCGGCCGACCGATTTCCTGTGCGCCTGGGGCCACTACAGCCACAACCTCGCGCGCGCCGGCGGCGGCCTGCTTCCCGCGGAGCAGATCGATCTGCGCGCCGAGGCCCGCCGGATGGTCCACGGCAAGCTCGGCAGCCTCGAAGCCTACGCCGCCACGCTCGGCCCAGCGCCCGGGCCGCTGACCGCGGGCCGCGCCGGTCGCAGGCTCGCCATGCTCGTCCAGATCATCCAGGCGTGGCACACGCTCGCGAGCGCTTGCTAGAAGCCCTTGGGAATCGATCGCGAGGCGCCATGCTGGTGCGTGGCCCGCGCGGCTGCCACGCGCGGGGTCCCTGCGTGGGACCGTTCGCCCAGGCGCTGGTTCCCGGCGCGTGTGTGGGAGCGATCGCGGGCCGCCGTGCTGGTGCGTGGTCCGCGCGGCTGGCCCGCGCGGGGTCCCTGCGTGGGACCGCTCGTCCAGGCGCTGGTTCCCGGCGCGTGTGGGGGAGCGATCGCGGGCCGCCGTGCTGGTGCGTGGCCCCGCGCGGCTGGCCCGCGCGGGGTCCCTCCTCGGAGCCGGGCGCCGTGGCGAGCGAGCCGTCTTCCGATCTGTTCCGTGAGGACGACAACGCGCCGCGCAGCGACGCGGGCTGGGTTCGGCGCGAGATAAATTGCACGGCCGGGCGGTCAAGCGCCGGTCGGTCGTGGAGATGGCACCGAGGTCAAATCGCAATCCGGCCGTCAA
>Ga0308175_100000551_pt1 | contig 25474 bp, 21 predicted proteins | sample PhyCR1_3_FD_203893 | JGI IMG/M metagenome (GOLD analysis project Ga0308175, IMG submission 203893) | Soil microbial communities from UC Gill Tract Community Farm, Albany, California, United States - DLSLS.C.R1 | ecosystem: Environmental > Terrestrial > Soil > Agricultural land | place: USA...
TGCAATTTGTTTTCATCGCCGATACGCCGTTTTTGTTGGTGGAGGAGCAGCAGCGGCTGACGCCGGTCGAGGACGCGGATCGGACCGTGCTGTCGTACCTAGAGAAAGAGGCGAAATGGCATCCCTGGGTGAAGTACCGCTATGCGTGGTGGAATGAGAAGCGGTGGGTGTACGTGCTGTGGACGGCAGGGTCGGTGGTGGTGGTCGGCGGGATTGTGCCGGTGTTGGTGCGATTGATGATTGGCGCGGGGCTGGCGCGCCCGCCGCGCAGGGAAGAGGAGTACGATCTGTCGCGTTTCGGGAATGGAGGTTCGCGGACGAAGGCGGCTGAGGCGAAGCTGTCGGCGACTGAGATGTCGGAAGAGGAGTTGGCTGACTTGAAACACAGGGAGGAGTCGCTGAGCGGTTTCCTCCAGCCAAAGCGCGAGGGCGACGAGCAAGTTGCAACGGCGGAGGTTAAGCCGTTGCATAGGGAGGCGGAATCGGCCGCGGCAGGGGCAAGGCCGGAGGAGGGGAAAGACTACGGGGGGGAGTTTTACCCAACCGTTGCGCACGGTAAGCCGCAAAAGCGCTCGTAGGAATGTAAAAAGGGCGGCTGTTTATAACTCGCATAAGCCGCGCAATGGCTAACACTTAAACCGATTCGATGTGGTCACCAACCTCCCGAAGAACGCTGTGTCTAACATGGCGTAGTATCAGCGACTGGGAGGTCGGTTATGACGCAGAGCATGAACAAACTTGTGGGTTCGAGGTTGGCAAAGGTCTTCCTGGCGGGCTCGGCCGCGGTTGCGGGGCTGGGACTCAGCGGGATGAACTCCACGGCTAAGGCCGGCGGCGTCGATGTCGATCTGGACATCCGGCTGCCGCATGGCCGGGTGGAGATCGGACATCATCGGGCAGCGCCGGCGGTGGAACGCGTGTGGGTCGAGCCGGTATATCAGGACCGGACCACCCGGGTGTGGGTCGAGCCGGTGTACCGGACTGTGTGCGATCGTGTGTGGCGCGACGAGGTGCGGCAGGACGTGTGCGACCGCGTGTTTGTTCCGGAGCGCGTGGAGTACCGGCCGGTGGCTCACGCGGACCGCTGGGGGCGGCGCGTGTTCGTGCAGGAGCGCGTGGTGGTGACGCCGGCGCATTACGAGGAGCAGCACCGGACGATCGTGGTGGCGCCGGGGCACTGGGAGAATGTGGAGCGGCAGGAGCTGGTGGCGCCGGGCCACTACGAGGACCGCTGCGAGAAGGTATGCGTGTCGCCGGGACACTGGGAGGAGCGGCCGGTGAAGGTTGTTTACCGATAAGTCCGGACGTAATGAGAGAACTTGGGCGTGAGTTGGGCGTTTGCCCGGCTCACGCCTTTTCGTTGAAGCAGTGCGGTGAGGGTTACTTCTTCACGCTCGTCCAGAGTTTTTGCTCGACATGGTTGAAGTTGTTGAAGGACTGGTCCACGCGGTCGAGGAGCTTCTGGAGCTGGTCCTGGGGGAGGTCCTTGTCCTTGAGGGCGTCGCGGAGGGCGCCGGCGGCGTCGTTGAGGTCGTTGGCGCCTTCGGCGAACTGGCGGGCGGCGTCGTAGATGGCGAGGTTTTCCAGCTCGCCTTCCTTGGGCTGGTAGAGCAGCCGCCAAGGGCTGCGTCGGATTTCGGCGCTGGCGTTCTTGAGGTTGTCGCTGGTGGTTTTCAGCGAGGCGATCATGCCTTCGAGCTTGCCGCGGTTGCCGGAGAGGACGTTTTTGAGGGAGCCGGTGAAGTCCCTGGTGTTGGCGACGGTGGCCTGGATGTCCTTCATGGCGGAGTTGACCTGGTCCATGGTGCCGGTGGCCTTGCCGAGGGTGGCGTCGAGCTTCTCGAGGATCGGGGGGACCTTGTCCTTGAAGGAGGTGGTGACGGCGGCGATGTTGGCGATCGAAGTGCGGGTGTCGCCGGTGATGTCGCCGAAGAGGTTGCCGAACTTGTGCATCGCCTCGATGAGGGCGTCGGCGACCTGGTGATACTTCTGGATGACGGGGCCGCGGAAGTCTTTGACCAGGGCGGTCGCTTCGTTGCCGGTGTTCTTAAAGGAGTCGGCGGTCTGGGCGAACTTGTCCACGGCGGTGTTGACGCGCGGGACGGTGTCGCGCTTCACGTCGTCGAGCAGTGAGTTGACGCGCGGGAGGGTCTGGCGGCGGAGGTCGCCGACGGCGGCCTGCACCTCCGGGAGCATCGTGGCGGCGGTGGCGAAGATCTGGCCCATGGGGCTGGGAAGGCCGGGGAGGGACTGGTCGGGTGCGAGCTCGGGGGCGCCGGGGGAGCCGAGGGATTGGAAGTTGACCCAGCTTTGGCCGGTGAGGGTCCCGTCGATTCCGACCTTGGCGTCGGTCCTGACGGAGTATTTCTTGGGCATCATGAACGTGACGACGATCTGCGGCGGATTCTTTGGATCGGAGGAGCGGGCGTTGGTGACGTCGATGTCCTTGATGGTGCCGACCTTGAAGCCGCCGACGCGGACCTCGTCGCCGACGCGGAGGCCGGCGAGGTTGTCCACGAGCGAGAAGGTGATGCGGCGGGTCTGTCCGGGCTCGAAGAGCGTCGCGAGGCCTTTGATCCCGACGATGATGCCGACCATCAGGCCGAAGCTGATGACGATGAAGAGGCCGGAACGGAGGTCGCTTCGATGTTGATTGGGCATGGGGTTAAATTCGAAACTCGAAATTCGAAATTCGAATCAATGACGAATGACGAAATTCGAATGACGAAACGAAAGCAGGTTCGCCGTTTCGTCATTCGTCATTCGAGTTTCGAATTTGATTCGAATTTCGAATTTCGTCATTCGGATTTCCTTCAGGTTCTTCAGGTCCTGTCTTCTACTTTCGCTCGCCTCGCCCCGGTCCCTTCCCCGCGCGGCTTAAACCGGTGCTGCTCTTCCGTGAGGCCGAGCAGGTCTTCCTCGTAGCCGCCGGCGCGGCGGCGTTCGGTGAGGGGGCCTTCGGTGAGGCCTTGGATGAACTGCTGGACGAGCTTGTTGTCGCTGCGGCGGATCTGGTCGGGGGTGCCGGAGATGATGAACTTGCCGCGGTCGAGGAGGACCATGCGGGAGGCGACGCGGAAGGCGGAATCCATTTCGTGGGTGACGACGACCGAGGTGACGCCGAGCTTCTGGTTGAGGTCCATGATGAGCTGGTCGATCTCGGCGGAGGTCACCGGGTCGAGGCCGGCGGAGGGCTCGTCGTAGAAAAGGATCCTGGGGTCGAGGGCGATGGCGCGGGCGAGGCCGGCGCGTTTCTTCATGCCGCCGGAGAGGGCGGCGGGCATCTTGTCGGCGTGCTGGCGGAGGCCGACGAGCTCGAGCTTGATCTTGACCATGATCTCGATGGTTTCCTCGGGCAGGTCGGTGTGCTCGCGGAGGGGAAGGGCGACGTTTTCGGCGACGGACATGGAGTTGTAGAGGGCGCCGCTCTGGAACAGGACGCCGATGGATTTGCGGTACTCGGTGAGCTCGGCCTCGGTCATGTCGCAGAGGTCTTTGCTCCTGAAGGGCTCCTCGGACACGAGGATATGGCCGGCGTCGGGTTTCTCGTTGCCGATCATGAGGCGGAGCAGGGTGGATTTGCCGGAGCCGGAGCCGCCCATGATGACGAGGGTTTCGCCTTTGAGGATGTGGAGGCAGATGGAGTCGAGGACCGTGCGGCCGGCGTAGCGCTTGGTGAGGTCCTGGACCTGTATGACGGGGGGGTTGTCGGGTGAGTCCACGTCAGAGTCCGAGGTAGTAGAAGACGGAGGTGAAGAGGAGGTCGGTGACGATGAGTGCGACGATGGTGAGGACGACGGTGCGGGTGGTGGCGACGCCGACGCCTTGTGCGCCGCCGGTGACGGAGAGGCCGAGGTAGCAGGCGAGGCCGGAGATGAGGGTGCCGAAGACGCCGGCCTTGACGAGGCCGGTGAGGAAGTCCTTGAGTTCGACGGCGCTGAAGGTGTGCTGGAGGTACATGCCGGGTCCGAGGCCGAGGAAGACGCCGGAGACCACCAGCCCGCCGCTGCATCCCATGATGTCGGCGACGACGGCGATGCAGACCATCATGACGGTGGTGGCGATGACGCGGGGGACGACGAGGAAGCGGATGGGGGCGATGGCCTCGGCCTCGAGGGCTTCGATCTCCTCGGAGACTACCATGGTGCCGATCTCGGCGGCGATGGATGCGCCGGCGAAGCCGGTGAGGACGATGGCGGCGGTGAGGGGGCCGAGCTCGCGGAAGATGGAGATGGAGATGATGTCGGGGATGGTGGAGGCGACGCCGAAGCGGCGGAGGACGGGGTCCATCTGGAAGGCGAGGATGGCGCCGATGCAGAAGAGGACGAGCGAGACGATGGGGATGGATCGGACGCCGACGCGGTCCATCTGGAACCAGAGGTTTCCCCAGCCGAGCCGTTTGCCGCGCTTTCCGAAGAGCGCGGCGCGGGTGGAGGCGGCGGTGTCGCGGAGGAGGTACCCGAGGCCGCCAATGAATTCGATGGCGTCGAGGATGCGGTTGGTGGTGGATTTGAGGGGGTGGGGAATGTTCATAAGGGCCAGGGGTCAGGGGTGAGGGGCCAGAAGGGCAGTCTTGCTGACCCCTGACCCTTCACCCCTGACCCCCTATTTCGTCATTGCTTCCTTTTCGTCTTTGGCGAGGGTGAAGATGGAGTCGAGGCGGGCGATTTCGAGGAGGCCTTTTACGCGGGGTTGGAGGTCGGTGAGGAAGATGCGGCCGCCGGTGCGGCGGACTTTTTGCAGCGCTTCGACGAGGACGGCGATGGCGCTGGAGTCCATGTAGGGGACCTGCGACAGGTTGAGCACGAGCTTCCTGGGGTTGGGCTTGAGCAGGACGTCGAGAACGGCGGTGCGGAGCTCGGGGCTGTTGTGCAGGTCGATTTCGCCGCGGACGGAAGCGACGACGGTGTCGCCTTCCTGTCTGGCGGCGGGGACGAGGTCGGTTCCGGTGTTCAAGTCTGGCATGGCGTCAGTGGCGGATCTTATGGTCGAACGTAGAAACTTAGCACTCAGCACTTTCTTTTGGTAATCGTGAGCAGCATGCCGTCAGGTTGCGGCGTGTAGATCACGTCGTCCATGAGTTTTTGGAGGCAGATCAGGCCGACGCCGCCGGGGGTGAGGGGGTCGTAGGGTTTGCGCGGCTGGGCGGCGGGGTTGATGCCGGTGCCCCAGTCGCGGATGGTGACGCGGAGCTCGGGCGTCGCGGGGGGCAGGGCGGGGAGGATCTCGGCGCGAATGAGTATGGGGCGGTCGCTGGCGCCCAGGTAGGCGTGGCGGATGACGTTGGCGAGGGCTTCGTTGGCGCAGAGGCCCAGTTCGGCGGCGATGGGGTCGCCGAAGCCGTGGTTGTTGGCGAAGGCTTCGAGGGCGTGGCGGGCGGCGGCGATGTTGGCGGCGTCGCTGTCGATCTTCAGCTCGAGGGAGGCGGGTTTGGGTGTGGCGGTGTTAGGCATGCGTGCGCGCCTGGTAAGCCCCGGGGGTCGAGCGATCATGTTATCGTGTATCGGATTTGTCCTGGCGGGCTTGCCAGTCGGAGAGCCATTGTTGCCATTTTACCACATAGGGCTTGCGTTGGTCTTCGTCCAAAAAGAACTCGTAGCCGAAGTCCTGGCTGGTGAGTTTCCGCAGGCCGTAAATGGCGTAGAAGCGCACGGCGGGGTCGTCGTTGTCGAGGTCCTTGACGAGCTGGGGAATGACGGAGGTGTCGTGCCGCTGTACGGCTTTTTCGATGGCGGGGACCTTGCCGGCGGGGTCGGGGTTGGAGACGACCTGCCTGGGGCGTGGGCCGCAACTGGGGAGGAGGGGCAGGGCGATGACGAGAACCATCGTAAGTACCGGCGGCGGAGCCGCGCGGGTCCCTGGCGGCGGGTCGGGGGTGATGGTTCGGTCGGCGCGCAATGGGGTTGTTGACTCGGTTCTCCTTTATCGGCAATTCTCCTGGAAAGGGAATGAGGTTCTTTCGGACCTGCGCGGTTGTGGCTATGGGCGACCCCGTCCGGGCAGGGGGGAAAGGTTAATCGGCATGTCGCGCGAGGTGGCGCCGTCGCGGGTGATGCGCCAGATCACGCCGGTGCCGGGGTAGGGGGATGGGACGGGGGTGATCGTTGGCAGGACGCCGATGGCGCCGATGTCCACAACGTAGAGGGCGTCACCTTGGGGGGAGAAGCGGACGTCCACAAGGCGCTTGGGGCCGGGGGTTTGGACGTATTCGAGGCGGCCTTCGCTGGGGCCCAGGGCCGATGGCTTGGTGCGGAAGAAGACCTCGGCCCTTCCGCTGCGGGGGTCGATGCGGACGAGGTCGTAGCCGTAGTGCTCGGGGTGGGCGCCGGTGATGGGGTTCATGTCGCCGACCTCTGTGAGATAAAGCATGCCGGTGGGGCCGAAGGCGTCGTTGCGGCCGGCGTCCATTTTCGTGACGCCGACGTGGTGCGGGCGTGTGAGCAGGGGCTTGGGGACGGGCGGGTGTTCCTGCATGATGAAATCGGGCTGGCCGCCTTGCTCGGGTTTGAAGCGCGGGTCAGTGACGGGGATGCCGGCGTTGAAGTCGGGCCAGCCGTACCAGACGTTTTGCTTGACGACCCAGATGGCGTCGAGGGCGTTGGCGATGCGGCGGGAGCCGCGGTCGTCGAAGCCGTTGTCGGCGGCGTAGAGGTTGCCGTCGGGGCCGAAGGTCAGGCCGAAGGGGTTGCGCAGGCCCCAGGCGAAGACTTCCAGGTTGGAGCCGTCGGCGTTCATGCGGAGGATTGTGCCGTTGGATTTGGTGGCGCCTGCGATGGTCGAATCCTTCTTGCCTTGGCCGAAAGGTTGGAAGGCGGCGGTCTTGACCAGCGGGGGTTCCTTGGTGCTGGTGAGGACCAGTGGGTTGAGCGTGACGTACTCCTTATTGCTGACCTTGATGTCGCGGGCGGGGGTGTCGTGGAAGGCGGGGTGCTTCTGGAGCCAGGCGAAGACGAAGTTGTCCACGCCGACGACGCCGGCGTTGGTTGCGACGCCTTGGCCGAAGTAGATCTTGCCGTCGGGGCCGGCGGCGAGCTGGTTGTTGTGGTGGTCGCCGAGGCTCGGCAGGTCGGTGACGAGGTCGCGGAGGCGGTCGCCTTCGAGGGCGGAGATCTTGCCGCGGTGGGAGACGTAGAGGCGGCCCTGGTGCCAGAGCAGGTCTGTGATCGGGGGGTTGAGTTGCTCGGCGATGATGCGCATCTGGCCGGACTTGTCGATGCGCCAGATGCGGCAGGGGGCGGCCTCGTCGCCATAGACGTAGCCGCCTTCGGCGACGTACATGTTGCCGGCGTCGTCGAATTCGACGCTGGTGGGGTAGATCAGGTCCTTCACCGCAATCTCGACGCGGTAGCCGGAGGGGACCTCGGCGGCGGCGGGGTCGGGCTGGGGGACGCGGGGGAGTTCCTTCGGAGCCTCGGCGATTGGGCGGGTGGGGTTGGGCGTGACCTGCAGCGGGGTGACTTTGCAGGAGGATAGCAGCGGCGTGAGCGCGATTAGACCGGCGACGACGAGGAATGGGCGCGGCATTGGGAATGCTCCTTGGTTCGCCTGCTTCCGGTCCTCACTGGCCGACCCTTGGCCGAAGCAATTGTGGAGAATGCCGGCCCGCGCGCCAGCGCCCAAATCGCGAAGAGTTTTGGCGCGCCTGTCAGTGTGCCATCGCGTGGGCCATGTTCCGGCAGGATTCGGCGCATCGGCGGCAGACGGCGGCGCAGGCGGCCATGCGGGTGTCGCTTGGGTCGCTGTCGTGGACGTGTTCGCAGTCCTGGGCGCAGCGGTCGCAGATTTCGCCGCAAGCGCCGCAGGTGAAATGGTGCAGGTCGGAGCCGCGCATCATGAAGTTGGCGCTGGTCTGACAGATTTCCGCACAGTCGAGGAGCAGGCGCAAATGGCTGGGCTCGCTGTGGGGGCCGCCCATCTGCATGCAGTAGGTCGAGGTTTCGGTGCAGGCCTTGTGACAATCCACGCAGAGCTGGATGCAGGCGAGCATGTCTTCACTGAGGTATTGGCCGGTCGTGTCAGGCATTGTGTTCCTCCGGGATTGAGTGACGAGGGAGGGGATGCAATCAGAGTGCCGCCCGGTTCAAAGCGCCGATCGTTTCAGCCTCGCGACTTCGATATCGGCCTGGCGTGTGGGCTCGGGGATGCGGTAGCGGGTGACGCAGGCCATCGCGACGCTGACGGAGGACGGCAGGTCCATTTTCTGGCCGACGCTGATGAAAAGGGGATTGGTGGCGTCGCGCGTGCGGAGGACGACGCCGATCTCCTCGCTCTTGTCCATGAGCGCTGATTGCGAACCCGCGGCGGGGGCGGGTTCTTCATACGTGCCGATGAGGCGGGTCTTGGCGACGCCGACGCCGGGGACGTCAAGGAGGATGGACATGTGGGCGGCGAGGCCGCAGCGGCGGGGGTGGGCGTAGCCTTGGCCGTCGAAGCAGATGACGCCGAATTCGTGCTTCAGCGAGCGGATCGCTTCGAGGAGCGTCGGCCCCTCGCGGAAGGTCAGGAAGCCCGGGACGTAGGGGACTTGGGCGCGGCCTTTGGCGTGTCTAATTTCAACGATGCGTTGTTCGACGCGGTCGTAAACCACGGCGGCGGCGAAGACCCATTGCTTGTTGGCGGAGAACGCCGCATCCGCGCCTGCGACGAAGCGCGGGACGGGGGTCAGGGGTCGTGTGATGAGGCGGCCGCGCAGCTCGGACTGCGTGGATTTCCAGATTTCGACGAGGTCGCGCCAGTCTGGGTCGGCGGCGGTACGCATGGCGGCGAATGTTAGTGCGCTTCGATCACGACGGGCGAGTTTGCAGGGCGTGGCGGAGTTGGCGGAGTTGTTCGGAGATTTCGGCCAGGTGGGCGTTGACCTGGCGCAGCGTCGCGCGGCGGGAGGCGAGGATGAGCAGGACGGTGCAGATAGCGGCCAGGACCATCGCGGCGACGCCGGCGGTGACGACCGGGACGCTCACGGTTTCGAAGGCGTGCACGACGCCCCCCCAGTGCGCCTGGAGCTTGGGGTCGTCCGGGTGAGACAGGAGCTGATTAATCTTCGGCAGAAAGAAGATGAGGAAGCCGAAGTGGAAGACCAGGATGCCCGCGGCGGCGAACAGCCAGAGGCAGACTGTGAACGCGGTGAGGAGGGTAAGCCGCCGGTTGTGACGGGCAAGGGCGGTGGTCGCCTGTTCCGCGGGGCCGACGCCGTCCGCGGTGCGATCGCGATCGACCAGGGCTTTGCCGAGTTCTTTTTCTGTCATGGGAGTCACTCCTTGGGCCCGACGGCGTTCGCGGTCGAGTCGAGCATCTGCCGAAGCGCACGCTTGGCGTAATAGAGCCGGGAACGCACCGTGCCGACGGGGCAGCCGGCCACGGCGGCGATGTCTTCGTAGCTCATGGATTGGACGAAGCGCAAGACCAGGACTTCGCGCTGCTCGCCCGGGAGCCGGTCGAGGGCTACATGGACGCGCTCAACCTCGTCGGGGGAGAACGCGTCGTCTTCGGGCTCGTAGTCCGGCAGTTCATCCGGAATCGGAAGGGGCTCCGAGCGGCGCGGCCGCTGCCGCAGTTGACGCAGGGCGCGGTTGCGGGCGACGCGGTAAAGCCACGCGGTGAAGGCGGCGGGGTCGGTCAGCCGCGGCACGTCCCGAAAGACCGACAGCCAGATGTCCTGGAGGAGGTCGTCGGTCTCGATGTCGGGGTCGGAGAACATTTTGCGGAGGTAATAGCGCAGCCGCGGCGCGTAGCGGCGGACGAGTTCCCCGAAGGCAATGCCGTCGCCGGTCTGGCAGCGGACGACCAGCAGCCGCTCGTAAAGCCGTTCGGCAAGCTCGGTCGTCGGCACGTCCGTTGGCGGTCCTGGCCTCATGGGTACCGTAGGGAAGGGTGCGCGAGCCGCAGAGAAGTTCAAAGTTCAGCGGCGGGCGAAGCGATAGACGTGGACCTCGAAAGGCGCGAACCAGTCGGTGAAGGCGCCGTCGGTGGCTTGCACTTTGCGCGGGGATTCGAAGAGGACTTCGGCCGTTGCCGCGCCGGGCGGCAGGCCGGTGAATTTCACGTTGACCACGGACCCTTCGCGCTTGCAGGCGAGAATGAACAGCGCGTCGTCGGTTTCGCGGGCGAGGAACTCGATGGACTCGGCCCCCGCGCCTTCGACTCTGATCGGCAGCGACGCGTTGGGGGCGACCAGCGCGGGGGCGAGGGGACCGTGGTCGCCGATTTCCTGGACGAGGGGGCGGAGGACCCTCTCCCAGAACGCCCAGTTCCATTGCAGGGCTGCGTCGCGCGGCGACCAGGCCTGCGGCACGTGGCCGCCGAAGAATATGAGCCCCCGCGCGCCGTTAATGATCGCCTCGTATGCCATGAATCGTTCCTGCGGGAACGTGGGCATGCGGAGGGTCTTCCCCGGCTTTGAAACGCCGGACCAGGCGATCTGGAGCGTCATCCAGACGGGTTTGCGGCCGGCCACCTGCATCATCTCGCGCGTGTAGTCGCCGATCATGCTGATTTGTTTGTTCGGCAGGAGCGAATGCGTGCCGGGCGGGTAGCTGATCGGATAGACGTCCATCCCCGTGACGTCGTAAGCGGGATCGTATCGCCGCATGGACTCGACCGAGCCGCGGGGCGCCTGCACGATCCAGAGCGGGTGGTGGGGGTCCAGCTCGTGGACCATCTGGTAGGTGCGGAGCAGCGGCTCCAGCGGCGCCTTGCCCCAGTCGGGTTCGTCGGCGCCCTTCCAGAGGCCCATCCCGGGATGGTCCTTGAAGCGGGCGATGATCTTTCGGAGCAGCGCTTCGCGTTCGTCTTCGCCGAGTCGCCGCTCGGTCTTCGGCAACCCCACGGGGGACGTGGCTTCCCGCAGCCAGGGGAGGCAGTGCAGCCCGTACCGGGCGGCGGCGTCCTGGTACTTCTGCTCCGCGGCGAAAGCGTCATCATCCCACCCCGGTGGGCGATTGGGCCCGGTCCGGATGAAGGTCGCGCCGGCCTCGCGCAGCTCCTGGTAAGCCGGCTTGCCATTGGGGGCGAGTCCGTCGGGCGGCGGGGGCATGGTGAAGCCGACCGGGAACAACTTGTGCCCGTCGATGAGGAGCACCTGGTCCTGATTGAAGGTCGCCCGGGAGGCGGCTGAGGACGAAGCGGGGGCGGCGAGGAGGGCAAAAGCGATGATGACGAACTGGATGGTTTGGCGTTGCATAGGGGACTTCCGTCATTACGGCGGTTTCATGTCGCGCATGATAAGAATTCCATTGTATTGCATGGACGGGGTCTTATATACTTCCTCTAACCCCGCCGCGCGAGCGGTCGGCGGCCGACTGAATCGCCTCTTGAAGTAGGGACATGCGGGCGAGTCGGCGGGCGACCTGAAACCTCATCTCCCCCTCGCCCGGCGTGTCACGTGGTGGTGAATGATCGAATTACTTTCGCTCCCGTAGGGGGTGCGGTCAGCTGCGCGATCGGTTCTTTATCGCAGCCATTTTTCATTTCGCTTCCGTTTCCACTCCATGCGTCGGGTCGTCCTTTTTGCGAGGTGAGTGTCATGAATGACCGGGCACGCCACGTGGGCGCGACGGGGGAGTCAAAGGCTTTTAAGGGGTTCACGCTGGTCGAACTGCTTGTGGTGGTGGGGATCATCGCCCTTTTGGTTTCGATCCTCCTGCCGACCCTGAGCCGGGCGAGGGCCTCGGCCGTAACGGTGCAATGCCTGAGCAACATGCGGCAGATCGGGCAGGTCGCATATATCTACTCGACGGAGTACAAGGGGTACTTGCCTCCGGCCAAGCCCGACGCAATTGAGGTGATCACGGGCGGCAATCCCTTGCCCACCAACCCTTTGGCAACGTTTCACCGCAACAAGGAAAACTTCTTCCGGCTCCTAAAAGGCGGGACGCAGGTGTTCTACTGCCCGGCCAACTACCTGTGGGACCAGGAAGGCGACGGCGGACAGCACGACCCCAAATGGTTCAAGGAGCCGTTCATCACAAAGGGCACTGCCCAGGAGAATGGCGCCGACGTACGCATCCGCTACTGGTACATGGCCGACCCTTGGCAGCCGGATGATAAGACCCTTCAGGGTCCGAACCCGCCGAAGGGGTACACGCAATTTCTCGACATAAACAATAATGGCACCTCCCGTGACGAGTACGTGAAAAAGGCCGGGGAGAAGAACGCCTCGCGGATTGTGATCATGACGGACCAGTCGCGGCAGGCGTCGAACCAGTTCGGGTTTGCGTTCCTTCACGGCGGGGGGGCCAGCAAGCACGGCTGGGTCAAAAACAATCTCTACGGCGACCTCCACGCCGAGAGTCTGCGCCCGGACCAGTTGGTGTGGCGGTACGGTCCCACTAATGCCGCGTATTGGTAATCGGGGATCAGCGTCACAGCCGGGGTGAGGCAATGATTCGGCGCGCCTCGGCACACCGGTCACAATCGGGACGGTGGCACAGCAGGGCGGCGGGGTCATTGCGCAGTAGTGCGGCCGTCGTGTGAACGACGTCGGACCCTCGCGTCAGCAGCAGCGGGGCGGATCCGGCATGGCCTTGACGCACCTTCCCCTCGGCGAGCAGAGGGGCTGCAACCGCATTGAAGCCCGCGGAACAGCCCGGCCGGCGGACAGTCACCTCTGCTTCCCCGCCATTTGGAGTTCGGACGCGCGCGGTACGGGTGCGGGTGAGGTAGGGGACGAGGTCCGGCCCGACGAGTTCCTCCCCGACATGGATCATCGAATTGGCCCGGTGGTCGCAGCCGAGCAGCAGGACCCAGGCGTCGCGTTCATAAAGCCGCCAGAGGGGGCTGCCCGGCCCGAACGGATCGTGGCCGGCATGGCCGGCGAGTATCCCGGCCGCGGCCGGACCGAGCCCGGCCAGCGAGTGTGTCGGGTGGTCGCTGCGGACGGCCGCGGGGGATTGGCGAATCGCTTCGGTGATCGCGCCCACGAGCGAGGGCGAAGTCGCCGGGTCAAAGGCGGACCGGTCGTAGGTGAAGGTGGGGACGAAGACGGTGCCGCCGGGGGAGACGGCGTCGAGCAGCGCCCGCGCCGCTTCGGGCGCCGCGCCGGGGACGTGGCCGAGCGAGGAGAGGGAGGTGTGGGCGAGGAGCAGGTCGCCGGCACAGACGCCGAGCGAGCGGACGGCGGAGGTGATGTCGGATCTGGTGACGGTGATCACGGGGAATGCCTCGGCTCGCGCCCGCGAGGACTGATCTTAGGTCCCGATGCGCGAGAGGATGTAAAGCAGGCCGAGGATCGCCGCGCAGATGGCGGCGGCGAGCAGGAACCCGCCCCAGTGCACGAGCCGCGGGTGGCGGGTTTCGAGGGGGTTGGCGCGGGTGCTGCCGGCGTACACGATGGGGACGCCGGCATCGATGAGCTTCTGCTCGTCGCCGACGGGGGTCTTGAGGAGGAGGAAAAAATCGTCGAGCTGCTTGCGCGGCTGGGGCCGGGTCAGGAGGGACACGAGGATCAGGGTGAGCGCGCCCGGCGGGAGGTAGCGGACCATGAGCTCGGGCACGAATTGCTCGGTGCCGTACTTGCCGAGCCACTCCGGCAGCCGGTGGCGAGCGGCAGGCGCCGATTCCCGCGCGGCCGGAGGGCGGCCGTCGACGGCGTTGCTAACGAGCATCCCGATTGGCCCCAGCGTCGCCCAGGTGAGGAACAGCACGGCCACCGCCGCCCACGCGCCCTTGGCGTTGGCCCGCCGCCACAGCACGCCGCCCCAGACGACCACGCCCATGATCGAGGAGAACTGGAGCAGCATGGTGAGCGCGTTGGCGACGCGGGAGAGCGCGGTGGCGAGATAGACGCCGATCGCGACCAGAAACAGGCCGGAGATGCGGCCCACGATCAGAACTTCCTGGTCCGAGGCGCGCGGCCGGATCGCCGCCCGGTAGAGGTTGTGGGCGGCGAGCGCCGACGAGTTGACCATCTGCGCCGACAGCGTGGACATCTGCGCCGCGAAGATGGCCGCGAACATCAGCCCCAGCAGCCCTTGGGGGAGTAGCGCTTCCATGGCGATGCCGAACGCGTCTTCGCGGTGGCGGTGGAGCTGTTGCACCTGGTCGGCGGCGACGTGGCCGTGCGCCACCAGTGCCGCGAGGACGACGCCGGTGAAGACCCATCCCATGGCGCAGAATCGCTTGATCATGGTGCCGTAGGTGTAGCCGACGCGTCCTTCCAGCTCGGTCTTGCCGGAACCCAGCGCCGCGACGATGCCGGGCTGCGCGACCCAGCCGATCAGCGCCGTGAGGGAGGCGGCGGCAATCCAGGCCGTGGTGAACTCCTGTCGGCCGGCGCGCAGGTCGAACATGGCGGGTGGCAGCGCCTCGTGCAGCCCGCGGAAGCCGCCGACCGCGTATAAGCCGAACGGCAGCAGCAGGAGGGACATGAGGACGATGAGCGGTCCCTGGATCGCCTCGGTGACGAGCGTCGCCCGCAGCCCGCCGGCGAAGCCGTACAGGACGAAGACTACGGTCATGGCGTAGATCGCCCACCGCTCGTCGATTGCGCCGTTGGTGACCGAGCGCACGATTGTCGCCGTCCCCTTGAGCACGACGCCGATCGCCACGGACATCTTCAGCACGCCCATGACGGAATAGAGGATCGCGAGGCTCGGGTTGTACCGGGCGCGGAAGAAGTCGGCCATGGTCACGAAGCGCGTCCGCCGCACGTACGGCGCCAGCAGCCAGAAGATCGGCGTCAGCGGCAGGTAGAGGTAGGTGTACCAGATGCCGGAGAGGCCTTTTTCATAGGAGCCGCCGATGACGGAAACCGGCTCGTCCGCGTGGGACGCCGTGCCCAGGGCGTGCATGATCAGGTAAAATTTCCCGAATTTCCGCCCGCCGGCGTAGTAGTCGCCGGAGGTGCGGATCTTCAGCGCCTGGTACAGCCCCAGCCCCAATACGACCAGGAGGTAGGCGGCAACGATGGCGAGATCGAGTGTGCTGATGCGCGGCGGCATTGGGTGGCACCACGGGCTGCCAGCCCGCGTCATCAGTTAGCAAAGGAACACGGGCTGGCAGCCCGTGCTACGGGTGAAGGCCCGCGGTGGTAGCGCGGACATGCACCTGGCCGTGATACGGGGAGAGGTCCAATGTCTCGGGATCGATCATCCGCACGGGGTGGTCGTCGGCCGCCGCGGAGGTGATTTTGTAGCCGCCGGGGAGCCGGAATCGGATGAGGATTTTGGCCGGTGGCTGGCGGCTCGGCAGTGTCAGATCGGCAGTGATTTGGCCGGCGGCCAGTTCGGCGTGGGAAGTCAGGGAGAGGGGGCCGAAGGCGGTGGACGCGTCTTTGATCTTGATCGTCCCGCCGTCGGCGAGCCACTGGCGCGGGGTGGCGTACAGGAGCCGCAGCGTTTCGGGCTTGCCGTCGTCGTCCATGTCCCAGTCCTGCACGAGCAGGTTGCGAAACGTCAACAGGAAGCTCGCGTTCGCCGCGGAATTTGGCGGCAAATACATCTGCCGCCCGAACCGGTCCAGCGGCACGATCGAGCTGCTCTCGCCGTCGTAGAACGTCTCTCGCGTCATTCCCTGCGCGAGCTTGGCGTAAAAACTGACCAGTGCCCGGTCCACTTCATCCCGCTGGAGGAGGAGCAGGTTGTAGCGCACGCCGTAGAGGTCGTCGATGTTCTGCGTATTGATCCAAGTGCCACGGGCCGATTGCACGCGGATCATGCCCATGCACAAGCCGCCGTTGGTTTGCATGTAGCGGATGATGTTTGTTGCCGTCTGGGAATCGTAGGTGAAGACTCCGGAGCCGAGGAGGGACTGGACGACGAGGTTCCAATAGCTGCCCAGGCGCGTCGCGGTGATCGGGCTTGGAACGGGCTCTTCGCCGTCGATCGCAATGGGGACGAACGGCGGGTCCACCGTCCGGACCGTGGACTTGTCGATGAACGCGAGCACCTGCTTGCGGTATTCCGCGGCGATGGCTGACAAACGCTGGGCTTGCTCGGTCTCACCGACGTCTTCGAGGACCAGGGCCATGTCGCGGAGCCCCCGCCAGCAGTTCGCGTTGGCGTTGTTGGAGCGGATGCGGGTGTCGATGTCCGAGCAGTACTTCTCGCGCGGCAGCAGGCCGGTGGACTTGTCGCGGCCGCCGAGGATGAGGTCGATCTCCTTTTGCCAGAGCGGCCGGGTGTTACGTACCAGCTCCTTGTCGCGCGTGACGAAGTAATAGTCGGCCAGGAGGCGGAGCTTGAACGCGCCGTCGTGGTATTCGATGTTGCGGCGGCGGTACACGAACAGTGAGGGGATCGTGCGGGCGGCGGTCTGCGCGTGACCGAAGAGCAGGAGCGACCGCAGCGCCTCCCCGGATTCGTGGGCGTATTTGCGGGCGTACTGGTTCGAGGCGCTGTAGTTGAGTTGGTCGCCGGAGAGGATCGCGTGCGTCCCGACGAGCAGCGATCGCCACGCGTTGTTCACGTACGGCTCGGGGACGTCGAACGTGGCGCCGGCGGCGAGCAGGTCGCGCCAGCACTTCCCGCAGGCGTCGCGACGCGCGCGATAGCCGTCGGCCGAGGCCGGTGCGGCGGCGGACGGGTCGATCGGGTGCGTGAAGACGTTCACGTACGCCGCCGCGGCGTGTGCCGTCTTCGTGAGCAGCATGTTGCGGCCGGGTACCCAGTCCCAGCTTTCGTCGTAGGTCGCAAGGGCCTTACCCTCTTTGTTGCTGATGCGGCCATTTTTTGCCGTGTAAAGCTCGTCGCCGTTGTCGAAGCGCAGGTCGATGCGCGCGCGGTCGTCGGTGGGCAGCTCGAAGCGCAGGCAAACCGCGGCCGCGGCGGCGAGCGGCGACTCGGTCGCGGCGAATGCCTCCTGGCCGTAGCTCGCCCCCTTGTGCGCGTAGCGGAGTTGAATGATCGGCAGGAAGCCGTCGGCATAGTGTGGGCCGTCCAGGGAGGCGAGGTCGGAACCGAACGCGTCGCGGTCGTCGCCGACGTGAACGAGCACGGGGGTGCCGGATTCGTTTTGCCAGACGGGAATTCGCGCCAGGGCGTTGATGGCGCTGCCATTGCTCAACAGGCGAGCCTTGGCGGCGGATCCCGGAGCGCTGAGGACGAGCGGGTAATGGAGGAAGTCCGCGTCCACATAACGCAGCGGCGGCACGAGGCCGGCGAAGAACTCGTAGGTCGGCCCGCCCGGCCGGGCCAGCGCGGCGTCCGCCCAGAGGTCCGTTTTCGCCGCGATGACCTGCTCCGGCGTGGGGAGATCGCCCGCCGGAGCCGCCGTGGCGACCGCCGCGAACACCCCGAGGAGAAGGAATTGAACGTGCCGTGCCATGTTCGCACTCAGGACAGGAGCAGCTCCAGGTCCTCACGCCGCAGGGACGTGAGCAGCGAATTGTCCGCGTTGATGATCGCGTCGGCCAGTTGCCGCTTCGACTGTTGAAGCGCCAGGACCTTCTCCTCCACCGTATCCTTCGCGATCAGCCGGCACGCGAAGACCTGTTTCGATTGCCCGATCCGGTGCGTCCGGTCGATGGCCTGTGCTTCGACGGCAGGGTTCCACCACGGGTCGAGGAGGAACACGTAATCCGCCGCCGTGAGGTTCAGCCCGAGGCCGCCGGCCTTGAGGCTGACCAGAAAGAGCTTGCAGCCGCCGTCCGACTGGAAACGGTCGACCCGCGCCTGGCGGTCGCGCGTCTTCCCGTCGAGGTATTCGTACTTCACCTTTTCCGCGTCGAGCCGTCCCTTCACGATGGAGAGGAAGCTCGTGAACTGCGAGAAAACCAGCGCCTTATGGCCCTCGTTTACAACCTCGTCCAGCCGCGCCAGCAGCACGTCCAGCTTCGCGCTCCGCTCGCCGGCCTTGCCCTTGTCGATCAGGCCGGGGTGGCAGGCGGCCTGACGCAGGCGGAGCAGCGCTTCCAGGATGCGAATTTTCGCCTTGTTGATTCCCTCGGTGGCGATGAGCTCGAGGAGGTTGGCGCGGTAGTAGTTCTTCAATTCCTCGTAGTGCTTGCGCTGCTCCGGCTCCAGCTCGCAGTAGATGGTCTGCTCGAGCTTCGCCGGCAGGTCCCTGGCCACCTGCTCCTTGGTGCGCCGCAGGATGAACGGCCGCACCGCCCGCGCCAGCAGGGAGCGCGTGGCTTCGTCCAGCGCGCGCGGCGAATTCCCCGACGCCGAAAGCGCCGACGAGCTTCCGAGCATCCCGGGGTTGAGGAACTCGAAGAGGCTCCACAGGTCGCCGAGGTGGTTCTGGACCGGCGTGCCCGAAAGCGCCAGGCGGTGCCGCCCGTGCAGCAGCCGCGCCGCCTTGGCCGACTCGCTCGACGCGTTCTTGATCGCCTGCGCTTCGTCGAGGATGACATAATCAAAGTCGGCGTCCTTCAGGTACGCCGCATCCCTCCGCAGCATCCCGTAGGTCGTGAGCACGACGTCATAATCCGCGAAGTGGTCCGCCGCCCTGGCCCTGTGCGTGTGCGAATGGTCCAGCACGCGCAACTTCGGGGCGAACCGCGCGGACTCCTGCAGCCAGTTGAACACTAGCGACCGCGGCACCACGACGAGCGACGGCAGGCGAGGTTCGCCGGAATCGCGTTTCCCTCCTCGCCGGCCCCGGCGGCCGAGCAGCATCGCCAGTACCTGGACGGTCTTGCCGAGCCCCATGTCGTCGGCGAGGCAGCCGCCGAAAGAGAAGTCGCGCAGGAAACGCATCCACCCCAGCCCGTCCTTCTGATACGCGCGCAGCTCGCCCCGAAAACCGGCCGGCGGCTCGGCGGGTTTGATCCCGTCGAAGCTCCGCAGCATTTGACGCGTCCGCTCGAAGACCGCGTCACACGTCGCCTCCGGCTGCGCCGCCAGCAGGGCGTCCAGCACACCCGCCTGCGCCCTCGCGAACCGCAGATGGTCGCCGTGGTCGCGGCCCATCCCGGCGAGGACGCCGTACTTCTTCAGCCACTGCTCCGGCAGCATCCCCACGGTCCCGTCGCCGAGGGTCACCAGCGATTCGCCCTTGCGCAGCGCCGACAGGAGCTGCGGGAGCGTCGCCCGCTGGTCGCCGAACTCCACCGTCCCGTGCAGCTCGAACCAGTCAATCCCGGACGTGACTTCGATTTTGAACTCGCCCGGCTGGCGGTACAGCTTGCCTTCCGCCTGCACGTGCCAGCCTTCGGCGACGAGCGCCGAGACCGTCTTCGCCAGCTTGTTCGGCGTCAGCGTCAGTACTTCCTTCCGTTCCCGGTACGAATACTGGTTGCGAAAGCCGAGCTGTTGGAGCCGGGCGACGGCCTCGGCCTCGGCCGCGGCGTCGCGGACAATCGCGCGGCGGTGCTCGCCCTGCACAATGGCGCGGCCGGCGGAATTGCCGGCAACGCGGTGGCCGTCGTATTCAAAGCTCAGCTCGGCCCGGAGGCGCGGGTCGGCGTAATAGTCGTACCGCGTGTCCGGCGGGGAAATCTTAAGGTGCCGTGACAGCGGCGGATGCACCTCTTCCAGCTTCAGCTCGTCGGGCAGTTGCAGCGCCGGCATCGGGCCGGCGGCGTAAAGCCGCGCGGCCAAATCCCTCGCCTCCCCGAGCGGCACGCGCAGCGGCTCCCGCTCGCGGAACTGCACTACCCACGGAAAGGCGCCCCAATCCTGGAGCGGCTCCACCACCCCGTCCCAGAACACCAGACCGCCGGCAGTCAGCAGCGAAGGGGCCGAGATCGGCCGCTCCTCCGCGTCGCGCGCCAGCACCCCCTCGATCACGTACACCCCCTCCTTCGGCTCCGCCCGGACCCGCACGCGCAGCTCCCACGGGGCGTCCCCGCCCCACCCCAGCGGCCAGTACTCCTGCGCACCGGCCGGCGTCCTGGTCCGCATCAGGCACCGGCCGCTGCGGCACATCAGCGGCAGCGCGGCGCGCGCCAGTGCGTGATTCAGCCGGAAGCGCGCGGCCTCCTGCTCGTAGTAGTAGCCGTAATTCGACCGCTCCCCGCCGGCCAGCATCGCTACCACAATCCGGTCCTGCTCGCACGGCAGCTCGGCCACCATCCTCTTGGCAATCTTCACCGGCTTGGGCTTGCTCAGTTCCCCGTTCTGCCTGGGCTCGCGCGTACAAAGCTCCACCACCAGCCCCTTGCCCACCAGCGTATCTTCGCGGTCGATCACGTACGCGATCTGGCGCGACGGAGGCCACGCTTCCCGGGCGTCGGACGACGCCGGCGGCGCCGACGTCAGCCGCTCCAGCGCCTGTCTCCACCTGGGTGTCCGTCTGGCCTTGCGGCTGCCATTGCCAGATCCGCCGCGGGGGCGCGAGGCCGGCCACTGGGCATTCTCTAAAACGTCATCGTCGTCGTCATTCCAGTAGCCGCCGGGATGCTGCCCGTCGAAGTACCCGTCCTCGCTGGCGGTCAAGACCGTTGCCCAGACGTGCTCGCAGACCTGGTCCGGCCCGGCGCCGCACGAGCAACTGAAGCTGTAGCCCTGCCCGTTCCAGCCGAGCCTGACCTTGTACCGCTGGCGTCCGTCGTTGACGCCGGCGCGGACTTCCCCGTCGTACGCGGTCGTGACGTTCGCCTTGAATTCTTCGAAAAACTGGCGCCCCCGGGCTTCCTCGAGCGGTTTGACCTTCTGCCGCAGTTCTTCCATCAACGCCGAAAACCGAACCATTATCACCGTCCCTGTGAAAAATCGGGTCAGTCTTCTACTATAACCACGCGCTGGTCCGCGGCCACGGGCACCCCCGCCGAGCGACACGTCAACGTCCTCACTCGCCCACCTTTGCTTCAACCGCGACGTGGCCGCGCTGCGCCGAGAGGTCGAGCGTCTCACCGTCGGTGACGTTCAGCGCGTGCCCGGCGGCGGACGCGGAGGTGATCTTGTAACCTTCCGGCAAGCGGAACCGCAGGAGCACGTGTCCCGGCGGCGGTTCGGGCAGCGACACGTCCGCGGTAACGCGGCCAGCCTTTAGTTCGGATCGAACACTCACGGACACCTCGCCGAAGCTCGTCGGCGCCCGCTCCACCATGATCTGCTTCCCGTCCGCGAGCCACGCGCGCGGCGTCGCGAACAACAGGCGCAGCGTCTCGGGCACGCCGTCGTCGTCCAGGTCCCAGTCCTGCACCAGCAGGTAACGGAGCTGCCACAGGAAATTGGCGTTGGCGGCGGAATTCGGCGGCAAATACATCTGCCGCCCGAACGCGTCAACCGGGTTGATGCTGGTGCCCTCCGCGCCGATGAACGTGTTGCGGGTCATCCCCTGCGCCAGCTTGCCGTAGAAGCTGACCAAGGCCCGGTCCGGCTCGTCACGCTGCTGGAGCAGGATCGCGTAGCGCATGCCGTACAGGTCGTTGATGCGGCCGCCGGGCACCCACCACTTGTCCTCGCCCTCGCCGGCGCGGGCGCGCAGCATCCCCATGCACAGGCCCCCGTGCCGCTGGAGGTAGCGGCAGATGTCCGTCGCGATCGGCGAGTCGTACCGGAAAACGCCGGATCCCAGCACGTACTCAATCATCAGGTTCCAGTAGCTGCCCATCTTCGTGGACCAGATCGGATCGTGGACCTCTTCCTCCCCGGAGAGCGCGATCGGCACGAACGGCGGGGAAATGCTCCGCTGAATGTTCTGGTTCAGCGCGTCCAGGATCACCCTGCGGTACTGGGCGGCGGTTTGCGCGAGCTGCGCGGCCTGATTCGCCTCGCCCAGATCGGCGAGCATCACCGACACGTCCCGAAGCGCGCGCCAGCAATTGGAGTTTGAGTTGAGCGAATAGACCATCGTGTCGATGTCGCCGCAATACTTCTCGCGCGGCAGCATTCCCGTCGATTTCTCGCGGCCGTTGAGGATGACGTTCAGCTCCTTCTCCCATTTCGGCCGGATCGCCTGAACGAAGTCGGCGTCCCGCGTGAGCCGGAAGTAGTGCGCGAGCATCTGGAGCTTGAACGCGGCCTGGTGGAATTCCAGGTTCTTGCGCGTGTAGTCGAACAGCGGCGGAATCATGCGGCGGGCGTCGTCCTTAAAGCCCATCAGGAGCATGGAGCGCGTCGCGTCGCCGCCTTCCCCGATGTAGAGCTTGGCGTACTGATTGCCCGCCGAGTAGCGGATGTCGTCGCCGGACAGCAGCATGAACGACCCGATGACCAGGGCGCGGTGGGCGTTGTTGACGATCGCCTCGGGGGTTTCGATGTGCGTCCCGCGGGCGAGCAGCCGGTCCCAGGTCTGCACGCATTGCTCGCGCTGGGCTTCGTAGGCGCCGGCGTCGGCCGGCACCGGGCGGGCGTTTTCGGCGGCGAGCGTAAAGATGGCGAGCGTGCCCGCGTCGCCGCCTTCGAGAATCGCCGTGAGCGTGCTGCGGGCGACGTTAAAGACCCATTTCGTCTTGTCGTAGCACGCGAGGATGCGCTTGTCGCGCCGGAGCACGCCGATGTTGCCCTCGACCTTGTTCTGGATCTGGGGGGTTCCCTCGATCTGTAGCTCGATCTTCCCCCTGACCCCTTGCCGCTTGGCGGGCGCGACAAACATGCGAAGGAACAGAACGCCGCTCTCGGCCATTTCCGGCGAGGTTCCCGCGAAGACCTCTTCGCCGTAGTCCGCACCCTCATGCCCGTAGCGGGTTTGAACGATCGGCAAATAACCGTTGTGGTACGCCGGCCCGGTGAGCCGGCCGGGGTCGCGGCCGAAGACCTCACGGTCGTGCCCGACGCGAATGGTGACCGGGGTGCCGACCTCCCCGCCCCAGTTCGGCTGGCGGGCCAGCGCGTTGATCTGGCTCCCGTCGCCGATCAAGCGTCCTTTGACCTTGGCGCCGGGCGCGCTGAGCGTGATAGGATAAACGCGGAATCCCGCGTCCACGTAGCGCAAAGGCGGCAATGCGGGGAGGAAGAATTCGTAGCTCGGTCCGCCGGGCTGGCGTATGGCCGCTTCGGCAAGAATGTCCGTAACGGACGCGTTGACCTGCTCGATCGTCGGCAGGGGATCGGCGAGCGCGCCGGCGGCCAGAAGTGAACACAACAAGGCGCCGAGAATGGAAGTCGCGCGAGACATGGTTTACCTTTGCCCGGTCCCCGGATGAGCCGCGAACCGAGCCCGAATATGCAGCGACCATTAGGACCAAAGAGCGCCGCCGTTGCAACTCCCCACCCCGCCGCCGCCAGCGCCGGGCGCGAGATCTTGCTGGCCGGCGGCAACGCCGTGGACGCCGCCGTCGCCGCGATGCTCACCTGCTGCGTCGCCATGCCCGGATCGGTGGGCGTCGGCGGGTATGGCGGGACCATGGTCGCCTACCTCGCCGACCCGGGGCGGGCCGTCGCGATTGATTTCGATTCGCGCGCGCCGCTCGCCTACCGCGAGGACATCTTCGGCGGCGAGTGGAAGAAATACGACGTCGGGTACCTGTCGATTACGGTCCCGGCAGTGGTGGCCGGGTTGAGCATGGCGATGGAGCGGTACGGGACCAAGCCGTGGGCCGACGTGTCCAAACCCGCCATCACGCTGGCGGAGCAGGGAATTCCCATCTCGGCGGACCTGAAGAGGCAACTGGACAACTGGGCGAAGAAGGCCGATACCCTTTCGCTCCGCGCGCTCTTCCCCACCAAGGCGGTGCCCGAAGCCGGAACGGTGTGGGTGCAGGGGGACATGGCCAAACTTCTGCGGCGGCTGGCCGAGGAGGGGCCGTGGGCGCTGTATCGCGGGGACATCCCGCGGACGATTGTGCGGCAGGTGCGTGAGAACGGGGGGATTCTGGCGGAGGAGGATTTCAGATACTGTCGGCCGGCGGTCGTAGAGCCTTTGGCCATCGAGTACCGCGGTTACCGGGTGCTGACGGCGCCGCCGCCGGCGGGTGGGCTGACGGCGCTTCAGATTCTGAAGACGCTGGAGCAGTTTGATCTGAGGAAGATTAAGCCCTGGGGGGCGGAGTATTTCCATCTGGTCGCCGAAGCAGCGAAGCTGTCGTGGCAGGACCGCGCGATGTACCTGGGTGACCCGGCCATGACGCCGATTCCGGAAGAGGAACTTTTGTCTGACACAGCGGCGAGCGCGAAGGCCGAGCGCATTCGGCGGGGCGGCGTGGTCCGGGCGAACGAAGCATCGCCCCCCTCCCCGCCGCACACCGTCAACGTGCTGACGAGCGACACTTCGGGCAACGTCGTCTCCCTGACCGCAACCCAGGGCTACCTCTACGGCTCCGCCGTCGTGATCGACGGCATGGGCCTGATCATGGGCCACGGCATGTCCCGCTTCGACCTGTCGGCGGGCAGCCCCAACCGCCCCGCCCCCGGCAAGCGCATGTACCACAACATGTCCCCCACGCTTGTCCTTCGCCCGGGCGGCAAGCCCCACGCCGCCGTCGGCCTACCCGGCGGCCAAAAGATTGTGACCGTCACCGCCCAGCTCGTCGTCAATCTGATCGACTTCCACGCGACCCCCGCTCAGGCCGTCAAGGCCGGCCGCGTCCATGCCGAGGCCGACGAGCCCCTGGCCGTCTCCTCCGCCGTCCCCGACTCGGTCATCGAAGAACTCCGCGCTATGGGACACACCGTCCGCCGCGGCCAGGACGTAGGCGGTCCCCCCAACGAAATCGGCGGCAAGGCGAACGTAATTCTCGTCAACGCCGAACGCGGCACCGTCCAGGCGGCCTCACAGGCGAGCGAGGACGCCGCGGTCGTCGTGGACTCTATTTCACGCCCAGCCGCAGGCGGTAACTGAAGTACCACGGCACCGCGTGCGGCAGGTGTTCCTGCGCGGCGGCGCGGAAGTGGGGCAGGTGCAGGTCCGCTTCGGTTAGACCTCGGGCGAGGAGTGTTCCGACACTCCCCTGGCTACGGGCGAGCTCGATCAGGCGCCCGCCGTCGCCGGGCTCGGTGTGGTGGAGGACTACTTCCCTGGTAAACCGGAAGACGCGCGACTCCCGCATGCGCGACAGGTGTTCGTGCTTAGGCCAGCGCCGGATTGTCTCCGCGATACCGTGGGTTTCTTCCAGGCGCTGCACGTGCTCCATGAAGGCGTTATAGGCGGCCTCGGCCCGCCAATTCATCGCGGGCGGCCAGTCGCAGTCGTAGGCGGCGAACACCCCGTCCGGCCGAAGGACGCGCGCGACCTCGGCAAAGGTCGCCCGCGGTTCCAGCCAGTGGAGCGATTGCGAGCACGTGACGACGTCGGCGCAAGCATCGGGCAGCGTGGTGTGGGCGGACGTGGCGTCCAGATATGCCACATCGCCGCCGATGCGCTCGGCGGTTTGTCGCATGTGGGGATTGGGTTCGATGCCGATGACGCGATCGGCCCGGCCGCTCCAGACGCGTGTGGACAGACCGGTGCCGCTGCCCACATCGATTACCAACTTCGGTCGGGCAATCCCGGCGACCTGCGCCAACAGATCGACGATAGCCACTGGCGGCTTGGGCCGGTGCGCGTCGTAACACTCCGCGTAGCCCGTAAATCCGGTGAAACGATCGACGTTGGCCGAAATCGCTTTCGACATGATCGGGGTATTGTGCGACGAACCATCATGGCGGCGACGCAATGCTGCTACAATGGCTTGCGGCGGCTAACGATGGGCACGTCCGGGGTGTCCATGACC
>Ga0308175_100000552_pt1 | contig 25464 bp, 28 predicted proteins | sample PhyCR1_3_FD_203893 | JGI IMG/M metagenome (GOLD analysis project Ga0308175, IMG submission 203893) | Soil microbial communities from UC Gill Tract Community Farm, Albany, California, United States - DLSLS.C.R1 | ecosystem: Environmental > Terrestrial > Soil > Agricultural land | place: USA...
CGGACGGATAGCGACCGAAAGGAACCACGCAACCTCCAGGTCGCGATGGTCGGCGACCGGGTCTCCTCCGACATCGCCGGCGGCAAGGCCGCCGGGTTGGAGACGATCCTCGTCCTCAGCGGCACGACCTCGCGGGAGGAGGCCGCGGCGGCCGAGCCGGCGCCGGACTTCGTCGTCGAGGACCTCGCCGGCCTGCTCGCGTGAGCACGGCCACGTCCCCAGCCGCGGCGCGCGAGCACCGGCCCGGTATCAGCTTCGCCGCCGTCTTCGCCGCCACCTTCTGCGGCCTCGTCGGCGTCGGCTCGGTGCTGCCGGTCCTCCCCCGCTACATCCACGGCCCGCTCGGCTCCGGCGACCTCGCGGTCGGGGTGGTGATCGGCGCCTACGCGATCACCGGCCTGCTGCTGCGGCCGGTCGCCGGCCGCTTCGCCGATACCCGCGGCCGCCGGCCGACGGTGATCGTCGGCGCCTGCCTGGTCGCCCTCAGCGGCTTCCTCTACCTGCCCAGCCTGGGGATCGCCGGGCTGATCGTCGCCCGCCTCATCCTCGGCGCCGGCGAGGGTGCCGTCTACACCGCCGGCTCGGCCTGGATCGTCGACCTGGCGCCGCTGGAGCGCCGCGGTCGCGTCCTCGGGCTCTACGGGCTCGCGGTCTGGGGCGGGCTCAGCGTCGGGCCGCTGCTCGGCGAGGTGCTGCTCAGCGCCGGCGGCTACAACCTCGTCTGGATCGTCGCCGGAGCCCTGCCGGTGCTGGGGGCGCTGTTCGCGACCGCCGCCCGCGATCCCTTCGTCCCCCTCGCCCACGCCGAGCCGCACCCGCTGGTCGCCCCGGAGGCGGTCGGGCCGGGCTTCGCCGTCGGCCTCGCCTCCTTCGGCTACGCCGCAGTAGCCACCTTCATCGTCCTCCACCTCGAATCCCGCGGGGTCGGACACGGCGCCACCGTCTTCGCCGCCTTCGCGGCGATGATCGTCCTCACCCGGCTCGTCTTCGGCGACCTCCCCGATCGCATGGGAGCGGCGCCGGTGGCGATCGCGGCGACCGTCGGCGAGGCCTGCGGCCTGCTGCTGATCGCCGTCGCCCACAGCCTTCCCGTCGCCCTCCTCGGCGGCGTCGCGATGGGCGCCGCCTTCGCCCTCCTCAACCCGTCGCTGATGCTGATCGCCCTCGGCCGCGTCTCCCAACAGGCGCGCGGGGCGGCGATGGGCACCTACACGGCCTTCTTCGACGCCGGGGTTGGCCTTGGGGCGCCGATCGCCGGAGCCGTCGCGGCGCTGACCAGCTACGAGGGCGCCTTCTTCTTCGCCGCCGCGGTATGCCTCGCCTCGGCGGCGATGATCTTCGCCCGCCTCAACCCGGCGAGCAAGCAGACGCCCGGTCGTTCTTAGCGTTCGCTGACCAGCAGCGTCTGCAGAGCGCGGCCGACCCGGCCGCCTTCGTCGAAGAGCGTCGACTCGGCGGTCCCGATCCCCTTCGGCCGCGGCATCGTCACCGCGTCGACGCCGATCCACTCGCCCTTCGGCATCCGCTCGAGGTGGACGCTGAGGTCGACGTTGATGAAGAGGAAGCGGCGGAAGTCGAGCGAGGCGCTGATCCCGTTGCCGACGTCGGCGGCGACGAGCAGACGCTGCAGCGGCGTCGGCTCCTCCCCCGCCACCAGCGGCTGGCGCATCCGCAGCCAGGCGGTCGCCGGGCCGGGCTCGATGAAGCCGCCGGCGACGAAGCGCACCTCCATCGCCGAGTGGTAGCCGTGCTCCTGCTCGGTCGGGAAGAACTCGGCTGCGGTCCCGTGCTCGGGGGGAGCGGGCGGCTGGCTGGCGACCAGCGCCTGTCCGGGCAGGTCGAGCTTCGCCTTCCGCAGCCGCCAGCCACGGGCCCGCATCAGCACCTCGCCCTCGGCGTCGCTCAGCGCGGCTTCGAACATCTGCACCCGCCGCCCGGGCCGCGCGATCTGCGCCTCCACCCGCACCGGCGCGATCGGGATCGAGCGCAGGATCTCGAAGGTGACACGGCCGACCTGGAACTCGTCGGCTTCCGGCAACCGCTCGATCGCGTAGCCGAGCAGCGCCGCCGGGGGACCCGCGTGCTGCGCGCCGGGGTCCCAGGGACCACGCGTCAGCTCGGTCGCGCGGAAGAAGTCATCCTCCGGTTCGTAAAACGCCTCGAACACGCGCGCATCCTAAGCCCCGCCCGCGGGGTGTCTGAGTTCAAGGGGCATACGACCCCCGTCAGCTCAGATACGTGTCAGCAGGCGCGGCTGCCGAACTCCTGGGTCCAGACGTGGGCGCCCGGCGTGCCTTCCAGCACTCCGATCTTGAGGCCGATGCCGATGTCGGTGTAGGCGCCGAGGATGTTGCGGCGGTGCCCCGGCGAGTGCATCCAGAGGGCGAAGATCGCCCGCGGGGTCGCGTAGCCGCCGCTCGCGTAGGCGATGTTCTCGCCCCAGCTGCAGCCGCCGTAGCCGCTGCGCTCGATCCAGTACGTGAATTCGCGGCCGCAGGCTTCGTGGCTGAATTCGTCGCAGCGGAGGATGTCGGCCGACTTGTGGTCGGCGGCGCCGGCGAGCGAGCTCGGCGCGTCGAGGGGTACGAGGCCACGACTTTCGCGGGCATGGTTGACGAGGCAGAGAATCGCCTTCTCCTGGGCAGAGGGCGAAGCGTGCGCGGCACCCTGGTAGGGACAGGGAGCGACCGCCGCCGCCGTGCCTGGCGAGACGCCGGCAAGGGACGGCATCACCACCGCGGCAAGCGCGATCGCGGCGGTCGGGATGTGGCGCCTCCACGTCACAGGCCCGTAATACCCGGGGCGTACTCTGTTCTCACAGGAGCGAAAGGAGAAAGATGGCGACGAAGGTTCAGAAAAGCGAGCGGGAGTGGCGCGAGCAGCTCACCCCGGAGCAGTACGAGGTCACCCGCAAGGCCGGCACCGAGCGTGCTTTCACCGGTCCCTACTGGGACGAGAAGGCGGAGGGCACGTACCGCTGTGCCTGCTGCGGCACCGAGCTTTTCTCCTCGGACACGAAGTTCGACTCCGGCACCGGCTGGCCCAGCTTCACCGAGCCGGCCAACCTCGAGCACGTCGAGCTGCGGCCCGACAACAGCCTCTTCATGCGGCGCACCGAGGTCGTCTGCAAGCACTGCGACGCCCACCTCGGCCACGTCTTCGACGACGGCCCCGCCGACCGCGGCGGCCAGCGCTACTGCATCAACGGCTGCGCGCTGACGCTGGATAAAAAGGAGTGAGGATGGCTAGCGGCGCCCGGACGCGAAGCGGAGGACGCCGCGCCTGATCAAAGTGCGCCGCCGCCGGCGCCGAGGTAGCTGAAGCGCACGGCGAGCGCCACCGCCTCGGTGCGGGTGTCGACCTCGAGCTTGGCGATCGCGTTGCGCACGTGGGTGTGCACGGTCGCCGGGCTCAGCTGCAGGCGGTCGGCGATTTCTTTCACCCGCAGGCCCTCGGCCAGGAGCTCGAGGATCTGCCGCTCGCGCGGCGAGAGCTCGAGCAGTTTCTCGACCTCCGAGGGCTTGCCACCGGCGAAGTCGCCGCCGAGGAAGGTCCCTCCCCCGGTCACCGCTTTTACCGCTTTGGCGATGTCCTCCGCCGGCGCCGACTTCAGCACGTAGCCGGAGGCGCCGGCCCGCAGGGCAAGCGCGAGCAGGTCGGGCTGGGCGTGGGCGGTGAAGATGATCACCTTGGTCCGCGGCCGCGCTTTCAGGACCTCCCGGGTCGCCTCGATGCCGTCGCGCTTGGGCATCTCGACGTCGATGATGAGGACGTCGGGCTCCAGTTCCTTGACGGTTTGGACGACGTCGCGGCCGTTACTGGCCTCGCCGACGATCTCGACCACGGTCGAATTTGCCATGCGCGCCTTGATCGCCTCGCGGACGATCTCGTGGTCATCGCAGAGCACCACCCTTTTGGCCTCGCGGACGGTCGTACTCATCGGGCCGCGATTCTCTCAGGCGCGCCGTAAGGATGCAAAGTTTTGGGTAGCGTGAAACTCCCGTCGCTTTCCTGCCGGTTCTCGATCAGGGCGATGATCGTGCGGCCGACGGCGCAGGCGGTGCCGTTGAGCGTGTGGACCGGCTGCGGCGCCTCGCCCTCGGCGGGGCGATAGCGGGCGCCGAGCCGACGGGCCTGGTAGTCGGTCGTGTTCGAGCAGGAGGTGAGCTCGCGGTAGCGGCTCTGGCTCGGGATCCAGGCCTCGCAGTCGTACTTCTTCGCCGCCGGGGCGCCGAGGTCGCCGACGGCGACGTTGACGACGCGGTAGGGGATCTCGAGCTCGCCGAGGATCCGCTCCTCGATCGAGAGCAGCCTCTCGTGCTCCTCGCCAGAGGCGTCCGGCTTGACGAACGAGAACATCTCGACCTTGTCGAACTGGTGGACGCGGAAGATGCCGCGGGTGTCGCGGCCGGCGGCGCCCGCCTCACGGCGGAAGCAGGTCGAGAAGGCGCAGTAGCGCAGCGGCAGCGAGTCGGCGTCGAGGATCTGGTCGGCGTGGAGGCCGGCGAGGGCGACCTCCGAGGTGCCGGTGAGGAAGAGCTCGTCCTTGGGGATCTCGTAGATCTGGTCGCGGTCGCCGGGCAGGAACCCGGTCCCCTCCAGCGCCGATTCTCGGACCAGCACCGGCGGCACGACCGGCTCATGGCCCTCGGCCCGGACCGTCTCGATCGCGAAGCGGACCAGCGCCAGCTCAAGCAGGACGAGATCGCCTTTCAGGTAGGCGAAGCGCGAGCCGGAGAGCTCGGCGGCGGCCTCGATCTCGATCAGGTCGAGCTCGGTCCCGATCTCCAGATGGTCGCGGGGCTCGAAGTCGAACTCGGGCCGCTCGCCGACCTCGCGCAGGACCACGGCGTCGTCCTCGGTCATCCCTTCCGGGGCGTCGGGGTCGGGCAGGTTGGGGAGCGTCAGCGCCAGCTCGCCGAGCTTGGCGTCGACCTGCTCGAGCTCCTCTTTGCCGGCCTCGATCTTCTCCTTGAGGCCACCGACCATTGCCATCAGCTGCTCGGCCTCGGCCTCTTCCCCCGCCTGTTTGCGTGCGCCGATCTGCTTCGAAAGCGTCTTCCGCTCCGCCTGGGCGCTCTCGACCTCGGGCAGCAGCGCCCGCCGGCGCGCGTCGAGGGAGAGCAGCTCGTCGACCTGCTCGGCCGCGCCGCGCCGCGCCAACGCCTGTTTGAACCGCTCGGGTTCAGAGCGGATCGCCTTCAAGTCCAGCATCGGGCTGAGACTAGGGAGTCTGCGTTTCGCCGGGGCGCGGCGACTGTTCGGCTTCGGTGCCCGCGTACTTGGCGACGAATTTGGCGACGGCCTTGGCTTCTTCGCCGACGACGATGTTCTGCGGCATGATCGCGCCGGAGAAGCCGCCGTTCTGGATTGCGAAGAGGGCGTCGTCGTAGGTCTCTTCGCGCTGGTTCAGGTTCGGGCCCTGGGTCCGCTCGCCGCGGTTGCCGCTGCCCTGGGTGCCGGCGGCGCTGAGGGTGTGGCAGCCGGAGCAGCGGGTTGCGAAGAGGACGGCCCCGTTGTAGTTGGGGTCGTTCTCGGCGACCGAGATCTTTTCTTCGCCGAAGCCGCAGGCCGAGAGGCCGAGGGCGGCAGCCACGACGATTCCGATGATCAGCACTGGACGCATGCGGCGGGCATCATATTGTCTGGAGCCGATCCAGCCTTTCTGACGATGCCGACGCCCGATCCAGACGCCTTCCGCGCCGCCATGTCCGGGCTCCCGACCGGGGTCACGATCGTCACCGCCAACGGCGGCGACGGGCCGGCCGGAGCCACCGCCAACGCGGTCACCTCGCTCTCGATCGAGCCGATGATGATGCTCGCCTGCCTCGACCGCGGCTCCCGCACCCTGCTCGCCGTCCAAGCGGCCGACAGCTTCGGGATCAGCGTCCTCCACGCCGGCCAGGAGCCGATCGCCCGCGCCTTCGCGACCAAGGTGCCGGTGGCCGAGAAGTGGTCCGGCGTCGCCTGGAGCGAGCGCGACGGCCTGCCGGCGATCGACGACGCCCTGATCTGGCTCGCCTGCGACCTCCGCGACGTGATCTCGGCAGGCGACCACGTGATCGTCACCGGCGAGGTGCGAGCGCTGGAGGCAAGAGAGGGCGACCCCCTCGTCTTTCACGCCGGCGAGTACAGACCGCTGGACTAGGTCTCAAGCCGGACCGGAAGAACGAACCGCAAAAGTGCACCTATAAGGGGCACAATTGACGGCTCGATGAGCGAATGGTCCTTTGCGAGAAGTCGTTGCTGATCCTCGCGAGCCTGGAGCTGCTCTGGGCGCTTGCCGGGTTCATCGCCGAGCCGAGCTTCCACGTCGGCGCCGACGCGCCGACGACGAAGGTCCTCTGGGTCGACTTCAACGGCATCCACGCCCTCTCCGGCCTGCTCCTCTTCGGCCCCGCCCTCTACTTCTGCCGCCGCCCCGACTGGGCGCTCTACTACGTCATCTACATCGCCGCCGCGCTCTACATCACCGGCATCTGGGCGCTCTTCGAGGAACGTCCCGCCTACGTGTTCACGTTCCCGAGCAACGTCAACGACGCGATCTTCCACCTCGCCACCGCAGTCGTCTTCTCAGTCGTCGCCGCGATCCAGCTGACGCTGGATCGCTCAGAGCCCGCTCGTACCAGCAGCCCGTAGCCCCAGGAAGAAGATCACTCCGCAGCTGACGGCCATGATGCCCATCTCGCGGCGGACAATTGCGAGGGCTAGGGATTGCTGTTCGTCGGTGGTGAGGGTCTCGGGGTCCAGGTCGCCCACCTCGCGGTGGGCGGCGTCGGCTCGGGCTCCCTCGGCGATGAAGGAGATGAAGAGGGGGAGGATGCCGTAGAGGTAGTGGAGGCTTTCCTTCGGTTCGTGGTCGGTGACGACGAGGAGGCCGCCGAGGAGAGCCTGGAGGAAGACCGCTACCTGGGCCGCCCGGAGGAGGTACCAGAAGGGGATCGAGGCTCGATTCCGGTACCAGGCGATGCCGCCGATGAGGCCCGCGGCGGCGTTGAGGGCGATCAGGAGCACGCCTACCGCGATGTGGATGCCGACCATGGACCTATATCCGCCTAAAAGGGTCGGGATTCGGCTTGCTGATGCGGAAAAGCACTATGTAGCAAGTTGTCACAAAGTCGGTATATAACAGGGGCTACGGAGGGCAAACCCGGGTAGCTGCACCGGGAGCCGCCGAACAGAAGGAACCACCTCCCCGTGCTCAAGACCTACCTCCCGATCCTCGTCTTCGCCTTCCTCGGCCTCACCGTGGGCAGCGTCTTCGCGATGCTGAACCACCTGCTCGGCCCGAAGAAGCCGGCGCGCCCGACCGCGGCGAGCAGGCGCCAGGGCGAGCCGTACGAGTCCGGCATCCCGGTCGAGCCGACCAAGGGGCTGCGCTTCGGGGTGACCTTCTACCTGATCGCGATGCTCTTCATCCTCTTCGACATCGAGGTGATCTTCCTCTACCCGATCGGGGTGATCCTCAAGGACGCCGACAGCCTCCTCGTCCTCGGCGAGATGGTCACCTTCGTCGTCCTCCTGCTCGTCGCCTTCGTCTACGTCTGGCGGAAGGGGGCGCTGGATTGGAGGTAGAGCGCCGCTCCCTGCGCGAGAAGCAGCTGTCCGCCCGCGACATGCTCCGCGGCGACCTCGAGGGCGAGGACCTCGAGCGCTACGTCGAAGAACGCGTCGTCACCACCACCTTCGAGAAAGTGCAGAACTGGGCCCGGGCGAACTCGATCTTCCCGCTCACCTTCGGCCTCGCCTGCTGCGCGATCGAGGCGCCGATCTCGATCGTCACCGCCCGCTACGACCTCGCCCGCTTCGGCGCCGAGGCGCTGCGCGCCTCTCCGCGCCAGGCGGACCTGATCATCCTCTCGGGCCGGGTCTCGATCAAAATGGCCCCGGTCGTCCGCAGGCTCTACGACCAGATGCTGGAGCCGAAGTGGGTGATGGCGATGGGCGCCTGCTCCTCCTCGGCCGGGATGTTCGCCAACTACGCCGTCGTCCAGGGTGCCGACAAGTTCATGCCGGTCGACATCTACGTCCCCGGCTGCCCTCCCCGCCCCGAGGCGGTCCTCTACGGCTTCACCAAGCTGCAGCGCAAGATCATGGGCAGTCCCGACCAGGGCTGGCGCCAGCGCTACAACGCGGCCGGCACCGAGGAGTGGGCGCGCGGCGGGCCGCGGAGTGAACCGAGCCCGGAGGCGGCCCTGGCCTACGACGAAGCGCGGGAGCTGGCGCGTGCCTGACGCGCCCGGTCTCGAGCTGATCCGGGGGGAAATCGAGGTCGACCACCCCGGCGCCGTCCTCGACACCTCCTTCGACCGCGGCCAGGCCGCGCTGATCGCCGACCCGCGGCGGGCGCTCGACGTCCTGCGCTGGCTCAAGGAGCAGCCGGGCCAGCGCTACGACTTCCTCTCCAGCCTGCACGCCGCCGACTACCTCCCCAACGAGCCCCGCTTCGGCGTCCACTACGAGCTGATCAACCGCAACCGGGTGGAGCGCATCCGCGTCAAAGCGATGCTCGCCGACCGCGGCGAGGAGCTCCCCGAAATCGATTCCTGCGTGGAGCTGTTCCCCACCGCCGAGGCGCAGGAGCGCGAAGCGTTCGACTTCTTCGGCATCGAGTTCCGCGGCCACCCGAACCTGACCCGGATCCTGATGCCCGACGACTACGTCGGCTGGCCGCAGCGGCGGGACTTCCCGGTCGGCGGCGAGCCGGTGACGTTCACCTACTCGGAGCGGCGTTATGGCTGAGGCAACCGTCTCCACCGACGAGATCGGCGTCAGCGACGATCGCACCAAAGAGGTGATGACGGTCAACGTCGGGCCGCACCACCCGGCCACCCACGGCGTCCTGCGGCTCGTCGTCGACCTCGAAGGCGAGGTCGTGCGCGAGCTGCGGCCGGTGATCGGCTACGTCCACACCGGGATCGAAAAGTCCTGCGAGGACAAGAGCTACTGGAAGGTCATCCCCTTCGTCGAGCGCATGGACTACGTCTCCTACTTCTTTCAGATGGAGGCCTTCTGCGGCGCGGTCGAGCGGCTGGTCGGGCTGGAGATCCCGCCCCGCGCGAAATACCTGCGAACGATCTTCCTCGAGCTCAACCGCATCCACTCCCACCTGGTCTGGCTCGGCACCACGGCGCTCGACCTGGGCGCGATCTCGATGCTCTGGTACTGCTTCCGGGAGCGCGACCGCATCCTCGACCTCTTCGAGATGGCGACCGGGCAGCGGATGCACACCCGCTACTTCCAGGTCGGCGGCGTGATCGAGGACATCCCGCTGGGCTTCGAGGAGAAGTGCCGCGCCTTCGCCGAGGAAATGCCGGTGCGGGTCGGCCAGTACGAAGACCTCCTCGACCGCAACGAGGTCTTCCTGCAGCGGACCAAAGGAACCGGCGTCGTCCCCCGCGAGCGGCTGCTGGAGCTGGGCGTGACGGGGCCGCTGCTGCGCGCCGCCGGCGAGCCCTGGGACCTGCGCAAGGCATTCGACTACCTGGTCTATCCCGAGGTCGACTTCAAGATCCCGGTGGGCACCGTCGGCGACAACTACGACCGCTACCGGGTGCGGGTGGCGGAGATGGTCGAGTCCGCGCGGATCGTCGCCCAGTGCCTCCACGCCCTCCCCGAGGGCCCGTTCATCGCCGATGACCGCAAGTACGTGCTGCCGCCGCGCTCGGAGCTCTCGACCTCGATGGAGTCGCTGATCCACCACTTCAAGCTCGTCACCGAGGGCTACCGGGTCGAGCCCGGCGAGGTCTACTACTCGATCGAGTCACCGCGCGGGGAGCTCGGCTGCTTCGTCCTCGCCGACGGCTCGGCGAAGCCGGCGCGGGTCCACTTCCGCGATCCCTCCTTCGTCAACCTGCAGGCCTTCCGCGACATGGCGGTGGGCGGATACGTCGCGGACATGATCGCCAGCCTCGGGATGCTGGACCCGATCCTCGGGGGGGTGGACCGGTGAGCGCGGCGAACGGCTTCGACGCGCCGGACGGACGCCACCTGCCGGTCGACCCCTCGCTGACGGAGGGCCGCGTCCCCGGCCGCGCCGAGGAGGAGATCCCCGAGCTGCACGAAGTCGACTGCCCCGCCGACCTGCGTGAGGAGGTGGAGGCGCTGATGGGGCGCTATCCCGATCGGCGCTCGGCCTCGATCCCGGCGCTTTGGGCGGTGCAGCGGCGCTATGGCTGGTGCGCGCCGGAGGGGATCCGCCAGATCGCCGCGGTGATGCGCTTCACCCCCGCCTACCTGGAATCGGTGGCGAGCTTCTACGACCTCCTCCACACCGAACCCGTGGGCACCCACCGGATCGAGGTCTGCACCAACATCAGCTGCTGGATGCGCGGCGGCGACCGGCTGCTCGAGGCCTTCCAGGCGGCCGCGGAGGGCAAGGACGTCTTCGTCACCGGCTTCGAGTGCCTCGGGGCCTGCGACATCGCCCCGATGGCCTCGATCGACCAGCGCTACTACGGCCCGCTGGAGGCAGCCGAGGCCGGCGCCGCGATCGAGCAGCTCGAGGCCGGCGCCGAGGTCCTGCCGGAGAAGGCGCTGGCCAGGCGGCCGCTGGCCGGCGATACCCCTCGGCCCGGGGGAGGACCCGATGCCTGATCCCCGCGAGACCCGCGTCCTGCTCGCGCACGCCGAGGACCCCTCGCTGCGCACGCTGGAGGGCTACCGGCGCCTGGTCGGCGGCTATCAGACCCTCGAGCGCGCCTACCGCGAGATGGAGCAGGACGAGATCCTCGAGGAGCTCGAAGACTCCGGCCTGCGCGGCCGCGGCGGCGCCGGCTTCGCGATGGGCAAAAAGGCGAGCTTCCTGCCGCGCGGAGAGATGGCCAAGTACCTCTGCTGCAACGCCGACGAGTCCGAGCCCGGCGCCTTCAAGGACCGCGAGCTGATGCAGCGCAACCCCCACCAGCTGATCGAGGGGATCGCGATCTCCGCGCTTGCCGCCGACGCCGGCCACGCCTTCATCTTCATCCGCGGCGAGTACGACGCTCAGGCCGACATCCTCGACGCCGCCGTCGCCGAAGCCTACGAGGCCGGCTACCTGGGCAGGGACATCCTCGGCTGCAAGCGCGACCTCGAGCTGGTCGTCCACCGCGGCGCCGGCGCCTACATCTGCGGCGAGGAGACGGCGCTGCTGGACGCGCTGGAGGGCAAGCGCGGCAACCCGCGGCTGAAGCCGCCGTTCCCCGCGGTGCAGGGCCTCTACGGCGGACCGACGCTGATCAACAACGTCGAGACCCTCTCCAATGTTCCCCACATCGTGCGCCACGGCGCCGAGTGGTTCCGCGGCTTCGGCACCGAGCAGTCGCCCGGAACCAAGGTCGTCTCGGTCTCGGGCGGCGTCCGCCGTCCCGGCAACTACGAGGTCGAGCTGGGGATCCCCACCCGCGACCTGATCTACGAGCTGGCCGGCGGCCCCGAGGCCGGCCACGAGATCAAGGCCCTATTCCCCGGCGGCTCCTCCTCGCCGGTCCTCACCGCCGAGGAAGCGCTCGACCTCCCCTACAGCTTCGAGGCGATGGCCGAGGCCGGCTCGATGCTCGGCTCCGGCTCGATCATCGTCTGCGACGACCGCGTCTCAATCCCGCACCTGGCGCTGCGCACCGCGCGCTTCTACCACCACGAGTCCTGCGGCAAGTGCACCCCCTGCCGCGAGGGCACCAACTGGACGGTGAAGATGCTGGAGCGGATGGTGCGCGGCGAGGCGACGCCGCTGGACCTCGACATCGTCGCCTCGGTCCAGCAGAACATCATCGGCAACTGCCTCTGTGTGCTCGGCGACTCGATGGCGATGCCGGTCGGGGCGATGGTCCGCAAGTTCCGCGAGGAGTTCGAGGCGGTGATGGCGGACCCCGAGCTCGTCGTCGACCCGCACGCGGTCGTGCAGGCGCCGCCCGAGACGCTGGGGGCGCAGGTATGAGCTCGAAGCCGCGCCAGGTGACGATCACCGTCGACGGCCGCGAGATCGCCGCCGTCGAGGGCGAGATGCTGCACGACGCGGCCCGCAAGGGCGACGTCGAGATCCCGGTCTTCTGCTACGAGCCCAAACTCGGCGACCCTGTCGGCGCCTGCCGGATGTGCCTGGTGGAGGTCGAGGGGATCCCGAAACTGCAGACCTCCTGCTCGACCCCGGTTCGCGACGGAATGGTCGTCCACACCCGCACCGAGCAGGTCAAAGAGGCACAGAACGCGGTGGTCGAGTTCCTCCTCGTCAACCACCCGCTCGACTGCCCCGTCTGCGACAAAGGCGGCGAATGCCCGCTGCAGGACATCTCCTACGGCTGGGGCCCGGGGAAGAGCCGGGTGATCGACGAAAAGCGCCACTTCCCCAAGCCGGCCGAACTCTCGCCGCTGGTCGCGATCGACCGCGAGCGCTGCATCCTCTGCTACCGCTGCGTCCGCTTCAGCCAGGAGGTCTCCGAAGACGCCCAGCTGCAGCTGCTGGAGCGCGGCGACCGCACCTACGTCGGCACCTTCGACGAGCGGCCCTACGTCGCCCCCTTCCACGGCAACATCACCGACATCTGCCCGGTCGGCGCGCTGACCAGCTACACCTACCGCTTCCGCGCCCGCCCGTGGGACATCGAGCATGCAGGCTCGGTCTGCACGCTCTGCCCGAGCCAGTGCAACGTCAGCTTCACGATCCGCGACGAGAACGTCAAACGGGTCGTCTCGCGCGACAACGCCGAGGTCGACGACGGCTGGCTCTGCGACCGCGGCCGCTACGGCTTCGAGATGTTCACCGCACAGGAGCGGGTCACCGCGCCGCGGCTGAAGGGCGGCGCCGCGAGCGGCTGGGAGCAGGCGCTGGAGGCCGCCGCCGAGGGGCTGCGCCGCGCCGGCGGGAGAGTCGCCGCCATCGTCGGCGACGCCTCCAACGAGGAGGGCTTCCTGCTGCAGCGGACCCTGCGCGAGGCGCTCGGCTCGCCGCACCTCGACTCGCGGCCTTCGCGCGGCCCTGGCGCGGGGACGCTGCGGCGGCTGGCCGAGCCGGCGATCTCGGCCAGGGTCCGCGACATCGACACCGCCGGCGCGATCCTCGTCCTCGGCACCGACCCGCTGCACAGCTCGCCGATCCTCGACCTGCGGATCCGCAAGGCGGTCCGCCGCAACGGCGCCAAGCTGCTGGTCGCGACCGAGCGCCCGACCGCGCTGGACGGGGGCGCCGAGGCGATCGCCCGCTTCGCTCCCGGGCAGGCCGCGCACTTCACGGCCGAGCTGGCGGCGGCGCTGGGCGGCGCCGAGAACGTGGCGACGCCGCTGGTGGAGACGCTCCGCGGCGCCGGCAGCGTGGTCGTCGTCTGGGGCGAGCGGATCGGCCGCGAGGAGGGCGCCGCGGAGGCGCTGCTCGATCTCGCCGGCGGGCTGGACATCGCCGGCACCGCGGGCTCCGGGCTGCTGGAGATCCCCGACACCACCAACGCCCGCGGCCTGCGCGAGGCCGGCTGCCTGCCCGACGCCGGGCCCGGCCTCTCCGAGGCCGCGGCCGGGCGGGCGACCGAGGAGATCCGCGAGGGCCTCGTCTCGGGCGAGATCTCGGCCCTGGTTCTGTTCGGCGCCGACCCGCTGCGCGACTTTCCCGACACCAAGGCCTGGGAGGAGGCGCTCACCGCCTGCGACCACCTGGTCGTCTTCTCGATGCACGAGAACGCCACCACCGCCAAGGCCGACGTAGTCCTGCCCCTGGAGACCCACGCCGAGAAAGACGGCACCGTCACCCATCCCGACGGGCGGCTGCAGCGCGTGCGCCCGAGCGCCGCCCGGCCCGGCGACATCCGCCCCAACTTCCTGGTGCTCTCCGAGCTCGCCGCCAAGCTCGGCCTCGACACCGGCATCGACTCCCAGCCCACCGCCTTCGCCGCCCTCACCGACGCCGTCGGCTTCTACGCCGGCATCATCGACGAGCAGATCGGCGGCCGCGGCATCCGCTGGCAGGACAGGGAGGGCGGCCCCGAGCACGGCAACGCCCCCAGCCCCGAAGGCGCGGCCGAGTCCGCGGAGCAGAGCCCCGGCGACACCGCCGCGACCAGCAAGGGCTACCCACACGAGTCGAGCGATACCCCCGGCGAGGGCGTCCCCGACACCGAGCGCGACGCCCCCCTGTCAATGGAGCAGCCGCACGCCACCCCGCGCATCGGCGAGCGTGCCACGGAGCCGTCCGGCACTGGGTCGCCGGACACTCAGCGCGATAGCGCGTCCGGCGACCCAGTGCCGGACGGCTCCCTAGCGCTCGGCACCTACCGCGACCTGTGGGCCGGCCCGATCACCGAGCTGAACCCGCCGCTGCGGTTCCTGACGCCCCACCAGCGGCTCGAGCTCTCGCCCGCCGACGCCGAGCGCCTCGGCCTGAAGAGCGGCGACCACGTGCGGGTCCGCGTCGGCGCCGATGGGGTCGCGATCGAGACCAGGGCGCAAGTGAGGGAGCGGGTGACCGAGGGCGTCTGCTTCCTCGCCGAGGGGGTCTCCGAGGCCAACGCCAACGCCCTGCTCAACGGCGGCGCCGTTCGGGTCCGGATCGAGAAGGTCGAGGGGGCTAGGGCCTGATGCCGCCCCTCGCCGACACCACCTTCGCCGAAGCGACCTGGATCATGGTCGTCAAGTCGATCGTGATCTTCGCCGTCATCTTCGGCGTCCTGCCGCTGCTGACCGTACTCGAGCGCAAGCTGATCGGCCGCTTCCAGCACCGCTACGGGCCGAACCGGGTCGGTCCCTTCGGCCTGCTGCAGCCGCTTGCCGACGTCGGCAAGCTGATCTCCAAGGAGTCCTTCCGCCCCGCCAACGCGATCCCGACCCTGTTCGTCCTCGGGCCGCTGCTGCCGGTGCTCGCCGGCGTCCTCTCGCTGGCGATCATCCCCTGGGGCGACGTCAAGGACGGCGTCGGCTTCTACGGGATCGACGTCCCGATCGGCATCCTCTACTTCTTCGCCGTCGGCTCGATCGCCTTCTACGGCCTGCTTCTCGGCGGCTGGTCCTCGGGTTCGAAATACAGCCTCCTCGGCGCGATGCGCGGCGCCGCGCAGCTGATCTCCTACGAGGTCTCGATGGGGCTGGCGCTGCTCGGGGTGATCATGATGAGCGGCTCGCTGTCGCTGGTCTCGATCGTCCACTCCCAGGGCGGCCTCTGGTTCATCGTCCCCCAGTTCGTCGGCTTCCTGATCTTCATGCTCGCCGGCTTCGCCGAGACCAACCGCACCCCCTTCGACATGCCCGAGGCCGACGCCGAGCTCGTCCAGGGCTTCATGACCGAGTACGGCGGCATGCGCTTCGGCTCCTTCCTGCTGGTCGAATACATGGAGATCCTCGTCGTCTCCGGGATCGCCGCGGCGATGTTCCTCGGCGGCTGGATGGGTCCCGGCCCGGGCTGGCTGGACCCGATCTGGATGCTGGCGAAGATGCTCTTCCTGGTCCTCATCTTCATCTGGGTGAGGGCGACGCTGCCGCGGCTGCGATATGACCAGCTGATGAGCCTCGGCTGGAAAGTGCTGCTGCCCCTGGCGACGCTGAACGTCCTCGTCACCGCGGTCCTGGTGGTGGTTACGTGAGCTACGACCCCAAATCGGCCCCCTACCTCGACTCGCTCGACGTGGTCGAGGTCCAGCGCGGCCCCGAGCCGGGCGGGCTCGGCGGCGCCTACCGCGCCTTCGGCGAGACCCTGCGCGGGCTGAAGACGACGATGGCGCGCCTGATCGAGGGGCCGATGACGATCGAGTACCCGGAGGAGAAGACGCCGGTCTACCCCCGCTTCCGCGGCCGCCACAAGCTGCACCGCTTCGAGGACACCGGGCTGGAGAAATGCGTCGGCTGCTCGCTCTGCGCCGCCGCCTGCCCCGCCGACTGCATCCGCGTCGTCGCCGCCGAGAACATCCCGGGCGAGCGCGTATCCGCCGGCGAGCGCTACGCCGCCGTCTACGAGATCAACCTCTCGCGCTGCATCTTCTGCGGCTACTGCGAGATCGCCTGCCCGTTTGACGCGATCACGATGGGCCACGACTACGAGATGGCCGACTACACCCGCCGCGACCTGATCTTCACCAAGGAGATGCTGCTGGCCGAGCCGGTCGAGCGGACTCCGCTGAAAAGCGAGGGCGAATAGATGGAAGCGGTGCTGTTCTTCCTCGCCGCGATCGGCGCGCTCGGCGGCGCCATCGGAGTGGTGGCGCTGCGCAACCCGTTCTTCTCGGTGCTGGCGCTGATCGCCCACCTCTTCTCGCTGGCAGTGCTCTTCCTGCTGCTCACCTCGGCCTTCGTCGCGGCAGCGCAGGTCGTCGTCTACGCGGGCGCGGTGATGGTCCTATACGTGTTCGTCGTCGCCTACGTCGGCGGCGGCGGCGAGTCCGCCTGGGAGCCGATACCGGGGCAGCGCTTCCTCGCCCCTCTGCTCGGCGTCGCGATCTTCGTCGAGCTCTCGATCGCCGTCCTCGGCTCCGCCCTCAGCGCCCTCGACACCCACGGCTCCGAGGTCCCCACCGGCTTCGGCGACCCCGCCGCGATCGGCCGCCTCCTCCTCGAAAAGTTCCTCCTCCCCTTCGAGGCCTCCTCCATCCTGCTGCTCCTGGCCGCTGTCGGCGCGATCGTCCTAGCGGCCCGCCGCCGCGAGGGCGAGGGGGAGGGGTCCTCAGAACACTCTGCGAAGCGTTCTGAGGACCCCACCCCCTCGCCCACCCCAGGAGTCACCGCATGAACATCGAGTGGTACATCGTCCTCTCCTCGCTGCTCTTCGCCACCGGCGTCGTCGGGATCCTGATCCGCCGCAGCCCGATGGTGATCCTGCTCTGCCTGGAGCTGATGCTGAACGCCGGCAACCTCGCCCTGGTGGCCTTCAGCCGCATGGTCGGCAACGCCCAGGGCCAGGTCTTCGCAGTGATCGTGATGGTGATCGCGGCCTGTGAGGTCGTCGTCGGCCTCGGCCTGATCGTCGCCATCTTCCGCCGCCGGCTGCCGCTCAACGTCGACGACCTGCGGGAGCTGCGGGGCTGATGTCCGCGACCGCCTGGGCCTGGCTGGTCCTGCTCTTCCCGCTGCTCGGCTCGATCGCCATCGCGGTCGGCTTCCGGGCCCTGCCGGCGAGGGCGGCGGGGGCGCTCGGGACGCTCACCATCGGCCTCTCCTTCGTCTGCGCGGTCGCCGCGCTGATCAGCCTGCTCGGCGATCCCGCCGAGGCGCGGCACCATGCCTCCTCGCTGTGGGACTACGCCAGCGTCGCCGGCCTCGACATCAAGCTCGGCGTCTACGTCGACCCGCTCTCGGTCTACATGGCCCTGGTCGTGAGCGGCGTCTCGGCGCTGATCCACCTCTACTCCTACGGCTACATGCGCTCGGACGCCGGCTACCGGCGCTTCTTCAGCTACCTCAACTTCTTCGTCTTCTCGATGCTGCTGCTGGTCCTCGCCGGCAACTTCGTCCTGCTGATCGTCGGCTGGGCCTTCGTCGGCTTCACCTCCTACGCGCTGATCAGCTTCTGGTACCGGCGCGAGACCGCGACCAAGGCGGGGATGAAGGCGTTCGTGATCAACGTCGTCGGCGACATCGGCATGGTCCTCGCCGCCTTCCTGATCTTCCGCGAGCTGGGCAGCTTCGACTACGGCGTCGTCTTCGCCCGGGCGCCCGAAGCCTTCACCACGAACGAATGGACGGTCACCGCGATCTGCCTGCTCCTCCTCCTCGGCGTCTGCGCCAAGTCCGCCCAGCTGCCGCTCCACACCTGGCTGCCGGACGCGATGGAGGGCCCGACCCCGGTCTCCTCGCTGATCCACGCGGCGACGATGGTGACCGCTGGCGTCTACCTGATCGCCCGCACCCACGTCCTCTTCGGCCTCGCCCCCACCGCCGCCGACATCGCCGCCTTCATCGGCCTCGCAACGCTGCTGGTCGCGGCGACGGTGGCGCTGGTGGTGACCGACCTGAAGCGGGCCATCGCCTACTCGACGATGAGCCAGATCGGCTACATGGTGGTCGGCGTCTCGATCGGGGCCTACGGTGCCGGCCTCTTCCACCTGATGACCCACGCCTTCTTCAAGGCCCTGCTCTTCATGGCGGCGGGCTCGATCATCGCCGCGATGGCCAACGAGCAGAACATCGACAAGATGTCGGGCTTCGGCAAGGCGATGCGCTTCACCTCGATCACGATGCTCTGCGGCGGCCTCGCCCTCGCCGCCTTCCCGCTCACCTCGGGCTTCTTCTCCAAGGACGAGATCCTCGCCTACGCGGGGGCCCGCGGCGGCATGTACCTGATCTTCGCCGTGCTCGGCTACGTCGGCGCCTTCCTCACCGCGGTCTACACCTTCCGCCTGATCTTCCGGGTGCTGCCGGGGCAGCCGTGCAGGGAGGCCCAGGAGCTGATCGACACCGGCCACGTCGCCCACGGGGAGCCGCGCAACCCCGCGACCGGCGAGCTGGAGGACACCGAGGTCGGCTTCCCCGGGCCCGAGCACAACATCGCCGAGCGCTCGGCATCGATGCGGGTGGCGATGGCGGTCCTCGCCTTCGGCGCCCTGGCGGGCGGGCTGATCCAGATCCCCGGCGTCGACAACGTCATCGCCGACTTCCTCGACCCCGTCTTCGCCGACTCGCCGCTTGCCGCGATCCACCCCTCGACCAGCTGGAGCTGGATCGGACTCGGCATCGGCGCGGTGGTCGCCCTGGCCGGGATCGCGACCGCGCACTGGCTCTACGTCGCCAATCCCGAGGCGCCGCGGCGGCTGGAAGCCCGCTTCCGCGGGCTCCACGGCTTCCTCCTCCACAAGTGGTACTTCGACGAGGCGATCGACCTGCTCGTCGTCCGCCCCGCCCTGGCGGTCGGGCGCTTCGCCAACCGCGTCTTCGAGCGCTTCGTCGTCGACGGGCTGGTCACTGGCACCGAGGGGACCGTGCGCGGCGCCGGCGGCGTCGTCCGCTCCGTCCAGAACGGGTTCGTGCGCAGCTACGCGCTGCTGCTGATCGTCGGCTTCGCCGGCCTGGCCCTCTACTTCCTGATCGCCAGCTCATGATCAACGTCCTCCTCTGGCTGCCCCTCGCCTTCGGCGCCCTCGGCCTGCTCCTGCCGCGGCGGCTGACCGGCTGGTGGGCGACGCTCGGCGCGATCGCCACCCTCGGCGTCGCGATCGGCCTCCTCGCCGGCTTCGACACCGGCAACTCGGGGCTGCAGTACACGGTCGACACGCCCTGGATCTCCGGGCTCGGCGTCGACTACAGCCTCGGCGTCGACGGGCTGAACGTCTTCCTCCTCCTGCTGACGACCGTGCTGTGGACGGGCGGTGTCGCCTTCGCCGCGCTGCGCGAGCAGGAGCGCCCGCAGCTCTTCTTCTTCCTGATGCTCGTCGCCGAGACCGCCACCCTCGGCTCCTTCCTGGCTCAGGACCTGCTGCTGTTCGTCCTCTTCTTCGACTTCATGCTGGTGCCGTTCTACTTCCTCTTCGGCGCCTGGGGGCACGACCGCATCGCGGAGGGAGGACCGAGCGCCTCCCAGGCCACGCTGAAGATGATCGTCTACACGCTGATCGGCTCGCTGCTGATGCTGGTGGGGGCGATCGCCACCGCGATCATCTCCGCCGACGGCGGCCACATCACCTTCTCGATCCAGGCGCTGCAGCAGCAGGGCATCGGGCTCGGCAGCCAGCGCTGGATCTTCTGGTTCTTCGCGGCGGCCTTCCTGGTCAAGATGCCGGCCTTCCTCCTGCACGGCTGGATGCCCGACGCCTACCGGGCGGCGCCGCTGCCGGCGCTGGCGGTCTTCTCGGGTGTGCTGGCGAAGGTCGGCGCCTACGGATTCCTGCGGGTCGTGCTGCCGCTCTTTCCGGAAGCCGCGGTGGAATTCCAGGACGTGGTCCTGATCGTGGCGCTGGCCTCGATCCTCTACGGCTCGGTGATGGCCTTCACCCAGACCAACCTGCGGCTGATCGCCGGCTACTCCTCGGTAGCCCAGCTCGGCTTCATCACCGCCGGGATCTTCGCCCTGCGGCCCGACGGCTCCGACGGGGCGGTGCTGCAGATGGTCAACCACGGCCTCGTCGTCGCCCCGGTCTTCATCATCATCGCCCTCCTCGCCGAGCGCGCCGGCAGCGAGGACCTGCGCGAGATGGGCGGCCTGGCGATCCGGGCGCCGGTGCTGGCGGCCCTGTTCCTGATCGTCGCCCTGGCGACCCTGGCGATGCCCGGCTCGGCCAACTTCGTCGGCGAGTTCTACATCCTGAACGGGCTCTTCCAGGCGAAGATCGTCTTCGCCTTCATCGCGATCAGCGGCGTCGCGATGTCCGCCTACTACGCCCTGCGCCTCTACCAGCGCACGATGCACAACCGCGAGCCCGGCGGGCCGCTCTCGCGCGAGATCGGATTGCGCGACGGCCTCGTGCTGGCGCCGCTGGTCCTCTGCATCCTCGCGCTCGCCTTCTATCCGCAGCTGATCCTGAAGCGGACCGCGCCGACGGTGCAGCAGACGGTCGCCCACGTCACCGGCGGCGGCGCCCCGGAAGCGCAGCTGGCGGGCGGCGGGGCGCACGATCGGGAACCGACCCTCGTCAAGCGATGAACTTCCACGAACCGCATATCGACTACGCGGGGATCTCGCCGCTGATCGCCCTCACGGTGGGCATCTGCGTGGTCCTCCTCAGCGCCGTCTTCAAGCCGACGCGCCGCTGGGCGCCGGGGCTGACGCTGCTGACCCTGGCCGCCACGGGCGGCCTTCTGATCTGGCAGTGGGACGACGCCAAGACGCTGCTCAGCGGTGCCCTGCGCCTCGACGATCTGGCGATTTCGATCTCCCTCGTCGCGACCCTCACCGCCGCCTACACGGTCCTGCTCTCGATCCGGGAGCGGGCGAGCGAGGAAGCCGGCGGCGGCGAGTACCACGCGCTGCTGCTCGGCTCGCTGCTTGGGATGGTGCTGCTGGCGCAGGCGACGAACCTGGTCACCTTCTTCGTCGCCCTGGAGACGCTCTCGATCCCGCTCTACATCCTCTGCGCCACCAACCTGCGGCGCGAGGGCTCGCTCGAGTCGGGGCTGAAGTACCTGATCGTCGGCTCGGTCGGCTCGGCGACGCTGCTCTACGGGATGGCCTTCCTCTACGGCGGCACCGGCTCGACCGGGTTCGCCGGCATCGCCGCCGGCATCGCCCACAACGGCGTCCTGGGCGACCCGCTGATCCTGATCGGGATCGCGATGGCGACCGTCGGCCTCGCCTTCAAGACCTCGATCGCTCCCTTCCACCAGTGGACGCCCGACGTCTACGAGGGGGCGCCGACGCCGATCACCGGCTTCATGGCGGTCGCGACCAAGGCCGCGGCCTTCGCCGTCTTCCTCCGCTTCTTCGACGTCGCCCTCGGCCCCCAGCTGGACGACTGGCAGCCGGCGCTGGCGGTGCTGGCCGCGATCTCGATCCTGGTCGGCAACGTCGGCGCCCTCGGGCAGGACTCGCTGAAGCGGCTGCTCGGCTACTCGGGGGTCGCCCAGGCCGGCTACATGCTCGGCGGGGTGGTCGTCGCCTCGGAAGCGGGGATCAGCTCGCTGGTCTTCTACCTCGCCGCCTATGCCTTCATGAACCTCGCCGCCTTCGCCGTGATCGTCGCCCGCGAGCGCGAGACGCCGTTCGCCGACGACATTCGCGCCGTCCGCGGCCTCGGCGCCGAGCGGCCGGCGCTGGCCTGGCCGCTGACGATCTCGATGCTGGCGCTGGCGGGGCTGCCGGCGACGGCGGGCTTCGTCGGCAAGCTCTACCTGATCGAGGCGCTGGTCGAGGGGGACTACACCTGGCTCGCGGTCTTCATCGCGGTCGGCACGATGATCTCCCTCGCCTACTACCTGCGGGTGGTGGCGGCGATGTGGATGCGGCCGGAAGCCGAGGCGCGGCCGGGCGCGGCTCCCGCGATCGCCGGCGCCTCCCCCGAGGCCGACCCCGTGGATCCGCAGGCGGGCCGGCGCTGGTACCTCGTCGGCCCCGCCGTCCTCGCCGCCGCCGCGACCGTCTTCTTCGGCGTCATCCCCCAGCCGCTGGTCGAGTTCGCCAGCCACGCCGGCGCCTCCCTCTTCTAGCGACCCTGCCGCCCGATGGGCGTCCTGCTGACGACGGTGTTGATGGCGGCCGGCGCCGGGGCGGGCGTCTGGTCGGAGCGGCGCTACCCAAGCACCGCCGTCGGCCTCGCACGCCGCTCGCTGCTGCTGATCCTCTACCTGCTGGTCCCGCTGGTCATCTTCTTCAACCTGGCTTCCGCCTCGATCGGCGTCGACAACGGGGTCGGCATCGGCCTGGGGCTGTTGAACATGGCGCTCGTCGGGTTCCTCGCCTGGGCCCTCGCCGCCAGGGTCCTGCGGCTGAACCGCCCGCAGACCGGTGCCGTGATCTGCGCCTCTGTCGTCGCCAACACGCAGTACCTCGGCTACCCCCTGACGGTGGCCCTGCTCGGTCGCGACCACCTCTCCTCGGGAGTCCTCTTCGACGTCCTCGTCGGCGGCCCGACGCTGATGCTCGGCGCCTTCGCCGTCGCCGCCGCCTTCGGCGAGCGGGCCGGCGAAGGTCTCGGCGAACGCACCCGCACCTTCCTCACCCGCAACCCACCCCTCTACGCCGCCGTCCTCGGGCTGCTCGCGCCGAGCGCGCTCGCCCCCGGCGTTCTCGTCGACGCCTCACAGGTGCTGGCGGTGGCGATCCTGCCGATCGGCTTCTTCGCCGTCGGCGCCACCCTGGCGGAGGGCGTCGAGGAGGGGGAGCTGCCGATCCCGCCGCCGCTGACCCCCGCGGTCGCCGTCGCGGTCCTCGGGCGGGTGGCCGTGGCCCCGGCGCTGCTGATGCTGCTGGCCGCGCCCGTGATCGACTTGCCCTCTGCCTACCGGCTGATGTCGGCGATGCCGACCGGCATCAACGCGCTGGTGGTCTCTCACGCATACGGCCTCGACAGCCGGATCGTCGCCGAGGCGATCACCTGGTCGACGGTGCTGGTGGTGCTGGCCGCGCTGGCCTCGCTGCCGCTCTGATCAGATGCGCGTAGCGATCAGGCCGACCAGCGCCGCGAAGAGGCCGAGCAGCCCGACCGACAGGCCGAGGGCGCCCTGCACGAGCGTGTGCTGGAACCGGTCAAAGCGGCCGTTCAGCTCCCGCAGATCGGTGTGGAGTCGGGCGAAGCTCTCGTCGACCCGGGCGAATCCGATATCCACGCGATCGCGCAGATCGTCCAACCGAGCGTCGCTCCAGTGCTCCCGCGCTGACTCCATGGACCGAACCGTAGCGGACAAAGGGTTACGTGTGACGCTCGTCTCTGTAACTTTTCCGGGATGCTCCAGCACGTCGGGATAGAGGTCGCGCCGGGCGACGTGGAGCGCACGGTGGAGCTGTTCGAGCTGCTCGGCTTCCAGCGGGTCCAGCCGCCTTCCACCCTGGCCGAGGACTTCACCTGGCTCGAGCGCGAGGGGACCCAGGTCCACCTGATGCACGAGGCGGAACCGCAGGTGCCGCCGCGGGCGCATTTCGCGGTCGTCGTCGCCGATTTCGAGGCGAGCTGCGTCCGGCTGCGCGAACGGGGCTTCGAGGTCGCGGCCGGGCGGGAGCACTGGGGCTCGCCGCGCGCCGTCGCGCTGGCCCCCGGCGGCCACCGGGTGGAGCTGATGGCCTTCCCGCCGGCCAGCGGGGAGCCGGACGGACGGCCTCCTCAGGGCTAGATGATTGATTCCACGACCAGGCCCACCTGGATGACGCGCCTGGCACACTGCGCGGCTCTGCGTCCTCGGGCTTGCCTTTGCCAACCGGCAAAGGCTGCGCCCTGCGTCCTTGATCCGCTTGGCCAGGCACGCCCCCAGTCACACCTCGCCGTGGAATCAATCATCTAGGCTAGACGCGTGCTGCGCTTGGACGCGAAGAGGTCGCCGTCGGCGTAGCCGAGCAGCTCCTCGGCGCTGGCCCCGTCGGCCGGGAACATCGCGTAGCCGCTGGCGGCCGTCACCCGCAGCTCCTGGTCGCTGCCGAACCCCCGCCTGGCAACCCGCGCGCGTAGCCGCGCGGCGACTTCGCCGGCCTCTTCGGCGCTGCACTCGGGGACGATCACGGCGAACTCGTCCCCGCCCTGACGGAAGACGGAGTCTTCCGGGCGCACCTCGGTGCGCAGCGACGCGCCGATCTCGGCCAGCAGCCGATCCCCCTCGAGATGCCCGTGGTGCTCGTTGACCTGCTTGAAGCCGTCGAGGTCGAGCAGGACCACGGCGAACTCGCGCCCGTGGCGGCGGTGGCGGGCGATTTCCTCCGCCAGCCGCTCGTGCAGGGCCCGGTAGTTGCCGACGCCGGTGAGCTCGTCGCGGCGCGCCAGCGACCAGAGGGCCTCGTGCGTCGCCCGCAGCCGCCGCACGAGGATGACGATGCCGACCGCCACAGCCACCAGGCAGCCCGCCTCGACCGCCGCGAGGATCAGACCCTGCGCACTGGAGAAGGAGCCGATCGCGAGCGGGGCGACCAGCCCGACGCCGATCGCGACCAGCGCGGCGATCAGGTAGCGGGGGCGCAGCGGTTCCTGCCCTGTCAGGGGCGGCGGTCCTTCGCGCGGGGAGGGGCTGAATTTGGACCTCTGTTCGATGCGCGACAGGTTAGGGCGTCGGCACGGCACCGTCCCTCGACCGGACTACGATGCGGCGGATGCGCTACCCGGTCGAAGACTTCACCGCGGAGGAGCAGGCGATGCTCGCTCCCCACTTCACCAACCTCGACCGCCCGGTGTTCGCCCTGACGAACCTCCCAGAGACGGTCAAGGGGGCGCTTTTCGCCCGGTATTCGCGCTATTCGGGAACCGTGAGGCGGCTCTACCTGGACGAGTTCGCGGGCGACGTGCCGGCCGGCGAACGGCCCTTCGACGCGGAGGAGGGAGAGCGCGCCGCGCAGCTCTACGAGCGCGTGTTCGTCGGCTACGGAGACGACTCGATCGCCCAGGTGGGAGGCGCCCACGTCGCCTGCGAGTGGGTCTCCAACGTCCTCACCAAGGTGCTGCAGCGTGGGCGGCTCGCCGCCTACCTGGAGCAGTCGACCCGCTACATCCCCTACGACCAGCCGCTGCCCGGCGGCGGCTACCGCTTCTACCGCGACGGGCGCCTCGGGCAGCCCTTCGCCGCCGCGATGGAGGAGCTGTTCTCGATCTACTCGCATTCCCTGGGCGAGGTCGAAGCCTGGGCCGCGGGGCGCTGGCCCCGTGCCGCGGAGGAGCCGGAGGGGGCCTGGCGGCGGTCGATCCGCGCCAAGGCGCTCGACCTGCTGCGGGGCCTGCTGCCGGCGGCGACCCTCAGCCACGTCGGCATCTACGCTTCCGGCCAGGCCTACGAGCAGCTGGTCATGCGCTTGCTCGCCTCGCCGCTGCCGGAGGCGCGGGAGTACGGCAGCATGATCCTCGGGGAGCTGAAGCAGGTGATGCCGAGCTTCGTCTCACGCGTCGAGCGGCCCGATCGCGGCGGCGAGTGGATCTCGTATCTGGAGGAGCGGCGCGATGCCGCCGATCGCTGGGCGGC
>Ga0308175_100000553_pt1 | contig 25371 bp, 23 predicted proteins | sample PhyCR1_3_FD_203893 | JGI IMG/M metagenome (GOLD analysis project Ga0308175, IMG submission 203893) | Soil microbial communities from UC Gill Tract Community Farm, Albany, California, United States - DLSLS.C.R1 | ecosystem: Environmental > Terrestrial > Soil > Agricultural land | place: USA...
GTCCAGCGTCGGCGCGAGCCAGCTCGGGACGACCCCGCCGTTGCCGAGGGCGATCAGCGTCGGGTGCCGGCGCCCGACCCAGCGGCCGTAGCCCTCGCTGCCGCCCGGCCAGGTGTCGTCGACGTATTCGAGCAGGCCGTTGCCGAACTGCTGGTAGCGGGAGAGGTTGCGCTGGTGGGTGAGCACCAGGGGCTGGGGGGCCTCCACGGACAGGATCCGCGCGTCGGAGGGGAGCACGTCCATGACGGCCTGCACCGACGCCCGCTGGTCGTCCAGGGCGTGGTTGCGGGTGGAGATCGCGTACGTCGCACCCACGGCGGTCGTGGCGACGGTCCACACGGCGGTGGCGATCACGACCTTGCGCAGCGGGACCCGCTCGGCCAGCACCACGACAAGGCCACCGATCCCGAGGGCCGCGGGCGGCAGCATGATGAACGCGTCCGGGAACCCGTTGAAGGCCTTCAGCGACCACACGAAGCCGGCGACCAGGAGGGCGCCGACGGCCATCAGGTCGACCCACTGCGCGTCGCGCTGGTCCTTGGGGCGCCTCAGCGCCCGCACCCACAGGACCGTGATGGCGACCAGGCCGATGAGGAAGAACGCGAGCGAGGGGCCGTAGCCCGAGGCCAGCATGCTCAGGGCGGCCCACGGGTTGGTGATCAGCGAGGTCTGCTGGGTGTAGCGCGCGTTGATGAGGACGAAGTCGTCCATGAAGATGCCGAGGGCGCCGACCGCGGCGTACGCACCGACGGTCACCGCGCTCGGGATCGCCCCGCCGACGAGGACCCGCACCACCGCCCGCAGCCGTCCCGTGGACTGGCCCAGCACGATCGCGGTCACGGTCCCGGCCATGGCGACGAAGAAGACCGGCTGCCAGCACAGCGTGGAGAGCGCGATGAAGAAGCCCGCGGTCAGCCAGCGCCGGTGGACGGTGGCCAGCATCGCGCAGAGCAGGAAGAGGACCATCGACGTCTTCTCGCGCGGACCGTCGGAGGCGTAGGCGATGAAGCCCTGGCAGCCCAGCAGCATCGCGGCCGCGGCAACCCCCGCGAGCCGGGAGCGGAACAGGTCGCGGGCCAGCACGTAGAGGACGCCGATGCTGGCGATCGCGAAGAGCATCAGGAAGACCCGCATGCCGACGACCTGGTCGGCGCCGACCCACTGCGCCAGCACCGCGCCCACGCCGGGGATGAGGTGGGCCAGCGGTCCGGCGCGGTTCACGACCGCGACGTACGGCGGCACGCCCTCGGCGACCTGCTGGCCGCCGTACGCGTAGTCGCCGAGGTCGCGGGAGAGGTAGCCGTCGAAGCCGTGCAGGACGTAGAGAACGGTCGCCAGTGCGCACAGGGCGGGCACCAGCGGGTCGACGTGCGCGAGCCGCCGGCGCGCGGTGAGGACTAGGGACATGGTCCGCGGGATCCTTCCGAGACGCGATGAAGGCTGGATGAAGCCCCCGTAAACACAGAACCGCAGGTCAGCGGGTGCGCTGCCTGCGGTTCCGATCTGCGCGCCTGTAGGGATTCGAACCCCAAACCTTCTGATCCGTAGTCAGATGCTCTATCCGTTGAGCTACAGGCGCCCATCACCCGGCGGGCCGGACGACTGGACGAGGATAGCGGACCGTTGCTGCGATGCCGAAATCAGTGCGCCTCCTCGACTTCACAGGCGCCCGAGCCGATGATCGGGCGCATGCGCGCACGGGTGGGTAGGACGCTCGCCCTGCTGTCCTGCGCGGCACTGGGGGCGGCCCTCGTCGGGTGCTCGGGCAGCGACGGGCAGGCGACGCCCCGGCCGCCCGGCCCGCAGCCGGGCACCCCCACCAGCGTCGAGGCCGCGCCCCGGCAGCCGCACGTCACCGGCGACCGGCAGGTCGAGCTCCGGGCCGGTCTCGCGGTGCTGACCGACGACCGGTGCACCCCCGAGGCGAGGAGAAGGGTGTGCTCGGTGGACGGCCGGCAGTCCTGGGCGCCGCTGGGCGACCCACGCCCGGCCACGCTGGTCGCGGCGGGCACCCACCTCGCCGAGCGGCACACCACCTGGACGGCGGTGCTGCGGTTCGCGCCCGCCGCGCGCGGACCGCTGCGGGGCACCGCCCACGAGGCGGCGGCTTCCGGGGGCGTGGTGCTGGTGCTGGCCCGCGGCCGGGTGCTGGCCGCCGTACCCGCCGCGGGGGTGCACGGGAGCACGGCCGAGCTGACCGACCTCGACAAGGCCACGGCCTGGAGCCTCGTGGGGGCGTTCGAGCACCCGTGAGCCGGCATGCACAGGCATGTGACCGACTGCACACGGCGTTGAACGATCCAATATGTGGCGCCAATCAGCGGAGGTAACCTCAGCGCATCCCGGGCAGCGGACACACGTATCCGTATCTCGGGATCTCACCAAGTCGCCGACAACGACGCCGAGCGATACACAGCAACTCCACGACACACCGTCGATACGCTCGACGGCCGGCGGCGCCTTCCCTCAGTGGAGGCGACCACCGCGAATGCGCGAGAGGGAATACCCAGATGACCGCCGAGACGCAGGCACCCACCACCCATCAGGGCATCCTCGACTTCGTCAACGAAGTCGCGACGATGACCCAGCCCGACTCCATCCACTGGTGCACGGGATCCGACGAGGAGTGGACCGAGCTCACCAACGCTCTGGTCTCGACCGGAACCTTCACGCGGCTCAACCCCGCGATCAAGCCGAACTCCTTCTACGCCGCCTCCGACCCGATCGACGTCGCACGCGTCGAGGACCGGACCTACATCTGCTCGGTCGACGAGAAGGACTGCGGGCCCACCAACAACTGGATGGACCCGAACGAGATGAAGGCCATCATGCGGGACCTCTACGAGGGCTGCATGCGGGGCCGGACGATGTACGTCATCCCCTTCGTGATGGGCCACCTCGAGGCCGAGAAGCCGATGTTCGGCGTGGAGATCACCGACTCCGCCTACGTCACCGCCTCGATGCGCGTGATGGCCCGCATGGGCAGCCACGTGCTGCGGAAGATGGAGGAGCTCGACGCTGCCGGCCACGAGGTGCACTGGGTCCCGGCCCTGCACTCCGTGGGCATGCCCCTCGAGCCCGGTCAGGCCGACGTCGCCTGGCCGTGCAACGACACCAAGTACATCGTGCAGTTCCCCGAGGAGCGCGCGATCTGGTCCTTCGGTTCCGGGTACGGCGGCAACGCGCTGCTCGGCAAGAAGTGCTACGCGCTGCGCATCGCCAGCGTGATGGCCCGCGACGAGGGCTGGCTCGCCGAGCACATGCTGATCCTGAAGCTCACCAGCCCCCAGGGCGTCGTGAAGTACATCGCCGCGGCATTCCCCTCGGCGTGCGGCAAGACCAACCTCGCCATGCTGGCCCCGACCATCCCGGGGTGGAAGGTCGAGACCCTCGGCGACGACATCGCCTGGATGCGCGTCGGCGAGGACGGCCGCCTGTGGGCGGTCAACCCGGAGTACGGCTTCTTCGGCGTCGCGCCGGGCACCAACGAGCACACCAACCCCAACGCGATGAAGACCATCAACAAGGGCAACTCGGTCTTCACCAACGTGGCGCTCACCGAGGACGGCGACATCTGGTGGGAGGGCTTGGAGAACCCGCCGGCCAAGGCGACCTCCTGGAAGGGCGAGCCCTGGACGCCGGAGAGCGACTTCCTCTCCAGCCACCCCAACAGCCGCTACTGCACCCCGATCAAGCAGTGCGACATCCTCGCGCCGGAGTACGACGACCCGCGCGGCGTGCCGATCGACGCGATCCTCTTCGGTGGTCGCCGCAAGACGACCGTGCCGCTGGTCTTCGAGGCCCGCGACTGGACCCACGGCACCTTCCTCGGCGCGACGCTCTCCTCGGAGACCACCGCCGCGGCGGTCGGCGCGGTCGGCGTGGTGCGGCGCGACCCGATGGCGATGCTGCCGTTCATCGGCTACAACGCCGGTGACTACTTCAACCACTGGATCACGGTCGGCAAGGACAACGACGCCGCCAAGCTGCCGAAGATCTTCTACGTCAACTGGTTCCGCCGCGACGACGAGGGCGGCTTCCTGTGGCCGGGCTTCGGCGAGAACAGCCGCGTGCTGAAGTGGGTCGTCGAGCGCATCGACGGCCAGGCGGCGGCGGTCGAGACCCCGATCGGCCACGTGCCGACCCCGGAGGCGCTGGACACCGAGGGCCTCGACATGACCGACGCGCAGCTCGAGGCCGCGCTGCGCGTCGACGTCGACGAGTGGAAGGCCGAGATCCCGCAGATCCAGGAGTGGTTCGAGAAGTTCGGCGACAACCTGCCGGCCGTGCTCTGGACCGAGCTCGACGGGCTGCGCACGCGCCTGGGCGACTGACCCCACGCCTCTGGAGCAACACGGGCCCCATCCGGTTTTCCGGATGGGGCTCTGTGCTTGCCGGTGCCTGTGGAATCATGGCGACGTCTGAGTCGGGGGGCGTCGGCGAAAGGGGAGCGGGTGGAGACCTACGGCTCAGAGGACCGTGCGCTCTTCGAGAAGCAGGGCACCAGCCTGTACGAGGAGATCGTCACCGCCGGCGGCCTCCCTGCCGGTGACGAACGGATCCAGCCCGACGGCGAGCTCCACCGGGCCTTCAACCAGCTGGTCGAGCTGGGCCTGGTCCAGCACGAGCGCGACACGAACCGCTGGATCGCCGAGGACCCCAACACCGTCGAGTCACGCGTCGTCTCCCCGCTGAGCCACGAGGCGGCCAGCCTGCTGGAGGCCTCCTCCCAGTGGGCCCGGGCCTTCGGCGTGCTCAGCCAGACCTGGAAGAAGGCCCCCAGCACCACCAGCGGCCCCTTCACCTACCTCCACGCCGAGGCGATCGACCCGTTCCTCGCGGGGCTGGTCGCGGACTGCGAGGAGGAGATGCTCACCGCACAGCCCCAGGCCGGCCGCAACCTCCACCTGATGCCCCTCGGCGTGCTGCGCGACACCGCGCTGCTCGAGCGCGGCGCCAAGATCCGCACGCTCTACCAGCACAGCGCTCGGCGCAACGCCATCACCCGGGAGTACGTCGCGGCCGTCACCGACCGCGGCGCCGAGGTGCGCACGCTCGACGAGTTCTTCAACCGGATGATCGTCGTGGACCGGCGGGTCGCCGTGATCCCGAGCGGGGACGACCTCAGCGTCGCCCTCGCGGTCCGGGAGCCGTCGATCGTGGCCTACCTGGTCGACGTCTTCGACAGGTCGTGGGAGCGGGCCCGCCCGTTCACCAGCCGCGAGACCTCGTTGATGAAGGACATCGCCGCGGAGCAACGGGCGATGACGCTGCGCATGCTGATCGAGGGCCACTCCGACCCGGTCTCCGCCAAGCGGCTGGGTGTCAGCCCGCGCACCTACGCCGGCTACATCGCCGACCTGAAGACGGAGTTCGAGGCCGAGACGCGGTTCCAGCTCGGCTACGTCATCGGCAACCAGGGGATCTCGGGCTCGGAGCCCACCGTCACCGACGAGGCCTGAGCCCACCCGGCTCGAGACGTTGGTCCGGGCACAAATGTCGCGAGGGCAACGACCTCAAAGTCGTTGCCCTCGCGCTGATGAGACGGGCCGGGGGGTGGCACTGGGACCGAACAAGGTGGGGGGTGAGTTGGGTCCCCGTCTCACGTCTGTGGGGTGGTGCGGTTCTTACTTGTGCATCGAGTAGCCCCAGGTGCTGTCAGCCTGGGCAGGTGCGGTGATCCCGAGAAGCCCGAGGCTGAGGCCGGCGGTCGCGAGTGCGATGGCCACCTTGCTTGCGATCTTCATGTGTCCCTCCAGCTTCGTTGTCCTGGCCCACGGAATGGCCATGGCAAGATTCTGAGCGAGACGGGTGCCCTCCGGCAGCAGAACGTTTCCTCAGATTTTTGCATTGCATTTTCATGCAGCGAATGAGGGTCCGCAAGATCCTGCAGGTCCGGCTCGGCCCCCGCCGGAGAGCTCCGGCGGGGACCGACACACTGGCGGAGGCGGAGGGATTTGAACCCTCGATGGGGTTGTAGCCCCAAACCCGCTTAGCAGGCGGGCGCCATAGACCGGACTAGGCGACGCCTCCCGACAGCCAGCACAGGCTACAAGGCAGCCACCGCCGGGGACCAATCAGGGCACACCCGCGCGTCGACGTGGCCACGTCACAGCGGTCGCAGGCCCTCGCCACGGCTCGCGTGGTCGCGCACGTCGCGCGCGAACGCGTCGCGGTCGGCGGCCACGGCCGTGACCGGGATCGTGGTCGACCTGCCGTCGCGCAGGCGCAGCACGAGGCAGTCGATCCCCCGCGACGAAGTGGCCAGGACCTCCTCCACGTCCTTCCACGAGGCCTCGTTGACCCCCGCGCCCCGCACCAGCCGGACCCGGTAGCCCTCCTCGTCGAGGTGCACGACGTGCTTCTTGCGCAGCACGTAGCCGACGACGAACACCCCGGCCAGGCCGAGCACCGCGAGGACGACCAGCAGGTCCAGCGGCAGGTGCAGCAGCGCCACGAGGGCGGTCGCGGCGAAGAGCAGCACCGCCAGCAGCACGAGCAGGGTGCCCATCAGTCGGGCGCCGAGAGCAGGTGAGAGCCGATAGTCGGACGAGGTGGAACCGGGCATGGAGATGATTGAACAAGACACCGCAATTGGTGCCGCCACCGGCCTTGTCCCGACGGTCGCGGCGGGGTCACACTCGAAATCCCACCCGACTCCGGCGCCGCCGGGAGGCAGCCATGAGTGCACCCACCACGCCCGCGAGCCTTGGCGCACCCCCGGCGGGCCTCGCGCCGGCCGTGCTCGGCCTGCGGCGGGCCCTGGACGCACCGCGCGGCGAGGGGATCGCGCGCGGCAGCTGGCGCTGGACGGTGCGGCAGCGGCTCGCCGGCCTGCGGGACGCGCTGGTCGACGAGGTGGAGACCTCCGAGGACGGCTGGCTCGCCGCCCGCAGCGGCGGGATGCTGCGCGAGCGCGACGCCCTGCTCTCCCGCCTCAGCGCGCTGGGACCGCAGGTGCTGGAGAGCCCCGACGTCGAGCGGGTGCACAGCGACCTCGAGCGGCTGCTGACCGACATCGCCCACCACGTCCAGCGGCTGCACGACCTGGCGTACGACGCCGTGGAGCTGGAGCTGGGCGGCGAGGAGTAGGCCCCCGGTCACGACCTAGACTGCTCCGGTGCCCGCCTGCGGGCGGCACGGAGGGGTGCCGGAGTGGCCGATCGGAACCGCCTTGAAAGCGGTCGCTGGCAGTGATGTCAGCCGCGGGTTCGAATCCCGCCCCCTCTGCCAACCGTCGGACCGTCGGCGCCCTCAGCCTGCCTGCTGCAGGGCCGGCTACTGCAGCGCTGCGGTCCGGGTCGGCTCCGGACGGATCGCGGCGGCCTCCTCGGCGCGGCGTGCCCGCGAGCCCCGGGGTCCGGTGAGCGCGAGGTCGACCCGGATCACGACGAACCCGAGGACCAGGCCGACGACGACGCCGTACAGGACCGACAGCCCGCTCTCCTCCAGCGAGATCGCGGGGTTGAGCAGGGCCTGGGTGACCGGCGCCGTGGCGGCGACGCCGAAGGCGCACACCCACCAGCCCTGCCGGCGCCGGGCCCGCATGTGGCAGCCCCAGGCCAGGGCCGGGATGCCGAGCACCGACTCGATCGGGCGCGGGAAGGCACCGAGGTGCTCGCGGCTCCAGTGGACGCAGGCCAGCAGGGTCGCGACCAGGCCCGGGGTGCCGTAGCGGCGCAGCAGCTCGGCGTACGCCAGCGTCACGGCCAGCACCGCGGCGCCGCCCAGGACGATCACGATGCCGCGCCGGCCCAGCCCGTGCAGGCCGGCGCCGAGGCGGAAGACCACCCCGAAGGCGCCGAGGACGGCCAGGCCGAGCGTGGCGTACTCGAAGCGGGCCAGGGTGATGACCGGCTCGAAGCCGACGGTGGCGAGGGCGCCGACCCCGGCGACGAGCACCGCGACGACCGCCTCGCGGGCGGCGGCCCGGAAGGTCACGGCGGGGACCGTCGCCATCACGGCGAGGACCGCGGAGACGACGCAGGTCATCACCGCGGCGCCGGTGCGGAGCACCGGCTCGTCGGCGACCAGCACCGCGACCCCCAGCGCGAGCGTGAGCGTCCCGAACACGACCGGCCGGCCGCCGGTCCGCGCGGCGAGCGCCCACGAGTAGATGCTCACCACCGCCACGGCGCCGGCACCGCCCAGCCAGTCGGGCCCGACGGGCACCATCGCCGCGACCAGCGCGGCGAGCCCGCCCAGCAGGCCCAGGCAACCGACCGCGAGCGGGAGCGTGGAGACGGCGACGCCGCGCAGTCGGGACTGCACACGGTTGGCCAGCGACGGCGGGCGGGTGGCGCGGCGACGCGGGACGGGCGAGGACACGAGGCCGAAGATTACATTCGGCGGTTGGCCACCGACGGATTGGTACGCCGCGCCTCGGCCAGCGCCTCCCGCTCCAGGGTGGCGGTGACCGTCTCCGGGCCGTCCCCGGCCTCGGCGAGCACGTCCCCGAGGGGGTCCACCACGAGCGAGTGCCCGCTGTAGCGCGGACCCGGCTGGGCGGCGGCGACGACGTACACGGTGTTCTCGATGGCCCGGGCGCGCACCAGCGTGCGCCAGTGGTCGACCTTGCGGGGGCCCGCGACCCAGGCCGCCGGCACGACGAGGACCTCGGCGCCGCGGTCGACCAGCGCGCGGGCCATCTCGGGGAAGCGCAGGTCGTAGCAGGTCATCAGCCCGAGCGCGAAGCCACCGACCTCGACCACGACCGGCTCGAGCGGGCCGGCGGTCAGCCGGTCGGACTCCCGGTAGCCGAAGGAGTCGTAGAGGTGGATCTTGCGGTACTCCGCCTCCGCGGCCCCGCGCATCACCAAGGTGTTGAACGGTCGGCCCGGGTCCTCCCCCGGCTCGAAAATCCCGGCGACCACGGTGGTGCCGCGCTCGGCGGCCACCTTGTCGACCTCCGTGGCGAACGGGCCGTCGACGGGCTCGGCGAAGGCGCTGACGTCGGAGCCGGCCGCCCCGAAGTCGCGGGCGAACGCCTCCGGCAGGACCACCAGGTCCGCGCCCTCCGGCACCAGCTCGGCGACCCGCGACCGGTTCACCGCGGGGTCGAGGTCGGCTGCCTGCTGGACCAGGGCGACGCGCAACGTGTTCACCCACCCAAGGGTGCCACCCGGAGCCGGCGGCGGTCTGGGAGACTCCAGGGGTGGACCTACCCCCGGGCACCACCCGCTTCGCCGGCGTCGTCCTCGCCGGCGGCACCGCAGCCCGCCTCGACGGCGCCGACAAGGCCTCCCTCGAGCACGCCGGCCGCACCCTGCTCGAGTGGGCGGTCGACGCGTTGATCGACGCCTCCGAGGTCGTGGTCGTCGGTGACCCCGTGCCCACCACGCGGCCGGTGACCTTCACCCGCGAGAGCCCGCGGTACGGCGGACCGGTCGCCGCCCTGCTCACCGGGTGCGACGCGCTGGCCCGGCAGCCGGCCACGATCGGCGTGCTGGCCGTCGACATGCCCCGCGTGACGGCCCACACCTTCCGTCGGCTGCACGAGGCCGCGCTGGGCCGCGACGGCGCCTTCCTCACCGACCTCGCCGGCCGGCGGCAGCTGGCCGGGGTGCTCGACGCCGCGCGGCTGGCCGAGGTGCGGCCCGACCACGAGGCCCAGCACGGCATGGCCCTGCACCGGCTGCTGGCGTCGCTCGACCTCGCCGAGGTGGCGCCGTACGGCGACGAGGGCCGCGACGTCGACTCGTGGGCCGACGTGCGCGACCTCCAGGACGACGATTCCGTCCACTGACGGGCTCGGAGCCTGAATTCAGGCCCAGGGGTTGCCACCCCGCCCCGGATCTGGGAAACCTGAGGACGTGAACCTGCACGACTGGATCGACGAGCTGTGCGACGTCCTCGACCTCGACGCCGAGATCGATGAGGGGCTGGTCCTCGACCTCGCCCGGACGGTCGCGCACACGGTGGAGCGCCCGGCGGCGCCGGTGACGGCGTACCTGCTCGGCCTGGCGGCCGGCTCCCGCGGCGCCGACCCCGAGCAGGTGGAGGCGCTGGCCGCGCGGGCACAGCGGCTCGCCGAGGGCTGGGACCGGCCGGCCGACGCCCCCGACCCCGACGACGTCGACGACGAGGTCCCCGACGACAGCGCGGTCGACCACACCACCGACACCTTCGACGACTGAGCCGCACCGGTGCGTGCGTAGGGTGGCGCCATGCGCGCCGTGATCACCTCCGGGGCCGGCGGCCCCGACGTCCTCTCCGTGGCCGACCTCCCGGACCTCGAGCCGGGTCCGGGCGAGGTCGCGATCTCCGTCGCGGCCACCGCGATCAACCGGGCCGACCTGCTCCAGCGGCAGGGCTTCTACCCGCCGCCGCCCGGCGCCTCGGAGATCATCGGGCTGGAGTGCAGCGGCACGGTCGCCGCGTTGGGCCCCGACGTGACCGAGTGGTCGGTGGGCGACGAGGTGTGCGCGCTGCTCGCGGGCGGCGGCTACGCCACCACCGTGATCGTCCCCGCGGGCCAGGTGATGCCGGTCCCGGTCGGGATCGACCTGGTGACCGCCGCGGCGCTGCCCGAGGTCGCCTGCACCGTCTGGTCCAACCTCTTCATGGTCGCCGCGCTCCAGCCCGGCGAGAACCTCCTGGTGCACGGCGGCGCCGGCGGGATCGGCACGTTCGCGATCCAGCTCGCCAGCGCCAACGGCTCGCGGGTCCTCACCACCGGGAGTACGCCGGAGAAGCTCGCCGCCTGCGCGGACCTCGGCGCCGACGTCACGATCAACTACCGCGACGAGGACTTCGTGGCGGTAGTTGAGGAGAGGACCGGCGGCCACGGGGCCGACGTGATCCTCGACAACATGGGGGCCAAGTACCTCGGGCGCAACGTCGAGGCCCTGGCCACCGAGGGCCGGCTCGTGATCATCGGGATGCAGGGCGGCGCCAAGGGCGAGCTCGACATCGGCCGCCTGCTCCGCAAGCGCGGCGCCGTCATCGCCACCAACCTGCGCGGCCGCCCGGTGGCCGACAAGTCCGCGATCTGCGCGTCCGTGGTCGAGCACGTCTGGCCGCTGGTCGCCGACGGCCAGGTGCGCCCGATCGTGCACGGCACCATGCCGCTGGAGGAGGCCGGCGCCGCCCACGCGCTGATGGAGTCCGGGGACCACATGGGCAAGATCCTGCTCACCACCTGAGCGGCCGCCTCCGCCCCGCCTCCGCCCCGCCTCCGCCCGGTCGGGCGCCATCCGGCACCGCCTAGGGTGGAGCGCATGACTGAGAAGCCAGGCGAGCAGGAGCAGCAGGTCGTCATCATCGGCCCCGACGGCCAGCCGATGGGGTCGGTCCCCGCCTCGGCGATCGCCCAGGCCACCGCGGACGCCGAGAACGACGGCGAGGAGGGCGACGAGCGCGCCATCACCGACCTCGTCGAGCAGCCCGCGAAGGTGATGCGGATCGGCAGCATGATCCGCCAGCTGCTCGAGGAGGTGAAGGCGGCGCCCCTCGACGAGGCCAGCCGCAACCGCCTCAAGGAGATCCACCAGGCCTCGATCAAGGAGCTCGAGGCCGGCCTGGCGCCCGAGCTGGTCGAGGAGCTCGAACGGCTGACCCTGCCGTTCACCGAGGACCAGACGCCCTCCGAGGGGGAGCTGCGGATCGCCCAGGCCCAGCTGGTGGGCTGGCTCGAGGGGCTCTTCCACGGCATCCAGACCGCGATCTACGCCCAGCAGATGGCGGCCCGCGCGCAGTTCGAGCAGATCCGCAAGGCGTTGCCCCAGGGCATGGTGCCTCCCCAGGCGGCCGACTCCGACACCGAGACGCGGCACCGGCCCGGCGAGTCCGGCGGCATGTACCTCTGAGCGAGGGTCGCCGTGCGGGCGACCCTCAGGCGCGGCGGCCCAGGCGGCGTACGACGACCAGGCCGAGCAACCCGACGATCACCAGGGCGATGCCCGGGGCAGCGAGCCGGGGCAGGCTGGTGGGACTGGCGTCCGCGACGGGGGTGAAGACCGCCTTCTGCGGCGCCGGCGGCACCGGCGGATGGCCGGCCCCGAGCAGCTTCTCGACCTTGTGCACCAGCACGTGGCTCGCGCGCGCCGTGCCGCCACAGGTGTCGGCGGCCAGGTCCTGGCCCTGGCCCGCGTCGGTGGTGAAGAAGACGTAGCGCCGGTGGGCCGGCAGCTGGCCGAGCCCGCAGGAGCTGCCCGACCGGTCCGAGATGACCTTGACCGTCGCGGTCTTGACGTCACCCTTGTAGACCCGCTCGACGTCGACGTCGTAGGTCATGGTGGCGCCGGAGCCACGGCTGCCCTTCACGTGGGTGATCTTCCCGGAGAAGACGTCGTCGGCGTGCTTGGTCTGGGTCTGGGTGCCCGCCGTCACGCAGGAGCAGGCGTGGGCCGGCAGCTGGCCCAGCACCACGGCGCACCCCGCGAGCAGCAGGGCGGCGAGCAGGCGGCGGCCGGAGACCGACAGGGTGGCGAACACGTGCCAATCGAAACAGATCACAGGCCGAAGACACCAGCCAGCACCCGCGCAACGCCGTCCTCGTCGTGGCCGGGGGCCACGTGGTGGGCGGCCGCGGTGACCGTGGGGTGGGCGTCGGCCATGGCGTACGCCGTCCCGGCCCAGGTCAGCATCGGCAGGTCGTTGGGCATGTCCCCGAAGGCGATCACCTCCGAGGCGTCCACGCCGAGGTCGTCGCACAGCAGCGCCAGCGTGGAGGCCTTGGTCACGCCGGGAGCGCTGATCTCCAGCAGCGCCGTCGTGGAGGACCACGTGATCACCAGCCGGCCCTGCACCGTCTCCTCGGCCCGGTCCCAGAACTCCTGCGGCCCCAGCTCCTCGTGGCGTGCCAGCAGCTTGAGGGCGGGCTCGGTGAACAGGTCGACGACCGGGGCCCGCCGGGCCGCGTCGGGCACCGGGTGCCGCTCCATGAACGCCGGCTCGAGGCCGATCCCCGCCAGCGTCTCCACGGCGTACGACGTGCCGGGGACGGCCGCGCGCAGCTCCGCGCAGACCTCGACCCCCAGCCCCGGGTCGATGGTGCGCTCGAGGCGCGGCACGGAGCGGGAGACGTCCCACACCAGGGCCCCGTTGGACACCACGGCCAGCCCGTGCGCCCCGACGTACTCGAAGACCTCCTCGGTCCACCGCAGCGGCCGCCCGGTGACGAAGACGACCGGGACGCCGCGGCGCTCGACCTCGAGGAGCACGTCGCGAGTGAAGTCCGAGACGGTCCCGTCGGAGCGGACCAGCGTGCCGTCGAGGTCGGTGGCGACCAGGCGGGGTTTCGAGGCTCGCTGCGCTCGCACCTCAACCACCGGAGGGCAGCGGGCGGGCCATCACGAGCTCGCCGTCCTCGTTGGCGCCGCGGAGCTCGGTGAAGCCGCACTTGGCGAGCACCCGGACGCTCGCGGTGTTGTCGGGCAGGACGCTGGCGCGCACGCGCACCCCGGCGAGGTCGGTGAGGGCCAGCAGCCCGCGCAGCGCCTCGGTGGCCACGCCATGTCCTCGGGCGTCCGCGACCAGGCCGTAGCCGACCTCGGCCTCGGGAGTGCCGCCGGCGTCGGAGGGCGGGCCGAAGAAGCCGATCGAGCCGACGACCATCCCGTCGAAGGCACGGACGATGTGCCGTGGCCCCCAGGGATCGGCCCCGTCCCGCAGCATCGTGACGGCGTCGCGGTCGTCCTCGCGCGGGTAGTCGGCGTGCCACTGCGGGCGCCGCCGGCCTGCCAGCATGTCGTCGCGCTCCTCGGGCGAGACGAGCGGGAGCCGCAGGCGCAGGGTGGTCACCTCGCGGGGCAGGCTCACTCCTCACCTCCCGCGTCGGCCGCGCGCCCCTCGCCGAACCAGCGGTCGAGCTCGGTGGCCACCCCGTCGTCGTAGACCGTGCCGGTGACGTGGTGGGCCGCGGTGCGGACCTCCTCCACGGCCTGACCCATCGCCACCCCGCGGCGCGCCCAGCGCAGCATCTCGATGTCGTTGCGCCCGTCGCCGATGGCGAGCGCGTCGTCGGGGCCCAGGCCCAGCTCGTCGGCGACCCGCTGGAGCCCGGACGCCTTCGAGACGCCCACGGGGGCCAGGTCGAGCCAGGCGGTCCACCCGACCACGTAGTTGGTGCCGTGCAGGCCCAGCTTCTCCGCGAGGGCCACGAAGTCGTCGGCCGTGGCGTCGGGGTCCCGGATGATCACGCGGCTGACCGGGCCGGCGACGATGTCGGCGACGTCGGTGATCGTCATCTGCCCGGACAGCTCGCCGTCGGGGAAGTGCCGGTTGACGCGGTAGCCGACGCCGCGCTCCTCGACCGCCACCAGCGCGTTGGGGTGGTGCTCCAGCACCGCCGCCACGGCCGGCGCCGCGTCGAACGTCTCCTCGTGCACCACGTCCAGCGGCGGGTAGCGGAACACCACGGCGCCGTTGCTGGCCACCACCCAGAGGCGCTCACGCGCCCCGTCGTGCAGGTCGAGCAGGTCGGCGATGCCGATCATCCCGTGCGGGGAGCGGCCACTGGCCAGCACGATGTGGGCCCCGGCATCGACGGCGCGCTGCACCGCGTCGTGGACCGCGGGCGCGATCTCCTCATGCGTCGTGCCGGCACCCTCGATCCACTTCAGGAGGGTGCCGTCGATGTCGAGCGCGACGATCCTGGGCTGCCAGGGACGCGTCGTCCCGGGGGATGCGGCCACCGCGGAGTCACTCACTTCGCGACCGGCTCCAGGACCTCGCGGCCGCCGAGCCACGGCTGCAGGGCCTTGGGCACCCGCACCGAGCCGTCGGCCTGCTGGTGGGTCTCGAGGATCGCCACGATCGTGCGGGTCGACGCGCAGAGCGTGCCGTTGAGGGTGGCGAGGTGCTTCACGCCCTCGGGGAACCGGCCGCGGATGTCGAGGCGCCGGGACTGGAACTCGGTGCAGTTCGAGGTGGAGGTGAGCTCGCGGTACCTGCCCTGGGTCGGGATCCACGCCTCGCAGTCGAACTTGCGGATCGCCGACAGCCCGAGGTCGCCGGCCGCCGTGTCGATGACCTGGTAGGCGAGCTCGAGCTTGTCGAGGAACGACTTCTCGATCTCGAGCAGCCGCTGGTGCTCGGCGTACGACTCCTCGACGGTCGTGTAGACGAACATCTCGACCTTGTCGAACCAGTGCACCCGGATGATGCCCCTGGTGTCCTTGCCGTGCGAGCCGGCCTCCTTGCGGAAGCAGGGGCTGAACGCGGCGTAGCGCAGCGGCAGCGAGGCGCCGTCGAGGATCTCGTCGGAGTGGTACGCCGCCATCGGGACCTCCGAGGTCCCGACGAGGTACATGTCCTGGCCCTCGATGCGGTAGACGTCGTCGGCCGCCTGGCCGAGGAAGCCGGTGCCGTCCATGGCGCGCGGCTTGACCATCGACGGCGCGATGACCTGGGTGAAGCCGTGCTCGCGGGCGGTCTCGTTGGCGAGGTTGACCAGCGCGAACTCGAGCTCGGCGCCGACCCCGGTGAGGAAGTAGAAGCGCGAGCCCGACACCTTGGCCCCGCGTTCGATGTCGATCGCGCCGAGCATCTTGCCGAGCTCGATGTGGTCGCGCGGCTCGAAGTCGAACTCGACCGGCGTGCCGACCCTCTCGACGAGGGTGAAGTCGTCCTCACCGCCGGCGGGCGCCTCGTCCGCGGCGATGTTGGGGATCGACATCAGCGCCGACTGCCACTCCTCCTCGGCGGCGGCCTGGGCGGCCTCGGCCTCCTTGACCTCGGCGGCCAGCGTCCTGGTCTGCGCGAGCAGCGCCTGCTTCTCCTCGCCCTGGGCCCCCTTGTTCAACCCGGCGATGAGCTTTCCCAGTTTTTTCTGCTCGGCCCGCTTCGCCTCGAAGTCGACGATGGCCGCCCTCCGGGTGGCGTCGGCGGACAGCGCCCGGTCCACGACCTCGTCGGAGAGGCCGCGCTTGGCCTGGGCGGCACGCACACGGTCGGGCTGGTCCCGGAGCACTCGCGGGTCGATCATCTCGGGGTCCCTGCGGCGAGGGGAGCGCAACGAGGCTCGTCGTGGGGTGAGGTCATGTCGGCAAGGCTATCCGTCACCGCCGTCGTCGTTCACGGGAGTTGTGCGTCGCCTCATCGGGTACGGGGACCACCCCGCATACTGGTGCGCGCCCGGCCACCCCCTGAAGGAGACGCGTGCTCGACCGACCTCGCCTCACCACGCTGCGCTGGGCACTGCTGTGCTTCGCGCTCTTCGGCGTGGTCGCCGTGCTCGTCACCCACGACTGGGGCCCGCTCACGAGCATCGACAACCGGGGCGACCCGGCGGAGAAGTGGGCGGTGGACGCCGGCTGGCTGCGCTGGCCGCTGAAGGGCATCGAGGCGGCCTTCGCCACCATCGGCATGTCGATCCTGACCGCGATCGTGGCCGGGGGCCTGCTGCTTCGCAAGCACCGCCGGGCCGCGATCTTCGCCGTCGCGGTCATGGTGACCACGTCGCTGCTGACGACGTTCATCAAGATCGCGATCGGCCGCGGCCGCCCGCCGTGGCAGAACAAGACGGGGTTGCTGACCACCAACTCCTTCCCCTCGGGGCACGCGTCCTCGATCGCCGCCTTCTGCGGCATCCTCGTGGTCCTGGCCGTGATGCTGGTGCGCCGGTCCGGCACCCGCCGCGTCATCTACGTCCTGTGCGCCCTGCTCGTGCTCGTCGTGTGCGCCGACCGCGTCCTGCTGGGTCGCCACTACATCAGCGACGTCACCGCCGGCGCCCTGCTCGGCGCGGGGATGGTCCTGCTGGGGCTGACGCTCTACAGCCCGCTGCCCCGCAGCACGGCCGAGACCGCCGAGCCGCTCCCGGAGGTCCTCCCCTCGGGCCGCCGCCTGGCGGTGGTGCTGAACCCGATCAAGGTGGAGGACGTCGGCCAGTTCCGCTCGGTCGTCACCGCGATGGCGACCGAGGCGGGCTGGTCCGAGCCCACCTGGCACTACACGACCGTCGAGGATCCCGGCACCGGCATGGCCGAGGCGGCCGCGGTCGCGGGGTCGGACCTCGTGATCGTCTGCGGCGGGGACGGGACCGTGCGCGAGGTCTGCGCGGAGCTCGCCGGCACCGGCATCCCGGTCGGGATCATTCCGGCCGGCACCGGCAACCTGCTGGCCCGCAACCTCGCCGTCCCGCTCTACATCCGCGCCGCCATCGACGTGGCGCTCAACGGCCAGGACCGCGCGATCGACATGGTCGAGGTCGCCGGCGACGGCATCGAGGACACCCACTTCATGGTGATGGCGGGCATGGGCTTCGACGCCGCGATCATGGAGGGCGTCAACGAGGACCTGAAGCAGAAGGTCGGCTGGGTCGCCTACGTGCTCTCCGGCCTGAAGTCGATGATGTTCCCGGCCGTCCGGGTCGAGGTCTCGGTCGACGGGGGCGAGTTCACCCGGCACCGCGCCCGCACGGTCGTCGTCGGCAACGTGGGGTTCCTGCAGGCCGGGCTGCCGCTGCTGCCCGACGCCGCGATCGACGACGGCCTGCTCGACGTGGTGATCCTGCACCCGCGCAACTTCTTCTCCTGGATCCCGCTGGCCTGGCGGGTGCTGCTCAAGCTCAAGCACACCGACGACCTGGTCAACCGGATGACCGGCGCCTCGGTCGTGGTCCGCGCCGGCAGCGACACCCCCCGCCAGCTCGACGGCGACTCGATCGGCCCCGGCCGCGAGCTGCGCATGCAGTGCGTGCACGGCCGGCTGCTGGTCCGGGTCCCCCGCTGACGGCCGCCGGACCGCGTCGTACGCCGCCGACCGTCAAGGAACCGTCAAGAATCCGGCGATGAGCCTCCGCCGATGAGGGCGGCGCCGGGATGCCGGGGCAGGCTGGAACCATGAGCACCAGCACCTCCCCGGCCGCCGGCGCCATGACCACCCGCGACCGCGTCTCGTCGGGGTTCCGGGGGTGGCTGCTCACCGGGATGGAGGAGCGCGGCCACCGGCACCAGGGGCCGCACGGGGTGCCGGCGCCGGAGCACCGACGCCACGCGTGGTGGCGGGTCATGTGCCTCACCGGTGTCGACTACTTCTCCACCCTGGGCTACCAGCCCGGCATCGCCGCCCTCGCGGCCGGCCTGCTCTCCCCGCTCGCGACGCTGGTCCTGGTGGCGCTGACCCTGCTGGGCGCGCTGCCGGTCTACCGGCGAGTCGCCGAGGAGTCGCCGCACGGGGAGGGGTCCATCGCCATGCTGGAGCGGCTCCTGTCGTTCTGGCAGGGCAAGCTCTTCGTGCTGGTGCTGCTCGGCTTCGCCGCGACGGACTTCCTGATCACCATGACGCTGTCGGCGGCCGACGCCACGGCGCACGTGGTCGAGAACCCCCACGTCCCGGCGTTCCTCCAGGGCCAGCAGATGCTGATCACCCTCGTGCTCCTCGGCGCCCTCGGCGCGGTCTTCCTGCGCGGGTTCAAGGAGGCGATCGGGCTCGCCGTCGTGCTGGTGGGCGTCTACCTGGTCCTCAACGCCGTCGTCGTGGGCTACTCGCTGTGGGAGGTGGCGACGTCGCCGACGCTCGTCACCGACTGGACCGGCGCCCTGACCAAGGAGCACGGCAACCCGCTGGCGATGGTCGGGATCGCCCTGCTCGTCTTCCCCAAGCTCGCGCTCGGCCTGTCCGGGTTCGAGACCGGCGTGGCGGTGATGCCGCAGGTCGAGGGGGACCCCGACGACACCGAGGCGCGGCCCACCGGCCGGATCCGCGGCGCGAAGCGGCTGCTCACCACGGCGGCCCTGATCATGAGCGTGTTCCTCGTGACGAGCAGCCTCGTCACCACCCTGCTGATCCCGCCGCAGCAGTTCGAGCCCGGCGGCAGTGCCAACGGCCGCGCGCTGGCCTACCTCGCGCACGAGCACCTCGGCAACGTCTTCGGGACCGTGTACGACGTCTCGACGATCGCGATCCTGTGGTTCGCCGGGGCGTCGGCGATGGCGGGGATGCTCAACCTCATCCCCCGCTACCTGCCCCGCTACGGCATGGCCCCGGACTGGGCCCGCGCGGTGCGGCCGCTGGTGCTCGTGCTCACCGGAGTCGCGTTCCTGGTGACGTGGCTCTTCAACGCCAGCGTCGACGCCCAGGGTGGTGCCTACGCCACCGGTGTCCTGGTGCTGATGACCTCGGCCGCGGTCGCGGTCACCCTGGCCGCCCGGCGGGCCGGGCAGCGGTGGCGTTTCGTCGGCTTCGCGCTGGTCTCGGCGGTGTTCGTCTACACGACCGTCGACAACGTGGTCGAGCGGCCCGACGGCGTCAAGATCGGTGCCTGCTTCATCGCCGCGATCATCGGGGTCTCGCTGTGGTCGCGGGTGCGGCGGGCCTTCGAGCCGCGGGCCACCTCGATCGAGCTCGACGCCACCGCCGAGCGGTTCCTGCGCGACTGCGCCCGCCGCAGCATCCGGCTGATCTCCAACGAGCCCGATGCCGGCGACGCCGAGGAGTACGTCAGCAAGATGCGCCAGGTCGTCGCCGACAACGACCTGAAGGACGAGGGCGACATCATCTTCGTCGAGGTGACGCTCACCGACCCCTCCGACTTCGAGACCACGCTGGAGGTGCACGGTCGGGTGCGCCACGGCACCCGGCGGGTGCTGACCGTCGAGTCCTCGTCGGTGCCGAACACGCTCGCGGCCCTGCTGCTGGAGATCCGGGACCTGACCGGCGTCAAGCCCCACATCTACTTCGAGTGGACCGAGGGCAACCCGGTGACCCAGATCCTGCGCTTCCTCTTCTTCGGCGTGGGGGAGGTCGCGCCGGTCACGCGTGAGGTGCTCCGACGGGCCGAGCCCGACCGTGCGCGACGGCCGCACGTGCACGTCGGGTGAGCGCCGGCACCGTGGCGGCGACGAGCGCGACGATCACCAGCACGCCCAGGCGGTCGAGGTCCGCCGGCCCGAAGGTGAGCTGGCCGCCGGTGTTCACCACGAAGCCGGTCAGGAACCCCCAGGCACTCAGTGCCACCGCGGCCGCGAAGCGTCGCGGCAGGGCCACGCCCGCGGCGGCGACGACACCGGCCACCAGCGCCAGCGCCGTCGCCGCGTCGACGCCGAGCCGGACGCACACGGTGACCAGCGCGGCGACGGCCCCCGCCGCGAGGCCGAACCGCACCTCGGGGAGGTCGCTCAACCAGGGGCTCTGCGTCTGCGTCCGTCCGGTCATGCCTCCAGCGAACTGCGTTCCGGCGCGGACCGGGCGGTCCTTGACGGATCACTGACGGCCGTCCACCACACCCTGACGGTTCCCTGACCCCCGTTCCAGGACCGCCGTTCCCCGGCCCGGTCCCGACTCTCGTCAAGATGCGAGTCTCCCTCGTCAGGGAACCGTCAATATCGACGAGGCAGGCGCTCGGGCGGGTTTCGACTATGAGGTGTGGCTGACTTCGTCTACATCGTTCTGACCCTGGCGTTCTTCGCCCTCGCCGCCCTGCTGGTCGGCGCCATCGACCGGCGGTCGAGCCGGTGAGCGCGGCCCTTCCCGCGCTCGGGCAGATCCTGGCGCTCGTCGTGCTCCTGGCGGTGGCGGTGCCGTTCCTCGGCCGCCTCCTCGGCCACGTGTACACCAGCGAGGGGCACCTCGCCGTCGAACGGGCGTCGTACCGCCTGCTTCGGGTCGACCCCGACGCCGACCAGCACTGGCGCACCTACTCGATGTCGGTGCTCGGCTTCTCGCTGGTCAGCATCCTGGCGCTCTTCGCGCTCGGGCGCCTCCAGCAGCACCTGCCCCTGTCCCTCGGGTTCGCAGCTCTGCCCAGCGACGGGGCGTGGAACACCGCCGTCTCGTTCACGACCAACACCAACTGGCAGTGGTACTCCGGCGAGGCGGCGACCGGCCACCTCTTCCAGATGTCGGGCCTGACCGTGCAGAACTTCGCCTCGGCCGCGGTCGGCATGGCCGTCGCCGCGGCCTTCGCCCGCGGGTTGGCGCGGTCCGCCCAGGACGGCCGGGTCGGCAACTTCTGGGCCGACCTGGTCCGCGGCACCGTGCGCGTGCTGCTCCCGATCGCGATCGTCAGTGCCCTCGTGCTGATCGCGTTCGGCGTGGTCCAGAACCTGGCGGACCCCCAGGCCGTGCACACGCTCACCGGGGGCGTCCAGCACGTGACCGGTGGGCCGGTGGCGAGCCAGGAGGCCATCAAGGAGCTCGGCACCAACGGCGGCGGCTTCTACAACGCCAACTCCTCGCACCCGTTCGAGAACCCGACGCCGTTCACCGACCTCGTGGAGATCTTCCTGCTGCTCCTCATCCCGTTCGCGATGGCGTGGGCCTTCGGCATCATCGTCGCCGACCGACGCCAGGGCATCGCGATCCTCGCGGTGATGGCGATCCTGCTGGGCCTCTCGATCGCCCTGCTCACCTGGGCCGAGATGGCCGGCCACGGGGCCGCACCAGCAGCGGCGGGCGGGGCGCTGGAGGGCAAGGAGACGAGGTTCGGCACCGCGGCCTCCGCCCTGTTCGGCGCCGCGACGACCGGCACGTCGACCGGCGCGGTGAACGCCATGCACGACTCGTTCACCGCGCCCGGGGGCGGCGTCGCCATGTTCAACATAATGCTCGGCGAGGTGGCGCCCGGTGGGGTCGGCTCCGGCCTCTACGGCATGCTGATGCTCGCAGTCGTCACCGTGTTCCTGTCCGGCCTGATGGTGGGTCGCACGCCGGAGTACCTCGGCAAGAAGATCGGGCAGTCCGAGATCGTGCTGGTCGCGTTCTACGTTCTCACCACCCCCGTCCTGGTGCTGGCCGGCGCCGCGGTCGCCGTCTCCACCGAGTCCGGCCTCGCCGGTCGCCTGCAGACCGGGCCGCACGGCCTCTCCGAGATGCTGTATGCCGTCACCTCGGCGTCCAACAACAACGGCAGCGCCTTCGCCGGCCTCACGACCGGCACGCCGTTCTGGAACACGCTGCTGGGCCTCTGCATGCTCGTCGGACGGTTCCTGCCGATCGTCTTCGTGCTCGCGCTCGCGGGCCGGTTCGCCTCCCGCCGGCATCTGCCCGAGAGCGCCGGGACCCTCCCCACCACCAAGCCACTGTTCGTGGCACTCCTCACCGGCGTCGCGCTGATCGTGGTCGGACTGACCTACGTCCCCGCGCTCGTCCTCGGTCCGGTCGTGGAGTCACTCACATGAGCACCCAGGGCACGAACACCCCGGCCGTTGACACCCCGGACGCACTCCCGGTCCCCTCGGACCACCACCACAAGCCCGCCCAGGTCCAGCGGACGGTCACCGAGCAGCTCGTCTCGGCCCTGCCGGGCGCCGTGCGCAAGCTGAGCCCGCGCGACCTCCTCGGCTCGCCGGTGATGCTGGTCGTCGAGCTCGGCGCCGCGGCCACCACGGTGATGGCAGTGGTGCACCCGAGCGTGATGGCGTGGTTCGTCACCGTGTGGCTCTGGCTGACCGTCGTCTTCGCCACCCTCGCCGAGTCGGTGGCCGAGGGACGGGGCAAGGCCCAGGCGGCGAGCCTGCGGGCCCTTCAGAAGGAGACCATGGCCCGCCGCGTCCGCGGGAGCAGCGACCAGCTGGGCTACACCGGCAACCTGGCCGCCCTCCCCACCGACGAGGTGCCGAGCACCCGGCTGCGGGCGGGGGACGTGGTCGTCGTCGAGGCCGGTGAGCGGATCCCCGGTGACGGTGACGTCATCGAGGGCGTCGCCAGCGTGGACGAGTCGGCCGTCACCGGCGAGTCCGCCCCGGTGATCCGGGAGTCGGGCGGCGACCGGAGCGCGGTCACGGGCGGCACCGTCGTGCTGTCCGACCGGGTCGTCGTCCGGATCACCTCCGAGCCCGGGCACTCGTTCGTGGACCGGATGATCGCGTTGGTGGAGGGCTCGGAGCGGCAGCGAACCCCGAACGAGATCGCCCTCAACGTGCTGCTGATCGCGCTGACGGTCATCTTCGTGGTCGTCGTGGTGACTCTCTACCCGCTCGCCGACTACAGCAACGCGCGGCAGTCGGTCGTCGTGCTCACGGCCCTCCTGGTCTGCCTGATCCCGACGACCATCGGGGCCCTGCTCTCGGCGATCGGCATCGCCGGAATGGACCGGCTCGTACGCCGCAACGTGCTGGCCATGTCCGGCCGCGCGGTCGAGGCGGCCGGCGACGTCGACGTGCTGCTCCTCGACAAGACAGGGACCATCACCTACGGCAACCGGCGGGCAACCGCACTGCTCCCGCTCACCGGGGTCCGCGCCGAGACCATCGCGGAGTCGGCCCTGCTGGCGTCGCTGGCCGACGAGACCCCGGAGGGGCGCAGCATCGTCGACCTTGTCGGGGCGCGAGACGGTGACCCGGTCGGTCGGGCCCCCGACGGCGCCACGCTGGTGCACTTCTCCGCCATGACCCGGATGAGCGGCATCGACCTGCCGGGCCGCGTGATCCGCAAGGGCGCCGGCTCCGCGGTGGCGACGTGGGTGCACCGCACGGGGGGCCGGCTCTCCGAGGAGCTCGACCGCATCGTCGAGGAGGTGAGTGCGACCGGCGGCACGCCGCTGGTCGTGGCCGAGCAGACCGGGGCGGGGCCGGCGCAGCTGCTGGGCGTCATCCATCTCAAGGACGTGGTCAAGGAGGGGATCCGGGAGCGCTTCGCGGAGCTGCGCGCCATGGGCATCCGCACGGTGATGATCACCGGCGACAACGCCATCACCGCACGCGCCATCGCCGAGGAGGCGGGGGTCGACGACTTCTTGGCCGAGGCCACGCCCGAGGACAAGATGGCCCTGATCCGCAAGGAGCAGGAGGGCGGCCGGATGGTCGCCATGTGCGGGGACGGCACGAATGATGCGCCGGCTCTCGCCCAGGCCGACGTGGGCGTGGCGATGAACACCGGGACCATGGCCGCGAAGGAGGCCGGCAACATGGTCGACCTCGACTCCGACCCGACCAAGCTGATCGACGTCGTCGAGATCGGCAAGCAGCTGCTCATCACCCGGGGCGCGCTGACCACCTTCTCGATCGCCAACGACGTCGCGAAGTACTTCGCCATCCTGCCGGCGATGTTCGTGGTCGCCTTCCCGGACCTGCACGTCCTCAACATCATGCGGCTCTCGAGCCCGCAGTCGGCGATCGTCTCGGCGGTCGTCTTCAACGCGCTGATCATCGTCGGGCTGATCCCGCTGGCGCTGCGCGGCGTCCACTACCGGCCGTCGTCCGCGTCGGACCTGCTGCGCCGCAACCTGCTCGTCTACGGCGTCGGCGGCCTGGTCGCACCGTTCGTGGGCATCAAGCTCCTCGACCTCGTCATCTCGCTGATCCCCGGCCTGTGAAAGGCATCCGACCATGAATGACCTCTACGCGCTGTTCCGCCACAGCCTCGCAGGCCTGCGAGCCCTGGTGCTGATGACACTGGTGCTAGGCCTCGCCTACCCGCTGGCGATCACCGAGATCGCCCAGGTGGCGATGCCGTGGCAGGCCAATGGCTCGCTCCTCGACGCGTCCGGGGACCACGTCACCGACCCGAAGGACGCCGTCGGGTCGGCGCTGCTGGGCCAGCGGACCGACGGCAGGAACCTCTTCGACCCCCGGCCCTCCGCGGCCGGTGACGGCTGGGACCCGCTCAGCACCGCCGGGTCCAACCTCGGGCCCGACAACCGTGACCTCGTCGCCGCCATCGACCGGCGCCGGGCCGCGATCGCCGGCCGGGAGGGGGTCGCCGCCCGCGCCGTACCCCCGGATGCGGTGACGGCGTCGGCCTCGGGGCTGGACCCCGACATCTCACCGGCGTACGCCGACCTGCAGGTCGCGCGGGTCGCGAGGGCCAACGGCCTGTCCGTCGCCGAGGTCCGTCGGCTGGTCGACCAACACACCTCCGAGCGCACGCTGGGGGTGCTGGGCGAGCCGAGGGTGAACGTCCTCGAGCTCAACCTCGCCGTGCTCCGGGCTGCCGGCGCATCCGCAACCCGCTGAGTGACTGGCAGGATCGAGACATGGTGGAGGAGCGGCGTCGAGGTCGCCTGACCGTCTACCTCGGCGCCGCCCCCGGGGTCGGGAAGACCTACGCGATGCTCGACGAGGCCAGGCGCCGGTGCGAGCGCGGCACCGACGTCGTCGTGGGGTACGTCGAGCCCCACGGTCGCGCCCGGACCCTCGCCATGGTCGAGGGGCTCGAGGTCGTCCCGCGCCAGGAGATCTCCTACCGCGGCACGACCTTCACCGAGATGGACACCGACGCGATCCTGACCCGCAGGCCGACGGTGGTGCTGGTCGACGAGCTCGCCCACACGAACGTGCCGGGCAGCCGCCACGAGAAGCGAGCAGCGGACGTCGAGGAGCTCCGCGCGGCGGGGATCGACGTCATCACCACCGTCAACATCCAGCACCTGGAGTCGATCAACGACGAGGTGGAGCGGATCACCGGCGTCCGGCAGCGCGAGACCGTGCCGGACGACGTGGTCCGCACCGCCGACCAGATCCAGCTGATCGACATGGCTCCCGACGC
>Ga0308175_100000554_pt1 | contig 25369 bp, 17 predicted proteins | sample PhyCR1_3_FD_203893 | JGI IMG/M metagenome (GOLD analysis project Ga0308175, IMG submission 203893) | Soil microbial communities from UC Gill Tract Community Farm, Albany, California, United States - DLSLS.C.R1 | ecosystem: Environmental > Terrestrial > Soil > Agricultural land | place: USA...
CAACCCTGCCAGTCGCGACTCAGGCTATGCGGTGCTGCGTGAGCTCAGGATGCGATTCCAGAGCTGGTCGCCGCCGACGGCGAGGCAGCCGTCCACCACCGCATCCTCGCCGAGGGCGCTCGGTTTGACCTCGGGAACGATCGGCGAGAGCTCCGCGAGCCGGGCGTGCACCGCCTCGGCGAAGCCGGGCGCGCGGCCGATCCCGCCGCCCAGCACGATCAGCTCCGGATCGACGACAGCGACGATTGCCGCGAGTGCACGGGCGACGATCGCGGCCTCGCGGATGACGATCTCCTGCGCGACGCGGTCCCCCGCGGCCGCTGCGGCGAACACGCTGCGGGCGGTGCGTCGACGGGTGCCGGCGCGCCGGGCGGCCCGGACGACGGCGGCGGAGGAGGCGACGGACTCCAGCGCGCCACGCCGGCGTGCATCGCGCGTGTCCGTGTCGCCGTCGGCGAGCGGCAGGAACGCGATCTCGCCCGCAGCACCGTGCGCGCCGCGGTGGAGCTCGCCGTTCAGGACGAGCCCCATCCCGATTCCGGTCCCGACGGACACGAACGCGAAGGTCGAGTGGTCCCGGCCGTGACCGTGATCGCGCTCGGCAACCGCTGCGGCGTCGACGTCGTTTTCGATCGTCGTCTCGTCTCCGAGGAGACGGCGCAGGTCGCGGAGCACGGCGGGGCGCTCCCACCCGGGCAGGTTCGGCGCCAACTGAAGAGCGCGACCGTCGGGCTCGACGACTCCCGGGCTGCCGATCACCGTCTGAAGCAAGGTTCGGTTCCGGTCGAGAATCGCTGCCTGCAAGAGCTCGTCCGCCAGCGCCGCGAGCTCGCGTACCCGACCGGCGCCGCTCGAGGACCTCCCGGCGCGGCTCCGGCGCGCCCGGACCGTGCCCGCGAGATCTGCGACTGCACCGCGCACGAACTCCCGACCCACGTCGAGCCCCAGGACGAATCCGGCGTCGCTGCGGATCTCGTACAGGGACGCGCTCCGTCCCCGCCCGCCGGTCCGGCGGCCGGCTTGCTGCACGAGCTCGTCGCGCTCGAGGCTCCCCAGGGCGAGCGCGACGGTCGGCTTCGAAAGGCCGGAGGCGCTGGCGAGATCGCCTCGGGATACCGGTCCACTCGCTCGCAGTCGTTCCAGCAGCAGCTGCTCGTTGAGTGTGCGGATCAGCCGCGGCCGCGCCGCGCCGGTAGCCCTCGCCGTCGTCACCATCTTGTTACGAGGATAAAGATAGGTTAGTTTCCTAACTCGTGGGGACCAGATTCGACCCCCGTGCGGATCAGCCGCAGCGATCCGGTGGGAAACCCCCTTGCCATCCGCGCCGCGGCGCGGCAGAAATACGCCTAAGCCCGCCCAGTTGCGGTGCAGCTAGAAACCGAGGAAGGCTGTAAGTGCCTCGCGTTTCACGAAGGGAGGACACATGAGACGAGGGCTAATCGCCCTGCTGCTCGCCGCCGTCGTGGCGCTCGCCGTGACCGCGTGTGGTGGTTCGAGCAAGACGTCGACCACGTCGCAAGGCAGCAAGGGCTCCGCCGGTTCGGTCACGATTTCGAACGAGCAAGGCACCACCTGGACCTGCAACTTCAACCCGTTCAACGCGTCGGTGCAGTTCCTGTCGTTCGGTCCGGTCTACGAGGATCTCGTCTACCAGAATCTTCTGCAGAGCGGAAAGGCGACTCCGTGGCTCGCGTCGAGCTATGCCTGGAGCAACAAGAACCAGACGCTGACGTTCACGATCCGGAAGGGTGTCAAGTGGCAGGACGGCAAGCCCCTCACGGCCAATGACGTCGTCTACACGTTCCAGTTGATCAAGAAGAACCCGGGACTCGACCTCAACGCGTCGTGGTCCGTTCTGAAAAGCGTCACCCTCAAGGGCTCCGACCAGGTCGTCTTCGACTTCAAGACACCCGCGGTGCCGTACTTCTTCTACGTCGCCGGGCAGACGCCCATCGTGGCGCAGCACATCTGGTCCAAGATCTCTAACCCGGTCACCTACAAGGACACCAAGCCGGTGGGAACGGGGGCCTTCGGAATGAACTCCTGCTCGCCGCAGGTGATCAAGTACGCGAAGAATCCGAACTACTGGCAGCCCGGCCTGCCGAAGGTCCAGACGATCGTCTACCCGGCCTACACGTCGAACACGCCTGCAAACGCCGACCTTGCGAGCGGCAAGGCGCAGTGGGGAAGCCAGTTCATCCCCAGCATCGACAAGTACTACCTCTCGAAAAGCCCCGAGAACCATTACTGGTTCCCGCCGGTCCAGAACGTCGCGATCTTCCCGAACCTCACGAACCCGATCCTCAAGGACGTCGCCGTTCGGAAGGCGATCTCGTATGCGATCGACCGCCAGCGCGTGTCGCAGATCGGGGAGTACGGTTATCAGCCGGCCGCGAACCAGACCGGAATCGTCACGCCGACGTTCTCGAGCTGGCTGAAGTCCGGTCTCGACAAGGTCTACGACTACGACCCGAACAAGGCGAAGCAGGTCCTCACCGACGCCGGCTACAAGCTGAAGGGCGGGCTCTTCTACACCCCGTCGGGGAAGCCGCTCTCCTTCACGATGATCAACATCGGTGGCTACTCCGACTGGGTGGCCTCAGCGCAGATCGTCGCGCAGGAGCTGAAGCAGGTCGGGATCGAGGTGACCGCCCAGAACCTGTCGAGCACGACGTACGACAACAACGTCTACACGGGCAACTACGAGCTGGCATACGACGGCAATGAGGCGTACGGGCCGACCCCGTACTACGAGCTTCGCAACATCCTCTACTCGCCGGCCTCTGCCCCGATCGGCAAGGTCGCGGCCTCGAACTGGGAGCGGTACTCCAACCCGGAGGTCGACAAGCTGATCAACCAATACGCGACGACGACGAACCTTCAGCAGCAGAAGTCCATCGTCGGGCAGATCGAGGAGGCGATGATCAACGACGTACCGGTCATCCCGGTCACCGAGGGAGTCGACTGGTACCAGTACAACACCGGGACGCTTGCGGGCTGGGTCACGAAAGGGAGCCCCTACGCACAACCGGCGGCCTACGCGACGCCCGACTGGGGCGTCGTGGCCCTCCACCTGAAGCCCAAGGGGTAAGGATCTAGGGAACACTTCCCGGACATGAGGCGCGAGACATGAGGTTCGTCCTCCGCAGACTCGGGTTCTTCGTGATCACGCTCTGGGCGGCGGTCACGGTGAACTTCCTCATCCCGCGCCTCATGCCGGGGAATCCCGCTGTTGCGATGATGGCCCGCTACCGGGGCCACATCAATCCGAGCGCCTTGCACGCGCTCGAGATCGCCTTCGGAATCAACACCCACCAGAGCCTGATCTCCGCGTACTTCGCGTATCTCGGCAATTTGGCCCGGGGAAACTTCGGCCTCTCGCTCACGTTCTTCCCCGATCCGGTGATGCAGGACGTCCTGAAGGCGCTGCCGTGGACGCTCGCGCTCGTCGGAACGACGACGATCCTCGCCTTCGCCCTCGGCACGCTGATCGGACTGATCTCCGGATGGAAGCGCGGCGGCAAGCTCGACGGCGTCCTGCCCCCGCTCTTCGTCATCACCTCGGCGTTCCCGTACTTCTGGCTCGCGCTGCTCACCATCTGGCTGTTCTCGATCAAGCTCGGTTGGCTGCCGCAGAGCGGCGGCTACGACGTGGCCGGGAACGGGCCGAGTTGGACGTGGTCCTTCGCCGGCGAGGCGGTCAAGTACGCCACGCTCCCCGCGCTCACGATCATCATCACCGCCATCGGCGGCTGGATTCTCACGATGCGCAACAACATGATCTCCGTCCTCACCGAGGACTACGTACGGATGGCTCGTGCGAAAGGACTTCCCTCCTGGCGGATCATGTGGACGTATGCCGGGCGCAACGCGATCCTTCCCAACCTCACGGGATTCGCCATGTCCCTCGGGTTCGTCGTCAGCGGTGCCATCCTCGTGGAGTACGTCTTCAACTACCCCGGCGTCGGCTGGATGTTCCTGCAGTCGGTCGAGAACCAGGACTACGCGCTGATGCAGGGCCTCTTTCTGATGATCGTCCTCGCCGTACTGACCTGCATCCTCGCGGCCGACGTGGCTACCGCGCTCCTCGATCCGCGGACGCGCGACCTGAGATGAGTACCTCCTCCGTCGGAGCGACCGACCAGTTGGCGACGCCGCCGGTCGGGCCAGCGCCGATCGTCGGGGAGATCAAGCACGGCCGTTGGGGCGACGTCTGGCGCGCGATCAGCCGCAACCGGAAGGCGGTCGTCGGCGTCCTGCTGATGCTCGTCTTCTTCGTGCTCGCGATCTTCCCGGGCCAGATAGCGCCCTACGATCCGGCGGCCACAATCTTCCCGCCGGCCCTGGGCGTGTCGTGGCACCACCTTCTCGGCACGACCGCTTACGGGCAGGACATCTTCTCGCAGGTGGTCTGGGGCACGCGGCTCTCACTCGTGATCGCGCTGGCCGCCGGAGCGCTCGCGACGGTGCTCGCCGTCCTCGTCGGAGTTTCGGCCGCCTACCTCGGTGGGGTGACGGACGGAGTCCTCTCTCTGATCACGGACGTGATCCTCGTCATCCCGATCTTCCCTCTCGTGATCGTGATCGCCGCCTACAGCAAGAGCTCTGGCCTCGGCACGCTCGTCATCGTGCTCGGTGCGCTCGGCTGGTCGTACGGCGCCCGCCAGCTCCGGTCGCAGACGCTCTCGTTGCGGACGCGCGAGTTCCTCGAAGCCGCGCGCGTGCGGGGCGAGCGGCCGATCTACGTGATCCTCTTCGAGATCCTGCCCACGATGACCTCGTTGATCGTGGCGAGCTTCCTCGGCGCCGCCCTCTACGCCGTTCTCACCGCGGCCGGCCTCCAGTTCATCGGACTCGGCGATCCGAACAGCCAGAGCTGGGGAACGATGCTCTACTGGGCTGAGAACAACGAGGCGCTCGGAGCGGGGATGCCGCTGTGGGCGATCGCACCGGGCGTCTGCGTTGCGCTCCTCGGAGCCTCGTTCGCGCTCCTCAACTACGCGTTTGACGAGATCTCCAGCCCGGCGCTCCGCGTGCGGCGGCTCGAGCGAAAACGGCTCCGGCCGGTACCCGAGCTCCAACCAGAGCACACTCCGTTCGAGCCGGGAGAGCAGTCCCAGGACGTGGTGCTGCGGGTCCAGGATCTGAGCGTCGCCTACGCGACGGAGACTGCCCCGGTCGTGGCCGTCGACCGCGTCAGCTTCGACCTCGGGAACCAGGAGTTTCTCGCGATCGTCGGAGAGTCGGGCTGCGGCAAGTCGACCCTCCTCTACGCCATAGCCCGCCTGCTCGGAGCTCCGATGGCGGGCGAGATCATCGGCGGCCGGGTCCTCTTCCAGGGGAGCGACCTCGTGCTGCTGAAGGACGAGGAGCTCCGTCCCCTCCGTTGGCGCAACCTGTCGGTTGTCATGCAGAGCGCGATGAACGCGCTCAATCCGGTACTAACCGTGGCCGAACAGATGCGGGACGCCTGCGAGGCTCACTCCGATATGTCCAAGGCGGAGATCGAGGCGCGCTCGCGTGAGGTGCTGCGCCTCGTCTCGATCGACCCCGTCCACCTGCACAGTTACCCGCACCAGCTCTCCGGTGGGATGCGCCAGCGGGCGATGATCGCGATGGCGCTGCTCTTCACGCCCGACCTCGTGATCATGGACGAGCCGACCTCCGCGCTTGACGTCGTCGCGCAGCGGTCGCTCATGGTGCAGATCAAGGAGCTGCAAGAGCAGCTCGGCTTCGCAGTCATCTTCGTCACGCACGACATGTCGCTCGTGAGCCACTTCTCTGACCGGCTGCTGGTGATGTACGCAGGCCAGATCGCGGAGCTCTCGCCGACCGAGCAGCTGTTCACGCGGCCTCTGCATCCCTACTCGAGAGGCCTGCTCGACGCCTTCCCTTCGATCCACGGGGAGAAGGTCAGGCTCGAGGGGATCCCGGGTTCGCCGCCCGATCTCCACCACCCGCCGGCCGGCTGTCGCTTCGCGGCGCGCTGCCCACTTGTCCAGGACCGCTGCATCGAGACCGAGGTGCCACTCGTGGCAGTCAACGGCAGCCTCGTCCGCTGCCTCCGGCATGGAGAGCTCGCCAAATGACCGAGGAGCTGCTCCGCACCGAGGGTCTTACGCGGTACTTCCGCGTCGGGAAGCTGACTCGGAAGCGGACGCTCCACGCCGTCGATGACGTCGGATTCAGCATCGGCCGCGGCGAGATCGTCGCGCTCGTCGGCGAGAGCGGCAGCGGCAAGAGCACGATTGCCCGGCTGCTCGCGCTCCTCTACCGGCCGACGCGCGGCGAGATCTGGTTCGAGGGTAAACCGATCACTCGCCTCAAGAGCCGGAATGCGAAGCTCGCCTACAGCGGCAATGTTCCGATGGTCTTCCAGGATCCCTACAGCTCGATCAACCCGGCCTATAGGGTCTCGCACGGGATCCTGCGCGGCATCAAGCTCCACCGTCCGGAGCTATCGCGCCGGCAGCAATATGCGGAGCTCGACCGAGTGCTCGACACGGTCGGTCTCGTCCCCGCTCGCGACACGCGGCGGCGCTTTCCGTACGAGCTGAGCGGTGGCCAGCGGCAGCGTGTCGGGTTCGCGCAGGCCCTCGCTTTCCGGCCGAAGCTGATCATCGCGGACGAGCCCGTCTCGATGCTCGACGTCTCAATCAGGGCCGGCGTCCTCAACCTGATGGCCGAGCTCCGCGCGCAGGAGGGTGTCTCGTTCCTCTACATCACGCACGACGTCGCGAGCGCCCGCTACCTCGCCGACCGCGTGCTCGTCATGTACGCAGGCCATCTGGTGGAGCAAGGCCCGGCGGAGGACGTTCTGCAACAACCCAAGCATCCCTACACCCAGCTGCTGGTGTCCGCAGTCCCCGATCCGCGCGCCGAGCTGCGGCTGGCCGATGCGCGCGACGTCGGAGAGCCGCCGAAGGTCATCGACCCGAAGCCGGGTTGTCGCTTCCGGCAGCGCTGCCCTCTCGCGATTGCGCGGTGCGAGACCGAGACCCCGCAGCTACGGGAGCTCGGAGACGGCCGCCGTGTCGCCTGCCACGTCGCCGAGTGACTCGGTCGCGCTGTCGAGCTCGCTGCGTGCGCGTTCGTAGGCGTCCGGACTCGCGCCGAGCCGGTCGAGCCCGGCCAGCACCGCGCCGACGATCGGGCGCGAGCGGGCCACCACGGGTGAAAGCCGAGGACTGACCTCGCGCAGCCCGGCCTCGATACCAGCGAGAAGTCGCTTGTTCCCGGACTGGAGTACGCTGCCGCCGAGCACGACCTCGGTGTCTTCGCCGGCGAGATCGAGCCGGTTGACCGCGGCGCGCACGAACGCGACCACCTCCGCCGCTTGGCGGTCGACGATCTCGCCCGCGACCGTGTCCGTGTCGGCAACGGCGAAGACGAGGGGCGACAGCTCGCCCAGCCGGCGCCACGGGACGCTGCCCGCCTCGATGGCGCGTGCGAGCGCGACCGGTGAGTCCAGCTCGAAGTGGGTCGGGACGAGACGCTCGAGCTCCGTCTTCGGGCCCCGGCCGTCCTTACTCCGGGCCGCGGCAGAGACGGCGGCGAGCCCGACCGCCCCGGCCCCGTCCATCGCGTCGCCGCTGACCGCGCCGAGGGAGGGGAAGCGCACCTGGCGACCGTCGGGGCCCAATCCGACGCAGTTCATCCCCGTGCCGCAGGTCACCGCGATGCCCCAGCCGCGCTCGGTCCCCGCGCGGAGAACGGCATACGTGTCGTTGCCGACGACGATCTCGGGCGCCCATCCCCGCTTCTCTGCCTCGGCCTGATAGGCCTCCTCCTCGTCGGGAAAGTCGAGACCGGCGATCAGGAGGACGGCGAGGTCGGCGGGCGTTCCGACTTCGACGGCCAACGGCTCGAGCGCGTCCACGCTCGCCTCGACGCCGATGTAGTCCCGGTGGCTGAGCGGGCCGCGGGCGAAGCCGAGCAGCGTGCCGTCCTCCCGGACGAGCGCCGCATCGGTCTTCGAGCCGCCGCCGTCGACCGCGAAGACGGTCTTCAGTGGATCGCCTCGGCGACGAGCTGGTCGAGCAGGCCGTCCACGAGCTCGACCTGGCCGATCAGCGGATGCGCGAGCAGCGCCTTGCGCGCGTCGACCGGGTCCCGGCTGAGCGCGGCGCGGGCGGTCAGCCGCTCGTAGGCCGCGACGTGCTGGACGAGCCCCAGAAGCTCGGGAGCGAGCGGCGGCTGGGGCAGCGGCTCCGGCCCCTGTCCGCCCACCCGCGCCGGCACCTCGACGACGTCGTCGTCGGCGAGGCCCTCGAGCGTCCCCTCGTTGCGGACGTCCACCTCGTGCACGGCGTCGTCCTCGCTTGCCAGGGAGGAGATCAGGCCGAGCGCGGCCTCGCTGTAGTAGGCGCCGCCGCGCTGCATCAGGAGATCGGGTGGTTCGTCTACGGCCGGATCGCGATAGAGCTCGAGGAGGTTTCGCTCGATCTCCTGCACGACCGCGGCGCGCGGTTCGCCCTCGAGCTGCTCACGGAGCACGGCACCGTGGGCGTAGAAGTAACGGAGGTAGTAGGAGGGGACCGCGCCGAGCTCGTCGAGCAGCCGCCGCGGCAACTCGATGTCGTCCGCGATCTCGTCTCCATGCTCAGTGAGCAGCTTCCGCAGCACGTCTTCCCCGTCGAGCAGCACACGGCGCACCCAGGTGAGGTGGTTGAGGCCGACCTGGTCGACGACGACCCGCGCGGGCTCGACCTCCAGCCAGTCGGCGAAGCGGCGTTGGAATCCGATCGCGACATTGCAGAGGCCCACGGCACGGTGACCGCCGTCGAGCAGCGAGCGCGTGACGATGCCCACGGGGTTCGTGAAGTCCACGATCCAGGCCTCCCGCGACGCGAGCGCGCGTACCCGCTCGGCGATCTCGAGCACAACGGGGACCGTGCGCATTGCCTTCGCGAAGCCGCCCGCGCCGGTCGTCTCCTGTCCGATGCAGCCGCAGGCGAGGGGCGCCGTCTCGTCGCGCAACCGCGCCTCCTGGCCACCGACTCGGATCTGGATCAGCACGAAGTGCGCGTCCGCCACAGCGCTGTCGAGATCGCCGGTCACCTCGAGCCGACCCGCATAGCCCTGGCGCGCCAGCATCCGCCGTGCCATGCCTCCGACCACCTCGCGCCGCCCAGGATCGACGTCGTGGAGCACGAATTCGTCAACGTCGAGTCGGGTCAACCCGGAGACGAGCTCCGGGGTGTAGGTCGATCCGCCGCCGACGACCGCGATCTTCATTCTGGTTAATCTTACTTACGAGATGACGGAGACCAAGGCCGTACCGGCTCTCCTGCGGGCGCTGAACGAGCGCACCGTGCTCGACGCGGTTCGCACAGGGGGGCCGATCTCGCGCGCCGAGGTCGCTCGCAAGACCGGGATCTCCCGGCCGACGGTCTCGCTCGTGCTTCGGTCGCTGCTCGAGGACGGGCTGGTACGAGAGACGGCGCACGACGCAGAAGGCCCGCACTACGGCGCCCTCTACTACGAGGCCGATCCGGAAGCGGCCGTGGTCCTCGGTGTCGACTTCGGGTCACGCGCCGTGCGCACTGCGCTCTGCGATCTCTCCAGTGGGGTCCGCGCGAAGGAGGAGATACGCAGCCGCGGCTCCGTCGAGGAACGGATCGACGCGCTCGCGAGCTCCGTCCGTTCGTTGCTGCGGACGAGCAGGGTGCCCGCCGACCTGCTCGAGAACGCCGTGGTCGCCTTGCCGGCAGTCGTCCATCCCACCGAGTGGCGCGTTTCCGAGGCCGACCTGCCGGGCCTTGGAGCCTCCGATTTGCGCGAACAGCTCGAGCGAGCGCTTCGCGTGCCCGTCACGCTGGAGAACGACGTCAACCTCGCGGCGGTCGCCGAGCAACGGCGCGGAGCTGCCGCGGACGTCGCGGACTTCGCATTCCTGCTCGTGGGAGCCGGACTCGGGGCAGCTGTTGTGCTCGACCGGAAGCTGCACCGCGGCCACAACGGGAACGCCGGCGAGCTCGACGCCGTTCGCAACGGCCGTGCCGACGACGTCGATCCGTGCGCTGCCTCGCTGTCCCAGCTCGCCGCGGAGCTGGCAGCGAAGAGGCCGACGGAGCTCGAGGCGCCGTTCGACGTGCGGGAGCTCTTCGCGGCCGCCGAAGCCGGCGACGCGGTGGGGACCGCGGCGGTCGAGGAGGCGGCCCGACGTATCGCGCTTCACATCCTCCCGCTCGCGGCGACGCTCGATCTCCCGCTCGTCGTGCTCGGCGGTAGCGTCGCCGCCAACCCGGCTCTGCTCGAACCGGTCCGCCGTCATCTCGACGCCTTGCTTCCCTTCCCGGCTCCGCGCGTCGAGGTTTCCGCACTCGGAGAGGCTGCTGTGCTCGAAGGCGCGCTCGCGGCCGGTGTCGACACTGCGCTCGAACGCCTCTTTCGGCGGCGCATCCGCCGCAGGACCTAGCTCGGCACCGCTCTAGGTGGCACTGGCGACTTCAACTGCCAGTGCGCCCCAGACGTTGGCCGTGCCGACGGTGACGGTCCCGCTAGCCGTGCTGGCGCCGAAGAAGCTGCCGTAGTTGCAACCGGTTCCGCCCGTGATGCGGGCCCAGAACATCTTCGTCGCCCAGCTGGTCGAGGACATGGAAGCACCGGTGTTCGCAGCCTCGCCGACGAGGACGATTTCTTCGCTGCCGGTCGAGAGTGTGCCTGGCAGGGTGACCGTTGCGGTCGTCGTGCACCCGGTGGTGCACGTGTTCGTGTTGTTGCTCTGGGCGATCGGAGCCTTCGTGTTCTCTCCGGAGAGAACGATCACCTGGACGAGGGTGGCGATGTTGTCGGTCTTGTTGAAGGTGACGGTCACCGCGGGGCTGGTGGTCGTGCCTGTCCCCTGCGCCCGGTAGACCCAAAGGTTCGTGAAGGCTCCGGCGTTGCTGGACAGGTTGTCGGTGAGCGAGGTGACGAGCGTCGGACTGCTGATTGCGCTTCCGCTGACGCTGGAGACCGCATCGCCACTCTGTGACCCGTTGCGAGCGATCAGGATCAGGACCGTCGAGCCCGACGGCGGCGTGTTGCCGGCCGAGAGCGAGGCAGTGCTCGAGCTGGTACCGGTGGTCGTGTCGGTGAACGCGCTCGCGCTGGTCAGGGTCGTCTCGCAGACGGTGGCGGCGGCGCAGTTCCGCGAGAGAGTGATGGCGCTCTCTACGTTCGAGGCGGAGGCGTACGAGTAGCCGCTCAAGGTCAGGTTGGAGACTGCCCACGTCTCGGTGAGCTGCCCACTCGGGAAGGAGCCTGCGGCCGGCGTGATCGTGCACTGGCCGGAGGAGTTGGTGGTGCAGCCGCTGGGAGCCGCCGCCGAGGTGGGGCTCCAGGCGCCGGTCACCGAGACGCCCGTCACGGCGGAGCCCGCCGAATCGGTGACCGTGACGGTGACGGAGCCCGTCCAGGTCGTGGAGCCGCTCGTCGAGCCCGTAACGAGCGAGCTGACGTGGAGCAGGCCGAGGTTGGTCTCGCTGAAGTTGACGGACGGGTTCGACCCGCCGCTCGCGGTGGCGCTGACGTTGTAGGCGCCCGCGCCGGCGTTGGCCGTGAAGATCGAGGAGGTGGCGACTCCACCGGCGTTGGTGGTCGCGACGCACTGGTAGGACTGCGGGTTGCTCGTGCAGTTTCCCCCCGAGGCGAAGTTCGCGCTCGCTCCACTCGACGGCCCACTGAAGGTCACCGAGACGCCGGACTTGGGATTTCCGTAGCTGTCGCCGACCGTCGCAACGAGCGGGTTGGTGAATGCGGAGCCGGCCGTCGCAGACTGACCTCCGCCGCTGGTGGCCGTGATGCTGCCGGCCGCCGCCGGGCTCACCGTGACCGAGAGACTGCCCGTGTGCGTGCCGTCGCTGACGGTCACGCTCGCGGTCTCGGCCTTGTACAGAGTCATCACGCCGTTGCTCGAGCTGGACACGGTCGCGACACCGTTGGTGAAGGTGATCGGATCGCCGGTGCCGAAGGCGACGGCGACGCCCGTCTTGGAGGTGACGGTGGGCTGGTTCGCGCCGATGGTGCTCGCGCCGCCGAAGGTGAGCGTCCGGTCCCCGCCGTAGGAGGTGACGGTGTTGCCGGCCGTGTCCTGCGCCGTGATCGTGAGGTTGTCGCCCGCACCCGCGGTCGGCGCTGTGGTGGCTGCTGCGAGGGAGAAGTGGTCGAGCGGGCCCGTGACGGTCGCGGGCGTCGAACTGCTCGTGGCCGACCAGCTACGCCAGACAGCTGTCACGGTGTAGTTGTAGGTGCCGGGCGAAAGGCCCGAGTCGGTGCAGCTCGTGGCCGTGGAGGGCGACGCCTGTGTGGGGCAGTTGCCGTCCGCACTCGCTCCGTCCCGCTGAACGTAGTAGCTGACCGTGCCGCTCCCGTTCGGCGGCGCCACGCTCGACCAGCTCAGGGCGACCGTGCCCGCGCCGGGGGTTGCGGTCGGCGCTGCGGGTGCGGTCAGCGTGCCGAGAGCCGCCGTCGCATACCCCGAGCCGGGCGATCCGAAGTAGCCGAGCGCGACGGGCACGCTGAGCACGAGCGCTGCGAGCGAGATGCCCGCCAGGGCGAGCGAGATCCTCAACCGGGAGGCGAGCTCGATCGCGCGTCTCGTCGTCGAGCAGGACGCCGCGACCGCGGCGTCCTGGGAAGTTCCTATGGAGGGCCGCTGGAACAATCGGGGCTCCCAGCGCGGAGGCGGCCCGGTGTGGGCGCGCCTCCGCGACTGTCATCTCCCTAGCGTGTCGCCAGCTGCAGGTAGAGGTTGGCGTTCTTGCAGCTGTCCTGCGACGAGCTGAGATTGTTCATCTTCAGCGTGCCGCCGTTGGTCGCGCTCACGCCGCTCGCGCCGCCGGTGAGATCCTGGCTCTCGGTCACGTCGGCCAGGTAGAAGTTGCTCGCGTTGGCATCGCTCGCGTTTCCGGGGTCGACCGACTCGCAGCCCGTCTGCTCGGTGCCGCTGTTCGAGCAGCCGCCGGCGCCGCTGTTCAGCGACGGATCCCAGGAGGAGCTCGCGCCGGTGCAGGCCTTCACGCCGGCGAGGTAGATCGTCCCGAGCCGCTGCGTGCCCCCGCCGGGATTGTCCACGGTGAAGCTGATCGACACGCTCGAGCCGGGGTACAGCGTCCCGACCGTGGAGCCGTGGAGCGCGAGATTCGAGCTGGTGCCGACGGTCGCCGTACCGCTACCGGAGCCGTTGGCCGAGAAATACGCCCAGCCACCGATCGCCGCGACGGCGGCAATCAGCAGAACGGCGAGAACTGCGATGGTCTTCTTGGTGACGAACTTCATGTAGTGCCGCCTTCAGTTGAGGTGGGGCCCGAGGTCGATCGATCCGCAGGGCGACCGTCGGCTGCGGCGCTGGGAAGCGCTCCATGCTCTACTTCGTCGCGGCACAGCACGCAGGCATGCCCCATCCGGGGATCCTTCGATCACCCGATCGGGGGGCTTCCGGAGGGCGAGTCCAGCCGGTGCGGTGGAGCGGCCCTCGTTGACACTGAGCATCGGCTCGGCGTTCGAACCCCGCGTCCCCGGATCGAGGGATTCTTCGCAACCCGAACCTCAAACCGCGTTCCGACCCCTTTCCTACCTAACGCACAGCGTCAGGCCGGCCTCGCTCACCGTGACTACCGCTCGCCGCTTCGCGGTGGCAGCTCGCGCCTGCCGGAGCGCCGGCCGAGGCGGCGTACGTACATGATCAGGGTCCCGAGGAGTACCCACTTCGGCCAGAAGTCGCCGTGCTCCGGTCCCGAGAAGGCCCAGACGAGGATGCAGACGAGGTTGACGAGCGCGTACTGGAGCGCGAGCGAGCTCCAGCGGCGGTCGCGCAAGCGGAGGCTCGCGGGCGGCTCGGTCCGCGGCAGTTGCCGGAATGCGTGCTCGAGATCTCCGCGCGTGCGGGCGGTATGCACCTCGGCGAGCCGGCTCTCGAACTCGTCGAGCGTCAGTCTGCCGCTGTCGTAGTGCAGGCGCATCTCGCCGGCCGCGGTCGCTCGGTCGGCATCCGCGACCAGAGTGTCGAGGCTCTCGGCCATCGGTGGAAGCCTAAAGGGGTCTCACGGCGAATCTTTAAGAGGGCTGGTCAGAAGCGATGCTCCGCGCTACCGTTTATCCACGTTCGGATCGTCCCGTCGTTGCGGCCGCCGGGGTCGCGCCCAGGATGAAGTCGCACGCAGCCCTCATTAGCCCGCGCCGTCGAGGCGCGGAATGAGCACCCGGCCCGGCGGCGCCAGGCTCCCCGTCGCGCTCCTGCTGCTCGCGGTCCCGCTCGCCGTTGCCGTGTGGGGGCTCGGCGGCTATTCCGCGCAACGCGAGCGAAACAACGCCGACGCCAAGCTCATCGACAACCTGAACACCGCCGGCGGCTCCTACCGTCGCGTGCTGTCGAACGTCGACCTGGCCGCCACCAGGCTCTCGGGCAAGCGGCGCGTGCAACACGAGCTCTTCCACGGCGGACACCACGCCGTCGTCTGGAGGATGCGGGTGAACGGAAAGCACCCGCAGGGCCAGGTGACGCGCTGGCGCGGCCCGATCCCTACGGCTGCGGCAGTCCGGAGGATCGACTTCCTCTCCACCAAGGGACGCACGATCGGCCGGGTAGTCGTTTTCCTCCCGCTCGACCACCAGCTCGTCAGGTGGTTGACCGGGCAGGTCGATCTCGGGGTCCACCGGCGGATCGGCTTTGCCGGGGACGGCAGGCTCGTGGGCGCGGAACGGACGTTGCGGATCCAGTCCGGGGAGCTCGCCGGTCGAGCCGGTGACATCCGCGTGGGTGGCATCGGTAATCGGACGGTTGCCGAGGATCTCGGGCCTGGTGCAAACCGGACCCGGCTCGCTGCGCTGGAGCCCAGCTCCTATATCGACTCGAAGGCGAACCTGGCGCGCTGGCGCGTGATCGGTCTCGGCTTCGCCGTCATCGCCGCGCTTCTCGCCATGGCCTATGCCGTGTCGCCGTCGATCGCGCGGAGCCGGGTCTCGAGACAGGAGCGAGAGCGGGCCGAGCGTGTGCTCGCGCACGTCGGCGACGGTGTCTTCCTCGTCGACCATGACGGCGTGATTCGTCTCTGGAATGTGGCGGCCGAGGCGATCACGGGCCTACGCCCGGACGCCGTCTGCGGTCGCCCGGCGGCGGAGGTCATCCCGGGCTGGCCGGCGGTCGCCGCCCGGATTCCGGTGGCACGCCGGCCCGGCGAGATCGACGACGAGTCGAGCGCCGAGACCGTGCCGCTGGAGATCGAAGAGCGCGAAATCTGGCTCTCGATCACCGGCGTCACCCTGCCCGACGGCATCGTGTACGCGTTCCGCGACGTCACCCGCGAGCGGCGGCTCGAGGAGCTCCGCGCTCAGTTCGTCGCCACGATCTCGCACGAGTTGCGCACGCCGCTCGCCTCGTTGCACGGTGCCGCCATGACGCTGCTCGAGCGGGAGCACGAGCTGACGGACCAGACCAGGCAGGACCTGCTCGACATGATCGGCGTGCAGTCCAAGCGGCTCGCCGACCTGGTGGAGGAGATCCTGCTCACCGGCCAGCTCGACAGCGGCTCTCTCCGAGTCGTCACCGAGCCCTTCGATGCCGAGGAGCTCGTGTGGACGGTGGCCGCGACAGCGCGCCTGCGGTTGAACGACGACACGAGGATCGCCGTGTCGATTCCCGCCGTGTTGCCGAAGGTGGCGGGCGACGCCGAGCGCACACGCCAGGTGCTGACCAATCTCGTCGACAACGCGATCAAGTACTCGCCGCACGGAGGCGCCATCGAGCTCGGTGTCGAGGCGGGCGACGGCTTCGCTCGTTTCACCGTCCGCGACGAGGGCCTGGGCATCCCGCTCGTCGAGCAGAAGCGGATCTTCGAGAAGTTCTATCGGCTGGATCCCGACCATCGGCGCGGCATCGGGGGAAGCGGCCTCGGGCTCTACATCAGCCGGGAGCTCGTCCGCTCGATGCACGGCAGGATCTGGGTCGACTCCGATCCGGGCCAGGGAGCGACGTTCACATTCGAGCTGCCCCTGGCCGAGCGGGTCACCGTCCCGGCCTGAGGGAGGCGAGCGCGTAGATCCGGCCGAGGCCCACGAGGTAGAGGTGGCCGTTACCGGCCACCGCAGGCGAGTACTCGCCGTCCGGCCACTCCGCACGGCGCCGACCGCTCGTGCCGAGGAGCGCGTACGTGCGGTGTTCGAAGCTCGAGAAGTAGACGATGCCGTCGACCACGGAGGCGGCGCCTGAGATAGCGGCGCGGGCGTGATACGTCCAGCGAAGCGAGCCGGTGCCGCCGTCGAGTGCGTAGAAGGTGTGGTCGTACGAGCCGACGAGGACGTGGCCATGCCACACAGCCGGCGAGGCGTAGACATAGCTCCCCGTCCCGAAGCTCCAGAGGACGGCTCCGCTCCCGGCCGAGAACGCGTAGACGCGGCCGTCGAGCGAGCCGACATAAACCCGCCCGGCGTTGACCGAGGCGGTGGAGTAGAAGTTGCCGTGGCTGCCGCTGCGCCAGACGAGCCGGCCGGTGCGTGCCGCGAGTGGGAGCATCTCGCCGGCGTAGTCGCCGATGTAGATGCGTCCGTAGGCGAGCGAGGGCGAGGCCTTGATCGGTGCGCCGGTGGCGAAGCGCCAGCGCAGGCGTCCGGTGCGGGCGGCGAAGGCGTACACGTATCCGTTCTGGTCGGCGACGTAGACGTTGCCGTCCGCGACGAGCGGGGACGACTCGGAGGGCCCGATGTCGCGCCGCCACCGGATGTGGCCCGTCTGCGGCGAGAATGCGACGAGCTCCCCGTTCCGCCGCGTCGCCTTGCATTCGTGGTTGCCGATGAAGGTGGCGAAGAGGAGATGGTCTGCGAGCGCCGGCGACGACCAGCCGCAGCGGTGGGCGGTGTAGCGCCAGCGAGTGCGGCCGCTTGCCGGGTCGATCGAATAGAGCCGGCCGTCGAACGCCTCCTCGAAGACGCTCCCGTAGCCGACGACGGGCGGGAACTCGAGCAGCGCGCGGCCGTGGAACGTCCAGAGCCGCCGGAACGGCGGCCGCAGCCCGTGCGCGGCGACCGTACGCAGGCGGGCTTCGTCGGCTCCATACGTCGGCCATGGCACCGCTGCACTCGCCGCCGGGTGCCTCGGCCGAGTCACGGTCGTGGTCGGGACGGGAGGACGCGGCTTCAGTGCCGTCGTGGTCGGCCGCGGCCGACCGCTCCCGCACGAGACGAGAGTGCCGGCCGCGGCGAGCGCGACCAGGGCTGTCAGGCGCCTCACGCCGTGAGCTTCCCCCAGAGGTTCTCGAGCATCGTGCTCACGGTAGGCCAAAGGGACGAGCCGCCGAAGTTCATCACGCCTGCGGAGAAGACCTTCGCGCCGGCCGCGGTGGTGTAGTACGTCATCTCGGCAGTCTTGCCGGGGCCGAAGATGTGCGGGATGTTCGCCAGCACGACGGTGCCAGGCGGTGACGCGGGCGTCCGCGAGTCGACCTCGATCCCGTACGTCCCGAAGCTCGAGCCGTTGTGCAGTCCACTCCCGGCGAAGAGCCACGGAGCCTTGTGCACGCCGGTGATGTGGAAAGGGCGGTTCGCGTAGCGGTCCTCGTTCCAGCCGACGTACTGCGCTCCGACGAGCGCCGCCTCCGGGCGTCCGAGGTCGCGCCAGCGCCAGCGGCCGTCCATGGTGTTTCCGTGCTTGACCACCTTGTAGAAGAAGTCGTTGGCGGAGAGGAAGGCCAGGTGGCCGCCGCGGTTGCGGTAGCCCTCCGCCAGGTCGTACTCGTGACTCGTCGTGTACTCCTCGTGGCCCGAGAAGACGACCAGCCGGTAGTCGCGGGCGAGGGTCGCGGCGCTGGCGAGCCGGTCGAAGTCGTCGTCGGACAGGAAATCCGGCTCGTAGTGGTGGAGCGTGAGCCAGCGGATGAAGCCGCGGTCGTAATGGAGGTAGTGCGGCGGCACCCCGCCGTCGACGAACGGCCGCGAGAGGTCGATGCGGTGGACGTCGCTGTGCTCATACCACGAGTCGCCGTCTTCGAAGTTGTAGGCCTGCCACGTGTTGGTGGGCAGGACGACGAGGACGTTCGAGGTGCCGAGTCGGCGCGGGCGCAGGACGAACGGCGCGTACCAGGAGCCTCTTTTCGGCGTGACAACCCTGGCGTAGTAGAGACCGCTCGGCCAGTCGCCGAGCCTCAAGCGGACCGTGTTCCCAGGCTTCGCGACTGTCCGCTCGGCGCTGACCGCCAGTCCCTCGAGCAGGCCGACGTGCCCGCCTCCGGCGCGGTAGAACTGGACGCGCAGGGCCGCGGCGTACCCGCGCAGATGGAGGACGGCACGGGAGCCGGGGGAGTAGCTGCGCGCGGCGAATGCCGCCTCGACCGGCCCGGAGGCGGCGGGCGACGCCGTCGCGCGACCGGCCTGGTACGCGCCGCCGGACAGCATCAGCGCTGCGACGACGCCGAGCAAACGGCGATTTCTCAACGTGTTCATGGCCCCACCGTCCGGCCGGGCCCCAACCGCGCCCTAACGGCCGCCTAACGGCGGCTAGGAGTGGCGCCTGCGGGGTGCTACAACCGTTCGCGCGTTGGTCGAATTCGCCATCCTCGGTCCGCTCGAGGCTCGTGCAGAGGGAGAGCCGATCCCGCTCGGCGGCCCGAAGCAACGGGCGCTGCTCGCGATGCTCCTGCTCGAGGCAGGTCGGGTCGTCTCGCTCGACCGGCTCGTCGAGGCGCTGTGGGGGGGCAATCAGCCGGCGACCGCCGTGGCGTCACTGCAGAACTTCGTCGCCCAGCTGAGGAAGGCACTCGGCCCCGACGTGATCGAGACGCGGCCTCCCGGCTACTTCGTCGGCCTCGGGCCGGAGCAGCTCGACCTGGCGCGCGTCCGGAGCCTCGTCGACGCCGCGCGTGCGAGCGAGCCGGTGCGTCGCGCAGCGCTGCTCGACGAGGCGCTCGGTCTGTGGCGGGGAGATCCGCTGGCCGAGTTCCGCTACGAGACGTTCGCACAGGAGGAGATCGGACGGCTCGAGGAGTTCCACCTCACGCTCGTCGAGGAGCGGGCCGAGGCGAAGCTCGCCGTCGGCGCCCACACGGACGTCGTCGGCGAGCTCGAGGCGCTCGTCCGCGAGCACCCCCTCCGCGAGCGGCTGCGGGCCCAGCTCATGCTCGCTCTCTATCGCTCCGGCCGGCAGGCGCAGGCGCTCGATGTCTACCGCGAGGGCCGCGAGCTGCTCGTCGAGGAGCTGGGGCTCGAGCCGAGCCCGCTGCTGCGCGGCGTCCACGCCTCGATCCTCCGGCAGGAGACGTTCGCCGCCGACCGCGGCGCGGTCCCCGAGGGCGAGCACTTCGAGGAGGTGGCCGCGGCGCTGCTCGCCGGCAAGGTCACCGTCGTGGTGGGCTCCGACTCGGAGCCGCTCGCCTTCGAGCTGGCACGGCGCTTCGGCGTCGACGCCGACACGCGGGAGCTGGCCCGCGTCTCCCAGGCCGTCGCGGTTCTCAACGGCGCGGGCCCCCTGTACGACACGCTCCACGCGCTTATCGAGGGGGACGGGGAGCCGTCTGCCGTCCACCGCTTCCTCGCGCGGTTACCGGCGTTGCTCCGCGAGCGGGAGACCGCGCAGCCGCTGCTCGTCACGACCGGCTACGAGCTCGCGCTCGAGCTCGCGCTCGAGGAGGTCGAGGAGCCGTACGAGACGGTCTGCTACCTCGCGGCGGGACAGATGCGCGGCAGCTTCTGCCACATCGCGCCGACCGGGGTGGCGAACGTGATCGAGCGGCCGAACGCGTACACCGGCCAGCTCGCGCTCGACGAACGCACAGTGCTCCTCCACCTGCAAGGGCGGATCGACCGGTCGACCGGGCGCGCCTGGGAGAGCTTCGCCGTGACCGAGGACGACTTCATCCACTACGGCGACGTCGCCCGCCGGCTGCCGGTCTCGCTCGCCGCGCGCCTGCGCCGCACCCACCTGCTGTTGCTCGGCTACACGCTCTCGACCTGGACGCTGCGGGTCGTCCTCGAGCGCTTCTGGGGCAGCGATCCGCTGCCGTATCGGTCGTGGTCGGTGCATCCCGGGCCGCAGCCGCTCGAGCGGGAGTTCTGGCGGCGGCGCGACGTCGAGGTGGTCGACATGGCTCCGGCGGCCTATGTCGCCGAGCTGGAGCGGGCGCTGGAGAAGGCGGCCGCCTCGTGACCGGCGTCCCGCAGAGCCCCTACAAGGGCCTGGCCTCGTTCGAGGACTCCGAGCTCGATGCGCTCCTCTTCTTCGGCCGCGAGCGCGAGATTTCGGCCGTGGCCGCGAACGTGCTCGCGAACCGCCTCACCGTCCTCTATGGACCGAGCGGCGTCGGCAAGAGCTCGCTCCTCCGCGCCGGCGTTGCGCGCAGGCTGCGGGAGCTGAGCGGCGCGCCGGTCGTCGTGCACGACGCGTGGGCGGAGGATCCCGCGGCCCGCCTGATCGCGTCGGTGCACGCGGAGTGCGGTGAGCTGGGAGCCACGGCGGGCCTCGTCGACACGGTCGCCGCGGCCGCGCAGCAGGGCGGCGAGCTGCATCTACTGCTCGACAACTTCGAGGAGTACGTCCTCTACCACGGTCTCGAAGGGCCGCTGAGCGAGTCCCTGCCCGAGCTCCTGCGCCGGCCCGGGCTGCGCGTCAACGTGCTGCTCGCGCTGCGCGATGACGCCCTCTCGGAGCTCGACGAGTTCGCCGACCGGATCCCCGAGCTCTTCTCGAACCTGCTGCGCCTCGACCGGCTCGACCGGGAGGCAGGGAAGGCGGCGATTCTCGGCCCGCTCGCCCGCTACGGCGAGCTGGCCGGTGAGCAATTCACGGCAGAGGAGGCGCTCGTCGAGGCGGTGCTCGAGGAGGCCTCGACCGAGGCCGGGGTCGAGGCGCCGTACCTCCAGCTCGTGCTCGAGCGGCTGTGGGAGCGCGAGCGGGAGAACGGCTCCCACGAGCTGCGCCTCGCGACGTTCCGCGCGATCGGCGGTGCGCGGGCCGTCGTCCGCGAGCACGTCCGGGGAGCGCTCGACGCGTTGCCGCTCGCCGAGCAGGAGGCAGCCTCGCGAGTCGTGCGCCAGCTCGTTACGCCTTCCGGGCGCAAGGTCTCGCACGAGCCATCCGACCTCGCCGAGTACGCGGCCGTCGACGACGCCGCGTTGCGGCGCCTGCTCGACCGGCTCGGGCGCGAGCGGATCGTGCGCGGCGTCAACGGCATGCAGGGCGCGCCGACCCGCTACGAGATCTTCCACGACGTTCTCGGGCCGCCGATCCTCGCGTGGCAGGCAGAGCACCAGCTGCAGCGTGAGCGAATCCGTGCCCGGCAGCAACATCGCCGCCTGCTCGCGATCATCGGCGCGAGCCTTGTCGCCCTGGCCGTGGTCGCGGCCGTTGCTGTGTACGCCCTCGTCCAGCGAAGCGACGCGCGCACGCAGGCGCGGCATGCCCGTGGCGGTGCGCTCGCAGGCCATGCGCTCGCGGACATCCCGACCAATCCGCAGGTCAGCGTCCAGCTCGCGTTGCAGGCTGCGCAGCTCTCCCCCGGACGGCAGACCGCGGACGTTCTCCGCTCGAGCCTCGCTGCGATGCGCGAGACGCGAATTCTGCGCCTCGGCGGCGACGGCGACATCGTCTTCGCGGCGTTCGCCCCGCGAGGCGATCGGCTCCTCGTCGCCAGCAGCAACGGGCATCTGGGCCTCTACGACCGCTCCGGGCGCCTGCTCCAGGCGTTGCCGCGGCAGCATCAGCTGACCGAGGCGGCCTGGAGCCCGGACGGCCGGGTCTTCGCAACGGGTGCTTTCGATGGCAGCGTCGTGGTTTGGCGGGTCGGGAGCAGCACGCCCCTGCACGAGATCGACACGACCGCGCCGGTCACCGCGCTGTCGTTCGACGGGACGACGCTGCTCGTCGCGAGCGGCACTCACGTCCGCCTCTTCGACTTCGCCAAGATGCGCGCGAAGACCGTCCAGCTCCCAGGCGGGGTGCTCGCAGGCGTCCTCGACCCGACCGGGCACGTCTTCGCGGTTGCGACGAGGTCCGGGACGTCGACGGCGGCGGCGATCCTCAGCGTGCGAACCGGCCGCGTGATCGCACAGCTCCCCGAGCCCGGGATCCATTCCTTCGCGTTCAGCCCCGACGGGCGCCTGCTCGCCAGCGGCAGCTATGACCACACCGCGCAGATCTGGAACGCCCGCAGCGGCAAGCTCCGCCATGTCCTGCAACACACAGGCTATGTCCTCGCCGAGCGCTTCTCCTCCCGCGGCGGCTCGCTCGTCACTTCGAGCCAGGACGGCGCCGCGTACCTCTGGGACGTTGCCACCGGCCAGAGAAAGCTGCTCCTCGTCGGCAGTCCGGGCGCTGTGGGCGCCGTCAACGCCGCCGCCTTCAGCCCGGATGGGACCGAGATCGCCACCGCCTCCGCCAACCGGCTGGGGACGATCTACTACAGACGGGATGGACGCTTGATCGCGTCGCTCGCCGGCCACCGCGATGCGGTCACGAGCATCGAGTTCGACCCGAGCGGGCGCACCATCGTGACCGGCTCGAGCGACGGCACCGCGCGACTCTGGGCAGCGCTGCCGGAGGGGACGCTCATCGCAGTCGACAAGCGCAAGCCGGTGCTGCCGGTCAAGGCTGTCTGGGCCGGAACGCGTCTCGTCAGCGTCGCCGGTCGCGAAGCCCGGCTGCTCACGAGGTCCGGTCGGCTTGTGAGGTCGCTCGAGCTTCCGGCACCGATCGCTGTGGTCGCGACGAAGTCGAATCGCGTCGCTTTCCTGGACAAACGTGGCGACATCGCAACGAGCTGGCATGGCAAGGGCTTCCGTACGCCCGGCCACGCCACAGCGCTCGCCTTCACGGGCGATGGCACGCTCCTGGTGGGCTCGGCCGACGGCTCGGTTCGCGGCTACGGACGGAGTGGAACGATCGTTCGTGTCGGCGGCCCCGTCCTTGGGCTCTCGACCGGCGGTGGGCGGTTCCTCGTCCGCCTGCGAGATTCGCTTCGTGTCTACACCGACGCCGGCGCGCTCGTGAGCACGATCCACGTCGCTGCCCAGCACGCTGTTCTCTCGCCGGGCGGCCTTGGTGTCGCGACGACGAAGGGCAAGATCGCAGAGTTGTGGAACGCGTCGACCGGAAATCATCTTCACACGCTGACGGGCCACAGCTCGCGCGTCACCGACGCGGAGTTCTCACCGAACGGCCTCGATCTCGTCACCGTTAGCGACGACCACACCGGGCGTATCTGGAACGTCCGCAGCGGACACCTCTTCCGGACCCTTTCCGGCCATTTGCTCCCGGTTCGTACCGGCAGCTACAGCCCCGACGGCCATTGGATTGTCACCGCCAGCTACTACACGGCCGGTCTCTGGAATGCGCGTACGGGCCAGCTCGTGTCTTACCTCGTCGGTCCCACCACCCCGAGGCTCACGGGAGCGAGTTTCAGCCCGACCGGTAAATGGATCCTCACCGGCAGCGAGGACGGCACGGCCCGCGTCTACCACTGCGTGGTGATCTGCCAGACGCTCAGCGGGCTCGAGGCGACGGCGAGGGCCCGGATCCGCGCGTTGCGTTAGCCGCTGACGGGCGGCGGCGCGCAGCGCGGCTCGTGCCGCGCGGCGAGCGCGAGCAGCAGCGTGTGCAGCTGCTCACGCTGCTCGGCGTCGAGCGGCGCGAGGAACTCGTCTTCGAGGCGCCGGGCGAGCGCCCGGAGCTTCCCGAGCGTGCGCTTGCCGTCGGCTGTGATGCGGACGATTTGACGGCGGCGGTCGTCGGGATCGCGCTTGCGCTCGACGAGCTTCTGCTCCTCGAGCTCGTCGAGGAGCCCTACGAGCGTGCCGCGGTCGTAGCCGAGCGCGTCCGCGATCTCGGCCTGCGTCTCGGGAGCGCTTCCCTCGAGCAGGGCGAGGATGGCATGGTGGTACGGGCTGAGCCCGAGGCGCTCGTACTCGTCGAGCGACCGGCTCTTCGCGGCGAAGCCGAGCCGCTTGAGCAGGAAGAGGGTCGAGGCGACGAGCTCCGCGGGCATACCGGTGGTCTGGGTCTTCAAATCAGTCTTCATCTCGATTCCCATCTCTTGGAATAGTGTAGCGCGACCAAGCGTTCCTCTCGTGTATAGTTGGTACTACCAACGATTGGAGGATCTGCTTGCTTCCCACGTTTCATCCTGTTTCTTCCCGGCGGCGCTGGAGCGCACTCGCTCTGATTGTGACCGCTCAGTTCATGGTCATTCTCGATGTGGCGATCGTCAACGTTGCCCTTCCCTCGATCAAGACGGATCTCGGCTTCTCGGCCACAGGTCTGCAGTGGGTGATCACCGCGTACGCCATCCTCTTCGGCGGGACGCTGCTGCTCGGCGGCCGCCTCGCCGACCTGCTCGGCCGGCGCCGCATGTTCGTCGCGGGTCTCGCTCTCTTTGCCGCGAGTTCGCTGCTCTGCGGATTCGCCTGGTCGTCGACCTCGCTCGTCGGCTTCCGCGCGTTGCAGGGACTGGGAGGCGCGCTGCTCGCTCCGGCTGCGCTCTCGCTCCTGATGACGACGTTCGCCGAGGGGCACGAGCGCAACCGTGCGCTCGGGATCTACGGCGCCGCCTCGGGCAGCGGCGCGGCCGCGGGCGTCCTGCTCGGCGGCGTGATCACGTCCTATCTCGGCTGGTCGTGGATTTTCTTCGTCAACGTCCCGGTCGGACTGGCGGCGATCGCCCTGACGCCGTTCCTGTTGCGTGACAGCCGCGCGGAGCTGCCGCACCGCCACTTCGACGTGGCCGGCGCTGCGACCGTCACCGGCGGGCTGATGCTGCTCGTCTACGCGCTGACGCGGGCGACGAGCGACGGATGGAGCTCCCCCGTCACGCTCGGGCTGCTCGCCGGCGCTGCTGCGCTCGTCGCGGCGTTCGTCTGGATCGAGTCGCGCTCGCGCTCGCCGCTCCTGCCGCTCCGGATCTTCCGGCTCCGCGCCCTCTCGAGCGCGAACGTGACCATGGCGCTGGTCGGCGCCGCCACGTTCTCGGAGTTCTTCCTCCTCACGCTCTACGTGCAGGACGTCCTCCACTACTCGGCCGTGCGGACCGGCGTGGCGTTCGTCGCCTTCGCCCTTTCCGTCGTCGTCGCGTCGAACCTCGCGCAGGCGGTGGTCGAGCGGGTCGGCATCCGCGCGACGCTGATGATGGGCCTCACGCTGGCCACGGTCTCGGTCGGCCTGCTCACGCAGGTGCCGGTGGACGGCCATTACTTCTGGGATCTCTTCCCGGCCTTCGTGCTCGGCGGGACGGGCCTCGGCTTCTCCTTCGTGCCGGTCACGATCGCGAGCCTCGCCGGCGTGGAACGCGCCGATGCGGGTGTGGCATCCGGCCTCGTGAACACGAGTCGCCAGATCGGCGGCGCGATCGGGCTCGCGGCGATCAGCACCGTTGCGGCGACCGCGGCTTCGAGCTACGCCCACGCTCACGGC
>Ga0308175_100000556_pt1 | contig 25353 bp, 23 predicted proteins | sample PhyCR1_3_FD_203893 | JGI IMG/M metagenome (GOLD analysis project Ga0308175, IMG submission 203893) | Soil microbial communities from UC Gill Tract Community Farm, Albany, California, United States - DLSLS.C.R1 | ecosystem: Environmental > Terrestrial > Soil > Agricultural land | place: USA...
CGTCCACATGATGGCGGCGGTGCAGCCGTTTATTTCGGGCGCGATCTCGAAGACGATCAACATGCCGGAAGAGTCGACGGCCGAAGACATCATGGACGCGTATATCGAGAGCTGGAAGGTGGGTTTGAAAGCGGTGGCGATCTACCGCGATGGATCCAAGCGCGTGCAGCCGCTCAGCTCTGGAACAGGTAAGGGCGAGAAGAAGGGGCTGGTTCCGGTTGTCGCTGCTGCTGCTGCGCAACCGGTGGTTACCGAGAAGATTGTTTACCGGCCGGTTCGCCGCAAGTTGCCGGATGAGCGCCAATCACTCACTCACAAGTTCTCGATCGGAGGCCACGAGGGTTATATCACGGTAGGCCTTTACGAAGACGGTACTCCGGGTGAAGTGTTCATTTCGATGGCGAAGGAAGGCTCAACTATCTCAGGCCTGATGGACACGCTCGCGACGTCGATCAGTTACGGATTGCAATATGGCGTACCGCTGAAGTTCTTCGTGGATAAATTCAGCCACGTGCGCTTCGAACCGAGCGGCTGGACCGGCAATCAGCAGGTTCCGTATGCGAAGTCGATTATCGATTACATCTTCCGCTGGTTAGGTGCACGCTTCCTCGGCATTACCGAGAACAATGAAGCGGGCGAGACTCCGAAGCTGCGCCCGACGCTTCCGGAACCGCAACAAGCGTTGCCGTTCGATGCGAATGCGTTTGCAGATGCACCTCTGTGTTCGGAATGCGGGAGTTTCATGACGCGCAATGGTTCTTGTTATAAGTGCGAGAACTGCGGCGGGACGAGCGGGTGTAGTTAGTCGGCGGCCTGTAAACCCTTGATCGTGTCGTGATAATCAGTCGCGATTCAAGTAGCTGTATCTGTATTCCGCGTTGTTAGACTACTCTGAAGCTGAGAAGGTGGAAGGCCCGTGAGGGCTATTCCACCTTCTCCTTTTCGTAGCAGCTGGACGGAAGGAAAGTTCATTCGCATAGACGATCTTATCGATGGGAGTTAACTGAAGCCAACGGCGTTTCTCGTCCCTATCCGTCCGCGGTGGACTAAATCTTCCTTGGCTAGCAACTTGCGAGCGCTTGCAGAGGTGTAAACACCTTCGTTGCACGCATGCATTCGTTGTAGTCCCTAGTTCCGCCTGGCCAATCTCACCAAAGCGGACTTCTCGTCAAAGTGGATTGCTTCCGGGTCCCCACACGGACAATATCCCGGGACAAGCCACTTCCAAACGCGTTTTGTGATCGGCTCCACAGTCCGGCGAAAACTTGCTATTAACGGTTGCAAAAGAGGTAGACGGGTGTATACTTCTGCTGCCGGGAGGCCAAAATGGAATCTCGGTTAAAGCACTCGCGGAGGACAAAGCCATGCAGAAGCTAGCGATCTTGACCAGCGGGCTGGTTGTGTTGGTTGGTTTGTGGGTCACCTGGGCGAAAGTTGCGACGGCCCAGGTCAATAGTAACGATCCTAATGTCGCGTTGGTGGACAATTGTGATCCAGCGACGTTCAACTTGGCGGTCGGGCCTGGCACGTGTGCGGCTACGCCGCATCAACACGATACATCGTTTACGGAGTTCGTTGAGTTGCTGTTCTCTCCGCTAGCGGCGAACGTGATCGGACATCCAGCGTGGCATTTTTCACCTGGGTATATCTCGATCCGGGCAGGACAGACCGTGCGAGTGACGAACGCTGGCGGCGAGGGCCACACGTTTACGGAAGTAAAAGCGTTCGGCGGGGGATTCGTTCCTCTCCTCAACGGCGTCGGACCCCCAGCGCCAGCGGGAACAGTCCCATTAGTCGAAGCGGAGGCCTGCGCGGCACCGCCCGTAATCGTGGCCCCCGGAAATACGGTCCAGATGAAGGGGCTTTCCTCCGGTGTGCATAAATTCCAGTGCTGTATCCACCCCTGGATGCGCGCGGTAGTGGATGTCGAGTAAGAAACGTTCTGGCCGGAGTTCAGTCGCTCGGTCCATCTAGTCGAAGGGCAGCCAAAGTTAGCGCTGGACTGATCAACTTCTAATCTCATTAGCTAAGAGCCCTGACAGAATCAACGGAAGGGTTGGCAACCAGTGGTTGGATCGCGTTAGCGGACCCTAGGGGCCGCTGTTCACCTGCTGAATAACACGCTTTCCCGCGGAGTTGATTACAGAGATCACCCTTCAGTGATGTGGCACATCTTCGATTCGCCCGGCAACTTTCGACGCGTTGCAGAGGATGGAAGACTCGTTGTTCGGCCTCCCAGTCCGTCCCATAGCAAGCTGCGCTGGACTATGCTCTCGAAATGGCTGACGCACCCGCGTGCCGTAGCGCTCCGCGCAAAACCAACAATCTTGCTTCGGCTTATTAGTTCGTCATAGGTAAGGGCAGGATCTATGTGTGCGGCCGCTGGCCGGGCCGCGGCCTCAAGACGTTTCCTGCTCTCCAGGGGAGAAATGATGATGACTTCGGGCGGAGCGAAAGACGAAGGCGTCCCCTTAGGCTCTTCTTCCTTGTCTAGGCAGTAGAGAATATCGCACCGCCGGGTTCATGCGTTGCCGTAAAGCACGTTGGTGCGTCTATCGGTCCTGATTCACAAGTTTGCCAATTTATCGGCCACTCTCCCTCCTACTCCAAAACGAGAGCTTTTTCAGGCGCGTATCAATCTGAGGTCGTGAGTATCATCCACGTAGGCAATATCAAGAACAACATCCTCGGCCGATTGGGCGAATTGATTTATATGTCCGACGTCAACACCGCTTCTGCGGATCTTAGACCAAAAGACGCGACTGACACGCTGTTTGGCTGCGTTCTCCATAGCAGAACTGTCTGACATAGACGATGCCGCAGCTGCTCAATGTGTGACCGACGGCTCCGGCGATAACGGAACGATGCCATATGTTACGATGCCGCCGAACGGAACTGCCTCTTGGTTCAATCGAAATGGTTTTCTACGGGCAACGGCGGCGTTGATGTAGGTGACGTACACAAGTTTGTCCAGGGTTTGAAGGATGTACTGGACGCAAGGTTTGAGCGGTTTAATTCCAAGATTGGCCCGCACAAAGAAAAGATCTTTTCGGCTCTTTCCGACGCTACAGCCCGTTTCACGCTCGTGATGACCTATACCGGTGAACAACCATTGTCAGCCGAGGCCCATGCACGTTTCGAAGATCTCCTAAAGGAGATGAATAGCCCATCTGAGGTGATGTCTCTCCGAGTTCTTAACCAGGCCGAGTTGCATAAGATCGTACCCGGATGGAGAGACTTTAATCACGCCTTCAGGCGTTCTTCATCTTACTGTGAGACTCTGTAGTCGAGCAGTAACGAATTACAGGCTCTAATACTCAGGAGACAAGTCAATGAAAACCATCGCAGCGGCCGCACTCGGCCTTTCGCTTCTCGCCGGTTCTACCGTGTTCGCGCAGGACAGCACCACCACCACTACCAAGAAAGAGAAGAAAGTAAAGCACAAGAAGAACAAGCACGGCGGAGAAACCTCTTCGACGACTGAAAAAAGCAAGTAAGCTTTTTCTTCCTTACACCTATCCGAAGGCCAACCTCATAAGGGTTGGCCTTTTCTTTGCTCAGTGTCTACTTCTTCGGCACGTCCGCTCGAGTGCCCAGGCTTTGCAAAAGTGCGAGCTCGTTCTCCACACGTCTCCAGTTTTGCTGTTCTTCTTGGTCGTGATCGGCGCCCTCTGTCGGCGTAGTAATCCAGGATGTTTTCCTTCAACGCGGGCGGAATTTCGCCGTGAGGTGATCGTGTGATTTTGTCCAGAAGCTTGGGGTACGTCTCACGGGTGAGCGGGTAACCGCCGGGTTTCACACGATCTCCCGTAGATTGATACTTTTGATATAACGCTCCAACGTCGAACCTTCGGGTCCGCGAATCGATAGCTCCGAAAGTTTCCCCACCTTGGGCAGGATAAAGATCAACGCAGCCAAAAGATGTGTTTTGATGCCCGGCTGCTTCCGAAACCGATTCCAGCCGATCGCAAATTCAGTCTGGTCCAGTTGGGCCTGGAATATTTTTGCGGCTGGCGTGGTCGGCTCGGGCGGGAAATCATTGTTGTGCAAGACGACCTCTGCGTAAGCGACGCGGGGCAGCAAACTGCGGACAGCAAATCGGTAGCCCCGAATCACGGGCCGCCGCTCGCCCAGAATAGGCCTGAGTTCAAGTCCGTACGTCTCACCGAAAGATTGAGCGAGGAGCCAGTAAGGAACGCGCAAAACGGCATGGCGCAGGTACGCCGACGACGCCAACTGACGCTTACTCGCTTCATTGACGTCGAATGTAAACTCTGTCCGCACGTGCGCGTGATGGTCCTGGGCATAGCTGACGCTCGGGCCGAATTTCTTGTGGAGCTCCGGGAATTCGACGGCTACCGCGAGGTTGATTGCATGGGAGTGTCCGATCGTATCACCGATGTAATGTAAGAGGGCTCCGATCGCAAAAGCCAATTCATTGGCGTTCTGAGCATGACGGAACAGGTTTTGAACGAAATCCGCAGATCGCACGTGCGCAACCAGGAGCTTCTCCTGGCTAAGGTTCGGGAATCTTCGTTTCAGAAGAGGTTCAATCGTGTCCGTCCACGTGAGATCGATCAGCTGTTCGTGTGTTTGGAACGAGTAAGGATAGAGAGCGTGCGGGATCACCAGGCAGAGAGCGACGGTAGTGATCCCGCGGAGGCGCCGGACATCATTGAGGTAAGCAGTCGAAGTCTGGTGAGATTCAAGGAAGCTTGTCAGAGGTCGGAACTGGAGGCAGCTTCACGTTCCATGACTCTTCAATCGAGGTTCGACACGCCCGGGCGACGTTCCTTGAATACAGACCGAGAGATCCTTTCTTGCAAGTACGATCGTCAGCGCAACGATAAAAATCGAGCAACGCGGCGAATACCTTGTCCTGTGAGACCAGTGCAAGGGGACCGTTGACTAATTGATCTAACTCCTGACGCTTCGATTTTCTCACTGCCGGCGGGAGATCGACCTGTGCAACAAAAGCCGTTAAGGTGGCGAGTTTCTCGTACAGTTCCAATCTCCTTTCTGAAAATGGCTTTTGAGCGTCCACTTGCGCTGTCTGATGATTAACCCACACGGCCCACAAACCGCTTATCAGGACAGCGACAATCCCGGTCGCTTTGGTCAGAGTGTCCCAGTCGCGAATCCTTAACGAGGCATACGAGGGTTCAGACATAACGATTTCACCACCGGCAGGATAAGACCTGAGTCGATACGCGCGTCGCGCAACCTTTTGGATTTCGGTCATCATACCGCAAATGCATGGGTCAGCAACTGTCGCTTGTGGGGAGAATGATCTTGTGATCGAAACGGGATTGAAGGACAAAGTAGTGATCGTAACTGGTGGCTCTTCCGGTATCGGCAAGGCCACGGCGCAGCGGTTCGCGCAAGAAGGCTGCAGGGTTGCTTCCTGGGATGTGCGAGAGACTGCTCCCGAGGTAAACGGAATCACGCAGAGAGTCGATGTCACGGACACGGATGCGGTGAGCGAGGCTGTAAAACGCGTATCTGAGCAGTGGGGTGCCATACACATCCTTGTCAACAACGCGGGTATCTTGCGCGATGGCCAGCTTGTAAAGTTCAAAGACGGCATTCCCGCGAGCGAGATGTCGGACGAACAGTTCGATTCTCTGATCTCGGTGAATCTCCGGGGCGTCTTTGTTTGTGCTCGTGCCGTAGTTCCGCACATAAAAGCTTCCGGGGGCGGAAGTATCCTGAATGCTTCGAGTGTTGTAGGCCTCTACGGGAATTTCGGGCAAACCAATTACGTGGCGAGCAAAGCAGGCGTAATCGGAATGACGCGTGTGTGGGCGCGAGAGTTCGGTAAATTTAATATCCGCGTGAATGCGGTTGCGCCCGGCTTTATTGCCACCGAGATGGTGAAGAGCATGCCCGAGAAGATCCTGGACAATATGCGACAGCACACTCCTCTCGGGCGACTGGGCACTCCCGAGGAAATTGCGAACGCCTACCTTTGGCTCGCATCAGATACCGCTTCGTTTATCACTGGGGCGGTGCTCAGCGTCGATGGCGGTGTTGTGGTTGGAACATAAGATTCATGTCTCGCAGGGCAACTTGCTGAACCTACTGCATACTAGTTAAAACGAGAACCGAATGGCGACAGACAATCACTTCGATCTAGTTGTTTTGGGCTCGGGTCAATCCGGGAACCCTCTCGCGGGAGCATTCGCCAGTGCCGGAAAGCGAGCCGTGGTTGTCGAGCGGGCGCTTGTCGCCGGAACGTGCATCAATTATGGGTGCACTCCAACCAAAACCATGGTGGCGAGCGCCAGGCGTGCCCACGAAGCACGTACATCGAGTGAGTTGGGCATCGAGATACCCGATTTCAAGGTGAACCTGGAGCGCATAAGACAGCGGAAGCGTGATCTCGTTGCGCAATTTCGCGCCGGTAACGAACGTCGGTTTGAGAAGGGCTCGCCTGAACTGATCCGCGGCGAGGCGTCCTTTGTCGGACCGCGCGAAATCCGAGTGCAATTGAATGAAGGCGGAGAGCGAACGCTCAGCGCTTCTGCCGTAGTGATCGATACAGGCCTGAGTCCTCTGATCCCGAAGATCCCCGGTCTGGACGGTGTGCCCTATCTCGACAACGTCAGCCTGATGGAACTGGCCGCCGTTCCGGAGCACCTGGTCATTTTAGGTGGGGGGTATCTTGCGGTCGAGTTCGGCCAGATGTTCCGCCGCTTCGGGAGCAGAGTGACGATGCTGCAAAGGGGCGCTCACATCCTGGAACGCGAAGATGATGACCTCTCCGATGCTCTCGCCGAAATTTTGCGGGAGGACGGAATCGACATACGGACGGGGGCAGAAGCCGATGCGGTTTCCGCTGCGAAGGGCAGCATCTCCGTGCACGTGAAGGGCGGAGAACCGGTGGAAGGTTCACATCTGCTCGTGGCGGTCGGGCGAAAGCCGAACACCGAAGCGCTGAACCTGACCGCCGCGGGCGTAAAGACCGACAATCGCGGATTTGTACAGGTGAACGAGAAACTCGAGACGAACATCCCTGGCGTGTACGCGACCGGTGATGTGAAGGGTGGCCCGGCTTTCACTCACATTTCATATGACGACTACAGAATTCTGCGTGACAATCTGCTTCAGGGTGCGAACCGGACGATAAAGGGCCGCATGGTTCCTAACGTCGTTTACACCGATCCTCAACTCGGACGGGTCGGTCTGACCGAGCGTGAAGCGCGCGCGGAAGGCAGGCGGTACAAACTGGCCAAGATGCCGATGACCTCGGTTGCACGAGCCAACGAGATCGGAGAAACACGCGGGTTCATGAAGGCGCTGGTCGATCCCGGCTCAGGGCAGATTCTCGGCGCAGCCGTCCTCGGAGCGGAAGGTGGCGAGATCATGTCGATGATGCAGATTGCCATGATGGGCAAGCTGACGTACAAGGACATGGTTGAGGCGATCTTCGCGCACCCGGCTTACTCGGAATCGCTCAATAATTTATTCAACAAACTGGACCAGTAGATCATTCGAGGTTGGGCAATGGCCGCATGGGAGGCAAAAGAAGAACATCCCATTGTCCTGGCGCGCCCCCTGGTAGCTGCACATGGTAGCCGGTATTTAGCGCTGGATCGGCTTCGTAATAATCGGTACTGATGATTTGTGCACCGCTGATCAGAGCGGCCCGCCAGCGGCTATAGTCGCCTTTGCGTGCCTCCGCGGTATCGGCATCGGCCCGCGTTCTGACCAGGTACCCGCTGCGCACCAGGTACTGAATGTAGCTCCAGTCTCTCTGCGGCTCGTTAACGATGCGGACGGCAGCTTCGGGTTTGCCCTCTTGCTGATTCACGAACATCACCCGGCCTTTCAGGGAAGGATGGCCTTCGATATAGGTCTCCATTTTCTTGCCATGTTCGTCGAGTACGAAAAAGAATTTGCCGCGAGCTTTCTCAAGCGTCGGCCAATCTTGAGCAAGAACCGCAGCTTCCAGAGTCCGATAAGAACCACGTACATCGTCCGGCGTGATCAGTTTGTCGCGCCCAAGCCCTTTCACGATCTCCTGGTCCCATGCGTCATACGCCGCGCGGTCGAATCGAAGCGGTTGCACATACCCAGACTGTTTGATGCCGTCATCTTTACCGTTCATCGTGACCGAGATCGGCAGGTGCTGCGGGTGTGCCTCGGACCACTTCTTCAGAATCACCAGTTCTTGCTGAAACGTGTAAACGTTAGCCCTGAAGTCGATGTCCGGGACATGGAGCACTTTGAATCCAGGCTTTGTCATGAGCCCTTGGGGATCGTACGGTGGGCTCTGCAGCGCCCGCTCTTTCACCAGGGCAAGGCCTTTGGGGTGAGCGTAAAGGCCGCCCTGCGGATCATAAACGACGTCGATTTCGAGGCCTCTTAGACCGCGATCGAGTTGGGCCTCTATCGGAAGGTGATGGTATTCGAGACCCTCGAGCCGTTTGCCCATCTTCTCTCGCAACAGCGTCAATAAAGATGGGTCGATCGCCTGTTTGTAGCTGTTATGACTGCCCAGGACCCAAGCCTGATTCATCCTTGGCGCGTATGCGGATTGTGCCGGGCACAAAAAAACAGCGGCCAAGAGACAGAGTGTCACTTGGCCGCTAACGAGTTTGAAAGATTGCATTAAAAATAGAGTTTCAGAGCAAGCTGCAACTGACGCGGAGGAGCAGTGCTCGATATAACGCCAAGCGAACTGGACCCCAGAGTCGAGCCTGGAACTGCAAAATTCGAGTGATTGAACAGGTTGAAGGCTTCAGCGCGGAACTGCAGGTAACTTGACTCGGACCAGAGCGTAAAGTTCTTGTGTAAGCCCAAGTCAAGTTCGTGGAAGGGAAAACCGCGACCGATATTGCGTCCCAGGTTTCCGAAGGGTTGCGCCGGATTGGTCGGAACCGCAAATGCAGCAGGGTTGAAATAGCTGTTTGGTGAAGGATTCGCAGCCATGATCTGGCTGTTAACCAGATTGGGTCGCGGTGTGAGAAGCGGACTCACCTGGAATTGCTGCGTAGCGCTATAGATGATGTTTACGGGCAGACCGGAGGTATCGGTATTGATAACGTTGAGCCCCCAGCCACCGACAACCATATCGAGGGCACGATTGTTGATGTTGAAGTGCCGACCTTTACCCACAGGGATGTCGTACAGGACGGACAGCGTATTGTTGAACGGCTGGTCGTAGCTCGAAGTCCCGCGCTCCGATTGTGGATTCTGGAGATTGATGCGCGAGTTGTCGCCGCTGTAGTTTTCGAGATGACCGGGCGCGTTATCAATCGCTTTCGACCAGGTAAAGCTGTTGATGAAGTAGAGGCCGGCACTCAACCGTTTCTCCACCTTCACCTGCAGCGCGTTGTAGTTGGCAAATCCGGAGTTGACTGCCTCCTCGATGGTTGTGAAATTTCGATACGGGCGGCGCGCGTTGACCGAGAGGTTTTGCCCAGGCAGATTCGGGACCGCCTGGTTAGCATCTCCAAGAATCATGAGTCCAACGCTGCGGTTTCCTACATAAGCAAGATCGAGAAGGAAGTTCCTTGCAAGCTCCTGTTGAATACTGAAATGCCAGCTCTGCACGTACGTCGTGCGATTGTCGGGTGGGATGTAGCGCACCTGCGTATTGGCCGTGTTGAACACCGATGGGTTCGGGAAGTTCGGCGGAAAACCTAACGTCGTGGGCCGGAAACACGTGCCCGGCGCGCTGTTCACCGAGGTGCAGATGTTTGTTGGGTTGTAAGGGGCAGAAGCTGGATAGGGACTTTGGCCATCGATGACTGCATTTACAACGAACGGACCGTTATACGCCAGCAGGTTCTCGCCGCCCAAACGATTGAAGTGGACGTAGCTGATTCCATAAGCGCTGCGGATCACAGTCTTCGGAGTAAGGTTGTAGGCCAATCCGACCCGCGGAGCAAAGTTGTTTTTGTCCGGGTTGACGAGCGATCGATTGTAAAGGCTGCCGCTCGAGGCGAAGATGAGGCTGGCCGTCTGAGGATTGAAGTTTGCCAGCCGATTGTCGCGTTCCCACTGCGGAGTTCCGAATTCGTATCGCACACCCAGATTCAACGTGAGCTTCTGGCTAACTTTGAAGTCATCCTGAACGTATCCGAAATACATTCTTTGCCGGAGGTGGACGATCGGGTTATTGGTTTGTTCGTAATGGTTACGGGCACCGAACATGAAGTCAGCGAGGCTGTAAACCTGTTGTGCGAAAGATCCACTGATGGTTGGATAGCTCGGATTGCTGTAGTAGCCAGTGTAATTATCCGTTCCATATTTCGGATGAAAGTCGCTGACCTTCGTGTCAATCATCTGGTATTCGAATCCGAACTTCAGGCTCTGGCGCCCGAGGATGCGAGTGTAGTTGATCTTCGGATTAAGAACGATCGGGTATTGGTACTGCGGGTTGCTGTTCTGACGTCCTAATTGGGAAAAACCGCCGCCGAGATTCTGGGTATAGAGGCCGCCGGCAAACGACGGGTCGGTCGGAATATTCGGGACCTGGAAAGCGGGAACAATGTTCCCGAGGTTCAGCGGATTTTTGCCGCCCTCCGTATAAGTGAAGCCGAGTCTGCCTTCCAGCACTGAAGTGGGGCTCATAGTCCATGACGAACCCACGACCGCTTCATAGTTGCGCGCGTAAACGTTGCCGTTCGCATTGCCGCCGGCGACACCAGGAATGGACGCGGGGCTAAGGATACGGGTATTTGCCTGGCTGTAGCGGCCGAACAGGCTCACCTTTTGTCCGAAGTATTCGTCGTACCTCACGTCGCCTTTGTCGTTGTATATGGTCGCGGCAGGGGCGGAGATGTAGTTGTTGTTATTTGCGGCACCTGCTGCAGTCGGCTGATTGGGATCAGGAAGAGCATCCAGAACTGCCCGGGCCAAAGGCGTGATCGCCGAAGCAGGTATTACACCGTTCGAATAGATAGCGCCGGTCAACGGGTTCTTGATCGGCACACCGAAGATTCCTGCCTTTTGCGATCCGGTCGGGAGGGTCGCTTGCATAACGTTGTGCGCGACACGGCGGAAACCTTCGTAATCGACGAAAAAGAAGGCCTTGTCCCTGATGATGCGACCGCCGAATGCGGCCCCGAATTGATTCTGGGTGAACGCAGGTTTCTGTCCGCCGATTGGCTTGAAGAAACCGACCGCATTGAAGATCGTGTTGCGGTTGAATTCCCAAAGCTCGCCATGAAACGCGTTCGTTCCGCTCTTGATACTCGCATTGATAACAGCGCCCGCGGCACGCCCGTATTCGGCGCTGTAGTTGTTCGTTTCAGTGCGAAATTCCGCTAGTGCATCCGGGTTCGGCTGGATCACCTGATTCGAGAAGCCCTGGTTGCTGGTTCCGTAGGCGTTGTTATCGATCCCGTCCAGCAGAAAATTGTTCAGCTCACTCCGCATCCCGTTTACGTTGTAGGAGGCATCACGGCTGCTATCGCTCTGATTCTGGAGGGGCGATCTAGCTACACCGGGCACCAGCAGGGTGAGATCTGCGTAAGACCGTCCATTCAGGGGCAAGTCTACGATCTGTTTAGGGTTGATGAGTTGCCCACGCGAGCTCGTATCCGTCTCGAGGAGGGCTGCGGCCGCTTCAACTGTCACGTTCTGGGTCGTCGAGCCGACTTGGAGAGTCAAATCGACGCGCTGGCGGGCGTTCACCGTCAGGTCGAAATTTTCAGCCGTCGCGGTCTGGAATCCGGCCGCTTCGGCCCGCAGACGGTAGGTGCCAAGCCGCTGATTGACGAACTGATAGTTACCGGAATTGTCGGTTTTGGCCTGAAACGTCAGGCCGGTGTTTACCCCCTCAAGCGTGACGGTGGCGTTCGGGACTGAACCACCACTAGCATCGCGAACGGTCCCCAGCACCGTCCCCGATTCGAATTGCCCAAAAAGTGTTGCGTGGGCAACCAAGTATAGACAGACAAGAGTCTTCCTCAACACACCAGAAATATACATGATTTTTCCGAGAGCTAACGTGTAGCGATTACTGTCAGCGTAGCGGATCTGTGTGACGAGAAAATTGCGGGCTAGTTACAAAGGTCCCGTACTAGGTACCGGGAGCAACCGTCAGGCCAGGGCGTTGGCCAGGAACGGTAGGCCTTTCGCCCCGTGGAACTCGTGAACGCCCGAAAAGATCTCCTGCTGAGCGCGGTCCGGAACGCCAAAGACTTCGTAGACGTGTTTGACCCGGTCGAAACTTTCGCGCGTTGCCTTCACTGGAAAGATCGGATCTCGATCTCCGCCCTCGGAAAAGAGCGGCCTGGGCGCAATCAAGCCCGCAACATCGTAATTCTCAGCCCAGTTCAGAATCCCGGGAACGTAGTTATCGATGCAATGCGACACGCTCATAATGCTGTCCCGGAAAGTATTCAGATAGCCACTGATGAATGCGGCTTTGATACGCGGATCGAGCGCTGTCGAGAACTGGGTACAAGTTCCGCCGCCCGAAATCCCCATGCATCCTACGCGATTTCGATCCAATTCAGGCCTGGTTTCAATCCAGTCGATCGTCCGCATGACGTCCCACACGCGCCAGGCGATCATCGTCTCTCCCAGCAAGAGGGCCGACCCGGCGGCGGGTTGGCAGGCCGAGACTCCGGGCCCTTTTCGCTTGGTGATCTCGTTCCGCCTATAACCGAACGCCATAGGCTCAATCGCGACGGCGGCCATGCCGTGCTCGACTACCTGGATCGCGAAATCGCGCTGGTAGAACGGTTTGGTCGTGCGATCCCGCCCGTTCTCATCGATCCCGACGATATCGTCGACGCCGCGACCATGTCCGGGAACACAGACGACTGCCGCATGGGGGCGTTTCCCGGACGAAGGGAGTAGCAGATAGCCGATGACCGTCGACCCGGGCCGGCTCTCAAATGCGAACTTCTCCCGGCGATACGAGGGGAAATCGCGGATTGCAATCGTTCGCGGGTTGAGAGGTGTTCGCGATGGGAACCCGCCCATGAGCTCGGTCAGTTTTGCGCGAAGCTGGGTCTGCCACGCCTCCGCTTCCGCTTTGTCCTTGGCCTTAAAGGTCATACGCAGAGGCGCCGATTTGTACTGTTCCAGGGTCCACTCAACGGGATCGAGCCCCGTCAGCTCCGGTTGGGTATCCGTATCTGCCCGCAACGCTTCTGCTCCCGCAACGGCCGCGGCCGCTGTTCCAACGATGCCTTTCCCAAGTCGACGACGAGTGATCATCGCTTTTATCCTAGTGCTTCATGCCAACCCCAAACTGATTACCGGCGCGTGTCACTTTTCCACCCTCGATGTCCACATCGAGCAGCTTCTCGCTCTGGACCTGTCTGCCCGTTTCGTCCGTTAGGGCTGCAATGATCTTCTTGCTTGCGACGTCGATGATCTCTCCGGTCGAACTGTAGGCGACCTTGCCATCCATGCTGAAACTCAACCAACCGACGCAGTCGCGGGCCTTGATGCTCGTCATCTGCTTGGGTGGCATCACGGAGGAGTCGAACACGTGAATGGCGCTGTTGGCGCAATCCGCCAGCCATAGTTCCTTCTCGTCGGGAGTTAACGCGATCCCATGGCTCGGGCAGCCATGCCGCTTCACCGGCCCCTTCTGATAACCCTGAACTTCGACGTGGTAAAGCTTCTTGCCGGTTCGCACATCGCCCACCTCAAACCCGAGCAGTCCATTCACGTTCACAAATACGAGTGAATTGCTGCCGTTTACTGTGAACGGCCGGATGACGTTCTCGAAGGGTCCTACGGTGCTCACAACCGTGTTGGTCTTCGGATCGGCGACCGAAAGGAGTGGAGACTTCAGCCCGGCGAGGTAGACGCGCGAGCCGTCGCTCGAGTAGATCGTGTTGTGCGATCCCGAATTGGTCGTGATTGTGGCTGTGACCTCTCCGGTGGCCGCGTCCACAACATGCCAGGCCGGCCCTTCGAGTTCGGGGACGTATAGAGTCTTTCCGTCTGGTGAAATCGCCAGCCGGTCACACCCCCCTTGATATGTCTTGTCCCACAATTTCGCACCCGACACGGCATCGACGGCAATGACGTGATCGAGGGAACTCACGTACACAGTTCCGGTCTTTGCGCTCGCAGCGATCCCCTTGACGTTCTCAACCTTCTTGCCCTCCGGGACGTCCCACGTCGGAATCCGCCGTACGAACTTGTAGCCGTGATCGATGTCGAAAACGAGGATCCCGACCCCCCCATACTCGGTGTAATTGCGTGTGCCCGGGCTAGCAACATAGAGCAGATGCTGCGTGGAGGGCTTGGGAGAACCGGACGCAACCGCTCCGGCTAAGCAGGCGAAAAGGGACAAAACTAAGGTGCAGAGTTTCATGTCAGCAGATGTTCTCTTGAGTCTCGGTCATCATACAAAATTCACTTAGCAGGAAGGTCAGACCTTTGGCCTGCCGAAACGCCCGATGATCGTTCCGGCGCGTGCGATCAATCTGTCCGGACCCGTGGCATTTTCCCTCTCGGCTGGTTAAAACAGAAGAAGAGAGGCTGACGTGTCACGCATTCTTGATGAGGTTCTACAAGCCAATAAAGACTACGCCGCTACCTTTGAGGAACGGAGCAAGCTGTCGATTCCACCGAAACGGCAGTTTGCGATCTTGACCTGTATGGATGCCCGCCTCGATCCGGCTAAGTTCGCCGGATTATCCGAAGGGGATGCGCATGTGATCCGGAACGCTGGCGGCCGAGCCAGCGATGACGCGATTCGTTCTCTTGTGGTTTCGTATAAGCTGTACGGCACGAAGGAGTGGTTCGTCATTCATCACACCGATTGCGGGATGTTGACCTTTACCAACGACATCATGCGGGATCTGTTGGCGAAAAGCCTGGAAACGGCCAGTCTCAAGAATGGCCGCTGGCTGGATTCAGGCGGCCAGGACGGATCGAATGCAGCAGATTACATCGAGTGGCTTACGATTCGAGATCTAGAAGAGAGCATTATCTCCGACGTGCGAAGGATCCGGACACATCCGCTCGTGCCGAATCGCATCCCGATTTATGGCTACATTTACGACGTTGCGACAGGGGAGCTGCACGCTGTTCCAAAGGCGAACAAAGCGGGCGAACCGGGTGCCCAATCTCGCGCGGCCAGGAACTGAATCAAGGCGCTATAAACCGAATTAATTCAGCTCATCGCATCGTGTAGAGTGCCGCCCGCGTCCAACTCTGTAGAAGCCGGTCGGAAGCTTCACAAGGTAACGATCGGTGATCTCCTCAGCTGTTGTTTTGCGCGTAAGAGATCAGAGGCACAAAACATGAAAAGAACCGTTGTCACCCTCGTCGTTGGTTTCGGTGTGATACTCGCAGGCGCGGTAGAGACGACGCTCCACGACCGAGCTCATGCGAAGTTAGCCAGCAAAACGTCGTCAGCACAGCTACGATAACGTCCTTCCACTACTCCGCCTTCGGGCGGGCTCATCACCGGGTTTTCGACGGGTCAGCGCTTCGAGCGTGCGGCCCGCCGCTGAATCCTCAATCAGTATCTTCAGACGCTTTGCTCTTGTCTCTTCCCGTTTCGCGCTGGTGACCCAGAAGGTTGCGGTTCGGCGATACCAGGGAGCTTGCGCCTGAAAGAATCGCCAAGCGGCTTTGTCGCGCTTGAACTCCTGCTCTTGAGTCTCATCGAACGCGACCTCGTTCTGCTCAAACGAGTAAACCCCCGATCGTACCTCCTGGCAGGCTTCAAAGGCCCGCATTCCAGCCGGGTCCATCAGGCCTGACGCAATGAGCTCTTTCGCCCGCCTGACGTTCACTTTGCTCCATATACTGCGCCGCCTGCGTGGAGTAAAGCGAATCGTGTAGCTCGAGGCGTCAATGCTGCGCCGAACCCCGTCGATCCAACCGAAACACAACGCTGCGTCGACCGATTCCGGCCAACTGATGCTAGGCTTGCCTGAATCCCGCTTGTAGAATCCGACCAGCACCTCGTTTTCGCGGTCATGATTCTCTTCGAGCCACTTCCGCCAGTCTGCGGGCGTCGCGAAGAATAGTGGTTTCATCGCATTCAGGACACTGCCAGCCTCGAAGATATCTCATCTGTGATGCTGAAGGTGGGACGGCTTCAGCCGTCGCGATCCCTCGAGAAAACGAACCTTGAAAGATAAACGAGTTCTCAAGACGCTCGATCGCGTGATCTCAAAGGCAGGACTGGGGTCGCGTTCGGAAGCGAGGAGTTGGATTGGCCGAGGCCGCGTGGCCGTGAACGGCAAGATCATTCAGACGCCGGACCACTGGGTAGACATCGCGCGTGACAAGATCTCACTTGATGGAAAACCGCTCGCGAAAGCTGAGAAACGGTACATCCTCCTCTACAAGCCGAAAGGGTATCTGACGACGTACAAGGATCCGGAAAATCGACCGACCGTTTACGATCTGATTGGCGATATCGATCAGTTCGTAGGAACGGTCGGTCGCCTGGATATGGATACGTCCGGGCTACTTCTGCTTACGAACGACAGCACGCTGGCTGAGGCCTTGACGAACCCCGAGCGGCACGTCCCGAAGACTTACCTGGTGAAGGCGGCCGGCTTACTCACGGACGAGCAGCTCAAAACACTCGCAAAAGGGGTAACGTTAAGCGACGGGATGACTCGACCAGCTGTCGTGCGCAGGCAGCGCGACTCGGAGAAGTACACCTTTCTCGAGATTACGCTGACTGAAGGGCGGAATCGTCAGGTGAGACGAATGCTCGAAGCAGTGGACAGCAAGGTGTTGAAGCTCGTCCGGGTTCGTTTGGGTCCGCTTACGCTCGAAGGCCTGTCAATCGGGAAATGGCGCAATCTGACCCCGGCAGAAGTCACTGTTCTTCGCCGCGCCGGTGGTATCACACAAAAGTCTTGAACTCGATGACGTCGCCGTCCTGAACCACGTATTCCTTGCCTTCCGTCCTGAGCTTGCCAAGCTCACGAGCGCGTGCAAAGGATCCAGCTGCCACAAGGTCGTCAAACGACACGCACTCGGCGGAGATGAACGCTTTCTCGAAGTCAGAGTGGATGACGCCGGCCGCTTGCGGAGCCTTATCACCGGCATGGATGGTCCAGGCACGAGTCTCTTTTTCGCCTGTCGTGAGGTACGTCCTGAGCCCGAGCAGACCGTAAGCCTCCTGGATCAGCTTGCTCGCGCCGGTATCCGCGACTCCCAAGCCCTCCAGGTATTCCGCCCGTTCTTCTTGTGACAGCGTGACGAGCTCTGCTTCGATTTCGGCAGATACGACTACGGCACTTGTGTCGTGATGCTCGCGCACATAGCTCCGCACCTGCTGAACGAATTCGTTCTGGTCTGCGGTTGCCAAGTCTTCTTCTGCTACATTGCACGCGAAGAGTGTGGGTTTGGCAGTCAGAAGGAAGAAGCCTTTCACCATTGCCTTCTCTTCGGGGCTCAGGTCAAGAGTGACGATCGTTTTTCCCGTGTTCAAATGCGCTTCCAGCTTTTCGAGCAACTCAACTTCGGCGATCGTTTTCTTATCACCGCTCTTCGCCGCCTTCTGGCCCTTGATCTTCCTCTTTTCGACGGACTCCAGATCCGCAAGGACCAGTTCGGTGTTGATGATTTCGATATCGCGGACCGGATCGACCGTGTCCATGACGTGCTCGATATTGGCGTTTTCAAAGCAGCGGACGACTTGAATGATCGCATCCACTTCACGTATATGGCCGAGGAACTGATTGCCCAAGCCTTCGCCTTGGCTAGCTCCTTTAACAAGACCCGCTATATCGACAAACTCAAATACCGCCGGTACAATCTTCTGCGACTTGCTCAGGCTCGATAACACCTCAAGGCGATCGTCTGGCACGGTGACAACGCCTGTGTTGGGTTCGATGGTACAGAAGCGGTAATTCGCGGCCATCGCTTTGCGCGATTGCGTCACCGCGTTAAACAGGGTGCTCTTCCCGACGTTGGGAAGACCCACAATTCCGGCAGTTAACATTCTCCTCCATCTTCGCGTACCGACCAGACAAATCGGCGATGGATGTAATGATGAAGTGTGCAGTTCGAAGACGAGCTGGCCCGCGTCCTACCGCAAGATCTTCCCCATCGTGACCGTCTTATATCGCTAGGACAGAAACACCTGGCGATGATTTCCGTCGCGAACGAATACATGAACCTCACGCGGATCGTCAGTCCACAGGAAGCCGCGATCAAGCACATCTATGATTGCGTTGCGCCCTGGCGGCACTTTCAATCCGCCACCCACGTCTTAGATGCAGGCACTGGCGCGGGTTTTCCGGGGATACCGTTGGCTATCATCTTGCCCCAGGTCCGTTTTACGCTGGCTGAGTCGATCGGAAAGAAAGCGCGATTTGTGGAATCAGTCGTAGATGCTTTGGAGTTGCCAAATGCCGCAGTCATCGCCGAGCGCGCCGAGTCCGCGGTTGCGGCTCAGAGAGCAGACATCATCACTGCACGAGCGGTCGCCCCGATCGACCGCCTGATGACCCTCTTCCAGCTTCCGCTAAAGACCGGCATCCGATTGCTGCTATTCAAAGGTCCGGATGTCGAAGGGGAGATCGCAGGGGCGAAGATGGACCACGTTGCCGGGACCGTACTGTGGCGCTACGATCTGCCGGATGGCTTCGGTTCCCGGACATTAGTGGAATTGCGTTCTCACAAACGCTGAGCACGCACGGCTTCGTACGCGAGCAACAGCCAACCCGCGATGAACGCGACGCCTCCGATAGGCGTAATCGCGCCCAAGATGCGGACACCCGTCACAGCGAGGGCGTAGAGGCTCCCGGAGAATACCAGGATTCCGAGAAGCAGAAGCCAAGCAGTGCGATTTGCGCCTGATATTGTGATTGCGTTTGTTCGAGCGAGAATGGCGATGCACAGGATTCCGAGCGCATGAACGAAGTGGTAGAACACGGCCTTTTCATAGACGGACATCGAATACGCGTCCAGTCTGGCCCGCAATCCATGAGCCCCGAATGCTCCGCAAGCGACGGCCAGCGCCATCAATACACTTCCCGCGACAGTCCAGTTCATCATCTCCGTTGTAACAGTTGAAGCGCCTGACTAATGGCGGGCTTCGGATCGGATGAGGCTGAACGCGGAGTTTCTTCCGTATAGAGAGTCAAAGAGCGCTCCATCGTTTTTCAGCATCCGCGCGTAAGCCGCCTCCCGCTCCGGCCGGGGGACAATCGTCTGGCCGAGGCTGGCCGGGAGGTCGTCCATACTGGACAGCAGTCCCATCTGTTCCGCCGCGACGATTGCGGCTCCGCGGCTCGACGCTTCGGGCTCCAGACATTCGATGGCGGGATGGCCGAGCGCGTCCGCCATCATCTGCAGCCACACTTTGGAGCGCAGCAGCGCGCCTCCGGATGCGATGACCTCGTCGGGTACCGAAAACGGGCGGGTCAGAAGCATGTAGATCTGCTTGAACCGAAGCGAAACGCTTTCGAGGCACGCCTGTAGGACGTCAACGGCCGAACTCGAGAGGCTCAGGCCAGCGATAGAAGCGCGGAGGTCTGGACGCCAATAAGGAGATCGCTCGCCGGCGAGGTAGGGGAGAACGGTCAATCCGTGCGCACCAGGCTCGCGGGACGTGATCTGCTCTTCTGCATCCGCGGGGAGAGCAAAGACGCGGCTTGCCCACCGGAACACCTCACCACCATTCGATGTGGCGCCGCCCAAGATGAAGCGTTCGCGGTTCACCCGATAGCACCAGATTCCGGCTGGGATTGTGACATTGCGCTGTTTGACAACCACCCGCATCGCACCGGTGGTGCCAACCATGAGCGCAAAGCGTTTCGGCGTAGTGCAGCCGCTACCCACGCTGTTGCAGGCACCGTCGCCATGGGCCGGATACCAGGGGATTCCGTTCAGTAAAGGCCAGCGGCTCGCGAAGGCCGGTAACAAGGATCGGCACGGCGCATCCAGTGATTCCACTGCCGGGAGATGCTCGCGGGGAACCCCCAAAGCTTCAAGCAATTCTTCACAGTAGTCGTGCTTGCGGTGGTCCCAGATCCCGGTTGCGGAGATCATTGAAGTGGATTCCAATTCGTGCCCGCAAAATGTCTTTAGCAGAAACTCGCCGGGGGAATACCAGCGCGTTGTTCGCGCGAATGCGTCCGAGTGGTTCTCTCTCAGCCAGAGAAGCTTCGCCGGCCAGTAGCTGGTATGGGGCATGCAGCCGGTGATCGCGTGGATCCAGCCCGGATCGAAAATCTTCGTGATCTCGTCCATCTGCTCGAAAGAGCGCGTATCGAATAGATGGACGATGGGAGTTGTCGACTTTCCGTCACGGTCAACACCCAGGAAGCAGTGCCAAAAAGTGCTCATCGCGACGCCAACGGCCTTGAGTCCACGCTGAGCCATATCAGCATGAAGTGCGTCCAGGCAATCGCAAGTCAGTTGTAGAAGTAGATCAGGGTTAACTTCGACGCTGCCGTCCACTTTCGTCGTCAACTCATATTTCTTCTGGCGCCCCACGCCCTCGAAGGGGGAGAATCTTTCGTTGAAAAGGAGTGCGCGGACGCTCGACGTACCAACGTCAATCCCAACAATATTGGAGTCTGCGGCCATTTAATATGCCTCCCGCGCTGACGACGCCCGAATGGAAGGGGTCTTCAGAATCTGTAGCAGGTTATTGTAGCCGTCGGTCCACGTGCGTAGGCCGGCCTTTGCGAGCACTGGCTCCATGTGAACCTTCAAGCTTGCGTTGTCAAGCACCGCCTGGTTGTTCGTGACGAGGATCCAGTCTGAGGCAAGCGTTCGGTCTTCCGGGTTGGCGTGATTCCTCGTCAGTATCGAATGCATCTGAACTGAATCAGCCAGCTGTTTGACGACAGGCCCGAGATCCAGGAAGTCGTTCGAGACGTGGAATGCGAGAACCCCGTTCGGTCGCAAGTGCTTCCGGTAGAGTTCAACAGCTTCACGCGTCAGCAGATGAACGGGGATGGCGTCACCAGAGAACGCATCCAGTGCAAGAACATCGAAGGGCGGGGAAGCATCGCGTGCAAGGGACAGGCGTGCGTCGCCGGGAACAATTGTGATGGCGGCGGGACTCTCACGGATATACGAGAACAGCGACTTCGCCAGGTCGATCACCTGAGTGTTCAACTCGTAAAATCGAAATCGATCGTCGGCCCTGCCGTATACAGCAACTGTTCCGGCGCCCAGTCCCACGATGCCCACTCGTTTGGGCCCGTCGAAGCACTCGCGAAGAAGGATACCGATTCCCGATTCCGGGCCGTAATAAGTCGTCGCATGGCGACGCATTGGCAGCTGGACGTATTGGGAGCCGTGCTCAATGATTCCGTGAAACAGTGTGCGGGTCTGCATCGCGCCCGCGCGAGGAGACTGTACAACCCGAAGGGAACCATAGAAGCTGCGGCGCAAAGCAACCGCATTTTCGTGGTACGCACGAACGTTGTTGACGAGTACGGCGACCATGCATCCCATCGCAGCGACAGTTCCGAGCCGAAACATCCAGGTGTTCTCGCCCCAACCCAAGATCGCGGCGGCTGCTGCGGTCATCAAGAGTGTGATCGGCAGTTCGTAAACACCCCGAAAGATTTGTGGCGCCACAACGCCGACGAATATCGATCCGGCAGCCCCGCCGGCCGCGATCATCAGATAGAAGCCTGAAAGCTCATGGGCCGCAGGGCGCAACCGCGCGAGTTCGGAGTGGCAGTAGAAGCAGCAGATGAATAGTCCGCCCAGAAACACCGGCACGCTGACTTGCACGGCCTCGATCGAATTCACGTCATACGCCGCGTACGCTAGGATTCCTAACGCGAATAGAACAAGCCCCGCCATTAACTCTCGCCGGCCTTCTACCGAACGGTTGAACGCGACAATGAAGCTCAACAAGTAAACCGCGAGCGGCAAAACCCATAGAAGTGGGACGGCCGCTACATTCTCGTCCAGATGATTCGTGACCGACAGTAATAGGCTGGAACTACATGCCGCCAGCGCAAACCAGGCCAGCCGGCGAGTCGGTAAGATCCATTCCCGATCGATGCCCGAAGGAGTCTGTTCGGTTCGGAGCGTGCGATTCCTCCAGGTGACCCAGATGCAAAGGCAAGCGAAAGCCAGATACATCCAACTCCAGACAGTGATCTGAAGCGATATGTCGAGACGAGGTTCGACAACCACAGGATAAGCAAGTAACCCACACAAAGAGGCGAGGTTCGAGAGAGCGAAAAGCCGGTGCGGTGTGCTGGCGCCTTCCTCCGCCCGCCAGTGCTGAAGCAGAGGGCTTGTGGCCGTGAGCGCCAAGAGAATGAGTCCTACCGTTGCTGCCAGCATGGTGAGAATGGACCAGGCCGGGTGGGCCGGCAAGCTCGAAGTCCACCGCTCGCCGGGTCCGACCGGTAGCAGCAGGCAGGATCCAACCAGCAAGGCCGTCTGAACTACACATTGCGTGACGCTGCGCAGGTGACGCGAGGAGAGCCGGGCGTACCCGTAGCCGAGCAGAAGTACCGCTTGGTAGAACACGAGGCAAGTTGCCCAAACGGCTGAAGAACCGCCAAACCAAGGCAAAATTCGCTTAGCGATTAAAGGTTCAATAGTAAAGAGCAGAAACGCCGAGAGGAAGATAGTGGCCGCATAGGGTGCCACCGTCCCCGCGGTGGTGGAGCGGTGGGAACTTTTCGATGTAGCGGACAACTTTTTAGGCTATCTAATTGCTACAGGAGCCCTGATATACTGGCGCACGCTCTGACCGTGACCGCCGTGCAGCGCGAAGCATTTCGGGAGAAAAAGTTGTGATTGTAACCGCTCAACAACACATCCAGAAAGAACAGATCCGACATCATCCCGAAGCACAGGGGGTCTTCTCTTGGTTGCTTTCGGCCATCACTCTTGCGACGAAAATGGTCCAGGCGAAGATACGGCAGGCAGGCCTGCTTGATGTGCTCGGCAGTGCAGGAGAAACGAATGTACAGGGTGAAACGCAGCAAAAGTTGGACGTATATGCCAATCAGGCACTGCTCCATTGCCTCAGCTCGCGTGACTCTGTTGCGATGCTCGTCTCCGAAGAGAACGAAGAGCCGGTTACATTTGATCGTGAACCGGAGACCGGCAGGTACATCGTTGTCTTCGACCCGCTGGACGGGTCATCAAACATCGATGTGAATGTCAGCGTCGGAACGATCTTCTCGATTTATCGCCGCCCGGAGCACCACCGTCGCGACGAAATTCATCGTTCCTGCCTCCAGCCAGGATCAAAACAGGTTGCAGCCGGGTATGTAGTTTATGGATCATCGACGATTCTGGTGTACACAGCAGGAACTGGAGTTTTCGGATTCACGCTTGATCCTGCCATCGGGGCTTACGTTTTAAGCCACGACAATTTGCGAATGCCGAAACAGGGCTCATACTATTCCGTAAACGAAGGACAAGCGCACACCTTTCCCGAAGAGTATCGCCGCTATCTGACATGCCTGCGCTCCGGCGCTTTAGGTCGAAGCTACAGCTCGCGGTATGTCGGTTCTCTTGTGGCCGATTTTCACCGCACGATGCTGAAAGGTGGCGTGTTCCTGTACCCGCCCACAAAAACCTACCCGCAAGGCAAGCTGCGGCTACTTTACGAAGCGAATCCGCTGGCCTTCATTGCGGAACAGGCTGGTGGAATGGCAACCAACGGTCGCGAAAGAATTCTCGACATCCAACCGACGGATATTCATCAGCGAACGTCACTGATCCTGGGGAGCAGAGTGGAAGTGGAAGCGTTTCGCCGCGAATTTGAAAGCGGTGGCTTAACGTAGCGCGATAACAGCTCCGTCGCGCGGTCCTACCGTGATCTTCAGGCGGCGTCCCTCTACAACCGGCTGTTCTTTTCCCCATACGTCCGAAGCGCTTTGAAATCTGGGTCCATCGTTGCTGATTGTCACCGTCGTTGTTTGAGTGGTTCGTGTCGGATTTGTGAGCCAAAGGTAATTGCCGCCCGCACCAGTGTGCAGCCTCGCTTGCGTTTTGGAGTTGTCTGTTTGCAGGCCGGGCGTGACGTTCGCCAACTTCAACAATTCCGCAAAGAAAGCTTTCGCCTCCGGCGAATGGTGAAGATAATACCCGCCGCCCGGAAACGTGCCGATCAGGAGCGTGCGGCCCTTCCCGTGTCGATTCTCCATCGCGGCAACGTGGCCGTTTTCGTAATGACCAGCGGCACGACCTCCCGCCGTCTCGAATTCCTGAAGGAAATAGCGCCCGTTGATCTTATGGTTGTTGACCTCGAGCGTGAGCTTCTCGAGTAGATCCGGAGTGAACTCCACATAGCTCTCACGCGCGCCGAACAATTGATCCAGGCCGTAGTTGGGCTGGGTTGCGCCGGCTGTGCCCCCGTCTCCGAAGTACGCCGGGAGGCCTTCGCTGATCAGAGTTCCACCTCCCTCGACATACGCTTTCAGCTTCGCGACCGTCTCCTGCTTCAGCATTACGGGATAGGGAAGGTAGACGATCTTGTACTGCGCCAGGTCGTCGAGAGCAACAAAGTCCGGCTGGATATTGGAATCGAAAAATGCCTGGTAGGCGCCGCGAATCGACTGCGCGTAGTAGTTGGTGTCTCCTTGCTGGACGTAATTGAACATCTCCGATTCAGGCACGTAAACAAGCCCGATATCGCCCCTTACCGGATGCGATTTCCAGACCTCCGCATGCGCGTTTGCCCAACGGGCGACGGTCCCAGCCATCTCGGCACGAGGCGTGACGGAGCCGTCCATGCCGAATGCTCCGAAGGCGCCGAATAGGGGGCCATCCAGCAGAGGCCTCCACCGAGGATACAGAATGCCCGTCGCGCCTCCGGCACAGGAGACGAGGTTCCACAGGCGCACGTCCGTTTCGTCCGGAATGCGTCCGTCATCACGGGGCCGATTGATGACTTGAGGCTGCATCCATAGTGGTCCGGCTTCGGCCTCAGCATGCCAGAACGGCTTGCCACGAGCGCCACCCCGCACAAGGTCCACGGCCTGATATTGGCGCCATGGTGCATCGCCCTGGCGCGAGGCAACGAACGTAAAGCCCCAGAGATCGACTTCTTTGGCAGAACGCCACTCATCATGGGCGCTCGATGGCATCGAATTCAGAGTTCCCGCAACGCCATGGGCACTGATCAGGTGATTAGGGTCATGTTGCCGGAATAATTCTACTCGCCAGTGCAAAAGGTCAAAGGCATCGTCCAGGCGAAATTGGAGCCAATCGAGGCTGTCGGGGTATCCACTGAAACTGTAGGGTGGTTCGACATCGTCCCAACTTGCGTAACTGTATCGATGCCAGGCTTGTGCGACCTTTTCAAGCGATCCGTAACGAGTGCGAGCCCAGTCTCTCAGCTTTCGCTTCGTTGCGTCGCAATAGCAATACATTTTTCTCGGGCTGCCGCCAGAGTAGGTGTTTTCGTTCCAAAGGTCATAACCGAGCAGGGCGGGGTGTCCTCGGTAGTGC
>Ga0308175_100000557_pt1 | contig 25345 bp, 33 predicted proteins | sample PhyCR1_3_FD_203893 | JGI IMG/M metagenome (GOLD analysis project Ga0308175, IMG submission 203893) | Soil microbial communities from UC Gill Tract Community Farm, Albany, California, United States - DLSLS.C.R1 | ecosystem: Environmental > Terrestrial > Soil > Agricultural land | place: USA...
AACTACTACACCCAGTTCGGCGGCAAGATGTGCGCGCTGCCGCTGCTGGCCGACACCTACGGTCTCTACTACAACAAGGATCTGTTCAAGGCGGCCAGGATCTCGGGGCCGCCGACGACGATCGCCCAGCTCACCGCGGACGCGAAGAAGCTGACGAAGTTCAATCCGGACGGGTCGATCAAGGTTCTCGGCTTTGACCCGTTCATCGGCTTCTACGAGAACACGCCCGAGCGTTGGGTGACCGCATGGGGCGCCAACTGGCTCGATTCGTCGAACAAGTCGGTGCTCGCGAAGCAGCCCGGGTGGTCGAACTGGATGAAGTGGCTGAAGAGCTACATCAACTGGATCGGTTACAAGAAGCTCGTCAAGTTCCAGGCGGGCCTCGGCGACGAGTTCTCGGCGTCGAACGCGTTCGAGGTCGGCAAGGTCGCGATCAACTACGACGGCGAGTGGCGCGTCGCGTTCATCCAGGCCGAGCATCCGAAGCTGAACTACGGCACGGCGCCGATGCCCGTTGCGACTCCGAAGCTGTACGGCTCCGGCTACATCAACGGCACCATCATCGGCATCCCGAAGAACGGCAAGCACGAAGCCGAGGCGTGGGACCTGGTCAAGTACCTGACGACGAACACGCACGCGCTCGCCGAGCTCTCGAACGGCCTGCGCAACGTGCCGTCGACGCAGAAGTCGCTGACGTCGTCGGAGCTCACGCCCGACGCGCATTTCGCGACGTTCCTGAAGATCTTCGGGAACAAGTACTCGTCGACGTCGCCGATCACGGCTGCCGGCGTGTCGTACACGAATGCGGTTCAGAACTTCGCGACGAAATGGCAGGCAGGAAAGGTCTCGAATCTCGGTTCGGGCCTCTCGAAGCTCGACAGCCAACTCGACGCGATGGTGAAGCAGGCCGGCGGTGGCGGAGTTCCGTGAGTTGACCGCCGCAATCGGAGACCGCCGGCGAGCCAGGCGGCGCGCCGCGTGGCGGCGCCGTCGTCTGGTGCTGCTGCTCATGAGCCCCTGGCTCGTCGGCTTCTCCGTGTTCTTCGGGTACCCGCTCCTGATGAGCGGGTACCTGTCGTTCAACCACTACGACCTGCTGTCGTCGCCGCGCTGGGTCGGGCTCGCGAACTACCGCTACATGTTCACGGTCGACCCGCAGGTCTGGACGGCGGTGAAGAACACGCTCTGGCTGATCGCGGTGATGGTGCCGCTGCAGGTCGTGTTCGCCTACGGCATCGCCATGCTGCTCGCGCGAGCGAAGAGCGGCGTCGGCGTCCTGCGGACGATCTTCTACCTCCCGGCACTCGCGCCGCCGGTCGCGGCGACGCTCGGGTTCGTGTTCATCCTCAACCCGGCGACAGGCCCGGTGAACACGATCCTCGGCCACCTCGGGATCCAGGGGCCGCTGTGGTTCCAGGATCCTTCGTGGTCGAAGCCGTCACTGACGCTGCTCGGGCTCTGGGGCGTCGGCAACACCATGGTGATCTTCCTCGCCGCGGTGCTCGACGTGCCGCGTCATCTCTACGAGTCGGCCGAGCTCGACGGCGCCGGCCCGCTGCAGCGTCTGCGCTGGGTGACGCTCCCGACGACGAGCCCGGTGATCCTGTTCGCCGTCATCCTCGGCGTGATCCAGGGACTTCAATACTTCACTCAGGCGTACGTCGCTGCGGGCGTGGCGTCAGGACAGGCCTCGCAGGCGGGTGACGTCACGGCTGGAACCCTCGGGTACCCGCTCGATTCGACGCTCGTGTATCCCGTACTGCTGTTTCAGCACGGCTTCACCGACTTTCAGATGGGCTACGCCTCGGCGATGGCGATGCTGTTGCTCGCCGTCTCGTTTGGCGTGACGTCGATCATCCTCATCAACTCGCGCAAGTGGGTGCACTACGGAGGCGCCGCGCGATGACCGCGACCGCCTCGACTGCTCCACTCGTCCGCCGCCGGGTCCCGGCTGCGGTCCGCCGTCGCCGCTTCTTGGTCGGCGTCGCGAACCACGCCGTTCTGATCGGGTTCGCGATCGCGTTCCTCGCACCGTTCGTCTTCATCGCGCTCACCGCGCTGATGACGAACAACCAGGCGCTCTCGCCCGACCTCTGGCCGCATCCCTTCCGGTGGCGCAACTTCGTAGATGTGTGGACGAAGGCGCCGCTCTGGAAATGGACGCTGAACACGCTCGAGTACTCGGTGCTCGGGACGCTCGGCGTCGTCGTCTCGAGCGTACCCGTCGCGTACGCGCTCGCGCGGCTGCGCTGGCGCGGGCGGCAGGCGATGTTCATGGTCGTGCTCGTCGCGCTGATGCTGCCGCCGCAGGTGACGGTCGTGCCGCTCTACGTGATGTGGGCGAAGTTCCATCCCTTCGGGTTCGACTTCATCGGGACGCTCTGGCCGGTGATCCTTCCGAACTGGTTCGGCGACGCGTTCTCGATCTTTCTCCTGCGTCAGTTCTTCCTGACGATCCCCGAGGAGTACCTGGACGCCGCCCGCGTCGACGGGTGCGGCGAGCTGCGCATTCTCGGCACGGTCGTCGTGCGGCTCGCGAAGCCGGCGATCGTCGCCGTCGCGCTCTTCTCGTTCCTCTACACGTTCAACGACTTCTTTCTGCCGTTGCTCTACACCGGTGAGGCGCCGCACCATTGGGTGCTGTCGATCGGCCTCTCGCAGTTCCGCTCGCTGCACCAGGTGCAGTGGAACCTGACGATGGCCGCGACGCTGCTCGTGATGGTTCCCGTCGTGGTGATCTTCTTCCTCGCCCAGAGGGCGTTCGTCGAAGGCGTGACGCTGACCGGAGTAAAGGGTTGAAAACCGCCGTCGTCGGCGCCGGCTCGACGTACACGCCGGAGCTCGTCTCCGGGCTCGGGAGCTTCGGCGAGGAGATCGACGAGCTTGTGCTGATGGACATCGACGACGAGCGGCTCGAGATTGTCGGCGGGCTCGCCACGCGCATGCTCGATGGTGTCGGCTGGCGCGGCAACCTCTCGCTGACGACCGACCTCGATCGCGCCGTCGAAGAAGCGGACTTCGTCCTCGTCCAGATCCGTGTCGGCGGGCAGGCGGCGCGGTTGCGCGACGAGACGATCCCGCTCGCCTGCGGCTGCATCGGTCAGGAGACGACGGGTGCAGGCGGGTTCGCGAAGGCTATGCGCACCGTCCCGGTCATGCTGCAGATCGCCGACCGTGTACACGAGCTCGCCGGTGAGCACGCGTGGATCGTCGACTTCACGAATCCCGTCGGGATCGTCACGCGCGCGCTGCTCGACGGCGGTCATCGCGCCGTCGGCCTCTGCAACGTCGCGATCGGCTTCCAGCGTCACCTCGCGCAGCTGCTCGGCGTCGAGCCGCAGCGCGTCGTCGTCGACCAGGTCGGTCTCAACCACCTCACGTGGGTTCGGCGCGTGCTCCTCGACGACCGCAACGTCCTGCCGGAACTGCTCGACGCGCATGCAGGCGAGCTCGCAGAGCACACCGGGATGGAGCGCAGCGTGCTCGATGATCTCGCGGTGCTTCCGTCCTACTACCTCCACTATTTCTACGACCACGACCGCGTGCTCGAGGAGCTGCACGTCACGACACCGAGGGCGACAGCGGTCGCCGAGATCGAGCGAGAGCTCCTCGCGATGTACCGCGATCCGAGCTTGACGACCAAGCCGGCCCTGCTCGAGCAGCGAGGCGGCGCGTTCTACAGCGAGGCCGCAGTCGGGCTCGTCGCCTCCCTCCTTCGCGACGACGGCATGGTCCACGAGGTCGACGTGCGGAACGACGGCACCGTCGCCGGTCTCGCAGACGACGACGTCGTCGAGCTGCCGGCGCGGGTTCGGGGTGGTGTCATCGAGCCGTTGCCGCAAGAGCCGCTCGCGCCCGAGCTCCTCGGTTTGGTGCAGCACGTCGCCGCGTACGAGCGGCTCACCGCAGAGGCGGCGGTTACGCGCGATCCGGCGACCGCGCGCAAGGCGCTGCTCGCGCATCCGCTCGTCGGCCAGGTCGCGCAGATCGACGCACTGCTCGATGCGGCGCTGCTCGAGTCGGAGGTACAGCGGTGAGGCTCGCGCTGGCCGTCGACGGCGGGAACTCGAAGACCGACGCGGCTCTCGTCCGCGAAGACGGCACGGTGTTGGCGTTGGCACGCGGGAGTGGCAGCTCGCCGCACCATCTCGGCGTGGAGGCAGCCGTCGACATGATCGGCGCGCTGGTCGACGAGCTGGCGCCCGCGGAGCAACCCGCCGAGGCGTTGCTGCTCCTCGCAGGCGTCGATTCGCCCGAAGAGGAACACGTGGTCGAGGAGCTCGCCACGCAACGTGCCTGGGCGGCCCGGACGCGGGTGCGCAACGACACGCTGGCGATCCTTCGCGCAGGCACTGAGGCCGGCTGGGGTGTCGCCGTCGTCTGCGGCGCGGGCATCAACTGCATCGGCGTCGCGCGCGACGGCGAGGAGGCGCGCTTCCCCGCGCTCGGCGCGATCACAGGCGACTGGGGCGGCGGCGGTGACATCGGCCCCGAGGCGCTCTTCGCGGCCGCTCGCAGCGAGGATCGTCGCGGCCCGCGCACCATCCTCGAGTCGCGCGTGCCCTGGCACTTCGGGCTGAAGACACCGATCGAGCTTGCGCACGCGATTCACCGTGGCCGCATTCCGGAGCGCCGGCTGCTCGAGCTCGCGCCGCTCGTGTTCGAGGTCGCCGCGGCCGACGCGGTCGCGGCTGCGATCGTCGACCGGCTCGTGTCCGAGATCGTGGCGTTCGTCCGCGTCGCAGCGGCGCGCCTTCGGCTCGACGAGTCGGTGTTCGACGTCGTCCTCGGGGGCGGGCTTCTGCAGCACGCCGAGCCGTCGGTTGTCGCCGCGATCGCCCAGGGCGTCCACCGCACGGCGCCCGGCGCAGTCGTACGTCCGACGGCGGTTCCGGCGATCGTGGGCTCGGCACTGCTTGTCCTCGACGAGCTCGGAGCGACCGAGGACGCAAAGAGAAAGGTGAGGCACGAGCTCGAGCGGGAAACGGTGACGATCGGAGGACGCGATGACTGAGGTTCGGTACGTCGGGGCGACACGCGTCTACCCGGGAACGGACAGTCCAGCCGTCGATTCGCTGGATCTCGAGATCGGGGACGGTGAGTTCGTCGTGCTCGTCGGCCCGTCGGGTTCCGGGAAGACGACGGCGCTGCGCATGCTCGCCGGGCTCGAGGAGGTCGACGCGGGTGCGATCTTCATCGGCGACCGCGACGTCACCGACGTCACGCCGAAGGATCGCGACGTCGCGATGGTGTTCCAGAACTACGCGCTGTACCCCTATCTCACGGTCGCGGCGAACATCGCGTTCCCGCTGCGGATCGCGCGCGTGCCGAAGGCGGAGCGCGACCGGCGCGTCCAGGACGTCGCGGCGATGCTCGGGCTCGCCGAGTACCTCGAGCGCAAGCCGGGCCAGCTGTCCGGCGGTCAGAGGCAGCGGGTGGCGATGGGTCGCGCGATCATTCGTGAGCCGAGCGTGTTCCTGATGGACGAGCCGCTGTCGAACCTCGATGCGAAGCTGCGCGTCCAGATGCGCGCCGACATCGCTGCTCTGCAGGCGAGGCTCGGCGCGACGACGGTGTACGTGACACACGACCAGTCGGAGGCAATGACGCTCGGTCACCGAGTGGCGGTCCTTCGCGATGCGCGGCTGCAGCAGTTCGACACGCCGCGGACGCTCTACACACGGCCGGCGAACACGTTCGTCGCCGAGTTCATCGGCTCGCCGTCGATGAACCTCTGCCGCCTACCGGTCGAGCACGGTGCGCTCGCGTTCGGCGGTGTCGACATCTCTGTGCCGGAGGCGGTGCGCAACGGTCACGCGGAGCTGATCGTGGGCCAGCGGCCGGAATCGCTCGCCCTGTCGCCCGACGGGTGTGGTGCGGTGGTCGAGGTCGTGGAGGAGATCGGCGCCGACACGCACGTGTTTTGCGCCGCACAGATCGCCGGTCGGGACACGAAGCTCGTCGCTCGGGTGCCGACGAGCCTGGCGCCTTCGCAAGGCGATCGTGTGCACTTGCGCCCGACCGGCGGCGACGTCCACTTCTTCGATCCGGGCAGCGGCGAGCGCCTTTCGTAAGCCGAGCGTAAAGCGTTCGGTGAATCCCTCGTTCGGTCCTTGCCAACGCGCCTCCGAGCACCGACCATTCACGGCGATGGACGCCGCATCGTTCACACCTCGCTTCCGCCTTGCGCTCGGCGCAGTGGTGTCGGCTGCGCTCCTCGTTCCGCTGGCGGTGTACGGCGCACCGGCGATCGCCAAGAGCGCGTCGAGCGCGTCACATCAGTACAAGTCTTCGTGCGGCGAGTACGGCTCGTCCGGCGGCCAGTACGGCTCGTCGGGGGGTCAGTACGGCTCGTCCGGCAGTCAGTACGGGTCGTCGTGCACGCAGTACCGCGTGCAGATCTGCCATCGCACGCACTCGAAGAAGCACCCGTGGGTCAAGATCACCGTGTCGAACCGCGCGCTGAAGGCGCACCTCCGCCACGGCGACACGCTCCCGCCCTGCTCGACCCAGCCCGCTCTCAAGACGAAGCACGGCAAGGGTCACGGGCACGGGAAGCCCGGCGACGCGGGCTCCAAGCACGACCGCGACTGATCGCGGCGCGACTCCGGGCGCCGACGAGCTCCGAGCACCCGCGATCGACGCTGCGCCCAGCGCGACGGCGATGATCACGATCGCTATCCGGCGGCGCGTGAGCGGACATTGCTGATCGGCCGCGACCGCGACCGCGCCGCAGCACAGACCCGCGAGGACCACGGCCGGCATCTCCCAGTCCCAATCGAGGCCGGCGTGCACGAGGAAGACGACGTACGCCCCTGCCGCCACGGGCGCGCGTCGCGCGTGGACGAGAGGCAGGAGGAGAAAGGCGAGCAACAGCAGGAGACCGACGACGCCGAGCTCGGCGAGCGTCTCGAGATACAGCGAGTGCGCGTCGAGGGCGCCGCCGCGGGACTCGATCAGCCCCGAGCGCGCCCAGGCGAGCGCAAAGGTCCCGGCGCCCGAGCCGAACGCGACGTGCTTCTCGAACTGGTGCCACGCGACACGCCAGAGCGACGTGCGAGGCTCGGTGAATGCCGGTGACACGACGGCTGCGATCACGCCGACCACCAGTGCCGCGGACAGAACGCGCTGCGGCAGATGTGGACGCAGTGCGTGTGAGCCGCGTAGCGCGGCGACCGCCGTGCCGATTGCGCACGTCACGGTCACGATCCCGATGAGCAATGCGGCGTGCGGGTACGGCTTGGCGTTTCCGTCGCTGAGTCGCGACACCGCTGCCGCGATCGCAGCGAGCACCGAGCCCGGCACAACGACGAGTGCGGCGCGAACGAGCGGCGCCGCGTCGTCCGCAAACGCGACCGTCGCGACGAGCCCGACGCAGAGCGCGACGGCTGCACCGCGACTGCTCGTGAGCGCCAGCGCGGTCGCGAGAACCGGCGCCGTCGCAGCGGCCGCCGCACGTCCGAGCGCGACGGGCTCCCGCGCCGTGAGCCCGATCCCGAGAACGATCCCGATCGCCGCGAGCGCGCCGAGCGCGTTCGCGTAGCCGAGCGGCTGTACGAGGAGCGTTCCCTCGAACGTGTCGAAGCTGCGCGCCTCGGTCAGGTAGCGCGCGAGCGCATAGACGACGACGGCGGTGATCGCACTGTGTGTCAACACGAGAAGGTGCTTCCCGGCCCCGCGTCGGACGAGCACGACCAGGGCCAGCACCGAGGCCGCGTACACGATGGTGCGGCGCACTTCGAGCACCGTCTGTTCCGGGCGGACCGACCAGAGCCACGACAGCGCTACCCAGGCGAGCACCGCGCAGGCCGACACGAGCCAGGCCCAATCACTGCGCGAGAAGGAGAGCTCACGCCATGCCGCGGCCGCCGTCGCGGCGGCCCAGGCCGCGAGCGCGCCGGACCACACCCACGCGGATGGGTCGAAGCCGCCCTGGTCGAGCGCGAGCGCGACGAGGAGTGCCGGTGGGACGAGCAGCAACGGGTGCACGCGTCTCGCGACGTTCACTACTCACCATCGTGCGCGACCTACAGGACGAATTGGATCCGCAGCAGCCGCGCCCTCTGGACAAGCTCCGCCTGATCTGTTCTCTTATCGGTATCCGTTACGTCTGCGGCCCGTCGTTGCGGGCCTGATCCGAGGGAGGGGTTTGTGGCAGCTCGTTTGCGTGCGTGGTCGGCCCTTGGCGGCATCGCCTTCGCCGTCCTGGCGGTGGTCGGGACGGCCTTCCTGTACGACGGTCCGTCCGGTTCATCGCCGGCGAAGATGACGGCCTGGTACTCGAGTTCCAGCAACCGCGACCACGTCAACATCGGCTGGGTGCTGACCGGTCTGGCGTTGCTCTGTCTTATCTGGTTCGTCGCCGCGGTGCGCGAACACATTGCGGTGGCGGGTCGGTCGGACGCATCCTTCGCGTCGTTCCTCTCGACGCTCGTCACGATCGGAGGCTCGGCGTTCGTCGGCGCCGGCATCTGTCAGATCGGCATCGCCGGAGGGATCAAGACGATGAGCGACGACACCTATAACCACCAGGTGTACAGCGGGGTGATCCACGCCGCCGGTGACGCGTCGTACATCATCCTTGCCGGCAGCGGCATCGCGATGGCGTCGCTGATCTTCGCGGTCGCGCTCGCCGCCTTCTCGTTCGGGCTCCTGCCGCGCTGGGTCGGCTGGTTCGGGGTGGTGGCGGGCGTCGCGGCGATCTTCTCGCTCTTCTTCTTCACCATGCTCGTCTGGCTGCTCTGGCTCGCCGTCGCCTCGGTGATGCTGTACGTGCGGTCGCCGGCCCGGGCACGGGCCGGCGAAGCGCTCGCACCTGCTTAGCCCGAAGGTCGCCGGGGCGGCGTTACGTCGCCCCGGCGGCTACTAGATCGTCTTGGACGACCCATCCAAGCCGACAGCAGCCTCTACGCCGACGCTCGATCGTCTGAGGTCATGTGAGGTCGGACAAAGTCGGCTGGGGTGGGTGCAAGATCGAGTCCAAGCATAAGCAAGTCTTATGCAGACTTCTCGGCGGACCTATGGACCGTCCGATGAAGGCGATACGCTGTGAAGTGCAGGACCGAGCTCACCCACGGAGGTGAGGGTAGGCCCTGCTCCTAATGGATTCGCCTGGCAGGGGTCGCAAGACCCCCTGCGGGTCGTTGCGCGTTGCTTGACGGAGCAAGATTGGATCGAGCAGATTGAACGCCTGGTCCAACCCGTACTTGGTCTTGGACGGGATCGGCCGCTCCTTGCGCAGTAGTGCGTAAGCGCAGAAGTCGGCGAGTTGAACGAAGTACGACCTCCGCGAGTCTTGAACACCGGGTCTTCCAAGATGCGGTCAACCGTGATGTTCCGTGTTGAGGTGCCTTCCGGCCAGTAGCCGAGGCGGCTCGGGATCGGGTTGTAGACCCCCATCTTGCGAATGAGGCGCGTGTAGCTCGCTTCCTTGCCCTCGTCACAGACGAGCATCGCGTGACTGCCCCACGCGGCAACCGTCCTCTGGATCCGGTTGGCGATCCCCTCGAAAAGGCGTTCGTCATCATCTGCGGTCGAGACGCCGTTGATCACCTTGGCCTCCGGCATCTCCGCGGCCAGCCGAAGGGCGCTCTTGAAGATCTCGGATCGCCGGTACTTCGTGACGACCTGGTTGCTAATCCGCCCTCGACCGGAGACGAGCTTCCAGGCGTGAAGTTCCTTCCTGACGAAGATGCCGTCGCTCACCTTCAACTCGCGGCGAAAGTCCTTCAGCTGGTCGAAGCACGTCCGCCAGTGCTCCGCGGAAATGATCAGGCCCGAGAAGACGCAGAGTTGCTCGTCACGGGAGTCGTCTAAGTAGACGAGGTGCATCCTTCCAGCCACCCTAAAGGCCGAATGCAACCCGTAGTCGCTGCTGACGCAGCCTTCTCGCGAGGTCGTCACGGGTACTTCGGAAGCGAGCCGCGTGCTTGTTCAGTTTCGCCGCTACTGCCCAGCCGATCGCCTTCTCGCCTTTCCGAGCCGATAGGGACCACCGGCCTGTGGCCGTTTGGATCCGGTTCTGGATCCGGATCGCTCGTGCCGGACGCCGCCAGTTCGTTCTTCGAACGGGACCCGAGAGGCGCGGGGCCGGTGACCGGATCGGACCGGGGGCCGTCACGCGCTCGGCCGACTCGTTCTTCCCGCCTCTCTCCGCGCCGCCCTCGCAGACGACGCGTTCCACGGGCTCCCCCGGGCCGGTAGAAGCGAAGAGACGAGGCCAGCCGGGGCGAGCCACGTGCCGTTGGCATTCCTGCCCGAGCCGCCTACTCTCGGTGCGATGACACGGCGCGTTCCCAGCGTAATCGCCGCGGTCGCGAGCATCGCCGCGGTCGCCTCCACCCCGGTTGGGGCGCGCACCACGACGATGCCGCCGCTCTACAAGAACTGCAACCACTTGAACGCGAAGTACCACCACGGTGTCGGCAAGGTCGGGGCACGCGACCACACGAGCGGTACTCCGGTGAAGAACTTCCTGCACAGCAACCGCCTGTGCGCGCTGGCGATGAAGTGGAGCCGTGGTCTCGACCGCGACCGCGACGGGATCGCCTGCGAGTCAGCCTGAGACGGATCGTATGAGACAGGTGAGGCTCCCTGACCTCACGCGTCGAGTAGTCGCTGTCTTCAGCGTTCTGCTCGCGACTGCGTGTGGAAGCACGACCAGCAATGGGGAGAAGCTGGCGACGATGTTGGAGCGGAAGTTCCAGGTCAAAGTGATCGGCCCTTGCCATCTGAGCGATGACGTTGCGGCCACCGGCCATTCGGCCGCTGAAGCTGAGGCAATGGGCCGGTATCGATGCCGACTCGCGTACTCGTGGCATCCCGATAGCTACCCCGACGCGAAGGTGTGGTGCGTGTCGGCCACGCCCGACGACGACTTTGCGTCCGCAGAGTTCCTCGGGTATCCGAGTGTCACACCCAACTCGAGCGACCCCGCCGAGCCTTACTGCTAGCCCATAGTCGGCGCCGGGTGGCGATCCGAACGCCCGGGCGCTGACGCGACGCGCCCGCGGCTGACGCTACTCGGTCGCGTATCGCCGCTAGTGGCGCATTCGGACATGTCTCCGCGACGGCCGGAGATGCTTCGGTCATGAGCGGTGCGACCTACGAGGTGTCGGTTCGGTCCGAGTCGCCGTGGATGAGCGTTTCGGAGGCTGCCGAGTACGCGGGTGTCGGCGCGAAGCAGATCCGTCTGCTGTCCAGGCAGGGGCGGCTTCCCTTCACGCAGTTGCACGACCGTGCGTGGCGGCTGTACCGGCGGGAGGACATCGACGCGCCGCTACTCGCCCGGCACTACCACCCGGTCCAAGAGGACGAGGAGACGGCATGGAGATCCTGAGCACGAGAATGTTCGTCACTGAAAGTCCGGGAGCCCGCGCGTTCGCGTCACGCGACGTGTACGTGGACGAGCACGGCCGGCCGCTCGCGATGCGCGGCTACGCGTCCGACGCGGAGCGCGTGCGCGCCTCGGTCCGCGTGGCGGTGATGCAAGGACGCATCCCGACCGAGCGCGCCGCGCACTTCCTCGACATGGGCGCGACCGATCCCGAAGGCACGATCGAAACCCTGCTGTCGATGCGGCCCCGCGTGGCGGACCCGGAGGAGCTGTACAGGGTGTACGCGGGACTCACCGGGGTCGTGCCGTACTCATTACGACGCTGATCCGACTGATCCAAGCGGAGCCGCCGCTGTACTCAGCGCATCCACCTCGGTAGCAGGTGAGCGCGAGACTTGTTGGAGTGAGCGTGACCTCGGAAAGGGGATCTGCGTTGAGTCTCAAAGAGAGACGTGGGGTCACGTGCAGTACCGCTATCGCATTCTTGACGAGGCCGGGAACGATCTCGGCCCTTTTGCCTCTCGCCGCCAAGATTGGACGAGCGGCGATCGTGTTGCTCGGTGGCACGGTGAGAGGCTCGAGGTGGTCAGCGTCGTCGAGGCGGAGCCCGGTGATTCCGTGAGCGGCTACCTCGTTGTTCGTAGCCTCACCTAGGGAAAGTCTTAGGCGCGTCCATGCCGGCGGGCGCGTTGCGGCCCCGGCGCGGCGCTGCTACTACGCGGTGCCCGCTCCGCTGTCAGCGGCCTTGTGGCGATCCTCACCGACCCTTCGCGCTCGACCACGACGCGCTGCGGTGGCTCATCGTCCCGAAGAAATTTCCGCACGATCTCCTCGGCGTAGCCGCCGGAGGCGACCGAGGAGGGAGCGGCGAACTCGACCACAACCTCCGCTTCCTCATCCCCGTAGGCGACTTTAAGCAGATAGGCGGCGTCTGACTCCGCCGCGTCTGTGGGCGAAACCGCGACAACCCTCTTAATCTCCCAGTTCTGCATGCCGTCATGGTGCCAGCCAACGACTGCGTAACGGTTGACGGATGACGCTCGTTTTAGGTTCGTGACCGCCCTAACGGCCACCCACCGGAGCGTCCTCGAGAAAATTGGAATCGGCGGCGTCGAGCCGGAGAGGCTCCGTCATTTCGGTCGCGAGTTCAGCGACCTTGCGCGTGAAGGACTGGTCGTGTTCTGGCCACTCCGCGGAGCTCGGCCGCAAGGGATCTACGGGGGAGGAGTCGTGCCCGGTCGCTGGTATCTCTCGAGCGCCGGGGCCGCGGCGATAGGACCCGACCAGCAAGCTTTGCGACTCTCGTAGGTGATCCTGACGCTGCCGCGCCGCGTAACCGATGCCGCCGAACTGACGTTTCTTTGTGGGGAGACGGTGCGCATAAAGCACCGGCAACGTTCACATCACCAGGGGGTCTTGTAATGACGGCAGGAACAGTCGGGCGCGGGAGGCGAACGACAGGTAACAACGTGCTTATGCGTCTCACGAGTGAGACGAAGCACTCGACGAAGACGACGGAGTTCTACGCGATGATCGCGATCATCGTGGGGATCTTGGTCGCGTCGTTGATCGTCGGTCAGGGTGACGGTAACGGGAGGCCGAACGTCGATGCCTTCCCGGCGGTGCGGGCGTGGCTGTACATCGCGATCGTGGCCGTTGGCTACATGGTGAGCCGTGGCCTGGCAAAGGCGGGGAGTCGAGACCCGTACTGGTCGACGGGCGACGACCTTCCCGGCAGTCGGGATGCCGACCAGGCGGTCAGCCGCGACCGCTAACAGGGCTTTTCGAGGGGACGGCCCGGGGTCGCCGTCCCCTCGAAAGCCGATACCTGGAAGGAGGTTCGAGATGGCTGATGGCTTCGTGCACACCGTGTACAAAAAGGATCAGTGGGTGAACGAGATCGAGGGCGGCTCTGAGTTCGGCGGATCGCACTCGACCAAGGAAGCGGCTGTCGTCGCGGGTCGGGCTCGCGCACATCAAGACAAGACCGAGCACGTGATCCACAACCAAGACGGAACGATTAGCGAGCGCAACTCTTACGGGAACGATCCCGCCTCGCGCCCTGGTTAAAGGGCGCCGTCGGCGACGGGCGGTACCGGGACGAGCTTCTCGACGATCAGGTATGTCGGCGTTCGCCGAACGACATGTTCGAGCCCGTCGAGCTCATGCCCAGGCACGACAATGAAGTGAGTCGGATCGGCGCGAAGCCCGCGGTAGTCGGTGTCGTCCAACGTGAGTGTCTCGAAGCACTCCGCGTTAGCGCACTCGCAGATGTAGCTCGTTCCGCCGGTCCTCGACGCGCGGAGGTCATGGATGCGTTCGTTTACCTCGCGAAAAAGTGCTTCGTTGTGTGCGAGCTTCCGGGCGGTCAGCTCATCCAACTGCCCCTAGTTTGAACCTTTCCCGGCTCGGGGCATAGGTCCAATGGCAAAGCTTGTTTTCGTCGCTCAGTCTGGAGAGCTGACGCATTCAGATGAAGTCAGGAGCAGTAACGTCAGAATCGCTGCGGCGGCCCAAAGCTTCCGCTTTGGAGACGACAACGCCGTCCCGTTCCTGTGTGAGTGCGCTGACATCGATTGTCAGCAGTTCGTCCCGGTAGCAATCGGCGCCTACTACGCACTCCTCGACACGCGCGAATGGCTGCTCGCACCCGGGCATATGGCAGACACGCTCGAACCACCTCGCGCAGCCCACGGGTAACGCGGACCTCGCGGCTGCGCCAGTGTTCCCGGTACGGGGTTTCGCTGATGCGTCGGATCCACCCCTCGTGCAAGCGTGGGGGTCAAGAAAAGGCGGTGTGAGATGACGACGATGACGCAGACACAGTGGGAGTACCTTGTCGTCCCGCTTCCAGAGGCCAAAGGGCTGAAGAAGGACGCCGATGCGTGGGAGCCGGAGCGTCTCAATGCGCTTGGAGCTCAGGGTTGGGAGGCAATCGGTATTTCGCTCAAGTACGGCGATCTGATGGCCTGGCCGGTGGTCCTGTTCAAGCGGCCGCTGGATTGACCTGACCTAGACGACCTGCAGGGTGGGGCTTTCTCTCGCCCGGCAACCGTCGAGGAGCTCGTCGCCGCTCTACTCGAGTACTCGAATTACGACAACAGCTTCAGAGGGGTCGTGTTGCGCGAGATCCTCGAAGGAAGAAACGACGCTTGGCTGGACGCGCTAGACCAGGCTTACGCGGCCGAGGCTGCGTAAAACACCAAACCGAAGGAGACGGTTAGAGCAAGGGGCGCTCGCCGTTTCACAAAGACAAGAGGGCGCGATGCGCCCTCTTGAACCATCCCCGCCAGTGGAAGGTTGTTACCGAGCGAAAGCCAGGAAGGATCGGCTGCCGCGATTGCATCGTGATCGATCCAGGGCCTGCGTGTGCAAGCTTTATGTAAGACCTCTATGTCAGGGATCAGTCGCCACGCCACGTCTGCCGACACCGCAAGCGTGGCCATCGCTTCTGCACGTCCAAACGTTGGCGACTACGTCTATCTGGACGCGAACGCGCAACGGGCGCTGCCCCATCTGCGAAGGGTCGACGGAACAGTCGTCGCTATCGAAGGCGACGCAGCCTTGCTGCAACTCAGCTCGGGCGGGACTCTCCGAGTCGAGCTGAACGTTCTCCGGCTCAACCGTCGCCGGAAGCGGCGACCGGTCACCTGGGAAGCTCCGTAACTCGAGGTTCAGCCGACGCGCCCGAAGCTTTTAGTAGTCGAATCACTCTCTCGAGGTAAAGCCGTTTACGTGGCAGTTACCTGGGGCTGACCGGCTTGTGTGTTTCGCGGGCACAAGTTGGGCGTGAGTTCCCCATGCGAAGGAGGCACGTGAAATGAAGAAGACGATCCTCTTTGTTGTTGTGGCTGCTCTGCTGGTGCCGCTGGCCGCGCTTGCGGACGGGACGCCGAGTGCGAGCAGTCTCGCCAATCAGACCTGTACGCAGTTGAAGAAGGCGGACGGGGCAGCGCAGTTTGCCGCGACCTACGGCACGAACGCGACCAAGTCGAACGCCTTCGGTAAGTGCGTGTCGAAGAACACTCCTGCAGCAAAGGCGACGATCGCCAATGCTGCGAAGGCTTGTGTTGCTGAGAAGACTGCCGACTCTGCCGCGTTCCTGAAGAAGTACGGGACAAACGGCAAGGGCACCGGCGACTCGGCGATGAAGAACGCAATGGGCAAGTGCGTCTCGCTCGCCGTCAAGCAGGCCCAGGCCGCTCAAGCGAAGGCGATCACAACTGCCGCTGCGACCTGCAAGGCAGCCCGCAGCGCGGACGCTGCTGCGTTCGTCGCCAAGTACGGCGGCAAGAAGGCCAACGCCTACGGCAAGTGCGTTTCAGCACTCAGCAAATCCAAGTAGCTGACAGCCGTTTATTAGCGAGACCAAAGAGGAGAGACCGCTTCGTCGGTGGTCTCTCCTCTTCTCCGTTTGTTCCTTCACCCGGCGTGCTCGGGCCCGACGCGACCTAGATCCGCAGCCGGCGTTCTGCTGAGAGACTTGCGCGGCTAGGCCGCGTGAGGCGCCAAACCGAAGGAGACGAGTTGAGTGCCCTGCAAGGGGCGCTCCTCGCTTCGAGTAGGCGGACTACGATCGGCGTCACCCGAAACGACCGTAACGCTCAACCGAACTCAGTCGTTTCAATCTTTGAAGATGGCTGATCGCGCCCGGAACAAGCCGGCGGCGCGCACAGCCTCGGATGGGGTCAAGCCGCCGCCGCGCCCGACACTCCGCTTCCGCATGCATGCATGGCGTCGCTTCCAGCGTACGCTCGACCCGCTTGCAGCACCAAAACCCTTGCACATCGTCCGCCGTTCCAAGAAATAAGCGGATTGCAACACACGGAAAGAATCCGATGAGTTCAAGCACGAACGACTCGCCAGGCAATAACGCGGCCGTCGCGATGCGCCGCTCTATCAACAACCGGATCGCGGAAGCGGCGATGCGCTTCGACCTAGATCATGAGGGTGAATTCGAATTCATCTGTGAGTGCGGCGAGTTCTCCTGTGACCGCCGTATCACGATGACGCTCGCCAAGTACCAAGACTCTTCGCCGGGATCAGTCCTCGCTCATTAGGTCGTCAGGCTCGACCAGACGAAGCCGACCACCGCCTCCGAAATCCTCTAACTCGCTCTCGACCCGCGCCCGGATCGCACGTAGATCGCCGTCGAAACGATGATTCGTCAGGTGCCGCGTCTCGTCCCGGTCAAGCGCACCAGCCAACAGATCCAAAAGCGCAACGACAAACACACGAGGCGGTATCGCATTCGACACGGGACCCTCCGTCTGCCGCATGCCGAACCTGGTCAAACGCGCGCGTTGAATCGCCAGTCAACCGGCGCGCCAAGATGAACAAATCCCAAGGCTACGAGTGCGGAAGATTCGCTAGAACCGCTCGACCTCGAGCAATCCCGTTAGCGGCTTGTCAATGAACTCGGCTACCCGCTCGATCGGGACCACGGCCGTCACGCGGTAGCGAACGTTTCCTGCAGCGCGTAGCTCTTCCCCTGCCTGCCAGTCGCAGCGAGTGCTCTCAGAGGTTCCGGCGTCGTCGCCGTCTTGCAACTTCAACTCGTAGCGGAACATCGTCCCCTGTCGGTTGGTGAACTCGCGTTGACCAGACGAGCCTATGAACCTTCTTCCTGTTTGCAAGCGCCGGGCTGTAGGCAAGACTTGATGTGGGAGCTTGGCGGCGGTCGGCTCGAGCTCTCCCCCGAGTCCCGCCGCCATCTCCTCCCGGAGTAAAAAAATCGTAAGACCGCCAGTCGAACGCGTGTCAGCGTTGCTAGTCGCGAAATAACGGCGGAATGCTGGCCCCGGATAGGGGAGAGCCGGGGCTAGCACCCATTCCCTGAACGGCCGTCACAACTCCTGGACAGCCGGTCCTGCATGGAGTGCTACGCAGAAGCCTTGTTGCTTAGGTATTCGCGCTGTCGCTGACGCGCGACTTCGCGGAGGTGTTCAGGCAGCGACTCGAGGATCAGATAGTTGCGACTGCGAGCAGCTGTCTCGACGATCTCATATTCAAGGCGTCGGCCCAGCTCCTGCCCCACCAGCGGCGCAACGGCGACCCATCTCTCACGAAAATCCGCCGGTTCTGGCGGGAGATTGGGAGCGACTGTTAGCACCCGTAGCCGGCTATGCGCCTCAACAACAGTCTCCCGCGAGCGTTCGACGTTCTCCAAGGCTTCGGCGACTTGCGCAACAGCCATAGAAGCTTGCTCAAGAGCCGCATCGCGATCGGCGATTGCTTGCTGAAAGGCAGCCTGAGCCTCCTCGATCCGCGTGGCTGCAGCCAGCTCTTCTTGGAGGCGCTCAATGTACTCCTGAGAGTCGGCCGCCTCTTGTTTGGCGAGTGCCGTCTCGCCGAGCAGCGCCTCGTGCTCTTCCTCCATCGCCGCGAGACGGTCAGCGAGGACGCGAAGACGTTGGCTCGTGAGAGCCTGACGCTCGGTTACCGCCGCCAATTTGGCTTCGATCTCCGATCTTTCCACGGTGGTGGCCTATTCCCACTCGTCCCTTCAAATCAACCATTAGGTCGGTGTTGCTTGGCTTCACTTCGCACTCGAGGCAGAACTCGCCCATCGTGAGAATCACGCAGCCCTCGGTCTTGCACGGATGGACAAGCGGCATAGATCTCAGCCTGAAGAACTGAGAAAGCTCGCGCAACAAGACGATCGGCGGGGTTCCGCTTCGCGCGATGTGTCACGTGCTTCAGAGGCCGGAGCATGAGCGGTGTCGGTTGATGCTTTGGGACAGACTCGACCCGGGAGGACGCATGTCATTCGACTCGCTTGAGACAGGGACGCGCGCGGCAGCGATCGCAGCCGCGAGGGCGGAGATTCGGGAGGCGACCGATCGTCTGGCGGCACTCGAAGCAGAGCATGCACACGAGGAGCAGCGAGCGGCGCAAGAGGCACTTCGCGAAGAGATCGATCGAGCCTTGGCGTTCGAGCGGACCACGTTTCCGAGCGAGGGTGCGCGCAGAGCTGGCATCGCTCGCTTGACCGAACGCTTCGTTCGGCCGTCTTAGCGTGTCGGTCCCGACGCACGGCGCGACCAGGGAGCGCCAGATCGTCCGTCGAGCAACGGTCGAGAAGCGGCGGCTTCTTCGCCAGATCGGCCTACGACAAGACGACCTCGAAAGCATCGGGCGCGCGCTGTTGCAGAACTGGGCGCGCGCTGCGGCGGCGCTGCATCTGATGGACGACTACGCCGAGCGTGAGGGTTGGCTGGACGCGGGCGGCACGCCGCGTCCGTTCACGCGCTTGTACGTGACGATCCTGAACAGCGAGCGACTCGCGCTTCGCGCTCTGGAGGACCACCTTCGCTCCGAGAAGCACGACGGGCTCAGCGAGCTTCACGACTACCTAGCGAGCAGCGATGGCTGAACGCCGCGGGCTGGTCGAGGCTTGCGACGACCCGCGCCTCCTGGGCTTTCCACTGTGGGGAAGCAGCGCGAGATCCTGCGCGCGGTCGAGCGCGACGGGCGCATCCACGTCATGGCGCTGGGCAGACGCAGCGGCAAGACGACGATGGCGGCGGCGCTCGCCGTGTGGGACGCCTGCCTGCGCCCCGACCTCGCCCGGTTCACTCGCAAGGGCGAGCGGCGCTACGCCGTGTGCGTTGCGACCAACCTCGCTCAGGCTCGCCTGTTCGTCAGCGCCGCCGCGACCATCGCGGAGCAGTCGCCGCTGCTGCGCAAGCTGATCGTGTCGCGCACCGACGACGAGATCGCGTTCTCGACCGGTTGCACCGTCGCCGCGTTCCCCTGCACCGCGAGAGGCGGACGCGGCTGGCCGATCAGCACACTCGTCCTCGACGAGTTCGCCCACCACGTGGACGGCGACGGCACAGCGCCGCCGAGTCCGTCTGGCGCGCGCTCACTCCGAGCGTGGCGCAGTTCGGTGACGAGGGCAGGATCGTCGTCGCCTCCACGCCGTGGGGCGCCGAGGGGCTGTTCGCCGATCTGTTCCACCGATCGCGCGCGGGCGAGATCGACGGCGCGGTCGCCCACCACCACACGACCGCGGAGGTCAACCGGACGATCAGCCCCGACTTTCTGCGGGCCGAGCACGAGCGCGACCCCGACACGTTCGCGACCGAGTACGAGGCGAGGTTCGTCGCGGGCGGCGGCGCGTTCCTCGACTCCGCGCGTCTCGCCGAGTGCGTCGCCGATCGCGGCGAGCTTCACCGCCTCGACGGACTCGGCTGGACGGCCGGCCTCGATCCGGGGTTCGCCAGCGACCCGTTCGGGCTGGTGATCGTCGGGCGGAACAGCCCCGATCGGTCCCGGTTGATCGTCGCGACGGCGCGCTCGTGGAAGCCGACCCGCCGAGCGACGTTCACCGAGCGGCGTGCGGTCGAGGACTCGGTGCTGGAAGAAGTCGCGGAGGTCTGCCGCGCCTACGAGGTCACGCACGCGGTCACCGACCAGCACCTAGCGCCCGCGATCAGGGACAGGCTCTCGACGCTCGGCGTGCGCGTGACCACGCTCGCGATGACCGCGCAGACCAAGGACCTCGCCTACCAGGAGCTCCGCGCAAGCATCAACGACCGCAGCCTTGAGCTGTACGACCACCCCGACCTGCTCGCCGAGCTTCGCCGCCTCCGCACTCGCTTCCAGGCCGGCCGCTCGTCGGTCGTCAGCGCGCGCGTGTCCGGCAGCCACGGCGACCTCGCCCAGGCGCTCGCGGTCGCGGTCTGGCGCATGCGCGGCATCGCCGGACGCGCACGCCGAGTACGGCAGCGATCGGTTCGCCGACGCCGAGGTGTTCGCCAACTTCGGCACGCTCGCGATGAACGACCCCAACGCGGGCTTCCTGTGACGGACCCGAGCGTCACGATCGTCTTGGCCGTCGAGGCGAAGCCTCGCTTGGAGTTGAACGTCGGCGAGTCAGACTGAGCCAGCTCTCCTTGACTGGCTCGCGCAGCCGCAGACGCGCGCGGCGCTGTTGGAGCTCGTCGAGTTGGTCGCTCCGCAGGAATAGGCCCTGCTCCGGCCACGCCTGCTGTCTCGAGAGGCGACGCGGAGACACCGCCGGACCGCGCAATGACCTAATGGTTCAGACCCGGGCAGGCTGCGGCCGCGCTGCTCTCTTGCGCATCAGCTGCTGCGTGGTGACGCCCGCTTCGTGCGGGCGTCCGCGCATTGTGACCCGAGTATAGCAATCCTGGAGATCTGCAACTAGGTCTTAGCGTGTGTGATAGAACTCACGGCAGCTGATGGGTGATCGGATGTGCAGTGGTGGCAGCAGGTTGAGCGGCGTCACGTCGTTCCGCCCCGTCGGAGATGGGGCACCGCGGACACGCTGAGCTAACACCCGAGTTTCACCAGGACCGTGACGCCGCGACGCGTCTCGGGACGCTGATAAACGCCGCGAAGCGACGTGATGCTTCAAACGTGCCCGCGCCGCGCGCGACCCCGTTTGAGCCGCTCATGACGTCCAAGGAAGCCGCCGAGCTGCTCGGCGTCTCGCGGGACCTTTTCCGCCGTCTGGTGAACGACCACGGCCTGCCGTTCACGCAGATCGGCCGCCGCAGGAAGTTCCGTCCCGAGGAGCTGCGGCGCTACGTCGTCGGCCGCTCCGCAGTCCTGAACGACGACGGCCCGCCTGCAAGCGGGCCGCACGTCCAATCCTCGCCCGGTGTGGACCCACCGGACAATGGTCAAGCCTAACGAAGCGGCGCACGCCGAGCGGCGAGCGCGTGACCTTCTGGTCGCGACGTCGCTCTTCGACGAACTCGGCCTCGGGCAGTTTGCCTGCGACGCCCGCGCGGTCGCCCGCGACGTGCTTGAGCTTGTCGTGTCGCTCGACGCCGAGCGTTCCGCGCGGATTGCGATCCAGGAACGAGCCGAGCGGTTCGAGCAGCTCGCCGCTCGGTGGGCGACGAAGGCGCAAAGGACCGCCGGATGAGCTGGAACGCCGTCGATCTCTCGAAGCTCGGCGATCGTCCCGCGGCAGCTCCGAGCCTCGGCGACGCTGGCCTCCTTTACCCGGGGAAGCGGCATCTGCTGACAGGACCTCCTGAGTCGGCCAAGACGCTGTTCGCTTACATCGTCGCGATCGAGGTCGTGCGGGGCGGCGGCACGGTCGCGCTGATCGACTTCGAGATGGGGCCGTGGGACGCCCGCGACCGGCTTCGCGAACTCGGCGCCTCGGACGAGGAGCTGTCGCGCGGCGTCGCCTACCGCGAGCCGGAAACGGTGGCGACCGCGACGACGATGAGCGACGTCATCGACGATGGCCCCACGCTCGTCGTGATCGACGCGTCGGCGGGCGCCTATGGCGTTCAGGGCCTCGACGACAACAAGCGCAAGGACGTCGAGGAGTGGGCGGCGACGTGGACGGGCCCGCCGTGGCAAGCGGGCATCGCGACGCTCGTCATCGACCACGTCGTCAAGAACTCCGACAGCCGCGGCATGTACGCGATCGGCAGCGAGCGGAAGGTGGGTGGTGTAGACGTACGCCTCGGCTTCGAGCCGATCACGCTGCTCCGTCGCGGCGGCCGCGGTATCTACCGGATCACCACGCACCGAGATCGGGCCGGCCATCTGCCGCGGCCCCGCGCGGGCGAACTCGAGCTGGTGAGCGACCCCGAGACGCACGCCATCAGCTGGACCTACAGGCCGCCGACGGACGAGATCGCGCAGAGCGGCGACGGCTTCCGGCCGACCTTCCTGATGGATCGCGTGCTCCAACGCGTTTCGGAATCCTCGTATGTGCCGCTCACGCGCAGCGCGCTCGCGAACGACGTCACCGGCAACCGCAAGTTCGTCCTCCAGGCGATCGAGTGCCTACTCGACGACGGCTTGGTCGCTCTCGACGGCAAGAAAGTCGTTCCCGTTCCCAGGAACGTTCCCGGAACGTTCCCCTCTTCGGAGGGGAACGGAAACGTTCCCCGTTCCTCCTCTCTAGAAGAGGAACGCTTTTCGGGAACGGAATCCGGCGCGGTCGACCCGGGAGCGGGCTCGTGACGCGTGCCGAGCGGAGAGCCGCGGGGATCGCCAGGTCCCGGCGCATCGTGTCGGATCGGCCCCGTCGCGTCGTGCAGGACTCGTCGGTACGTTCAGCGTTCGCCCGCGGGAGCGGCGGCCGGCCGATGGTCGCCCCCCGCGGGCGTTCAGGCCCGAGGAGGGCGTGATGAGAGGCGAGTGCGTTCGGACCTACGCGGGCAAGCGCGGCGACGTGCTGCGGATCCGCTACCGGGACGCGAGCGGGCAGCTGGTCAACGAGACGCTCGGCCGCGTCGAGGACGGCTGGACGAGGAAGAAGGCTCGGGCGGTCCTTGAGGAGCGTCGGACCGACGTCAGGCGCAAAGGCCTGACCAGACCGGCCAGGAGACGTTCGAGGAAATCGCGCGGAAGTGGCTGGCCGTGTTCCCCGACGTCAAGGACCACCGCAGGACGACCCGGGCCGACTACCGCGCGATGGTCGAGAACCACCTGCTGCCGTACTTCGGCGGCATGAAGGTCGCAGCGATCACCTCCGGCGACGTGGACGCCTACGTGGTCGTCAAGAGGACGGCGAAGCAGCCGCTCGGCCCGCAGACGCTCGGCCAGCATCTGAACAGGTTGCACGCGATCTTTCGAGGCGGCACGCAAAGGCGGGCTGGTGGTGACGAACCCGGTCCGGGACGCCGAGCGTCCCTCGGTGCCGAAGTCGCGCTGGACGATCCTCAGCCCGGGTGAGGTCGCGGCCGTCATGCGGGCTTTCGACTCGATGGCGGCCGACGCCGAGACGGAGACCGCGGCGGCGTGGGCGCTGACCGCCCGGGCGATGACCGCGACGATGGTGTTCGCGTGGCTCAGGCGAGGCGAGCTGCTCGGGCTTCGCTGGCGAGACGTCGAGCTAGCCCATCCGAACGGACCGCGGCTCCACGTCAGGCAGACGTTCGTCCGCGGGCACGAGTCGCTGCCGAAGACGGACGAAGGCAGCAGGTCGATAGCCCTCGCCGGTCCTCTGGCGGACGAGCTGTTCAGGCACCTAGAACGGACCGCCTACGGCGCGCCGAACGATTTGGTGTTCTGCCACCCGCACAAGGGCACCGCCGTGGGGAGCGGCTATTTCAAGCAACTCGTGGGCGAGGCGCTCCGGCGTGCCGGTGTCGAGCGCCCGATGCGCGAGTTTCACGACTGGCGGCACACCGGGATCACGAACGCCGCGGCGGCGGGCATGCCGCCGGTCGAGATCATGTGCATGGCCGGCCACGCGGACTTCAAGACCACGACTCGGTACATCGACCTGGCTGGCAGCGTGTTCTCATCCAGCGTGGACCTGCTCGGCACCCGCTTCGGCGAGATGGGTACAAGATCCGGGTCCAAACCGCGGTCCGAGGCCGGTGAAAACGGCTCGGTTGCTGGCGCGGAGGCGGAAGCCGCCTAGATCGTCTTGAACTGCTCGAACGGCTGGCGGCAGCTCTCGCACCAGCGGATCGAGCGACACGGCGTCGGGCCGAAGATGTTCTCGAGGCGCGTCTCCGTCGACCCGCAGTAGGGACATCGGAACGCCTTCGACTGCAGTTGCACGAGCGTTGTCGCGCCGGCGGCGCGCGGGGTCGGCGGGGCGAAGCCGGCCTCGCGGAGCTTCTCGCGGCCCGCCGGCGAGATGCGGTCGGTCGACCAGGAGTCGTCCTGGATCACCGCCACCTCCGGCTCGCCGCCGAGCGCCTCGACCTTCTCCTCCATCGCACGGCGCATCACCTCGAGCGCCGGACAGCCAAGGAACGTCGGCGTGAACTCGATCCGCACATGTTCCCCGTCGACGGCCACGTCGCGCACGACACCGAGGTCGACGAGAGAGATCACCGGGATCTCCGGATCGGGGATCTCGTCGAGCGCGGCCCAGACGGCCTCAGCGGTCACCACGTCGCACCCGGCGCCGAGCGGCGCACCTGGGTCATCTCGTCCCACAGCTCCGCCAGCACCGGCGTGTGCTCGCCGCGCTCCTTCGCGTCGACGACCTCGAGCCCGACGCGGCGCGCGAGCTCCGGCCGCTGCTCCGGCTCGAGCACGCCGAGGGCGTAGGGCCACAGCTCGTCGAGGGCCGCGCGGAAGCGGGGCTCGTCGCGCAGACGGCCCGCCCACATCTCCGCGTGGAGGCGGTGGTACGTCTCTTCGCGGTCGATCTTGGCAGCGAGCCCGGCGAGCTCCGTGTCGTCGCTCTTCTTCAACACATCGAGGCGCACGCGATCCGCCTCCTCATACAGGTAGCGGCGCGCGATCGTGTGCGCCCAGTCCATCAGGTGAAGCTCGACAAGCGGCGCGCACCGGTACGCGTCTGGCTCGCGATCGAACGCAAGCGCGTCCGCGTCACTGTCGAGCTCGGCGGCCGCGAGCTCGTAGAGCGCGCGCGCATGGCCGATCTCGTTCTGCGCGATTGACGAGAACGCGACGTCTTCCTCGAGCGTCGGCGCGATCCCGGTCCACTCCGAGTCGCGCCAGCCGATGATCAGCTCGTCGTCAGCTATCGCCAGCAGTCGCTGTGCCCGCTCGCGTTGCATCCGGGCCGCACTGGCGGAGCCGGCACGTCCCTCTTTGGCCGGCTCCGTCGAGCCTACGCCGGTCATGCGTGAGCGCCCTTCTGCGAAGCGCGCTCACGCGCAACCCGCAGCCTTTCCTTGATCGAGTAGCCGTCGACGCGCCGGTACTTGAGGTCGAACTCGTCGGCCCACTCCGTCACCTGGTGCACCGCGTCGCGCGGGACGAGCCACAACGCTTCGCTCTCCCCGCGGCGGCCGTACTGTTCGCGCGCCCACGCGTCGGCGAACGCGGCGTCGGGCGCGACGACCGAGCCGGCATGTGTGAACGGCTGCCCTTTCTTCTCCTGACGGAAGACCTCGAAGATCATGCGGCCAAGACGGTGTCGCGCACCCACTTCTCCTGCTCCAGAAAGCGCGCGCGGAAGGCGAGGCGCTCCTGCGAGCGTGGGCCGTGCCCCGTGACGACCGAACGCAGTTCTTCCCAGTCCGGCTCGCTGTACGCCCAGACGCCGTCGTCGCCGCGGCGGAGGTTCGGATCGGGCAC
>Ga0308175_100000558_pt1 | contig 25336 bp, 25 predicted proteins | sample PhyCR1_3_FD_203893 | JGI IMG/M metagenome (GOLD analysis project Ga0308175, IMG submission 203893) | Soil microbial communities from UC Gill Tract Community Farm, Albany, California, United States - DLSLS.C.R1 | ecosystem: Environmental > Terrestrial > Soil > Agricultural land | place: USA...
GCGGCGGGCAGACCAATCCTGAGCAAATGCGCGACCCGTGCCCATTCGAATCTCCGGAAGACGTTGGAGGGGCCCGGGTTCAGATTCCGTTCAAACCACCAGATGGAGCAACCGAGACACGCGGCCATGTAGGTACGCGCAAGTACCGTCGAGAGCGCGGAACCTGCAACTCCGAGCGCCGGCATTCCCCAGTGACCTTTAATCAGGAGCCAGTTGCACAACCAGTTGATGACATTGGCGCTGACGAGAGCAAAGGTGACCGGACGAACGTGACCGGTCGCCTGGAGATAACGCCGGAACGCTCCGTAGAGCAACAGCGGTAGTGTGCTGTAGCTAAGATTGCGAATGAACTGAGCCCCTAACGTGCTGACAGTTTCGTCCAGGCCGGCAGGCCGGAACGCCAAGGGAAGCAAAGCGAAGATCAGCATCAGAGGCGGCGTTAAAAGAAGAGCGATGTAGACCGCCTGGGCTAAGGAATGATGGCAGTCATCGCGATTACCTGCCCCGTACGACTGCGCAACCAGCGTATCGAGGCCGAGGAGAAGACCCATCCCGAAAATGGCGAATGCGTAGAAGGCGCTGCCTCCAATAGCGATGGCACCGATTGCGCTCGCGCCGAGATCCCCGACCATAATCGTGTCCACGACGTTCATGGAACTCCATCCGAGCTCGGCCAAGGCGACCGGGATCGAAAGGGCAAGAACGTGGCGGACGTCGGCCCAGAATCTCGGACGAGTCTGGTCCCGGAGAGCGTGGTGAGATTTACGAATTCTGTGACCCCGAAGAGGAAACTGCCTCGGTCCGCAAATCCGCGGAGCTACCGCAAGGATCCCACAGGTATCTCTGGCCCAAGCTACTTCGGGATGCCGTTCGAAGCGATATTTTCAAGCTGCCCGAGGTGATTGAGATCGTGACCTCCCATGGTCTCGACGATTGTCCTGAATGTCATGCGGCCGCGCTCGGGGTGCGTTGCGGGCGTGTTGAAGTCATCCGGCGAGAGTGCCTTCATCATCGCTACGTTCCAGCTTCGGAGCGCAACAAACGTGCTGAGGGCAGCGCTTCCGTCAAGACGGGCGTAACGCCTCGCCCACAATTCCTGGTCGAATGGTTGAATGACGTGGTTAGGCTCGGCGAGCGTCTGGCGCAACCGAAATCCAAAAGCAAGTTCACAATCGGCAAGGTGGCACAGAATTTCGCGCGCGGACCACTTTCCCCGCGCATAGGTTTTCTCCTGGCCGCTTGTCCCTAACTTGTTGAAGAGTTCATTCAGGCGCTCGGGCGTTTTGGCGATTACTTCCAACGGATCCTGATCGCCCAGGAAACCGGCGTAGGGATTTGTGGGTGCTGACATAAAACCTCTCGTAGTTTCTTACCAGGGTGACATGCACTCTGGGTTTTCCGAAGAGAGAAGGCCCGCGTCGGGAACACGGTGTTCATGGATCACCATGCCTTTCCGTTGCCGTCTGCGAAACGCCATCTCGAGATCTGTGGGCCTCATGTGCCTGCTCGCCGGAATAGTGGTATTGCCGTCCCGCGGACAAACGGTGTCGAATTTCGTAAGCCTCAAGCCGTGCCGCCTCGTCGATACGCGCGACCCGGGCTTCGGCTCTAACTTCGGTCCGCCTTACATGGCGGCGAAGTCGACAAGGACGTTTCCGGTCGTTTCCGGCAGCTGCGGTATCCCATCAGGCGCTCTAGCGTACTCGGTGAACATTACGGTCGTGCCTCACGGACCGATGCCGTACCTTACGATCTGGCCGGCTGGTCAGCAGCAGCCCGTGGTCTCGACGCTGAACTCTTACAGCGGCAGTGTTGTTGCCAATGCGGCCATTGTCCCGGCCGGCGTGAATGGCGCTATCGCCGTGTATGCCGACGGAGACACCGACCTGCTGTTGGATGTAAACGGCTACTTCCTGCAGCAACAACAACCGCAGCAGGTGACAACCACGATCGTTCAACAGGTTCCAGCAGCTGTCGCACAAAGCACAACGGGACTGGAGAGCACCGCCTTAGGAACGGGTGCTTCGAGCACGGGGGCACAGAACACGGCACTCGGATTTAACAGCCTGATATACAACAACACTGGCGCTTCAAATACCGCGGCGGGATCGAATGCACTAGCGGCAAACGTGAGCGGAAGCAACAACGTCGGCCTGGGAGCTTCGGCTCTGAGCAACAACGCTTCGGGGTCGTCGAATACGGCAGTCGGAACGCAGTCGCTGGTCAACAACGGGATTGCAAGCAACAACACTGCCGTCGGTTTCCAGACGCTGTTCAACCACACCACGAATTGCTGTAACACGGCAGTGGGTAGCCAGACGATGATGAACGACACGACGGGGCAGGACAATGTCGCCGTCGGAAATAATGCGCTCGCGTCCAACAACACGGGCAATAGAAACATCGCCATCGGAAGCAGCGCGGGAGGCCAGATCACAGGTTCGAACAACATCGCGATCGGACACCAGGGAATCGCGGGGGAATCAAACGCGATCCGGATCGGCACACCGGGAGCTCACTTGAACACGTACATCGCGGGCATCAGCGGTACCTCGGCAACAGGCGGTTCACAGGTGTTGATCGACTCGACCGGCCACCTGGGCACCTTCTCGTCTTCGCGACGTTACAAAGAGGATATCCGCGAGATTGGGGACGCGACCAATCGCCTGATGGACCTGCAACCGGTTCAATTCCGGTATCGCCAGCCGGCGAGCGACGGCAGCAAACCGCTGCAATACGGGCTCATTGCCGAAGACGTTGCCACCGTGTTTCCGGAGCTCGTGGTTCGGGACGTCAACGGGCGAATCGAATCCGTGCAGTATCACCAATTGCCGGCGCTATTGCTGAATGAGTTGCAGAAGCAGCACCGCGTCCTCGCAGAGCAGGCAGAGCAGATCCGGGCACTGACCCGCAGGCTCGAGGTGCTCGAAACCGTCCGGTACAGCAAAGAAGCGCGCTAGAGACGCTCCGGGACTTTCCAGATAAGATCGCGGCCGAGGCTCGCGATATTCGGACGACCGCTCATCGCCATGGACATTTTGAGTTCGGTCACGAGAATGTCAACGGCTCTGCGCATCCCTTTTGCGCCGGCGACGGCAAGCGCATAAACATAAGGGCGGCCGATCAGAACTGCATTGGCGCCCATCCCCAGTGCCTTCATGACGTCCGTTCCACGCCGGATGCCACCGTCTACTAACAGCGGAACGCGCCCAGCTACTCTATCGACGATGGCGGGGAAGACTTCGGCCGTGGCGGGTACTGTATCAACGCTTCGCCCGCCATGATTCGAGACAACAATCCCGGCCACGCCAGCGCGGATAACGTTATCTGCGTCTTCAGGAGTCAGAACACCTTTAGCAAGAAGCGGCACGCGTGCCAGCGAGCGCAGCCACTCGAGATCTCGCAACGTGAAAGTGGGATCGTGCGATGGCGTGTAGACGCCGTCGTCAGCATAGATCTTTTTGGTCAATGTTTCGCTCAGGCCGCGAAGGTTTGCCCGCTCGACACCCGGTGGAAGCGCAAAGCCGTCTCTGATCTCGCGATCACGATAGCCGCGAACAGGTTGATCCACCGTGACGCAGATGGCTTTGCAGCCCGCAGCTTCGGCGCGCTGGACCAATGCCTTGGTAACCCCGTGGTCGCGTTCGACGTAGAGTTGAAACCAGAGTGGAGCCGGTGCAGCTCGCGACATGTCTTCGATTGTGGTGGTCGCAAACGCGGAAGCCACCAGCGTAGTCTTGCTTTCGGCCGCGCCCCGAACGGTTTCCAGTTCTCCCTCCGGATGGTACAGCCGGTGGTAAGCAGTCGGCGCGAAAAGGACGGGATGCGGCAACTCCTGATCGAACAGGCGAACGCGCGTGTCGATTTCGGATACGTCGACGAGAATGCGAGGGCGAACGTGAATGCGGTCCCAGCTTGCCAGATTGGAACGCAAAGTGACTTCGTTCCCCACGCCGCCGGCTACGTAGTCGTATGCCATCTGGTTGAGCCGGGCGCGTGCCAGCGCCTCGAAATCATTTAGGGTAGCGATTCGGCTCAGATCAACAACTTCCGCACTACGCAAGCTGGGAACAGCAACAGAAAACGTTCCAGCAAGCAGGAGGTCCCGGCGCGTCACAGGCGAATACTATAGCAGGAGCGGCCTGCTGCAAAAGGCCCCGCCGCGCTCGTCCGGCCTCCTGAGCTTGTTACGATGAGAGATCCACAAGCGTCCCACAATGGCCGTTCGCACCCCAACCGGCATATTGGCCGAAATCGTTGAAAACAAGAGGCATGAAGTTGCCGACCTTCACTCTCGTGCCCCTATCCTCGAAGCCCAGGTGCATGAACGCAAGGTGCAACCGCGAGGTTTCGCGCATGCGCTGCGGACCGCTACTCCGGCCATTATCGCCGAAGTAAAAAAAGCCTCGCCGAGCCGCGGGGTTCTGCAACCGGACTTTCACCCGGCGTTTATCGCGCACTCGTACGAAGAAGGTGGAGCGGCGTGCTTATCCGTTTTAACCGACAAAGACTACTTTCAAGGATCGCTACACGATCTGGAGGCAGCGAAGGCGGCAGTCTCCCTTCCTGTTCTGCGGAAAGATTTCACCATCGACCGCATCCAGGTGATTGAAGCTGCTGCGCACGGAGCCGATGCCATCCTTCTGATCGCGGCGGTTCTCGAGACGGAAGAGTTAACCGCGTTGCGTGAACTGGCTGCGAGCTTTGGACTCGCTTCGCTCGTCGAAGTGCATGATCACGATGAACTGTCAAAGGCAGTCGACTCCGGCGCTGAGATCATCGGTGTCAATAATCGCGACCTTCAGAGTTTCGAGGTCAGGCTCGATACCTCCCTGCGTTTGAGCTACCTGATGCCGTCGGAGGTCATCCGCGTCAGTGAGAGTGGTATTCACACGCGCGAAGACATAGAGCTGCTGCGAAATGCCGGCTTCAACGCGTTTCTCGTGGGTGAGTCCCTGATGCGATCGCCCGATCCAGCCGCTGCTCTCCGCAGCCTGATTGGCCACGCAAATGCAGAGAGCAGGACATGAGATCCGTGGTCGGGATCGACTTCGTCGTGAAGATCTGTGGAATCACGGAAGAAGAAGATGGCCGTGCCGCTCTCGACGCGGGCGCGAATGCCCTGGGCTTCAACTTCTACCGGCAGAGTCCGCGTTATTTAACGGTCCATCGTTCCCGCGAGCTGATCGAAAGCCTCGACGGCGATTACCTGCGCGTGGGAGTTTTCGTTAATCCGACCGAAACCGAGTTGAGGGAAGCGATAACGGCTATGCGGCTGGACGTGATTCAGCTACACGGGAAGCGCTGTGCTGCGCCCCCGGAAGGTGTGCGCGTGTGGCGCAGTCTCGTTCTTCCGGCGGCTCCTCCCGCACCAGAGCTGACGGAAGCTTTTCTGCTCGATGCGCCTACATCGCAATTCGGCGGCTCGGGCCGTACATTTGACTGGTCACTGGCCGCACGGTTCCCGCACCGTGCCATTCTGGCAGGCGGTTTGGACGCGGTGAACGTGGCCGAGGCGATCCGGACGGCCCGACCATGGGGCGTGGATGCGTGCTCACGGTTAGAGAGCACGCCAGGAAGAAAAGATGCGTCGCGTGTACGCGCGTTCGTCGAGGCGGCTCTTCGAGAAGCTCCGGCTCAAAGTCACGCGGAGACAAGAACATGAATCCCACAACGGTTCCAGATACGCTGGGACACTTTGGCCCTTACGGCGGCCGCTATGTTCCGGAGGTGCTCATGTCGCCTCTCGAGGAATTGGAGAAGGCTTATGCGGCGGCGCGCCAGGATCCCGCGTTCACCGCTGAATTGAGCGACCTGCTCCGGAATTACGCCGGACGCCCGACTCCGCTCTTTTTTGCGCGACATCTGACCGAAATTCTGGGCGGAGCCGACATCTGGCTGAAGCGGGAGGACCTGCTTCACACGGGTGCGCACAAGATTAACAACTGCCTGGGGCAGATTTTGCTGGCGCGCCGCATGGGCAAGAAGAGAATCATCGCCGAGACTGGCGCAGGTCAGCACGGGGTAGCCACGGCCACCGTATGTGCGCTCACCGGAATGGACTGCGTCATCTACATGGGCGAGGAAGACATGCGGCGTCAGCGGCTGAACGTCTTCCGCATGCGTCTGCTTGGAGCCGAGGTAGTCGGCGTAGCAAATGGTAGCCGGACATTAAAGGACGCGATCAGCGAAGCGATGCGGGACTGGGTCACCAACGTGGAGTCGACGCATTATCTCCTCGGCTCAGCGCTCGGAGCGCATCCTTATCCCATGATGGTGCGCGACTTCCATCGCGTGATTGGCGACGAAGCCCGGACGCAGTCTCTCGCGCAGATCGGAAAGCTGCCCGACCTCCTGATCGCTTGTGTTGGCGGCGGCAGTAACGCAATCGGTATCTTCTATCCGTTCGTTCAAGACACTTCTGTACGCCTGCTGGGAGTGGAGGCAGGTGGACGCAGTCACAAATTGGGAGATCATGCAGCGCGCTTCAGCGGCGGATCTCCGGGCGTTCTCCATGGTGCCTTCAGCTACCTCCTGCAGGACGAAGAGGGACAAGTTGGCCTGACGCACTCGGTCTCGGCCGGCCTCGACTACGCGTCTGTAGGACCGGAGCATGCGTATCTACATGATCAGGACCGCGCAGAGTACGTGTCCATCAGCGATGCGCTCGCGCTCGACGCAGCCAAGACACTCGCGCGTACGGAAGGTATCATTCCTGCGCTCGAATCATCGCACGCCGTAGCCGAGGCGATCCGGCGCGCTCCTTCAGAGAAGGGCGCCGTATACATCGTGAACGTGTCAGGCCGAGGCGACAAGGACGTCGACATTTACCGGGAAAATATGCCGGAGCTCGAGGGTGCGTCCGCGCCGTCTCATGGCGGCACTGCGAGGAACCATTGATGCCAGTGCAGACCGCAACTCGCATCAGCGGACTCTTCGACCGATGTAAGGCAGAAAATCGGAAGGCGTTTATTGCCTACATCACAGCAGGAGATCCGACGATTGATGTGACGGCGTCACTGGTCCTGGCGCTCGAGCGTGGCGGCGCAGACCTCATCGAGCTGGGCGTTCCCTTCTCTGATCCGATAGCTGACGGGCCGGTGATCCAACGCGCATCGGACCGTGCCTTGCGAGCAGGCATGACCACACGCAAGGTACTGGAGATCGTTCGCGAGGTGCGACGGGAATCGCAGATACCGATTCTTCTCTTCAGTTACCTGAATCCTCTGCTCCGGTACGGCTTCGATGCGCTGGCAAAAGATTCTGTCGAAGCAGGCGTTGACGGTGTGCTGATGACGGATTTGTGCGTGGAAGAAGCCCAGGACGCCGTTCGCCGCGTTCGCGCGCAAGGGCTGGACGCGGTTTTCCTGGCCGCACCCACCAGTACCGAGTACCGGCTTCAGCGGGTCGCCGAACAATCCTCGGGTTTCGTGTATCTGGTATCCAGAACTGGGATTACGGGCGAACAGTCCACCCTTTCCGGCTCTGCGATTCCGTTGGTCCGCAGGATGAGGGAACTGACGCAACTACCGCTTGCGGTGGGCTTTGGCATCAGCACGCCTGATCAGGTGAAGGAAGTAGGCGCCTTTGCCGACGGTGTTGTCGTGGGCAGCGCGATCGTGCGATTCATTGAAGAGCATTCGACAGATGCCGCGCTTCCGCAAAGGCTCGAACAATTCGTTCAAGCTCTTTCCGCTCCACTGCGTTCCGCATGAGTACCCATAGCATTGAAGACCTCGGCCGGTGCCGTGAGCGCATTGATCAGATTGACCGGCAGATCCTGGAACTCTTGAATGACCGTACTACCATCGTGGAAGAGATCGGCCGCATTAAACAGGCCCTGCAGATGGCCGTTTACGAGCCTAAGCGCGAAGACCAGGTCTTCGCGAACGTAGTCGCTCATAACCGCGGCCCGCTCAGTTCCGAGGCCGTGCGAAGGGTCTTCGAGCGAATCATCGACGAAATGAGAACAGTTCAGAAATTGAAGATTTTGCAGAAGGACTCCTAGCGGCATGCTTGTCGTTATGCAGGAAGATGCGTCCGAGGCTCAAACGGAGGCCGTCATCAGCCGCCTCGTGGAGATGGGATTCACCGTCCATCGTTCCACAGGTGTGCGCCATACGGTTCTCGGCGGTGTAGGCCCTCAGGATGATTTCGACCCCTCGACTCTCGAAGTGATGGCGGGAGTCAAAGAGTCGCATCGCATTGTTTCTCCATACAAGCTGGCGAGCCGCCACTTCAAGCCGGGCGGTACCGTGATCAAGATCGGCGCTGTCGAAATCGGCGGGACGAAGGTCGTCAGCATGGCCGGCCCCTGCAGCGTCGAAAACGAGGAGCAAATTGAAGAGACGGCATCCATTGTGGCGAACGCGGGTGCGCAGATCATCCGGGGCGGGGCTTTCAAGCCGAGAAGTTCTCCCTACAGTTTCCAGGGACTTGGTGAAGAGGGCCTGAAGCTGATGCGGGCCGCCGCGGACCGGCACGGCCTGCTTACCATCAGTGAGGTTATGGATCAGGTGCAGATTCCGCTCCTAACGGAATACTCCGACATCCTGCAGGTTGGGGCACGCAATATGCAGAATTTCAACCTTCTTCGTGAGCTGGGAAAGGTCAGGAAACCGGTGCTGCTGAAGCGCGGCATTGCGGCCACTATCGAGGAACTGCTTCTCTCGGCAGAGTACATCATGTCGGGCGGCAACTATCAGGTTCTGCTTTGTGAGCGCGGTATCCGAACTTTCGAAACAAGCACCCGGAACACGATGGACATCGCCGCCATTCCGGTCTTAAAGCGCCTGACGCATTTGCCCGTGATTGCCGATCCATCTCATGGCACGGGGAAACGGGACTACGTACTCCCCATGGCCCGCGCGTCGGTTGCGGCCGGAGCAGACGGACTGCTTGTGGAAGTGCACCCGGATCCGGACCGGGCGATTAGTGACGGAGCGCAAACGCTCCGGCCTGATCAGTTCGCGAAGATGATGGGCGAAGTAAAGGCGATCGCAGTTGCCATCGGGCGCGATGCCTGAAGCGACTCGGGAGAAGATTCAAACAGTTGCCGTTATCGGCGTTGGCCTGATTGGCGGATCATTCGCGCTAGGCATCCGCCGCCGAGGATTCGAGGGCGAAATCATCGGCGTATCTTCGCCTCGCGCGATCCAAGCAGCGATCGAGCGTGGCGCCATTTCCCGCGGAGTATCACTCGAGGCCGCATGCCAAGAAGCGGATCTCCTCTACCTCGCCGACCGAGTGGACGCCATCATTGATGTCATCCGGAAAATCGGGCCATTAGCGCCCCCCGGCACTCTGATTACCGATGCGGGCAGCACAAAACGGGCGATTGTCCAGGCAGCAAACGAGGCCGTACAATCCGCAACTTTCATCGGGGGGCACCCTATGGCAGGCAAGGAGTTACGAGGTGTGCAGAATGCCGATCCCGACCTGTTTGCTGGTCGACCCTACGTTGTCACCGAGCCCACCCGTCCGTCACCTCTGGTTCCTCAATTTGAGGATCTTCTCCGGCGACTGGATGTTGAGGTCGTGCGCATGTCTGCCGAGGAACATGATCGGGCTGTGGCTTTTACATCACATTTGCCCCAGCTACTATCGACAGCGTTAGCCAAAACAATCGCTGAGCATGGTCCCGAATCCTTTCACAATGTGGTCGGTCCAGGACTACTAGACATGACGCGGCTGGCACTCAGTGCACCAGATCTTTGGACTAGTATTCTCCGTACCAATGCGGAATCTGTAGTGTTCGCCTTGGACCTATTTATTTCCAACTTGAACTCTTTGCGAAATCAGTTAACGTCTGATGGGTTGGCAGCTGAATTCATTCGAGCGGCCGCACTAGCGCGACAAATCCGGAACAGAGAGTAGCTCAACAGTAGGGCAGAATACTTCCAGCCTCTTTACTCGATTTAACAGTACTCGGCCGGACAATTCGTACCGCTTAGTTGCGTCGGCGACTGTGAGACTCCTATATAATCGATCAAACGGGGAAACATATTAAGTGAATTCTGTTGAGCCAATCATTCGTAGTGTCATGCAACAGATCCCGGAGGCCGAGAGTATGCTGGACCTTCGCAGATCAACCACTCTCTTTTCGCAAGATCAACCGGCAGACTCTCTGTATTACTTAGAGGAAGGCTTAGCTAAGATGACGCGAACTAACGCCGCGGGCGATCGCATCATCTTATGTATTCGGGGCCGCGGCGATCTGCTCGGAGAAGAAGTCCTCGGAGAAGACGGCGCCCGGTACGAGTCGGAAGTCGAGATACTTACACCGGCGAACGTTTACCGAATCCCGCGTGAAGGACTAAGGAGGGCTTTGACCAGTCATTCTGAGTGGGCGCTCCCCTTTATGTCCTACGTCTTGGAGCGGCAACAAGCGCTCGCCCGCAAAGTAGAGTTGTTGTGCCTTCACGATGTGGAATATAGGGTCCTGCACTTTCTTGCAGATCTTGCGGCACTCGTGAAGCCACTTTCAGACGGATCGGGATCACAAATTCCCATCACGCAATTGGAACTCGCAGATTTGGTCGGGGCGACGCGCGAGACAACGTCCACCACACTGAACCAATTGGAACGCAAAGGGCTGATCAAGCTCTCCCGCCGCATGTTGACCGTTCCCTCTCCGGACGTATTGCGCTCCGCTGCGAAGGAACGCGAGGCCAATTCTCGCAATTCAACTCCGAGCGAATCGGTTGCGGCTTCGTCGAACGACAGCCTGAGTGTCAATTAGTCCCGCGCTCTACCGGTCTCAGCCGGGAAAAGTCAGCATTCCGAGTTAACGTACGGTCACAAAGTTAAGGAATCTTTACGACTTACCCGACATTTCGAATTTCGGGCAGATTTCTGCGTATTCTGGAGATTTCTGGCATTCGTAAATCGCTGAGCCGACGGACGAGTAAGCTCCTTCGGATATATAGTGTGCGCGACTGTTCGCAGCTGCGGTACTGCCACCGACTCTCGCCCTGCGAAGTGCATTGACCCACTTCTGTAACGGACCGGACCTACCGGACGGCAGAGATCTTCTATTCACAGCGCGCTCGGGCAGATGCTGCTTCATCAGATTTCAAGCCTTCCCGCCTTTTCATTTATCACAACGAGCGTGTGATCGAGGGGACTGTCGCTGCGGACGCCGGAGCGCAGATCCACGGTCCTGTACCAGCGATTGATTCAAGACCTGAACACGATGAAGGACTGTATCGCGTCCGGATACCCGTTCGTATTCGGATTTACTGTGTACCAGGAGTTCGAAGGCACCGAAGTTGCTAAGTCAGGGGTTGTTCCCATGCCAAAAGCACCAGAGCGAGCCATCGGAGGACATGCGGTGATGGCGGTCGGCTAGGAGGACGACTCCGCACAGTTCACCGTTCGAAACTCCTGGGGCTCGTCCTGGGGTCTGGACGGCTACTTCAAATTGCCGTACGGCTACGTCTCGAGTCATCGCCTGGCCGGTGACTTCTGGACAATCCGCACAGTTGAATAGAGTACCTCACCCGAGAAACACCCGTCACACGTCTCGTCCAGCACGCGCCGCGCTGAGCCATTTGGATCCCGCCGCTTCTCATTCATTAACCTGGAGGAACGTATGCGATACCGGAAGTTAGGACCCACGGAATCAGAGATTAGCGAGATCGGTTTCGGCGCCTGGGGCATCGGCGGAAAACAATGGCAGGGTGCCCAGGATTCGGAATCGATGAAGGCGCTGAAGCGTTCGTTCGAGCTGGGCGTAAATCTCGTCGATACGGCGCTGGCATACGGTGACGGTCATAGTGAGCGTCTGGTGGGGCAAGCTGTCCGCGACTCTTTCCGGCGTGTATATGTGGCGACAAAGGTACCGCCCCGGAACCGGATCTGGCCAGCGTCGCCTTCGACCGGCATCGAAGAGGTCTTCCCTTACGAGTACATTGTGCAGTGCACGGAGGAAAGCCTCAAAAACCTCGGCATCGAACAGATCTATCTGCAACAGTTCCACGTCTGGACAGATGCGTGGACGAACACCGAGGGTTGGCGGCGCGCGGTCGAGGACCTGAAGAGAAGCGGAAAGGTGCGGTATTTCGGAGTTTCTATCTCCGAGCACAATCCCGACTCGGCCCTCGAAGCCGTACGCACCGGACTATTCACGGCCGTTCAAGTGATCTACAACATCTTCGACCAGACCCCTGAGGAAAATCTGTTCCCGCTCTGCGAAAAGCTGAAAGTCGGCGTGCTTGCCCGGGTTCCCCTCGATGAAGGTGGATTAACCGGAACGATTACGGAAAACACGACGTTCGAACCCGGCGAGTTCCGCGATTCGTATTTCCGCGGTGACCGGAAGCGCCAAGTCGTCGAACACGTCGAGGCCCTGAAGGCAGACCTGGCGGGCCTCCGCGGAACGCTTCCCGAGATTTCGCTGCGCTTCTGCTTATCTCATCGAGCCGTGACAAGCGTCATTCCTGGCATGCGCCGGATCAGTACGGTGGAAAGCAGCTGCCGCGCGGGTGCAGCCGGCCCCCTGGACGCCAAAACAGTATCGGTCCTGCGCCGGCACGCGTGGAATCGCAATTTCTATCAATAGCGCTGCGGTCTACCAAACCCGGCAGCCTTTTGCGCTCATCATCGGCTGACCGGCTTTACAGCCGAATGCCTTCCCGAACTCGGGCAGATTCGTTACTACACCGTTTACGCGATACTCATCCGGTGAATGAGGATTTGTGAGCGCAGACATACGCTTCATCTCAGGCCTGGCATCGCCGCAAGCCCACTGCGCCATGCCAATGAAGAATCTCTGGTCTGGAGTGAACCCGTCCGCGGACTGCAGATCCTGCCCTGCAGTAGCACGCTTCCAGGCAACGTATGCGAGCAAGGTCCCGCCGAGATCCGCCACGTCTTCACCGAGCGTCAATTTGCTGTTGATGTGAATGTCGTCGATGATGACGTAGCGAGCGTATTGATCTCTCACACAGGCTGTCCGCTGTTCGAAAGCGTTTGCATCCTCGGGTGTCCACCAGTCCTTCAGATTGCCCTCCGCATCAAACTGACGGCCTTCGTCATCGAACCCGTGCGTGAGTTCATGGCCGATCGTGGAACCGGTGTTGCCGTAATTCGGAGCCGCATCCATCTTGGGATCGAATAACGGAGGCTGGAGAACACCGGCGGGAAAGTTGATGTCATTTGTCTGGGGGTCGTAGTAAGCGTTTACGGTCGGCGGACTCATGTGCCACTCTCGACGATCAACCGGCTTGCCGATCTTCTTCAACTCGCGCGCAACCTCAAACTGCGTGGCATGAGCGAGATCGCCAAGAAAATCGGATGGGGAAATCGCGACGGGACTGTAATCGCGCCATTGGTCGGGATAGCCAATCTTGTTCACAATTGCGTGCAGTTTCGTGAGAGCCTGATGCTTGGTCACATCGCTCATCCAGGTAAGCTCCTGGATGTCGCGCTCCATCTCAGCCTCAATCTCCCGAGTCATCTTCAGGGCTGCCGCCTTTGTTTGAGCCGTGAATGTTTTGGCCACGAAGACCTGGCCGAGAGCTTCACCCAGGGTGCCATCTATCAGGCGGGTACACGTCTTCCAGCGTGGTGGCATCTGCTTTAGACCTCTGAGGTACGAGCCGAAGAAATCGAAGTGGGCGCGCTCGAGGTCAGGCGAAAGATACTGCGCACTTGCATCGACCAGATGCCAGCGAAGATATGCGCGCCAAGCGGGTAGCTTTCTCTCGCTTAGTTCCTTATTCAGTCGCTCGAAAAACTTCGGCTCGGTCACGTTGATCTGGTCGAAGGCGGGCGTTCCGAGCTTGCCCAGATATCCGTCCCAATCGAAGGCCGGGGTGAGCCGGCGGAGATCATCACGCGAGAGCTTGTGCTTGAGGCTATAGGGATTGCGCTTTTCGACTCGGGTGAGGGATGCCTCGGCCAGGGAGGTTTCGATGGCTAGCACTGCCGCCGCATCGCTCTGCGCGTCCGCTGCGGATTCACCGACCATTCCGAGCATCCGGGCAACGTGTTGGGAATACCGCTGCCGGATCTCCTGACTCTTTGCATCCTGCTTCGAGTAATAATCCCGATCCGGTAATCCGAGGCCGGCCGCGGTAGCGAAGGCAATCTGCCGGGATGAGTTGTCATAGTCCGGATCGGAGGAGAAGCCAAATAAGACGCCGCGATCGATTCCGGTACGGTGCTCCTCCGCGACGTACGACGCAATGTCATTGGCTGACCTCAATCCAGCGATCCTCGCCAATGACGCCTGGATGGGCTCCGTACGCAACTGCTCGACCGCTTTGGTATCCATGCAGGCGTGGAAGAAATCACCGATCTTCTGCTCGTTCGGCGACCTCGAGGGAGTTGGCTGGGATGCCGTCTCGAGAATGCCCCATAAGTATCTCTGGTTGTCGTCCGCCAGTTTGCTATACACATTCCAGCGCGCCTGGTCCGCAGGGATCGGATTCTGTTGTATCCAACCGCCACACGCGTATCGATAAAAATCGATGCACGGGTCAACGGCTCGATCCATTGATGCCGTGTTCAGACTGGGCGTATAAGGCAAGCTCGCGAGGGGCTTCTCCTGCGCGAATGCGAGGCGGATAAGAACGACCGAGAGAACCGTGGCGTACCACGGGGCTGAACGCATGTACACGATTGTACGGGCGCGATAGCGAACGGCAGGCGTGATCAGGCTTCCGGAGCGCCCCTGGTCGTTTCGCGCCCGATCCAGTTCAGGTACTTCTCGGAACCGGCGGTAATCGGAATCGCGATGATCTCGGGCGTGTCATAGCTGTGCAGCTCCGTGATCCGGGCACGCAGTTCGTCCCAGCGGTCAGCCTTCGACTTGATCAGGAGCAGTACTTCGCGCGCCGTCTCTACTTCGCCCTCCCAACGATAGATACTCTCCATACCGGGAAGCAGATTCACACAAGCCGCCAATCTGGACTCGACGAGGCCTTCCGCTATCCGGCGAGCCTCGTCCTCATTGGGGCACGTGCAGAAAAGAACGATAGAATCAGTCATTTAATTTGCACTTCCGTATAGATCTTTACTCAAAACAAGTTTATAAAGAAATGTAAGAGGATCCGTTCGTTTGTCACCAGCCATTCTCCGGCCCGTCGCAGCCATTGCTGCGTTGGTGGGACTCGCCGCCTACGCAGCCATTATGCTAAGAGGACCGCAAGGTCTGTCCGCACTCAGTGAAAAGCGTCAGCAGATTCGAATGCTGGAGGAAGAAAACGCGAATCTGAGCCGGGACATCGAGAATAAGAAGCGCCGGATCGAACGGCTGGAACACGATCCGAAAACCCAGGAAGTGGAAGTCGAAAAACATCTCGGCCGGATACATCCCGGGTCCACAGAGTTCAAGATCAGCGGCGCTCCGGCTCCGAATTTATCCGGTCAGTCCCCGGATGCTTCCACCATTAAGCGCGCTTCGAAGTAGCGGCTAAGCTCGGCACGAGCCCATCCCGAATCACCCCAGCCACACCGAGGATCGTTCCTTCATCCGCCAGAAGAACGCGATGCGGGAACCAGAAAGCATCTCGGAGGCTCCGTTCGGCAACTGGGCATTCCATAACGCGGCAAGGCTCCGTCAGGTACAACGGGTTCTGATACAGCGTGTGCGGATAAAACGGCGTGCACGGAACACCTGCATCGCCCAACAGTCTGACAAGCGCATCGCGACCCTCGCCCGAGCCTCGCACGCGGCCGACGGTCAAATACCAGGAGTTTTGGGTTACTTCTTCGCGCTGGGTCTGCCAGACGATGTCAGTCACCTCGGATAAAGCAGCCTTGAGCAGGCCCGCATTCCTCGTTCGGTGCGCAATCTGCTCTGGAAGGCGCTCGAATTGTGCGAGCAGGACCGCAGCTTGGAATGCGCCTAAGCGGTAGTTCGTTCCCAGCCGTTCGTGCTCGTAGAAGCTTCTGCCCGGAGTGCGTCCGCAATTCACAATCGAGCGAGCGTCAGTGGCCAGCCGTTCTTGGGAGGTAACGAGCATCCCTCCCTCACCCGCGCAGAGCACCTTTCCGTTCTGAAAGCTGAAGGATGCGAGAACGCCGAAGCTCCCAGCCCTCCTGCCGTTCCATTCCGATCCCTGAGCGTGGGCCGCATCTTCGATCAGGTGCAGTTGGTGCTCCCGGCAGATCTGCTCGATTGCATCCATGTCGCACATCGTGCCGCCGAAGTGCACTGGCATGACAGCTTTCGTTCGTCCGGTGATGGCTTCGCGCACCCGGACCGGATCGAGATTGTACGTGTCCTGCCCGATATCGACGAACACAGGCAGAGCACCGACTCGAGACACAGCAGTGGCCGTCGAGATGAAGGAGATGGCTGGCACGATCACTTCGTCCCCTGCCCCGATCCCCAGAATCTCGAGCGCTAACTCCAGAGTCACCGTTCCGTTGCATGCGGAGATGCCGTAAGCGCAGTGCTGATAACGGGCAAAACTGGCTTCAAATTCGGCGACGAATGGATGAAATCCACCCCATTGCGGACTGTCGAGAACCATCCGCAGCAGCTCTGCCTCGCGTTCGTCCGATTGTGGCCAGGGAGGGAAGTGCATGGAGAAGCCCCTTCCAGTGTAGTGGGACCCCGGGCGTTCAAAGCTGAGTTCGCATGGGAGAATTGGGCAATGACTGTGTACGAGGAACGCCGGGAGGACTTGGAGCGGTACGAGTTCATGATGGGACAGGAACGCGGCAGGCTTGCAGTGACTCTCGATTGCATCACGGACGCGCTAGTGCTTGTGGGCCAGCACGGAGTGTATTGCCAGAGCGTGCGGCAACTCGGCAAGCCCGCCATGGACATTCAGATGATTACTAAAGCTCTGGGCGATGCGAAGGAACTGATCAGCAGCGTTCTCGAACAGATGAAGAAAGACCGCGCCGAAGTTTCGACCTCTTAGCTCTTGTTATTGAGAGCCGGAGGCCGGGGTGCCGGTGATTTTCACATTTTTGAAATCGCCCGTTTCATTGAAGGACCCGAGCCCAACCTTACCCTCCGTGAGACTCAGGTCCACAGCGTGGAGCGCGGGCACCGCCGTTCCGTCCACCGTGACATCGACAGTTCCAGTTGTACCGTCCTGCACCAATTTCACGTGATACCAGCGGTCGATGCCGGGAAAGGATGCCGGGCCCTTCCGGGAACTGATGCGTACGCGTTCTCCGCCGTAGACGTGGAAGATACCGTTGTGCACAGGAGTTTTGATGTCCGTGGAGATGTGCGCATAGTTGAAGTGGGCTGCATCCTGATAGGCATAAACGATGATGACGGAGCGCTTCAGAGGCTTGATATCTGCCTCGACCGTGACCTTGCTGAACGGTTCGGTGTCGGCAATCGCGAACTGAAACGGACGCCGCGGACCGGAGGCCAAAGGCTCGCGGCTCACTTTCATGTGAAGCACCTGGGCGCCACCTTCGTTCCGGATCTCCCAATCGCTGCCCGTGGGAACGGACCACTGGTACCCAAAGACCTGGAGATTGTCCGCGGCCGGAAGCAATGCGGCTGCAGCCAGCAGGATGAGGGCGCTCTTCATGGTGCCATGTTATCGAAGGCGTGAACGGTTCAGAGATTCTGCAGGAACGGATTGAGTTCCTTTTCCCGTCCGATCGTGGTGCGGGGTCCGTGGCCAGGGATGACAACGGCGGTTTCCGGGAGATCCAATAATCGCGTCTTGATTGACTGGAGGATCTTCCGGCCATCTCCCCCCGGCAGATCAGTTCGGCCGATCGAATCCCGGAAGAGCGTGTCTCCAGCAACCAGCGTGTTTTCCGCGGGAATCCAGAGACACAGGCTGCCTTGCGTATGGCCTGGCGTGTGAATGACCTGAAACTCGGAACTGCCCATCTGCAGCTTTGCCCCGTCCGTTGTCGCCTGATCCACATCGGGACGCGCTGGCGGCTCAACGCCAAGCCAAGTCGCTTGCACATCAAGGTGGTTCAGGAGTTCACGATCGCTCTCATTCATGTAGACTGGCGCGCCGGTAAGAGCTCGCAGCTTCTGCGCCCCCGAAACGTGATCAATGTGCGCGTGGGTGATCACAATGGCCGTGACTTTCAGCCCGTGCTGATCGAGTACGTCCGTGATCTTGTCGATTTCATCGCCGGGATCGACAACAATCGCCTCGCGTGTTCCTTCGTCACCAAATACGGAGCAGTTACACTGCAGCATTCCGACCGGCAGAATTACGTGAATCATCTATCTATTCATCCGACGCAAAGAACGGCGTGATATTTCTCCGGCAATCGTGAGGGCCGCATGTCACGGTTGAGCCAGAGATGTTTGGTCGAGCCCCGGGCCAGTAACTTTTCAGAGCCGGCGACCAGGATGCGGTAGGAGAACTCGACGATCCGTGCATTCGCCCCGACGATCTCGGTCTCGACGACAACCTCCTGGTCGTATCGCGCCGGGAAATGGTAACGGCAGGAAGCCTCCACGACGCCCAGGAAGATGCCCTCGGAGGCCTCGAGATCTTTATAGTTCAGCCCCCGCGACCTTACGAGTTCGACTCGTCCGATCTCCATCCAGACCAGATAGTTTGCGTGATAAACGACTCCCATCTGATCCGTTTCGGCGTAACGCACGCGGAAGGTTGTGCGGTGCTTCGCGGCACTTTCCTGATCCTCCAATCGGTCTCCTCGCTCTTGACTATAGCTTTAACCTTGGAACCCAGTCGGTCCCCCGCTGTTCTGATGTTTCTATGCCAAAATGTTCGGGCAGCATGAGTTACACCTTCCGTCTGGCTCTAGGCGCTCTCGGTCTGTGCGTGTTCGCTGCGGGTCAATCCCCTGCTCCGCCGAGCGGCGTGGATCTGAAGGCGATGGACAAAACTGTTGACCCTTGTCAGGATTTCTTCCATTACGCTTGCGGAGGCTGGCTCAAAGCAAACCCGATACCGGCGAGATACCCGCGATGGAGCCGGTTTGATGAGTTGAGGAACAGGAACCAGGAGATTCTCCGCCAAATCCTGGAAGATTCAGCGAAGAACCAGGGTCGTTCCGCAATCGATCAGAAGATTGGCGCTTTCTACCAGGCCTGCATGGATGAAGCCGCGATCGAAAAGGCAGGCTTTGACCCGATCAGGCCCGGATTGGACCGCATTACCGGCCTGAAGGATAAATCTCAACTCACTGGAGAACTGGCGTGGTTGCATGACGTCGGCGTCACGGCTTTGTTCAGGTTTCAATCGATGCCGGATCTGGACAAATCGACGGTGGAGGTCGCCGATATCGCACAAGGCGGTCTGGGGCTTCCGGACAAGAGCTATTATCTGGACGCCAACGACCAGGACATGCGCTCGAAATACGTCGCACACATTTCGCGCATGCTGCAGTTGATCGGTATAGCCAAAACGGATGCCGACGGGCAGGCAAAGGCTATCTTGCAGCTTGAAACCGCGTTGGCGAAAGCGTCGCTCGACCGAGTGGCGAGGCGGAACCCCAATAACATTCGCCACAGAATGACCGTTGATCAACTGCAAGCGTTGACACCGGATTTCGATTACAGAGCCTACTTCAAAGATAGATCCGTGGCCGCGTTCGACAGCCTGAATGTAGAGGAGCCAGATTTCTTCGGCAGTCTGAACGCCACGCTCCACGCCGCGAGTTTGGACGATGTGAAGAGCTACCTCACCTGGCATTACGTGTCGAGCAATGCAACTCTGCTCTCGAAAGCGTTCGTGAATGAGAACTTCGAGTTCTACGGACGCACGTTAACCGGCGCACAGGAACTCGAGCCGAGGTGGGAGCGGTGCAGCGCTTCTGTCGATGACAACCTAGGTGAGGCTCTTGGGCAGAGGTATGTCGCACGGGCGTTCGGCGGCAATGCGAAGGAAAAAACCCAGGAACTGGTTCAGGCGATTGAGAAGCAGATGTCCGCCGACATTGATTCTCTTCCCTGGATGAGTGATGCCACGAAGCAGCAGGCACTCACGAAGCTAAAAGGCGTCACGAACAAAATTGGCTACCCTGACCGGTGGCGTGATTACTCCAGTGTTGTTGTGAAACCAGGCGATCCGGTGGGCAACGAAGAACGTGGGCGACAGTTTGAGATCAGGCGTGAATTAGCAAAGATCGGCAAGCCGGTAGATCGTTCTGAGTTCCACATGACCCCGCCGACGGTAAATGCTTATTACAGCCCGCAGGAAAATAACATCAATTTCCCCGCCGGCATCCTGCAGCCGCCTTTCTACAACAACAGCGCCGACATGGCAGTAAACTATGGCGGCATCGGAGCAGTGATCGGTCACGAATTGACTCACGGTTTCGACGATTCGGGGCGACGCTTCGATGCGGATGGCAACTTGCGCGACTGGTGGACCCAGCAGGACGCGGCGGAATTCAACAAGCGAGCCGACTGCCTGGCCAACGAGTACTCCGCGTTCAGTCCGCTCCCGGGCTCAAATGTCAATGGCCGTATGACACTGGGTGAGAACGGCGCTGACAACGCCGGCATTCGGCTTGCATATATGGCCTTTCTTCAAGCACTGGAGAATGGCTCGGCCAGCAAGGAAAAGCTCGACGGCTATACGCCGCAACAACGGTTCTATCTCGGCTTCGCCCAAGTGTTCTGCGGAAACGAGAGGCCTGAGTTCCTGCGTAACATGGTGAGAACGAATCCTCATTCGCCGAGCCAGTTCCGCGTCATAGGTACTCTGCAAAACCAAGGGGAATTTGCCCAGGCCTTCGGATGCTCGGCGGGACAGCCGATGGTAGCCGCGAACGGTTGCCGCGTCTGGTAGGGCAATTAACGCGCGATAAGCGGTGTGTACCGTTCGGATAATGGGCACATCACGACACAATGTTGCCTCGCGAACGCTATTGATGTGCTAAGTACTCCGACTTACTGATACGGCAGGGATTTAGCACAAACTTCGCAGTCATCAGAGCCAATCGATTCAAAGGGCCGCGGCGTGCAAAGAAAAGCCCGGGCCTTAGCGGTCCAGGCTATCTCCGCAATACCGGTGTGCCTGAACTTTTGGAGGCCAGCGTAACTCAAGAATCTAAGTGGAGTGAGATGCATGAGAAGGGCAAAGTTAGCGGTTCCCGTTTGTCTATTACTCGCGGCTGCAATGGCAGCGCCGGCCGCAAGTGTCACATATTCTTTTCAAGCCGAGGTTCCAAGCAATAGTGGACCGATGCCGGGTAGCTTTGAATTAATGGTGCCGGACTTCGTGACTGGATCACCAATGAGCCAGTTCACGGGAACCGACTTCACCTCCTGCTCCGCGCCCGGAACAGGAACATGCACTGCGGAGTTCTACGTCGGGCCATCTCCAATTAGCGGTTTGGCCAACGACGTCGGATTCGGCAACGACGTCTGTTGTTTCATCTACTTCTTTCCTGACAGTTCGTTTACGAGTCCAGGGACACACACGGCCGACCCGTTTCATTCTGCCGGAAATGCAACACTCACCGTCCGGGTAAGTGACGCTCCGGAACCGAGCACTCTTGGGTTGGCTGTTGTTTATCTGACTCTGGTTGCATTCGGCCTGTGGAATCGCCGGTCGCGCAAGCGATTGACCTTCTGACTGCGAACTCGCGCAGAGGCTTGCCTCCAGGTTAAATTGGGGCAAGCGTACGTTCTCCGATTTCTGATTCGATTCAGCACTCGACAGCGTTCGCTAGTATTCCGTGCTGAACGAAAAGATGTCGTCGAACGCTCCAGTATCCGTACCGGACCGCCGTTCCATCGTGGGGAAGATCGTTCGCGTCTCGAGCGGCAACTTCATCGAGATGTACGACTTCATCGTGTACGGATACTATGCGACCTACATCGCGGACGCGTTTTTCCCGCTCCACAATCAGTTTTCGTCGTTGATGTTGTCCCTTATGACGTTTGGGGCCGGCTACCTCATGCGGCCGCTGGGTGCGCTTGTTCTGGGCTCGTACATCGACCGCCATGGCCGCCGCAAGGGTCTCATCTTAACGCTCCTTCTGATGGCGCTTGGAACGCTTTCCATGGCAATCACGCCAAGCTACTCGAGCATCGGCGTGATTGCACCTCTCGTCGTCCTCGCAGGCCGACTCTTGCAAGGCCTATCTGCCGGTGTGGAATTGGGGGGCGTATCGGTCTACCTGCTCGAGATCGCGACGGCGGGTCACCGCGGATTCTACACGGCGTGGCAGTCGGCAAGCCAGCAAGTGGCGGTTGTGTTTACGGCGGTAATGGGGATCATCCTGACTGCGAAGCTCTCGTCGGCCGAGATGAGCGCGTGGGGCTGGCGGGTACCCTTTGCGATTGGGTGTCTCATCGTTCCAGCGCTTCTTTGGCTCCGCAGTTCTCTCGAAGAAACGGAGGCCTTCGAGAAAAGCGAACGTCCGGAATCCACGCGGGAGAGCTTTCACCTCGTCCAGCAGAACTGGCGCCTGATCGTGTTGGGCATGATGCTGGCTGTCTTAACGACAGTCACGTTTTACCTGATTACGGCGTATACTCCCACGTTTGACAAGACAGCACTTCACCTGAGGGCGATTGACGCTTTCACCGTCACTCTGTGTATCGGAGTTTCCAACTTTGTCTGGCTGCTAGCCGGCGGCGCTTTATCAGACCGGTTTGGAAGCCGTCCTTTGCTGATCGCCATGCCACTCATTTGTCTCCTCACGGCTTGGCCCACCATGGCCTGGCTGGTCGCCCGCCCAAGCTTTCTCCGGCTGCTGACCGTCGAGCTTTGGTATTCGCCCTTTTACGGCGTGTATAACGGCGCGATGGTTCCGTTCGTCATCGGAAGCATGCCGCAGAAGATACGAACGACCGGCTTCGCTCTTTCCTACAGTCTGGCGACCGCGTTGTTCGGAGGATTTACGCCAGCCGTAGCCACTTACCTGATTCACCTGACCGGCAACCGCGCAGCGCCGACGCTGTGGCTCTCAATGGCTGCCCTACTGAGCCTGATCGCAGCCGTTATCAGCAGACCTCGAAGCGTCTGACGCCGAACGGAGGTGCTCCCGCCGCGCTTGCTAGCATTTGTTCATGCGGGTGACGGTGCTCTTTTTCGGAATTCTAAAAGACATCGTCGGGGTGCGTGAAGAGTCGGTAGACGTCGAACGGGACACCACTCTGGGTTCGCTCTTCGATCGTTATTCGCAGCGCTTCGAAACCCTGGGAGCGAAGCGTTCGTCGATTTTATTTGCGAGGAATCAGGAGTTTGCGACGGCGGAAACCGCTTTGACCGATAACGATGAGGTCGCGTTTCTGCCTCCCGTGAGCGGCGGTAATGACAACGGCAAAGACCCCGACGGTCATATCTTCGCGTTGACGCGCGGCGTGATCAATGGAGCGCAATTGGCACGCGAGATTCAGCGGCCCGAAGACGGCGCGGTTATCACCTTCGAGGGTGTGGTTCGCAATAACACGAAAGGTCGCGAGACAACGCACCTCGACTACGAGGGATATGAAGGAATGGCCCTCAACCGGATGGGGCGCATCGGGCGAGAGATCGTCGAGCAGTTTGCAATCGGCCGGATCGGCATCATTCATCGGCTGGGCACATTGCAGATCGGCGAAGCGAGCGTGGTGATCGCCGTTTCCGCTCCCCATCGCAAACCGGCTTTTGACGCCGCACTGGAAGCCATCAACCGCCTGAAACGCGAAGTGCCGATCTGGAAGAAGGAGTATTTCGCGGATGGAGCCGTCTGGGTTGACGGCGAGTGGGATCATGCCCTGCTCCTGCGCGCATCGAAAAATGGTCCGTGATCTCCCGAAGCGGATTGCACTGGTCCTTGCGGTCCTCTCAGCATCCGTTGCTTCGGCTCAATTCAAATCAGCTAATCCTGCGCCCCAAGAGTCTCGTGACCAGACGCCAACGTTCTCGGTCAAAGTCAATCTGGTGCGCCTGCTCGTTTCCGTGCGGGATCAGAACGGGAAGCTGATCACGGACCTGAATAAGTCGGATTTTCAAATCACCGATACCGGAACTCCGCAGCAGATTACCCTCTTCGAACGCAACACCTCGGTCCCTTTGTCCGTTGCGGTCTTGATCGACACCAGCGGAAGCACGCTCATCGACCTGCGATATGAGGTTCAGTCGGTCCAGCGGTTCATCGGCAGCCTGCTGAAATCAGGAAACCCGTCGGACGCATTCGAGTTATTTAGTTTCAACTGGCGCACGAATCTGGAACTCGATTTCAGCCGAAACAAATCACGGGCAGAGCGCGCGCTCCGTGCGCTTCACGGCGAAGGAGGAACCTCGCTGTACGACGCCATCTTTCTGGCGAGCGACACGCTGGGTACCCGGGAAGGCCGACACGTCATGATCATCGTGACTGATGGCGGAGATACGACCAGCTTGAAGAAATATGAGGACGCGCTCGTGGCGGCACAGCAGGCTGACGCTGTTCTCTATCCAATCGTCGTTATTCCGGTGCGTACGGATGCCGGACGGAACACGGGTGGAGAACACGCGCTCACCACGCTTGCCGCATCCACCGGAGGCAGGGTCTTCAACCCGCAAGGGTTCGAGCAACTGGACGCCGCGTTTGACGACATCCTGCTTGAACTGCGGACGCAATATCTACTCGGCTTTTATCCGAAGGACGTGCGTGAGCAGCCCAAGCTGTTTCATCCCGTACGTGTCACGGTCCAGAATCCCCAGTTGAAGGTGAATGCCCGAACAGGGTATTACGAGCCGTAGGGCTCGTCCCCAAGCGAATTGGTCAGCCTAGATACGTGACGTGAACGTACGTCCCGAGTCTCGCGTTATAGGCCAGGTACCAGCCCGGGTGATCGGGATCGTCATAGATGTAGATCGGATCCGAGTTCCAAAGCCAGGCGGTAACGTACGCCAGGTCGTACGGAGCAACGCTCCAGTAGTATTTGTTGAACCAGAAGCGCTGGGGACCTCCGCCCGCCAAGCGGTATTCATGGCCCCGGCCGATAGCGCCAGGGAAGCGCCCGTGGCGCGACCGTTCGTCATCGCGATAATGCGGATCGTTGCGACCACCGTCATGTCCCACCCACTGATCGTTCCCATGAACATGTGGCGCGTTGGGATGACCAGCTTGGTCGCGGTAATCCCGGTGCGAGCCGGAGTCATTTCTCTCTCCGGAATAGCCGGCGTGGTTCCCCGCGTTGCCGGACTGTCCCTGATCGTGGCGATTCGAATAAGAGCCTCCGTTTCCGCGACCTGAATCCTGGCCGCGTGCATTCTCGTTACCATGCGGAGCGCCCTGTTGCTGCTGGCCTTGAGAAGGCGCCGGCCCATGCGCAGGAACGTGCTGCTGCCCACCACCCCGCTGTTCCCCACCGCGCTGTTCTCCGCCGTGCTGAGATCCATCGCGGCCTTCGTGCCCATCGTGCTGCGCCATGCTTAGCCCGCAAAAAACGACCGCAGCGGCAAATGACCCGAATAGCTGTCTCATATTA
>Ga0308175_100000559_pt1 | contig 25328 bp, 18 predicted proteins | sample PhyCR1_3_FD_203893 | JGI IMG/M metagenome (GOLD analysis project Ga0308175, IMG submission 203893) | Soil microbial communities from UC Gill Tract Community Farm, Albany, California, United States - DLSLS.C.R1 | ecosystem: Environmental > Terrestrial > Soil > Agricultural land | place: USA...
CATCTGGGACCTGGAACGGGGCACCGTCACTCCTCGAGCCCAGCTCGAAGGCCACGCTGATCTGATAGCTGTAAGTTCAATGGGTGACTACATCATCGCAGCCGGTGGCAACGGCGCTGTCACGGTGCTCGATCTCACCACAGATCTCACTGCATCTTACAAAGGCCATGGTGTCCGGCTCACCTCTATTACACCCCCGACGCCTGAGCATCCATTTCTGATCTCTGCCGATGCGCATGGCGCTGTGCGGGCATGGCCCTTGCCGCCGCGTTTTGCGCGAGTCGTCACGACCACGAACTCACCAATGCGCTCGGTCATTTTCGACAAGTACTCCACCATGGTCACGGCGACCACATTGCTGCCCTCGCTCACGACGTTTTCGCCGACGACCGGTGTTCGAACGATTGGTCCACATGAACGCTATAACATCTGGCTCGAGCAATCCAATAACGGCAGAACGTTTGCGACGTACGGCCTGCATGACCTCGTCGAGGTCTGGTCATCTTCGACCATGACGCGAACGAGCCTCATTGCTACGGGGCAGGGCTCGATCTCGCAGCTTAGCTTCGCTGGTGACACCGATGACTTTGTCACGTCGGGCCATGATGGACGACTGGTGCGCTGGGCGCTCTCCGGCGAGCAAACGTTGCTCGCGCGACTCGATCAGCCGCTTGAGCAATTCGCAGTGGCTCCGGAGACAGGCTCGATCGTGTTCAGCACCGTGGACGGTGCACTCTGGCGTATGGACACCAGCGGCACCAGCGGCAGGGAACTTCCACTGAGGGGCGGGGGCTCTCGTATCAGCCGGATGCGTACCCTTCCTGACCAACGGATGGTCTATGCTGGATATGCCAATGGTGATGTGATCGCGATCGATACGAAGACCTGGCAACAGGAGCCTGTGCTGCATGCGTCGGGAGCCGTGCAGGAGATGGCCATCACGGGCGACGGTCATACCATTGCGATCGCCGCGAGTGATGGAACCGTTCATGTCGGCACGCGGCGCGATGACACCTCGAACCCGACCTGGGTGACGCTGGCTGTGCGCGTGCGCGACATCGCTCTGACGCCCGATGGTGTGCTCATGATGGCCTGCACCGATGGCACAATCTGGCTGTATTCACCGCCTGATCAACACTGGCTTTGCCTTCCAACAGGAACCGTAGACCTCGGTCGGATAGCAATCGGCGCCAGTGGCAACGCCGCTGCTACCTTTGACTTGGAAGGTCGCCTCATCTGGATCGACCTGGATACTGCTCGCAAGCAACTCACCGTCTCGAATCAATACAACAACACTCCAAGACCTTGAATCATGAAGAAATCAACAAGCAAGATCTCGCAATATCGCAAGCTTATCCTTCGTCAAGAAGTCATTGTCGTGCTCACGAGTAATCAGCTCAGCAATGCCGTGGGAGGGGAGGCCTCGGGCACTGCCTGTACTTCCGTTGTGTCGGGCGAAACGAGGTGCTAGTCATGGAGGGCTTTGCTGGTGTCGATCGACAGGCGATACGATGCTCGCGGGTCACACAACACGCGTTCCTCGTGACGCTGTTCGTGTTGGTCGCGTGCCGTGGCGGATCAACCGGCATCACATCGATCGCAGCTGCGACTTCGCCGCGCGTTGCGAACCTGCACGCGTTCGCGCGCCTCTACGGCGTAATTCGCTGGTTCCATCCGAGCGACGCCGCCGCGGCCATCGACTGGGATCGATTCGCGATCGAGGGCTCCCATCGCATCGTTGATGCCCCCGACGCTCGGGCGCTACGTACGGGGCTCACCGAGCTCTTCGCGCCGATCGCTCCGACCGTTCACATCGTCGGTATTGCCGAGGAGTTCCCGAGCGAGCCGGCGCTGCACCCGAAGTCGATCGCAGACCTCGAAGTCGTAGCGTGGGAGCATAAAGGCTATGGTGACAGCGCCATCGCCGCTGGCGGCTACGCGAGCAAGCGACGGCACCGCGGCCGAACGGTCGCGGTACCCGGTGCGGTCTCCGCTGTGTTATCGCAGTCCATCGACGCCACGCCGTATCGAGGCGCTCGCGTTCGACTACGAGGCAAGCTTCGTACGGCCGACCACGCACTGGGCCGGCTGTGGCTGCGCGTTGATCGCGGCGAAGCCAGTGGCTTCTTCGACAACATGGCTCGGCACCCCGTGGTCAGTGAAACCTGGGCTGATGCCGAGATCATCGGGCCCGTCGACGCTGACGCTACGGCGATCGTCTTCGGTGAGGTGATGCGTAGTTCGGGCACGACCTGGTACGACGATCTCGAGCTCTCCGTGCAGGCCAAGGACGGCAGCTGGAAACCAATCGAGATCCAGGATGGTGGCTTCGAGGCGCCAGACCCCCTGAAAAGCTGGCACCCGGGTACTGGCAGGGCGGCTCGAAGCCAGTCGATCGATGGCTGGAACGTGACTGTAGATCACAGCCGACCCGCGTCCGGGGCATCATCCCTCCGGATCGAAGCAGCTACCAAGATCGTGGCAGAGGAGCTGTTCGACGATGCGCCCGCACCCGGCGAGACTGTCGATGTCGATCTTGGCAGTGGACTCCGAGCCCGTGTGCCCATTGCGCTGTACTCGAAGGACGGCCACACGATCGGCGATGATCCCGAGGTTGCGATCCGTAACCAGGCGTCGTCTCGCTCTGTATCATCGGCCACATCATCGGCGGGCTTCGACGCGGTCACCGGAGCCGCCGATGTCATCGTTGTCTGGAATGTGCTCGAGCACTTCTGGCCGTACTGGAGCGTCGTCTCGGTCGGCTGGAACGCCGAGCTCGATGTGGCGCTCGCCGATGCGCTCGCCGACCACAGCGTCGACGACCACGTCGTGACTCTTCAGCGCCTGACTGCAGCCGTCCCGGATGGCCACGCAAGCACGAGTTGCCCTGGCGAGACCGAGACGGCGCTCCCTCCGTTCGCGCTTGATCTTGTCGAAGGCCAGGTCGTCGTGACGACCAGCGCCGACAAGGCGATCGAACGCGGTGATGTGATCGTCTCGGTCGACGAGCGCCCTGCCGCGCAGGTGCTCTCTGCGGAGGAGGCGCTCATCAGCGGCTCACCTCAGTGGCAAGCCGTCCGCGGTCTCGCGCGGTTCGGCCGGGGCCCCATCGGGTCGACGCTCGCGCTGCGCGTACGTCGAGGCACTACCGCGCTCAGCGTCACCGTCGGTCGTATCGATCGCGACGTAACCGACGAGCCTGCCCACCCACCCATCGAGCGCTTCAACGACGGCGTCTACTACGTGGACCTCGGGCGCGCGCCGATGGCCGACATCGATGCGGTCATGGATCGCCTCGCCACCGCACCGGGAGTGATATTCGACATGCGTGGCTATCCAAATTCTAACACCCAGGTGCTGTCGCATCTCCTCGTTCGCCCCGACGATGCCAATGCGTGGGCGGCAGTCCCGCTCGTGATCCGCCCTGATCACCCCTCGCCCCCGGCGCGCTGGGAGGCAGAGGGCTGGAACCTGCCGGTTCTGCAGCCGCACATCAGCGGTCGGGTCGCGTTCCTCACCGGCCCCGGCGCGATCAGCCAGGCAGAGTCTGTCATGGGTCTGGTCGAGCATTACCATCTCGGCCAGATCGTGGGCGCCGCAACCGCGGGCACCAATGGAGACATCGCACAGATCTCCGAGCCGACGGGCTGCAACACCATCTTCACCGGCCGGCGTGTCACCAAGCTCGACGGGTCACGCCACCACCTCGTCGGGGTACAAGCCACGATCCCGGCGTCACGGACGATCGCAGGTGTAGTAGCCGGTCGAGATGAGGTGCTCGAGAAGGCGCTCGCCTACGTGCGCGCTACCAAGTAGATTGGCCGACGAACCGTTCGTGGCGCTCCGGCAAGCTACCTCTCCCAGGCTTCCCAGGAAAGGAGCGGCCGTCCGCGCTTGCGATGACCTGCCGGCGTGTCCAGCTCGCCCCGGCGCTCTGGAACCGATGCTTCTGCACCAGTCGCCGGCCTCCGCGCGATGAGTCAACGCGTGATGCAGGCGTACCGCCGCGCAACCACGTACGGATGAATGATCCGGGGTGGCTACTTCACCGTCTTCGCGCGAACGTTGATCGCAGCCGCGATCCGCCGTCGACCGAGCCACCTGAGCACCGGCAAGTCTGACGTTGCCGCCGTGATGACATCTCGCGTTGTCGGTGAATCGGGAATTGACTCTTGATACCACCTGACGTGCTCGTCGGTCACGGTATCGGAGGTGATGGGGTAGGTAGTCATGCTGCCCTCCTTGGCTCTTGGGAGCTCTCGGAGGTCGTCTTGGTCCAACCGCATGGCTCGAAGCTCCGCGAGGGCGTCGGCGGCGTCGATCAACTGGCCGGCCTCTTCCTCGACGAACGACGCCTCCACATCTTGAGCGAGTTCGGCTCGGTCCTCAGCGTCGAGGAGATCACCACCGCTGCTCAAACAGTACTCGACGGACACCAGCTCGAAGCACGTGCCTTCTGGAAGGTCCGTGGGCTCGTCGAGAACGAGCCGGCCGTTGCGCACATGTGCGGCGAAAACACGCTTCATTTGTCGGTCTCCTGGGTGGGCGACTTGGTGTGTCCGCGGCTCTCGGCCAATGCGGGCCCGGCATCATGGACCGGTGGCGGTGGCAGTGGCGGGCGACGGCTGAGCCAGTTCGACAGGGAGATCTGGACCATGCCAAGCAGATCGGCGGCCTGGGTGACGTCTTCGGATGATGCTCGGAGCGCGACTACGCGCAACGCTGCCTTTTCGATCTCGGGCAACGACGTTGCGGCGTGATCGAGGATCCATTGCCGGTCGGCGTTCGAGAGGTCGACGATGGGGACGTTCAGCGTGACGATCGCGTCATGCAGGTACTCGCCGATGATGCGTGGTAGCTCGCTCGCGCGCTCGCTGAGCGGTGACACGTGGATCGGGGCAGAGAGGAGATCGCGGCTGTCGTTGGGGCCGTTTGCGCAGACGAAGAGCTGGGCGCGCGCACCAGGATTCCGGAGGAGGGCCAGGAGCACGGAGAAATCGATCGGCCAGCGCAGAGCTCGCACGCAGAGGGAGCCGCCGGCGGCAGAGGTGAGCGCGAGGAGCGCAGTCCCATGGTTGGCCTCGGAGCGAACAGACGCAGAGGTGGTTCGGCGCCGTGGATCGCAGACGATGAACGGCCGGTCGCTCCCGAGCGTGAGACGGTGCAAAGCGCGTGCGACGGGCACGAGGTCAGCTTTTCCGCAGAGCACAAGCGCCGCGCGGCGGGTCACGGCGAGCCGGAGCGCACGCAGCGCGTGATCGACCTCCCCGATGCGGTCGCTGGTCCAGCCGATGATGCGCGAGCAGAAGTTGCGCAGCTCGATCAAACGCTCGCTCTCGGCGATCAAGGTCGTGGCGCCGAGGCTGATCTCGGTGCCCGGTGCGAGGGTGAATTCGTCGCGACGGGCGTTGTCCTGCCGTAGCCCGTTCCGGCTGCCGAGATCACGGATCGACCATTTGCCACGTTCGAACTTCAGCTGCGCGTGCTTACGCGAGACGTATGGGTCTTCGAGTCGCAGCAAGCAATCTCGTGACGTGCCCACGAGGCAATCGTTGATCGGCGGTCTGGGCAGGATATGGGTTCGTTCTGTCCCCCATTCGCGGAGATGAATGACATCGTCGCAGATTGACCACTCCGTGGTCGTGTTCCCTTTGGTGATAGCCTCGGAGATTTGGATGGCCTGATCGTGGGTAGGCTCGATAGGGAACATGGTCGGGCTTGATGCTAGTATGGGCTCCGCTCGCTCGACGAGGCTTAGTAGCGGTTAATGCGTCACGCTGTGTCGATTGTAGTGTGGAGTTGCGCATGAGGGTGCAACTCTACGCGGGTGTCAGGGAGCTCACGACCAAGGCCCTGAGCTCAGCGGCGCTGCGGTTGGCCGAGTCCCTGCGCGGGAACATGATCGGCTCGAGTATCAGGGACCGGCCTGGCGCGGGTCAACCGACGCGCTACGCGATGGATCAACCGGTCGAGGATCGCCAGCAGGACCAAGCGCGCCAGGAGCTCGTCGCTGCGCGAAGCCGGCGGGTGGCCGAGCGCGTAGTGCTGCTCGTGATCAACTCGGCTACCCGGGCCAGGTGGGGCAGGCGACGCGCTCAGTATCGGCGAGGGCTGGGCACGGCGCGTTGGCCGAATCGAGTCCGCCGATGGCTCGCGAGAGATCGACGTCGGCCAGGACGCAGAGGGTCTGGCTGCGCAGCATGAGCTTCCGGGGTGTCTTCTTGGATGGTGTCTTCTTCATCGCAGCAAGATACCGCAGCGTTCTTGGCCGCTGCACGCGTCGATCACCTGCTGAGGTTTCGGCACGCTCCACCGTGCGAGTTCGCCAGTGATTCCGCGGGTCACGATGTTGTCTCCCTCGACATGGAGCCCAACGATCGGCGCTGCGTGCGCATGAAGCATCCACAGCAAGCGCTCGCTGTCCTGGTCCCAGAACTGCAACAAACCGTCGGTCCCGCTGGCCATCACGAAGCCATCGACCGCGAGCGTCGTGTCGGTGAGGATCCTCGATCTTCCTCGGTAGACATGCCGGAGATTCCCCGTCGCTCCGTCCCACAGCCGGACCGTGCCGTCGGAGCCCGCCGTAAGAATCTGGTCCTCCGCGACCCAGCGCGCTGAGAACACTCGGCCGACGTGGCCCTCGAGCTTCGCGATGACCCGGTAGTGCTCGAGGTCCACCAGCAGAGGTGGCGCGACGCTGTCGACGATGGGAGGAGCGATCGGGATGGCGATGAGGCGAGCTCCGTTGACCCGGAGCGACATGACGCGCGCCGGGATCTCGAGGTCTGCAAGGATCGCACCGCCTCGGTCATAGACGCGTAGCCGCCGCTTCGCATCGGCTGCGATCACGCGTCCGTCGGACAGGAAGCCCACGGAGTCGATGCCGCCCGGGAAAGCTGGGGGCTCGACCCGGGCGCCGCCGTCGCGCGTGATGAGCAAGGAGCCGTCAGTCGCGCCGCTGACGACGTCCTGCCCTGTTGTCGCGAAAGCCACCGCGCTGACCGGCGCACCATGGGCGATCGAGCGCAGCAGCTGGCCGCCCGGGAGCCCGTAAATCTCCACCACGTCACCGCGAGCGAGCGCCGCGCGATCACCCGTGCCGGACACTGCGGGAGCCGCGGGGAGGAAGTTGCCGCTGACCTGTGTGACGCTGGGAATCTCGGCAATCAACTGGTCGCGCGCTGTGTCCCAGACGCGAGTCGCGTGATTCCGACAGCCGACGGCGATGAAGCGCCGGTCTGGCTCGGGACTTGGCCCCAGGCCACAGTTGTCCGCAACCGGCGGGACGCCCCAGCGACGGTATGGTGAAGTTGCGTCCCAGACGCGGGCGGTGCCGTCCAGGGACGCGCCGACGACGCGTCGTGAGCTCGGATCGAAGTGCGCAACCAGGATGCCCTGCGCTCCTTCGAGCACGGTGTCCGGCATTCCGAGCAAGGCGTCCTCAACGAGGACGGTCCCGTCAACGCTGGCGGCGAGCACGAGCCTGGAGGTGCGGTCGAATTCGACCGCAGTGATGCTGCTGTGCCGAGGGTTGAGCTTGCCCTGAAGCTCTCCCGATTCTGTGCGCCAGACCTGCATCGCACCATCGCGGCTACCCGCCGCGACGAGCTGGCCGTCTGGCGAGAACGCCACGGCGTTGACGGGATCCTTCACGTCTCGCAGGTGCTGGACCCTCACGCCGCCAGGGACCGACCAGATCGCCACGTCGCCTGTCGCCGCACCGGTGAGAAGTCGCGGGCCAGTCGGGTCGAAGGCCAGGCTGCGGATGCGGGGCGCGCGGATGATGGCGACTTGCCTCCGCGCCTGAGCATCGAATACACGTATGTCGTCACCTCCAGTCGTGGCAAGCCAGCGGCCATCGGCGCTGAACACGATGGCCGGGAAGCCCGACGCGTCGTTGCGGATCTCGGCGATCCGCTCGCCGGTGGTCGCGTCCCAAACGTGCGAGACGTCGCCCCTGGTATCGATTGCGGCGATGAGCCTGGCATCGGACGACATGGCGACAGCGAAGTAGCGCGGGCGTTCATCGTCTCCTCGTAGCTCATGTACAAGCGCTCCGCTGGCCGCGTCGAAGATCTTGACGCTACCAACGCCCCCCGCGACGATAAGTCGCGCGCCGTCGGCACTGTACACAGCCTCATACACAGTGCTGCCATAAGGCAGCGTGTACAGAGGTCTTCCCGTCTGCGCGTCCCAGACCTGCGCGGCCCCATCATCGGTGGTGACGATCTGTCGACCGTCCGGGGAGAATGCAGCCGACCACACGTGGCCAGACGAACTCGTGAGACGCGCCTGCTCGGCCAGCATGGACTGCAGAGCGCGTGCAAGCATGAACAATATGCTCGGCGAGTGATCGCCATGCTGGTAGGCGCGAGCGAGATGAACCGGCGCCTCAGGCTCGTCGTGGAGCAGCGCCGATCGACCCTGCTCGCGTTCGGACTCCCTGACGGTTGTCTCTGCCACCTGTCGGGCAGCGCGGGTCTGTATGGTCGCGAGATACAACAATCCGCCAACGACGGTGATCATACCGAGCGTGGCGAGGGAGCGCCGAACCCAACGAATGCGCCGAGTGCGTCGCTGGCTCGCAGCGAAGAACGAACACTCCAGCGGGCTGAGCACCTCCAGCGGGATCTGGCGCATGACGTCGGCGAGCACGTCTGGCCCCCACAACAGGCCCGGCGGGCGGCCCTGGTCGTCCCACTGCTGGGCCGACGAGCGCAGTTGCTCGCGTCTGCTCATCTGCAGCGCGCGGCGCAGCCCCGAGGCCATATCCAGCGCGGTCTTCTGCCGATCGCCGGGGGACTTGGCGAGCGCGGTCTGGATGACGCGGGTCGCCTCCGGGGAGGAGAGCGGCGGCAGCGCGTCGTGATGCTGGCGGAGGTAGTCGTGAATGTCGTCTGCCGTGAACGGCAACCGCCCGGTCAGCGCCTGATAGGCGACGACGCCGAGCGAGTAGATGTCGGCCGCCGGACCAGCCTTCTCGGCGCTGTGCCACTGCTCGGGTGCCATGTAGGGTCGCGAGCCGAGACAGGCGCCGGAGGGAGTGAGCCGACCCTCGCTTCCCGATGGGTCCGGCGACTTGGCGCGCGGGATGGTCAGCGTGCGTTCGGGATCGAGCGCGTCCTCGCGAGCGGGTTCTTCAGCGGGGGAGCCGTGCGGCCCACCTACCGCAGGCGCAACCTCGGTGAGCATCTTGGCAATTCCAAAGTCGAGCAGCTTGGGGAACCGGCGGCCCCCACGCTCGATCACCATGATGTTCGACGGCTTCAGGTCACGATGGGCGATCCCCTGCTCGTGCGCAGCATGGACCACCTCGGCGACGCATTCGAAGAATGGCACGAACTGCTCGAGTGGCATCGGACCGTGCGCCAGAAGCCAGTCGCGGAGCGAGACACCTTGGACCAGTTCCATCGCAATCCAGAGCAGGCGGTCCTCGTCTTCGACACCGGAGTCGTAGATATGCGCTGCGTAAGGGTGCGTGAGCCGCGCTGCGAGCTTCGCCTCGCGCAGGAAGCGCTCTCGCGAAATCTCGTCGTCCCTCCACTCGTGTAGCACCTTGACCACCACGTCGCGTTCGAGTCGCAACTGCTCGCCGCGGTACACGGCCCCGTAACCACCCCTGTCGATCTGCTCTCGAAGAGTGAATTCACCCAGCACCCGCCCGGAGAGATCGCGATCCCTCTTCAGTTCCTCGTCGGGGACGAGCTGGGCAGGTTCATCTGCTGCGGCCATCTGCTGAGGAGACGCGGTTGATGCTACTGAACCCCGTAGGTTGAGTCAACAGGCCAGAGGTAACCCTACGGCGGGATGTAAGCCGCGGTCGGGCTGACCTACGCGGTCGGTGATGAAATCAGAGGTGCAGGTACGTCTTGGTCTCCGTGTTGCTGGCGCTCGGAATGCTCGCGGCTTGACGCAGGAGCAACTCGCCGAGCGCTGCGGCATGACCGTCAAGGCGATCTCGGCGATCGAGCGGGGCCTCGTGAACGTTCCGCTCATGACGCTGGCAGACATCGCCAAGGCGGTCGGCGCGACCATCTCGGAGCTGGCGCTCGGGATCGACGGCGGCTTGCCACGCGAGGTGCGCACCCTCGAGCGGTTGCTCGCAGGGCGTCCACGGCAGGAGCAAGCTGCGATCGTGAAGGTGCTGACGGCGATGTTCGACCTGGTGCAGGAGTCAAACGGCGGGAGTGGCGAGGAGAAGTAGCGAGCAAATCCCAGGCGCGCGGCTCGCATCCGCTGGCGGAGGGCTCGGCCGGAGCACCTCACGTCGAGAACCTCCGGTTGGCCCTGCGCGCCCACAGCGACAGCGAGACGTGCGTGATGCCGAGCCGCGCGGCGCCGGCCGTGACCCCCCAGGTGCGCATGGCGATGATGCGTCGCACCGTCTCCGTGACCTCCGCGAAGCTCTTGAGCTCGATCGTCCTGAGCCGCTCGAGATCGTGCATCGTGAAGCCTGTGGCAGGGGCGCCGAGCGCATGCGCCGCATCGACGGCGGATTCCTGTACGATCCGCTCGAGTTCGTCCGCGCGCATCGACAGCGGCGGCACCGTGATCACCGTGGACCGACCGAGCTTGACGCTCACGTCGGCTGCATCGGCGGCCTTGTTCGCGCACAGCACGAGCCGGGGGCGAGCCGGGCGCGCCATCGGCCGGAGCATCTCGATGATGTCGTGGGCTTCTGCGCGCCGTCGGATCACCGCACATAACGTGCCTTGCACGGCAGCTTGCGCGCGGTCAGCAAGATCGTCGCCGGGCTGGTACACGACGAACGGCGCATCCGGACTGACCGTGAGACCGTGGAGGCGTTCGACCACCGGCGCCAGATCGCCGTCGCCGATCACGACCAGCGCCGACCGGTGCGCGGCCCAGTCACGCAGGCTGTGGAGCGCATCGTCGACCTCGCCCTGGTACACGCGCGCCCACCCGAGGAAGCGGCAGACCACCGCCCGGAGCGCAGCGAGTTGCGCGCTCTCGGCGACCAAGCGCAGGGCGCCGATCGTGATCTCGATCCCCGGTCGCAGTGCGAACGACGGACGTCGCACACCATCGCACCAGAGCCCATTCTTGCTGTCGAGATCGCGGATCTTCCACCCACCCATGTAGGGGGTGAGCTGCGCATGCTCGCGAGACACGCTCGTGTCGCGAAGCTGCACCTCGCATCTCGCCGCCGAGCCGATCTTCGATGTGACGGGTGGATCCGGGAGACCGTACACACGCTCGCCAGCCCACTCCCGCAGCCGGACCACCGGGTCGTTGATACACCAGCTGCTCCGCGCGCGGGGATCGGTGTCGGTGGTGTAGTCGTCGAGGCCCATCGCTGCGCGCCTGTGATGTCTACTCGCGCACATTTCGATCGTTCGCAAGAGCCACACTGAGATCTCCCTGAATCCCACGTAGCATCGAGCCGGCCAGGCACCCGCGAACCTACGAGCTTGTATCGGCGGCCACTGTAGATCGTACGATCCACCGACTCCGGATCGTACGATCCATCAGCCCGATGGTACCCGCGGCTGGGGGATGCTCGAATCGACTCCGGAACGGCTGCACGACCTCGGTCAAATGGGCGACGAGGAGCGAGCCGCCTTGAACCGCGAGCTTGAGGCGTCGTTCGATGAGGAAATGCCGGCCTGTTGGTCGAAGCTGACGTGGTACTCGCGGATCTCCGAAGCAGACGGTGAAGGCGAATCCTTCCCCGCGTAGTTGCCCCCGGGTATCGCCGGACGTTCGCGCCGCAGGTAACGAGAGCGCGAGCCGTCCGGATCGTACGATTCACCCTTGGCAGATGCGTCGGTTCGGATCCGTCGTCCACCGCGGATGAGTGTCGCGTGGTACGAAAACAACACGATGGGACGACCCAAACAGGCGCAGGTGAAGGAAGTGTTCCAAGTACGGCTGCCCGATGAGCGGCGGCGTGCTCTCCAGGCAGAAGCCGAGACGCGTGGGAATACCCCGTCAGAGGTCATCCGGCTGCACCTGGAGCGTTACGCGGAGATCGCCTGGCGCGACCTGCCGAAGTTGACCGACAGCGCGTGGTGCGCGGTGTTCGAGGCGATTGGGTCTGTGCCGGTCGACGTTGCCGCGGTGGCATGGATCGGGATGACGATGGCGCGCGCGACCGAGGAGACCGACCTTTGCCGCAAGTGGAAGGTGGACGCTGGCGAGCTGGCGTCGGCGTCACGCGCCTGGACGTTTGGGCAAGCCTGTGCTGTGGCTGATGCGGCGGTGAGGTTCCATCGAGCGCTAACCGTCAAGGGCACCGGCGCGATCGAGGCAGCGCGGCAGGCGACGACGCGCCCAGCAGGCTTGGTTCTGGAGGCGCCGGCGCGGCGCGAGCGCCCGAGTACGCGCGGCCCGCGGCGATAGCATCGCCCCCGCTGAGGGATCGCATTGGTTCGTACGGGCCACAATCGCCCTTGACGTCGTACTGTTTACGTAATACGTAAACAGTACATATATGGAGGTGTGTTCGATGGACCCTACGAACGCTCAATTCGCTGATTACCGTGCGATGTGGGATTACTTCAACGTCGCGCTGTTCGGTGGAACCCTGCGGCCGGTGATCCTGAACTTCTCTCGCGCGGCGAACAGCCTAGGTTTCTTCGCGCCGGAGCGCTGGGAGCACGAGAACGAGACCACGCACGAGATCAGCCTGAATCCGGCTTACCTCAAGAGCCGCTCCGCGCGCGATGTGGCCTCGACGCTGGTGCACGAAATGGCCCACCTGTGGCAACAGGAGCAGGGCAAGCCGGGGCGTCGCGGCTATCACAACGAGGAGTGGGCGCGAAAGATGGACGAACTCGGGCTCGCTCCCTCCTCGACCGGCGCGCCGGGCAGCGCGCGCGTCGGCTACCGGATGAGCCACTACATCGTCGAAGGTGGCCCGTTCGCCCGCGCGTTCGACGCGATGCCGCGGGAGTATCTGCTGCCCTGGACCTGCTGGGAGCCGCAAGGTGGCGACAAGGGCAAGGCCAAGCCACGAGCGTCGAAGCTCAAGTACACGTGCCCGACGTGCGCGGCCAACGCCTGGGGCAAGCCCGGCCTCCTCCTGCGGTGTGGGGAGTGCGACGAGACGATGGTGAGCGAGAGCGAGGACAGCGGCGGGGATGCCGCCGGGCAGCGCGTGCTGCAGGCGGCATGACGATGCTGACGATGACGGCTCGCTCTGAGTTCGCACCGTGTTGGCGCCCTCGGCGAGGAGCTGCTGCTCGCTGACGAGCGCGGGATCGACCGGGGGCGGGGGTGAGAGTGGTGCGCTGGAGCGGCGCGGTGGGGCGCGAGGCCGCGGCGATCGGCAGCGGTGCGGCGTCGCGCTCGAGCGACGGATCGTCGTTGAGCGCGGCGCCGCTCGCCTCGCCGGTGGTGCCGACGCCGCCACCCTAGTGTTGACGTGGACGAGCGGGCTGTGCGGATCGTACGAGGGAGCGCTCCATCTTCTGCCGGACCTCGTCGGGCAGGGGCTGGCCGCCGCCGGAGGTGCCGCGCGAGACCGACGCCGCGACTGCGGCGAGCCCGAGAATCGGGAGGAACGAAGACTATTTAGCCGCTGGAGTAGATGGGACGATTTCTCAGTAGGGGAGCCGCGAGGCGGCATCCTCGAGCGCAGCGATCCAGGCGTCGTCATTATCGCGATCGCGCGACCATTGAATGAACCCTGGCTTCCACCCGTCGAGGAGCGTGGCGAACTCGAGTGCGGGATCGCGGACGCTCGCGAGTGAGCGGTCTTGGCGAAGGCGGGACTCCATCGGCGTCGATGAGAGGAGCACGATGCGTTCGAAGCCCTGCGCCTCGGACGACACCGTAGTTCGAGCGCGCACAAGTACGTCCAGTGCAGTGCTGGCGTAGCCACGGCGCCGGTACGCCTCGGCGAGGTATCGCAGGATGAGCTGGCCAGGATAGCGGCCCGTCGCGAGCTCCTCGGTGCGTTGGCTAGCGTCATCGAGCTGATCGCCAGCGCACAAGATCCGAACCTGCCAGCACGCCAGGAACAGTTGGTTCTTGTCTCGAGCGGCTTGGCCGGTGTTCGCGTTCATTCGCGCAGCGTTGGCGAGGGCAGTCGACGCGCGCTCGAGGGCGTCGGTGTCACCACGCCTGTGAAGCTTGAGCTCGATCTCGATCAGGTTGCAGTACGCCTGGACGAGTTGGTGCTGGTCCGCTAGGTCGAGGCTCGTGATGGAGCACTGTTCTCGGACCTTGGCTTGCGCGTCTTCAAGCCGACCGGCGGCCGACAGTGCGCGGGCCCAGCTTCCGCGGAGCATCACCTCGGGCAACGCATCGACGGTCTCGACGATGTCAGCACAGTGTTCACATACGGCGATAGCGCGGTCGTAGTCGAGCATGTCGATCAGGGAGCTCGCGCGCATCGCCGCGATCTGTGCACGGGGGGTGGCGCGCAACCCGGAAGACAACATCGGTTCGAGCTGCCGGAGGGACTGCTCCGCCTCCTTGGCTTGGCCTCTGTGGGTCAAGTTGATCGCGCTAACGGTCGTCGATAGCGCCTCTACGAGTGCTCGGTCTCGTTGAGCGAGCTTGCCATCGTCGAGCGCCCGAAGGGCGGCAGCGGCATAGAGGCTCGCGAACTCGTGTTCGCGGGCAAGCTCCAACCGGACAGCCTCGCGGGCGGCATCCAGTGGGGGCATCACCGCGAGCTGGACGTGTTTCGAATCGAACACGAGTTCCAGGGCTTCGTCGATGGTGCGCACCGGGATGATCGCAAGGCCGTTGCGAGCGATTCGCTCGGGGTAGTCCGCGCTCCACGGCACCAGCACGCGGTCGATGAAGGGAGCCTCGCGCCGAAGCCCTTCGAGCTTCGCCTCCATGAACTCGACGGGGACGATGCGCCCCTTCGCGTCGACTTGTCCGGTGGCCGCGACGTACGTGGTCTCCGGCCAGAGTCGCCAGACGGTAGCGAGCGCCGCCGCGAGGCCGACGCTGTCACCGCGGAGGTCTGCAGGCTCGGTCCGGCCGGGTAGTGGAGGGATTCTCTCCAGCGTGAAGTAGACCGGGCGGACTTCCTGTAGCGGCCCCCAGACGCGAGTCAACCAGTCACGTGCACGATGCACGCCGGCGGCAGCGCCACGGGTGAATTCGTTGGCGGATGTAGGCGCAGCGCTTGTCGGGACGAGTCGCTCGACCAGCCCGAGGTCCTCACCCGCGACGTGCTGCACTGACAGCGCGTAGACGCCTGGCTGAGGTGACAGCGTGCTCGGCTCGCGTCCGATGCGAGCGCGGAGAGCGTCGCGAACTGGACTGGTCGCAGGAAGCGGGAGGCTCCACCTTCCTTGCTCGAGCCCGTACAGTAGCGATCGCGCCCGTGCATGCCGGCTCGACAAGAGCACCTCGGCGGCGCGCACGGCGCAACCGCACTTGACGAGTTCGTCAACCGTCTCGAAGTTCATGTCGGGCGTCGCAGCTCGAGCTCGTGCGAGACCACCTCGTCATCGAGATGGAGCTCGAGACGAAGCCGGCCACCGTGACCGGGCAGCGAGAACCGGAACTCGTGCGGCCCCGCGTTCACTCGCGACAATGCCACTCCGTCGAGCGCCGCACGGGCGTCGTCGATCCATATCGGTGGCACGAACGCGATGACAAGATGCAGGTCTGCGCCACTCTCTTCGAGAAACACGCTGAGGTCTTCGTCTTCGACGAGTGGCGTCTGCTTCGGCACCGCGACACTGGCGGTCGCGAAGCGCGCAGGTCGAACATACTGCGCGATGGTGGATGGCGGCAATCTGCCGAAGGAGCGTCGCGCATGCTCGGCAGGCCGTGCGCGCGCCAGGATCGGCATGACGTCGTCCATGCGGCGCTCGCGCTTGACGACTGCGGCGGTCCGCGCTCGCGACGGCGCCGCCTCGGCGAGCACGTCCAGCCAGCCATAGGCCCCCACGAGGTCCGGGTCGTCGCCGACCGTGAGCCAGCGATCCTCGGCAAGTTGCGCGAGGTGGGGCGCGCGTTCCGACACACCAGCCAGCGTCCGCTCAAGCTGCGCCGCCAGCACGTCGGCGGCCCCGTGCGGCGACCGACCTGTGCGCTCCGCAGCGACGACTGCCGAGACAACCGCATCGAGCTCGAGGATCAGCGAGAGCGCCGCGTCGCCGTCCTCATCGTCGCCGGGGCGGTAAGCAGCGAGGTCCGCCGCGATGGCGATCGCGTCATCGATCAACGTCGACGGAGTCGGGCCGTGGAACGCTGCGAGGGATGCCTCGTAGGCAGCGAGTAGCGGCGCGATATCGGCGGGAGCCGCATCGAGCAGCGCGGTAGCGCGACGAACCGGCTCGCCTGCGGACGCGAGACGAACGAAGTCGTCCTCGGTGGCCGCCGGCTCGGCCAGGCGGCCCGCGAGAAGCTCCGCAAGGTCGCGAATGAAGGGATCAGTCATCGGAAAACCTGGCTCCCCGGAGGCGAGCCGTCAGGTGTGCGTGCGCCCAATCGAGATAGTCCCTGGGGCGCGGGTTCTTGATCGTCCGGGTGTACTGACGCATCGCCGTCCGCAGATCTGACACTTGATCGCTCGGGACCACCGAAAATGCGGCGTAAATGCCGACTTTCGTTACGGTATCGATTCGGGTGACCTTCTGGCGGCGCAGATCCACGTACGAGACAAGCTCGACCCGCACCGCGGCCTCGGTCTCCGCGCGGACGCAGGCAACGTACGCGTTCGCGATCGTGGCAAGGAAGGTGTAGTACGACGGGCTGACCTTGCCGTGAGTCTCAGCGATCTGCCGCGCCTGCGCGATCGACTCGCGAGCGCTCGGCTGGAGCTGCTCCCATCGTTCCGTCGGGTTCAGGTAGTGCTTGCTCGCATGTTCGAGCGCAGCCTGCGGCGTGGCGAAGCCGCCGACGGTCACCGGCTGCGCTCGAAGGCGAATCGTCCACTGCTCGCTCATTCCGCGCCCCCACGAATTCGCGCGCACAGACGCTTGTAGCGGACGGTGATCCGGTTGACCGCGCGCTTGCGCTCTGCCGCGTTCGCCGGAAGCTCGCCGAGCAACGCGAGCAACTCGTCCCATCGCTTGGACCGCGCCTCCGGATCATGCAGTCGGCGTCGAGCTTCGACTTGAAGCTCCTGCAACGTGTCAACGCGCTCGGCGAGGTGCAGTTCGTAGGCGAGGAGGTCCGCGCGACTGGCACGCTCCCGGGCGCGAGGCGACTGCATCTGCTGGACCAAGGCCGACGACGCAGGGGGGACGTCGATGGGGTCGGTACCCGCTTTGGCGAGGCGCTCGCCGCGTACCGATGTGATGTGGTAGTACAGCCGCTGGATCTCCTGCCCTCGGCGCTCGAGGTCGTCGCGCAGCTTGTCGACCTCGCCGTCGTGCGTCGCGACTCGCCGCGCGAGCTCGGCCTCGATCTGCGCGACCGCGACGCCCCGCTTCTTCGCGAGGTGCTCGATCGCCGGGCGCGGCGGGACGTCGTGGACGAGGTAGAACAGCAGCTTGTCTTCGTCGGGGAGGGCGCCAAACCGCTTCGCCGCCCCCGAATCGCGGATCGTCGCGCTTTCGTCGTCGATCTCCTCGTCGTCTGGCTCGGTGCGGTCGTCGACGACAATGCCCGCCGCTGCCTGCGTATCGATCTGTTCGACGCGCGCGCGGATGCCCTGCGGACCACGCAGCTTGCTTACCGCGAAGTTCCTCGCTGCCTGTGTCGCGTACGCCTCCGCGCTGTCGGCACCGGCGATCCCCTGGAGGAACGTGCGCTTGAGAAACTCGTTGTAGATGAAGGCGTTGAACAGCTCCGTGCGATCGTTGTCCTTCGCCGGGTTCCGGACCACACGTGCGATGCCGCGATCAATCGCGTCCATGAGCGCACCGAGCAGCGCCCGCCTCGCCCCGGCGTCGTCTTGCTGCTGAAGCAGTACCCGCGCTGCTTCGCTAGGAGTCACGGCTCCTCCCACATTGTGCTGAGCTTCTCATGAGATCGCGTACGCGGCGAGAGGCGCCGTCAGAAACCCGGCCAAGCATCGTCAGTCTAGGCGAACCGATGCTTACAGAACCCATCCCCAACGACAATGTGCCGATAGACGGCACTCACGAGGTGCTCAACCTCGCGGTCACCGACCCCGAGGTGGTCGCCGAGCTGCGGCGGTTGTCCGCAGGGCTTGCGCGCCAGCGGTTCGCCCTGGACGCGCTGCGCGTCGGCGTGCTGTCGATCCGCGCCGCCAGCGGCGAGCTCGACGTCCGCGCTGTCCGCGATGCCGGGCAGCAGCTCGTGCTCGAGCTCCGCGGCATGCTCGCCGAGCGCGGCTCCGCCCTCACCGCCACGATGGCGGACGCGCTTGCGCGCTACTTCGACCCCGCGACCGGCGTGGTCACCCAGAAGCTCGAGCGGCTGACCGAGGACGGCGGCGAGATCGAGCGCGTCCTGCGCCAGCACGTGGGCAACGAATCCACGCTGGTCCGCACGCTGGCCGCGCACGTCGGCGAAGCGAGCCCGCTGCTGCGCATGCTGTCGCCCGAGGAGGCGAGCGGCGTGCGCGCGCAGATCGAGCGCACCGTCGCCGAGGCGCTGCGTGCGCAGGCCGAGCAGGTGCTCCAGCAGTTCAGCCTCGACCGCAAGGACTCCGCGCTGTCGCGGCTGGTCGCCGAGCTCACCACGACGCACGCCGCCGCGAACTCCAACATGCAGCAGCAGGTCAAGGCCGTCGTCGGCGAGTTCTCGCTCGACCGGCCGGACTCCGCGCTGTCGCGGCTGGTCGGCCGTGTCGAGGCCGCGCAGAAGCGCATCTCGGACGAGTTCTCGCTCGACAACCAGGCATCGGCGCTGAACAAGCTCACCGCGCTGCTCGCGAGCCTCCAGCAAAAGCAGACCGAGTTCGCGACCAGTGTGCAGGCGCAGATCGCGACGCTCACCGCGCAGCGCGCCGAGCGTGCACGCGGCACCCGCCACGGCGAGGAGTTCGAGGCCGCCGTCGGCGCCGTGCTCACTGTCGAGGCGCAGCGGGTCGGCGACATCTACGAGGCGACCGGCACCCGCACGGGCCTCATCAAGAACAGCAAGGTCGGCGATCACGTCGTGACGCTCGGCCCGGACGGCTCCGCGCCTGGATCGGCCATCGTGTTCGAGGCCAAGCAGTCCAAGAACGTCGATCTCAAGGGCGCGCTCGCCGAGATCGACGTCGCGCGCAAGAACCGCCAGGCCCAGGTCGGCGTGTTCGTCTACTCCACGCGGACCGCGCCCGCCGGGATCGACACGTTCACGCGTTACGGCGAGTCGATCGTCGTCAGCTGGGACCCCGAGGATCCGCAGCTCGACTGGGTGCTGCGCGCGGCGTACAGCGTCGCCCGCGCGCTCGTCGTCCGCGAGCGGGTCGCCGACTCGGACAGCGCCGCGGCCGTCCATGAGATCGAGGCAACGGTGCGTGCGATCGAGAAGCATCTGAAGCGGGTCGCGGACATCAAGAAGTTCGCAGAGACCACCGTCACGGCCGGCGACAAGATCGTTCGAGAGGCCGACAAGATGGCCAAGGAGCTCCAGGCGCAGATCGAGGCGCTCGACGAGCAAGTCGCGGCGCTGCGCCGCCAGGAAACGGCGTAACGCCCAGCAGGCCCCAAGCGTGCTCAACCTCGTGATAAGTGTAGAGGTCGCAGGGGAGACATGGCAGCCAAGAAAACGACGAGACCCGTCGAAGCCAAGAAGGCGAACGCGAATTCCGGCAAGAAGGTCAACGGCGATGCGCCGCTCGGGCTCGAGGCCGAGATGTGGCAGGCGGCCGACACGCTGCGCGGCAGCATGGAGCCATCGTCGTACAAGCACGTGGTCCTTCCACTGCTGTTTCTGAAGCACGTATCCGACGCGTTCGAGCACAAGCATCAGGAGCTCGAGAAGACCAAGGAGGAAGACCCCGAGGACCGCGATCACTACACCGCCGACGGCATCTTCTGGGTGCCCAAGGCTTCGCGGTGGAGCGGACTTCAGAAGAAAGCAAAAGAGCCGAACATCGGCCAGCTCATCGACAAGGCGATGGAGCAGATCGAAAAGGAGAATCCGTCCCTGCTCGGCGTTCTTCCCAAGGACTTCGGCCGTCCAGAGGTCGACAAGACTCGCCTCGGCCAGCTCATCGATCAGTTGTCGACGCTGGACCTTGCCGCGGGTGCGCACGGCGGGAAGGACCTGCTCGGCCGCGTCTACGAATACTTCCTCACGCGGTTTGCGGCGGCAGAAGGGCGTGCCGGCGGCGAGTTCTACACGCCGAAGTCGGTCGTACGCGTGCTCGTTGAGATGCTCGAGCCTTTCAAGGGGCGGGTCTACGACCCGTGCTGCGGTTCAGGTGGAATGTTCGTCCAGAGCGAACGCTTCGTGGAAGAACATGGCGGCAAGCTCGGCGACATCGCGGTCTACGGGCAGGAGCTCACGGCAGCGACGTGGCGCCTGGCGAAGATGAACCTCGCCGTGCGTGGAATCGAAGCTGACCTCGGTACGCAATGGGGCGACACGTTCCAGAACGACCTGCACCCTGGCCTCAAGGCCGATTTCATCCTCGCGAACCCGCCGTTCAACGTGAGCGACTGGGGCGCGGACAAGCTCAAGAATGACGTCCGGTGGAAATACGGTATGCCCCCGACGGGGAATGCCAACTTCGCTTGGCTGCAGCACATGATCCATCACCTGAGCGCCAATGGCGTGATGGGTACGGTGCTCGCCAACGGCTCGATGGCATCCAATCAGTCCGGCGAGGGAGAGCTCCGCAAGGCACTCATCGAGGCCGACCTCGTCGACTGCATGGTGGCGATGCCCGGACAGCTGTTTCTGACCGTGCAGATCCCGGTGTGCCTGTGGATTCTGGCAAAGAACAAGGCTGACAAGCGCTGCCGTGATCGACGGAACGAGTTCCTTTTCATCGACGCGCGGAAGCTCGGATTCATGGCAGATCGCACGAGGCGCGATTTCACTGACGACGACATCGCGAAGGTCGCGAAGACCTACCATGCGTGGCGGGGGCAGAAGGACGCAGGTCGGTACAAAGATGTCCTGGGCTTCTGCAAGAGCGCATCGCTCGACGAGGTCCGCGGGCATTATCACGCGCTCACGCCCGGCCGCTATGTTGGGGCCGAAGATGTCGAGGACGACGACGAGCCTTTCGAGGTGAGGTTTCCGACGCTCGTGGCGAAGCTAGAAGGGCTATTCGCCCAAGGGAAAGAACTCGAAAAGAGAATCAAATCTCGTCTCAAGGGTCTCAATGCTCGCTGACGAATTCTGGCCTAGAGTACGCTTTGGCGATCTGTTGCCCGACGGCACTCGCAATGGAATCTACAAACCCAAGGAGTTTCACGGCCGCGGTTTGAAGATCGTCAACATGGGAGAGCTGTTCGCGAACCCTCGGCTTCATGCGATTAACATGAAGCGCGTCGAACTGACACCCGACGAGGTATCGCGCTCGACCTTACAAGTCGGAGATCTCCTTTTCGCTCGCCGCTCGCTGGTCGCCGAAGGAGCTGGAAAGTGCGCGTTGGTCTGTGAGATTGAAGAGCCGACAACCTTTGAGTCATCGATCATCCGCGCTCGGCCGGATCGCACACGCGCACATTCGGTCTACCTCTTCTACCTCTTCAACTCGCCGGTTGGCCGATATCTCCTTGGGACAATTCTTCGTCATGTGGCAGTCGCCGGGATCACAGGGTCAGATCTCGTAGAGCTTCCTCTTCCACTGCCACCACTTGCTGAGCAGCGTGCCATTGCCGCTGTCCTCGGTGCATTGGACGAGAAAATCGAGCTCAACCGGCGCATCAACGAGACGCTCGAAGAGCTGGCTCGGGCGGTTTTCAAGTCGTGGTTCGTACACTTCGAACCCGTGGAGGCGAAGGCGAATGGTCGCCAGCCGTTTGGCATCCACACAGGAGTGGCCGCTCTGTTCCCGAAGGATTTCGACACCTCCGAGCTGGGTGAGGTGCCGAGTGGGTGGAAGCCCGGTACTTTGGGTGATATTGCGCGGAATCCGCGCAGTGGAGCCGCTCCATCGGAGCTCGCGACAGACACGCCGTACATCGGGTTAGAGCACATGCCGAGACGTTCAATCGCTCTCGAGGATTGGGCGACGGTTGCGAATGTCTCGAGTGGAAAGACTCACTTTAAAGTAGGAGACTTCCTGTTCGGGAAGCTGCGCCCATATTTTCACAAGGTCGGCATAGCCCCCGTGAACGGAGTGTGTTCGACAGACATTCTTGTCATAACCCCAATCGAGAACGAGTACCGAAGCGTTGTGCTGGGTCACATTAGCTCCGACGCGCTGATCGGGTATACCGACCTAGGCGAAGGCACAAAGATGCCTCGCACAAACTGGGAGCGCATTTCGAGCTGGAAGCTCGCTATTCCGCCAGCGCCCGTTGCGGAGGCCCACGCAAGGATCATCGACCCGATGCTCGCTAGAATCCGCACGCTCATTCTTGAAAACCACTCCCTCGCCGAACTCCGCGACTATCTCCTCCCCAAATTGGTCGCAGGCGAAGTGCGCATTCGAGACGCGGAGAAGCTCGTCGAGGCAGCGACGTGAGTCCTGTTGCGCGCCACAGCGGGCCGGTCATCGCGATAGCGAGAGAAGAGGAGCGTTGGTGAGCGCACACGGAATCAAGGAATCCGTTCTCGAGGAAGTAGCGCTCGAATGGCTTGAAGCTCTCGGCTGGGAGATTGTCCCTTCAACTAGCCTTGAGCCGTCCGAGTCTGGCGAGCGCCAATCCTACGAAACAGTAGTTCTCGAGAAGCGACTTCGTCGAGCTCTGGAGGCGATCAACCCGAAGGTCCCGCCCAGCGCGATCGAGTCCGCCGTCCACACGATTCTCAAGCGTGAAGGCCCGACCCTCGAGCAGAACAATCAGAGCTTCCATCGGCTGGTGACCGATGGGATCTCAGTCGAGGTAGCGGAGGGCGGCGTGGTGAAGAGCTATTACCTCCGCCTCTTCGACAAGGTCTATCTCGACAAGAACGACTGGCTCGCCAGCAGTCAGTTCACGGTCATCGACAAGACCGGTGCGAAGGTCGAACGCCGGGCCGACATCGTGTTGTGGGTCAACGGTCTGCCCATCGCGGTCATCGAGCTCAAGAACCCCACGCTTGAGACTGCTGACATCTGGTCAGCGTACGCACAACTTCAGACCTACAAGCACGACATCCCGTCGCTGTTTCTCACTAACGAGCTGCTCGTAATCTCGGACGACGTCCACGCTCGAATCGGTTCGCTCACAGCAGACGACTCCCGCTTCCAACCGTGGCGCACGATCAACGGTTCCAACTCGGCGAAGGACAGTGATCAAGCTCTCAAGGTTCTAATTGAGGGGGTCTTCGACAAGGAACGACTGCTCGATCTCATCACTGGATTCATCATCTTCGAGGTCGACCGCGGCAAGCTTCTCAAGAAGCTCGCGGGCTACCACCAGTTCCATGCGGTTCGTCGTGCTGTCGCAGAAACGCGTCGAGCGACCGCGAAGAAAGGCGACGGCAAGATCGGCGTCGTCTGGCACACACAAGGCTCCGGCAAGAGCCTCACGATGGTGTTCTACGCCGGGAAACTCGTTCGAGTTCCCGAGCTCGAGAACCCCACAATGGTCGTGATCACCGATCGCAACGATCTCGATGACCAGCTATTCGGCACGTTCGCGCAAGCGCGCAACCTACTGCGGCAGATGCCGCAGCAAGCCGAGGACCGGGCGCAGCTACGAAAACTGCTCGAGATGTCCGCCTCAGGTGGCGTCTACTTCACGACGATCCAGAAGTTCCTCCCGCCCGAGGGTCAGAAGGGCGGCGCACTTTCCTCGCGCAAGAACATCATCGTTATCGCGGACGAGGCGCACCGGAGCCAGTACGGCCTCAAGTCGAAGGTCAACCAGAAGGGAGAGATCGTACTCGGCCTCGCGCAGCTGATGCGCGAAGCGCTGCCTAACGCTTCGTTCATCGGCTTCACCGGGACACCGATCGATCTTGAGGACAAGAGCACGATCCAGGTCTTCGGCGACTACATCCACATCTACGACATCCGTCGCGCCGTCGAAGACAAGGCCGTCGTTCCCATCTACTACGAGAACCGGCTCGCCAAGCTCGAGCTCGATGACGACCAGAAGCCCGAGATCGATCCCAAGTTCGAAGAGGTCACTGAGTCCGAAGAAGAGTCGAGCAAGGAGAAGCTCAAGCGCGAATGGTCAGCGCTCGAGGTCATTGCCGGAACTCTCAAGCGACTACGCAAGATCGCGAAGGACCTCGTCGAGCACTACGAGAAGCGCGATGCAGAGCTCACAGGGAAAGCGCTGGTCGTGTGCATGAGTCGGCGGATCTGCGTCGCCCTGTACGACGAGATCATCAAGCTGCGGCCAGCGTGGGCCCCGAGTGCTGACGAGGGCGACGACGATGATCACGAGGGTGGGAACCTCGACGAGAGCGGCAGCATCAAGGTCGTGATGACCGGCTCAGCATCAGACGTTGCTGAGTTTCGGCCTCACGTGCGCAGCAAGCAGCGTCGCGAGCGCCTCGCCGCGCGATTCAAGGATCCCAAGGATCCGCTGAAGATCGTGATCGTCCGGGACATGTGGCTCACGGGCTTCGACGCTCCCTGCTTGCACACGCTGTACGTCGACAAGCCGATGCGCGGTCACAACCTGATGCAGGCGATCGCGCGCGTGAACCGCGTCTTCGGTGACAAGCCGGGCGGTCTCGTCGTGGATTACATCGGCATCGCTCCGTTCTTGAAGGAGGCGATGAAGACCTACGCCGATGCGAAGGGCCAGGGCGAGGTCACGCACGATCAAAGTCAGGCCGTCGCGGTGATGAAGACGGAGCTCGAGCGATGCCGCGATAGATTCCATGGTCTCGACGTCGCAGGGTTCCTCAAGGGCACGCCGAAGAAGCGGCTGGAGATGCTGCCTGCTGCCCGCGAGCATGTCCTGAAGCAGAGGGTTGCCGCCGGTTACCAACTCGACGTGTCGGGCTCGGCAAGCAAGGTGGCCGACGGCTTCGCGAAAGCCACCGCGAAAACCGCGAAGGCAGTCGCGCTGCCCAAGAACGGTGGCGCGAAGAAGTCCGACAAGAAGCGACCAGACGGCCACGACCTGTTCATGGATGGCTGTCGACGCCTTACGCAGGCGTTCGCACTCGCGGCTCCGCATGAGGAATGCGACAAGATCCGCGACGAGGTAGCGTTCTATCAGGCCGTACGGGTCGGCCTCTTGAAGCTTGCAGACAAGAGTACGCCCTCGTCTGCTGCCAAGCTCGAGCACGCGGTTCGACAGATCGTGAACAACGCCGTCGTCACTGAGGAGATCATCGACATCTTCTCGGCCGCCGGTATTGCGAAGCCGGATATCAGCGTTCTCTCGGACGAGTTCCTCGAGGACGTGAAGAACCTCCAGCAC
>Ga0308175_100000560_pt1 | contig 25314 bp, 15 predicted proteins | sample PhyCR1_3_FD_203893 | JGI IMG/M metagenome (GOLD analysis project Ga0308175, IMG submission 203893) | Soil microbial communities from UC Gill Tract Community Farm, Albany, California, United States - DLSLS.C.R1 | ecosystem: Environmental > Terrestrial > Soil > Agricultural land | place: USA...
GAGCCCATCCCAGTACAGGCTATACAGCTCGGTCTCGAAGTGAGAAGACCAGAGGACCGCGGTCATTGGCCAACCTCCACAACGATCTGCGTGGCCTTTCCATTAGCCGTGAAGTGCAACACGAACATATCCACAAATTTCAAGATCCGATGGTCTCTTCCTAGGTACTGCTCAATGCGGGCCCGAAGGGCGGCCTCATCCATCCCCGGAATCTGGATCCTGTCCCCGAAATCGACGTCCACGATGTTCTTCTTGGGCCCGCCACGTCTCAGGCTGGCCACGCCCAGCTTCACATACTTGGCTGCGCCCTTCTGGACCTGGTCAAGAAGCACGTCGCTCTTCGTGATTGGCGGCCCCACGCGTTTCACCTCCCAGCGTTCGCCACCTGTCTCTACGTCGGCGCGACCCGATTACCGGAGATCGTGCCGCTCCACCTCAAGTTTCCGAACATCACTCTCGATCGCGCTCATGTCCACCAGATGAGCATCGAAGGCTCCAGCATCCCCGTTCCTCCGCGGCATCGCCCTGCAACAGTCGTAGGAGCTCGATAACAAGGCCATCGATGATGTCCGCAACTTCCTGTTCGGCGCGCCAGGCTCGATAACTCACAGTGACCAGGGTTGTTTAGCGACTGCTTTGGCGCCGGGGAAGATCCCGACCGGGGTATGTTTGGCCTGGCGGAAGCGTACGTCCTGGCCTAGACCCGAAACAGCCCGGTTGCGTGCGCCGGCAGGACGACCCGGATCGTGGCGCCGTCCGGCGTCGCGACGGCCCCCGGGGTCGCGTACAGCGCCTGGGCGCGCGCCACCTCGAGCGAGAGCGTGACGCGCGCGGGCTCGCCGCCCAGGTTGATGGCCACCAGGACGCGCTCGTCGCCGGCGCGGCGCACGAACGCCAGGATGGGCCCGCGGTCGGTGAGCAGCTCGAGCGATCCGTGCGATAGCGCCTGCGACGCATGCCGGGCACGGATCATCATGCGGTAGTGCGAGAGCAGCGAAGCTGGATCGGCCGTCTGGGCGGCGACGTTGGCGCGCTCGCGGCCGGGGGCCAGCGGGTACCAGGGCTTGGCCGTGGTGAAGCCACCGCCGGCGGTGGCGTCCCAGGGCATCGGTGTCCGCTTCGCCAGATCGCCATCCTTCTCGTCACCGTTCTCGAGCCCGACTTCTTCGCCGTAGTACAGAAACGGCGTCCCCGGCAAGGTGAGCAGGACCGCCGCGGCGCTGCGCAGCTTCCCGCCATCGCCCGAGAGCTCGGTCGCCACCCGCCGCTGATCGTGGTTGGTGAGAAACGGAACGTCGGTCGCGCCCGGGGGATACGTCGCCGCAACTTCGCGCAGCTTCTCCACGATGCCGCGCGCCTCGCCGGTCTTGGCGCCTTCGAGGATGCGCTCGGCGAGCTTGAAGTCGAAGTTGAGCGGCAGCTCGTCGCCGCCTGGAACCTTCTCGGTCGAGCCGTAGTAGGTCGCGACGATCGGCGTCTCGGTCCAGGCCTCGCCGATCAAGATGGCGTCGGGCTTGACGGCGCGAACGGAGGCGGCGAACTCCCGCCAGAACTGGTGGGTCTCGGCGGTGTCAGACTGCCCCGCGTCCGGTCCGGTCTCCACCACGTGGCGCGCGGCGTCGAGGCGAAAGCCGTCCACACCGCGCGCGAGCCACAGCGCCGCGATACGCTTGGCCTCCTCGCGCACCGCCGGGTTGCGGAAGTTGAGGTCCGGCATGCCTTCCCAGAACAGGCCGTAGAACCAGGCGCCGTGGCTCGGGTGCCAGCTGTGCGCGTTGGCGTTCCACGGCTGGGACCACCCCAGGTCCGTCGGGCTCCACACGTACCAGTCCCGCCGCGGCGAGCTCGGCGATGCCGCCGACTCCACGAACCACGGGTGCTTCGCGCTGGTGTGGTTGAGGACCAGATCGACGATGATCCGGATCCCGCGCCGGTGGGCCTCGGCGAGGAGCCGCGCGAAGTCCGCGTTGGTCCCGTAGTCGGGATGAATGGTCTCGTAGTCGGTCGTGTCGTATCCGTGGTAGCTCGGCGACGCAAACACCGGCATGAGCCACAAGGCATCGACGCCCAGGTCGGTGTCGGTCGCCGGGTTGCCGTCGTTCAGATAGTCGAGCCGCGCGATGAGGCCGTTCAGATCACCCTTGCCGTCGCCGTTCGAGTCCTGGAAGCTGCGCACGAACACCTCGTAGAACACCGCGCCCGGCGCCCACCCAGGCAGCTGGTGACCCGCGGACGCCGACGCGCCCACCATGGTGACCGGCGGCACCGGCGCCGGTCTGGACGCTGTACAAGCGGAGAGGACGAAACAGCCGGCCAGATAAGCCACGCGCATTCCGGCGATATACCCCAGGCAGTTCGGGGGTATGCCGCGACAACTCCAGATTCTATGGGCCGACCCGGAGCAGCAGCTGTTGCGATCCCGACGCGGCGCCGCTGTTCAGGGCGGCCCGGCCTCGAGGTGGAAGACGTGGCCCACGACATCGGTCTCGTAGAGCTCGCCGCGCGCGTCGGCGTGCAGGCTCGTCGGCTGCGCCGGGAACGGCCCCGGCAGGTCGACGATCTCGAGCGTGCCGTCGGCCTTGAGCCGCGCCTTCGACAGGCCACCCTTGACGTAATCGGTGTAGAAGTACCAGCCAACGAGGTCGGGGTAGCACGTGCCGCGATAGACCTGGCCGCCGATGATCGAGGCCCACCCGGTGGCGCGCACGCGGGTGTCGAGCGGGAACGTCTTGCCGGTCGGTTCGCACGGCTGCTGCGGCGCGGCCTGCGTGCATAGATCGGCCTGGGTCGCGCAGCACGACGTGCCTTCGTAGACGCTCCAGCCAAAGTTCTTGCCGGCCTGCTGGCCGGCCCGCGCGACGTCGAGCTCCTCGGCCTGGTCCTGGCCGACGTCGGCGATCCACATGTCGCCGGTCGAGCGATCGAACGACCACCGCCACGGGTTGCGCAGGCCGAGCATGAACACCTCGGGGAAGCCCGCGACCCCGTCGGCGAACGGGTTGCCCGGGGGGATGCCGTACTCCTTGCCAGCGGTGCGCTGGTGGACGTCGAGCCGCAGCATCTTGCCGTGCAACGCCTTGGGGTTCTGCCCGTTGCGCAGCGGGTCGCCGTGGCCGCCGCCGTCGCCGGTCCCCAGATAGAGGTAGCCGTCGGCGCCGAACTCGATCATGCCGCCGTTGTGGTTCGGTCGGCTACGCGGCAGCTGTAGCACCAGGGTGCCCTTCGGATCGGCCACGTTGCGATCCGTCGCGCTGACCCGGTAGCGGGCGAGGTTATCGAACGGGTCATTGTCCGTCGGGGTGATCAGCGACGTGTACGTCACGTAGAACTCGCCGTTGGTCGCGAACGCGGGATCGAACGCAAGGCCGAGCAGCCCCATCTCGCCGCCGTCGACCACCGGGCCGCCGTTCTCGTCGCTGATGTCGAGGAACAGCGCCGGCGAGACCTGGCCGTTCTCGATGATCTGGATCGCGCCGCGCTGCTCGACCACGAACAGCCGCGGATCGTTCGGCGGCGAGGTGACGAGCACCGCGGGGACGCCGAGCGCCGCGACCTGCGTCATCGTGACCGTGTTGCCGGCCGATGGGTTCGCGCACGCCGGGAGCCCGGCGTCGGCGGGCTCCGCCGCGTCGTCGTGGATCACGACCGGGGCGTCGTCCTTCGCCGGCTTCTTCCCCCCGCAGGCAGCAGCGAACATGACCAGCAACGCGAGCGTACGCACGGCGCCATCATACGCCCGCGCCCGGGCGACGCGTGTCGCCTTGGAGCATGGTGGGACGTGTGGCCTACAACGACCCAGGCGCCGCCGTACCTACGTACCGGCGTACCGCCGAACGGCTCAGCGAGGTGGGCAGCTGATGGCTGACAGGGTTAGAGGTGGATCTCGAGGATTCCGCCGGGCCTCGGGGCAGCGCCTTCCGTAGCACGCCCCGATACGCGTGACGCGGGTGCTCGCTCGCGCGCGGTTGCCGCGCTGGGAACGCTGGGCGCGCTCGACGTCGAAGGACTGGCACTGCCAGTGGCGAGCTTCGGGTCCAGAGGCACCGCAACTGCGGCCGGCATGGTTCCCAGCTGAGTAACGCCGGTGGCGGGCTTCGGATCCGGCGGGGCCGTCCTGGGGATCGTCGACGTGACGCCAGGAGCCGGCGGCCCGGGCGGTACGGCTGACATGCCCGACACACCTGCCCGGGGCTTGACGAGCGCGACCATCCCCACGGCGCCACCGAACACGAGCATTCCTGCGAGGATCGCCCAGCGCCGTCGGCGTTTCCCATGGCCGGCAACAGGGAGATGTACCGAGGTCGGGGGCGCAGTCATGGTGCGACGCGCTGGTCGTGCGGAAATCCCCGGTGCCGCGGGAGCTGCCGGGCAGCCGATCAGCGTCGGATCCGAAGGCGAGGCGTGCGAGACATCGCGGGACCGGACCGGCGCCCGGCCGGAGAACCGTTGCGACAGCGTGGTGACCAGCGCTTCGCGACCATCCCGCGGATGATCAGCGCAGGCGACGAGCGCCGCGATCGCGGCGCTGGCGGTAGGCGTACGCTGGTCGCGGTCGCGGTCGAGCAGCGAGACCACGACGCGCGACAGATCCTCGGGAAGCTCGGGCCGCAGATCTCGCGGCATCGGGATCGGATCAAACAACAAGCGTGCGAGGGTCTCCTCCGTCGTGTTCCCGGCAAACAAGGGCTTCAAGCACAGCATCTCGAACAGCATCACGCCCACGGAGAACAGATCGCTGCGACCATCGAGCGGCCAGCCCCGCGCCTGTTCCGGGCTCATGAATGCGGGTTTACCCTTGATCAGCATGCTGGCGGTTGCGCTGGTCGTGGCACGCGCCTTTGCGATCCCGAAGTCAGACAGCTTGACGCCGCCGTCCCACGACAACAAGACGTTGTGCGGCGAGATGTCGCGGTGAATGATGCCACGCATGCCGCCCGTGCCGCTCGGCAGCTCATGCGCATAGTCCAGCCCGCGAAGGATCTCGATCGCGACGAAGATCACGAGCGACAACGGCAGTGGTCCGGTCTCGAGCAAGCCATCGAGATCGGTGCCGTCCACCAGCTCCATGACGAGGAACAAGCGCCCTTCGCGGTCACGATCGAAGTCGAACACGGACACGACATTGGAATGCCGCAGTTGCGAGGTAAGCTGCGCTTCCGCAACGAACAGCTGTGCGAATTGTGGGTTATCCGAGAACCCGGGGAGCACGCGCTTGATCGCGACCTGGCGCGAGAACCCTTCCGCACCGACCGTCCGGGCCAGGAACACCTCGGCCATGCCGCCGCCGCCGAGGCGGCGCTCGATCAGGTACTTCCCGTTCACGATCGTCGTCACGCGGCCCGACGATCCCGCGCCGGCATCCGGCCGATCATCGCCGATCGCCGGCGACGCCGGCCCGAGCCCAGATCGATCGTCATGGCTGCACCAGTGGATACCAGGTGTACGACAGCGAGACGCCGGCCGAGACGACCTCGAGGGGCGGCATTCCAGCGCCGACCGCATAGGATGCCTCGGTGCTCACGCCGACACCCCATCGTCGATCGAGGCGGTGCTCGAAGCCGATGCGCGCGCATGCGAGGACCTCGATCGCGACGCCCTCGGTCATGCCATCCGGCGTGACCACGAAGGTGCGCGCGTGGTCCTCGTCGCGAAGCACCCCGGCGCCGAGCACCCGACCGCCGACCCCGAGCCCCACGTGGAGGATCGGAACCCAGCCGACCCCGAGGCGCAGCGTGGCACCCGCGCGGAGCTGCACGAGGCGCGTCGTCCGCGTCAAGTGGCCCGTGGCGGGACTCCCGGCCACCGTAACAGATGCCGGATCGTAGATCGCCTGTGCGAACCCCGCCCCGACGACCTCACTCCCGACATCGAGCCAGTTGCGGACTCCATAGCTGAGGCCAACCTCGCCGCCACCGCCGTTTCGCGAGACGACGACCTCGCCGCCGCGGACGTCCCCGGCGCGTTCGGTGATCCGGCCAATCGAGCCGAGCGGGCGAACCGTGACGCTTGCTTCGTAGCGATCAGCTACGGCGTGGGCCCGCGTGCTCAACCCGATCGCGGCGAGCGCGATCCACGTGATTCTCCACGTCGGCCACGTCGCCCGACAGCCGCTCGGTCGCGTCCTCTGCACGGGCCGGATCACCGGAACACGATCCCCCGGTCGATCCGGATCGCGCCGGCGCCCGCCGGGCCAGCGATGGTCAGCGCCAGGTTCTTCCCCAGCACCTGATCGACCGAGCGAACCACGACGATCCCGCGGCCGGTCGTGCCCGCCGGGACCACCCCGATCACGCTCGGATCGCGATCGGTGATCGGCGAGCTGAGCCGCGCCGGACCGCTGGCTTCGCGGTCACCGGCCTGCACGCGGACACTGGTGAGCCGATACGCGCCGCGGGACCGGTTCTCGATCTCGAACACGAGGTAGCCATCATCGCCGAGCAGCACCGCGCGCATGACATGGACGATCACGTGGTCATCGTTGCGCTCGTGAACCGCCAGCGCGATCGTCTCGTTGCGCCTGAGCAACCGATCGGCGATCAGGCCATCGGCGCGATCGCGGATGTGCCCCTCGAGGTTCTGGCGCAGCTTGGCAAGGTTGGCCTCGAGCGGAGCGACCCGCTCGGCCACCGCGGCCGCGAGCTGGGCCTCGAATGCCTCTTCGGCGGAGACCGCCTTGAAGCGGACCAAGGTCAAGGCCGGCTTGTCCGGTGGAACGACCGTCAGGGTCATGTTGACCTTGATCGCGCCCGAGGCCGTCGCCAGCGCGAGCGTGGTGGTCTTGGCCGCCGCACCGATCGCGCGAATCGCGACGCCATCATCGCCCCACGCCTTGACCTCGAAATCGGGCGAACTGGCCAGCGCCTGAGTGCCGAGCCGCTCCGCGAACGACAGGATGCACACCTGGCCCGCATGGACCGGGGCTTCGAAGGCGCCGCCTTGAGGTGGGACGAGGAACTCTGCTTCCGAGCGTTGAACCGTGACGGCCGATGCGGGATGGGCCGCCGCGGACGACGTGGCCGCCACCGTGCAGAGCATACCGGCGACAAGGGCTTCGTGAATGACATGCGTGAACGAAGTTATCATACGAAAAACAGCTTCTCTGGTACTGGAACGAAGCTGAATCATCCGAGCTTGTCTCCCGGGAACATCTATTCAGAGAAGCGTCGATCCACAAACCAGATCGATGCTTCAAAGCATTCGCAGCAGGCTTTCGAGCAACCCACGAGCCCCACAAGACACGAACCCCGCGCAAATGGAAAGCGCCGTCCAAGATATTCGTCAAAATCGATCCGGAGTTGGACGCCAGGCTCCAGAGCCCTCATGCCGAGCAGTAACATGAGCATTGTATTGATCCTGCGCTGCATGCTTCCTGGCTGGATTGAAAACTCATAAATTGCGCTTGCCTTGCATGAGGGCTTCGGCGAAACAAGGTGCGTGGAGCCTTGGTGCCCTCCGCGTGCTCATGCTCTGTTCTCGCCGAAAAGCATCTGCACGAAAGCATGATGCATGCCAACGATAAGGGCCAGATGAGAGAGCTCGCTTGTAGCATCAGCCAGTCAAGTTAGCTAATAGATGACATTCTGGTAATTCAAATTACTAAACCTATAAAGCGATCCATCTCTGGGGAGACTATGGCGATAGCATCCGGCTTGAATCCGCTGAGGAACCCTGCTGGTGTGGCGGGTTGGCGCAGGTACCTTGCGGCGAGCATTGCCGCGGGAGTGGTGCTTGCTGCTTGCGCCGATGATCCGCCGCTGGGGGGGGCCGGTCTCCTGTCAGGTCAGGTGGTCGTCTCGGGGCCGCTCCGCAACGCCGCGGTCTCGATCGATCAGATCTCGCTGCAGGCCACCGGCGAGGTCTCGATCCGCGCGCACGTGGGGGACACGACCACCGATGATGACGGTCGGTTCGGCGGCCCGGATGGCCTCGAGGTCGGCAAGCTCAACGGGTTATTTCTGATAACCGCGAGCGGCGGCTCGTATACCGACCTCGCCACGGGAGCGAGCATCGATCTCGATCCGACCACGACGCTCGAAACCATCACGCCGTTTGCGCTGTTCGAAGCGCGCGACGACGTGCTCGTGAGCCCGGTAGGCCACCTGATCGCGGCGCGCACGCGCTGGAAGCTGAACCAGCTCGGTGACGTCCCGGCCGCCCACGCGGACGCGGCGGAGCACCTGAATCGCCATTTCGGAAGCATTGTCGACTGGACGCACCTGAAGCTCGGCGCGCTCGATGCTGCCGCCACGAGCCCGACCGAGGCCGTGCGAGCATCGATCGTCCATGCCGCTCTAAGCTTCCTGGCACAGGACATTGCGACGGCGGCCGGCGCGTCGCCGCAGGAGGTCAACGTCCTGGCGCTCACCAAGCAGCTCGCCGCCGATATCGCGGAAGGTACGTTCGATGGCAACGACGGTAATGCGCCGACTTTCGGGGAGGGCCTACAGGTCGGGGTCTGCGCGCCGGTCACCGCGTGTACGGCGCAGCCATCTGGCAGCTGTGCGCTCGGCGCCTGCCGGCCGCTATGTGACCTCTATGCCGGCACGCCCCGGGCGCTGCTCGCGGGCGAGATGACCAAGGTGATCGGGTCGACCGCGATCAACCACACGGGGCTCGTCACCGGCGATATCCTGGCCGTCGCGCGCTCCATGACCGACAACCTCGACGAAGACCTGTTCGGCAGCGCGTGCGTCGAGACGCTCGATCGGCTCCCGCCCACGCTCAGCTGGAGCTCGCCGACCCCCGCGGAAGGCAGCTTCGTGCGAGGCACCACGACGCTCAAGGTGACCGCGGTCGACGACCTCGATCCGGAGCCCACGGTCCACTTCCTCGGCTACGTCGACGCCGATGGGACGCCGGCCAACAGCATCGCGATCGCCGCGATCGACACCCACACCCAGGCGGACGGGGGGCTCACGGTGACCGCGCAGGCCGAGGACATGGCCGGCAACATCGCGACGATCACGCGTGTCCTCCAGGTCGACAACACCGCGCCGGTGGTCACGCTCGATCCGGCCGGCTTCTTCGTCGACGGTGCGACGTGGTGGACGACCGCGGCGGCCCCCGTGCTGCATGGCACCGTGACCGAAGCCCACCCCGCCGGGGTCGAGGCGGTGATCGGCACGACGCACCTCACCGGCACCCTCACCGGCTCGACCTGGAGCGTGACGTTGCCGGCCGGGGCGCTGGACGCAACCGGCGCCGACGTGCACATCGTGGTGACCGATGCGGCGGGGAACCAGGGCACGGTCGTGCAGCACGTCCGGTACGATGGCACCCCTCCGATGGTCTCCCTCCAGGCGAGCCCCGTGCATGACGAAGCGAGCGAGACCCCGGCGTTCAGCGCCACCCCAGCGATCCCCAGCACCGATGAGGTCCCGAGCCACATCCACGGCGGTGCGGTCGTCGACCTGGCGACCACGGGCGGGTGCCCATCGATCACGAAATACAGCTACCTGCTCAGCGCCACGCCACCGCCGTACGGCGCGGAGCCCAACGGACGCAACCCGCTGCTCTACCAGCTGCTCGTCGCCGATGATGGCGTCGGCATCGACCCGACCGCGACGCAGTACCGCGTCGGCCGCGACGCTGCCGGCGGCGCCACGCAGTGGGTCACCGCCTGGACCCCGGTGGGCACAGGGACCGCGGTCGCCCCCGGGGTCGCCGGGTATGCTGTGCCGATCTCCGCGGATAGCGTGCCGGAGCTCGACGCGGTCGAGGGCGTGTATCACGTCCAGTTCCAGAGCACGGATCGGCTGGGCCGCACGACCACCGAGGCGCGATGCTTCGACCTGCACTTGCGCGCGCCGCCGCTCCACCTCGGGGCCATGACGGTCGGCGCGGTCACGTACCTGCCCGGCGACGCCCAGGGCCATCGCTTTGCGCTGAAGACCCTGAGCCTTTTGCCCGGGGCGCCGTTCGACCGGATCGCGGATCGCGTGCTCAACGCGACGGCGGCCTCGTCGCTGCTGGACATGCCGGTGATCAACGGCACGGCCTCGACGGTGTACCTGACCGTCGCCGTGACCAAGCCGGTGGGCGTGAGCGCGACGCAGCACTTTGCGTTGCGGTATGTAAAGACGGTCACCGCGGCCAACGTCGACTGCGACACCAACCAAGATGACCCCGACTGTGTGCAGGTGCCGCTTGCTCCCCCTATCTACGACGGAACCGACAGCCCCGCGGTGAGCGGCCTGGTATACCCGGTGCGGGTGTACCAGCTCGACGCGGCCGGCGTGCCGGCGACCCAGATCCCGTGCCTCGGCGGCTGCGCAGACAGCGACGCCGTGTTTCGGTTCGCGCTACCGCCGCGCGGTCCGGGAGCGCCGCCGCTGCGGTTCCTGGTGATGTCGATGGTCGGTCAGATCACCGCGCTGTGGCCGCAGGACGGCAGCCACCCCGCCGCGGCGCCGTTCTCCGACCTGGTGGTGAGCGGCGCGGAGCTCACGGGAGATTTCGAAGGCTTTCCGGAGGGATGCTCGAAGTTCACGGTGCTCCTTGGGGTCCTGCGCTGCAGGGAGGTCACGTCGTACGTGGCGTACCGTGCGCTGACGTCGATTTCGCTGGGGACTTCGGGACCGCTCAGGAGCACTTACGCAACGGCGGCAGATCTGACGACGACTGCCGTGGATGCATGGGGGGCGACGCTCCGAACATCAAACCCCTTCTTGTGGAGCACCACAGAAGGCACGCTACCCTAAAGGAAAAATCGAATGAGGATAATGACTTCCATCGCCTTCACCCTCGCTGCTGGAGCTGCCTTCGGCGTTGCCTTCGTATTGTCGTGCTCCGGTGACAACCACTCGCTTGCGGACGCAGCGTGCAGTTGTCCCGCCAGCGAGCCACCACTCGCCGGGCGTTTCGTTACGGTGAGCGTTCCTGCGACGATCGCGGCCGGTGCGGTTGATGGGACGGGAGCTGGTTGTCCCACCGGCGCGCAGCTGATCAGCGGGAGCTGTACGACCGCGATCCTGAACCCTCTTCCGGCGAACCTCGTGCTGCTCGAGTCAGGGTTCTTCGATAACCCGCCCACGCTGCCGCAAGGCTGGTCGTGCTCGTTCAAGAACACCGGTGCGACGCCGATCGACGTCAAGGCTACCGCGATCTGCCTGAAGCCTGCCCCCTGATGGGATCCAGCCCATCGAGTATAGCCGAAGCGCACCTTCAGAGCTTTCGCTTCGCTCCAAGTTCGATGCTTAAGCGAGCTGCGCCATAAATAGAGCATCAAACTTTCGAGGCAATCAATGCTGCTACTATCGCTTATCGGAGCTGGTCCGCACACCGGCCGCGCGAAGCTGAAGCGAGCATCTGCCTAGATCTGATCATGACGCTCGTAACACGACCTTCGCCTTCGAAAGTATCGTCGACTCTCGTGGTTAGATGGCACGGGCCATGCTATCCGCTCGCCAACTGATCGCCGTGCCCGCGATGGAAGGTGAGTCAGCTCGGTGGAGTCCGGATCGCTCACACGGGATGCGGTGGAATCATCGTCGAATGGATACAGCTAAAGCTCGACGCGCTCGCGGCCTGACGTCACGAGCCCGCCGAGGGCCGTACGAGCATCGATCGTTCATGCCGGTCTAAGCTTCCTCGCACAGAGGACATCTGCGACCCGCAGTGGGCACGTCGTCCCCGCAAACGTCACGAGCCAGACCGGGGCTCGTACGAGCATCGATCGTTCATGCCGGTCTAAGCTTCCTGGCACCATTGCGACAGAGGCCGCGTCATCGCTCGCGGTCATTGCGAGCGGCCCCGTTCGCCCGCTGAGGTGTCGAAGCTGTCTTCTGTCCTCCGCGGGGGAGGGAGGGCAGTGAGCTCCAGCTGAGCCGGAGCCGATCGAGTGGAAGACATGCCGTATTTCTGGAAGCATTGTCGACTTGACACATCAGAAGCTCTGTACGCTCGGCGATCCCCCGGCCTAGGCTGCGCCAGCATCGCTCGCCCACGCTGGCCTAAGCTTCTCTGGTCAGGCTTTAGCGACGGCGGCGCAGAGGATGGCATGCCACCGGGCGCGCTTGACTGAATGCACGTTCAGTTTGCGCGGCTTTAGCGACGGCGGCGCAGAGGATGGCATGCCACAGGTAATGGCGACGTGTGGCCGCCCATACCGATGCGGCCGAGCACCTTTGCCGCCCTCCTGGAAGCATTGTCGGCCAGATAAACCTGAAGCTCATGGTATGAGTCGACCGGCTCCATGCGGAGTCTGCGATTTTCGAAAGCATCGTCTACTTATAAGACTGAAGCTCGCTAAGCTTTACCATCGCGGACCGTACCAAGGTTCAAGGCTAAAAAGGGGAATGGATGAATCCTTCTTGAGCTTCTTCGGCCGATGCTATTGCGAACAGCTACATAAGTTCGTCCTAACTAATGAATTTCCTAGCGATTTCGATGTATTATCACACAACATCCAATATTCGGAGCCCCCTGGTTAATGCATCCTTAGCTTGAATCCATGATCATAGCTGCAGCGCGTGTTAGCTGGAACCCGCCCCGGAAGGTAGTCTCTGAGGCTGTTATCACAGCTTTAGATGTATCACATGTCCGAAGCTGCACGACGGTGCTCATCGACGAGCCCGCGAGGTGAGGACGATGTCCGTAGTTTTCCGCTGTTTTCATATCGCTGATCGATTAGGTCGATCGATGCTGCGTACCCAGCAGCAGATCTTACGAAGCTTCCATCTTGGATCCAGATCCAAGATGCGCTTACAGAAGAAAGCTTCTGCCTCCTCTTAAAGTCGACGCGGCTTGAGCATCGATCGTGTAATCTAGTCTAAGCTTCATCAAGATTCCCTAGCCCAGGTGCATTGCGACAGCCGCTCCCCGGCTATCGTGAAGCGCCAAACGTATTCGAAGCTCTGCGCGTTCGACACCTGCCGCTACGAGCTCGATCCACGAGCATTGATCGTCCACGCCGGTCTAAGCTTCCCCTGGCCCGAGCATCCCGCGAGCCCAGCTCACGGCCGATCGAGCATCGCTCGTCCACGCTGGCGTAAGCTTCTTCGCTCCAGGACATTGCGACGATGGCGCAGGCAAGATGGCAGATCGTGGCGGCCTGATGTCAATCGGGGGCGGGGGGGAGGGGGGAACGAATTACGCGCCTGCTGCCACGAGCCGATTGATCTCATCGAAGACGCGATCGCCGACCGTGCCCAGGGGCTGCTTGCCGATGTGGTGGAAGACCACCCTTGCCACCCACAAGATCACCTGCTCATCGATCTGGTGCACATCCATCAGCGTGACGGCAAGCGCCATGAACTGGTGCCAGGCCGGCAACACGTCCTCGAGCGCCGCCCCCGAGAGGAGCGCCCCTCCCAGATGACCGATCAGTCCCTGCACGTTGAACTCGAACGTCGCGCCTCGAACGAACGGGACGTCCTGCACCCGGTTGAATCCGGCAATCGGGACCCACCCGAGGTGCTCGCCCAGCGCGAGCGATACCAGGCCCTTGGTCCAGTGTCGCTCCGGAATATCCTGTGGGTGGGTCTCGACGCGCAGGATCAAGGGACGAAATGAACCGAGCACCGCCTGAGAGACCTCGAAACCGACGATCTCGAATAAGTTCGTAGCGTCGGTACCCTCGAAGGTCATCGATGATAGCGTGTAGTCGCCAACGCGGTCTCGCACGCAGGCAGCCACGGACTGCGGGAGGATGTGCTTGATCGGCTCGACCTCGCGGCGCACAAACGCAGGGCCGCGAGCAACTAGCATCTCTCCGAGGGAGGACGCGAGATGGTCGACCGCCGCCGCGGAGCCCTGGCCAAACAGCTCCAGCTTTCGTGGAACCAGGTCCCGAAACAACGCGAGCGCGTAACGGTCGAGCATCTCGTCGTAGTGCTTACGTACCGCAGCCCAGGTCATACTTCAATTCCACCTTCGTGAGGTTATTCCGGTATCGCGTCGATCGCGTTCTGATCTACCAGCTTGGGACGCTCGGTATCCAGGACGTCCCGTCCGCCAAAGTCAAGCGACGACTTCAGCTCGACGCGCAGCTTCGCGAGGATCGTGGCCGAACTGTGGCCCTCGGCGCCGATCCCGGTCGACGGGCCAAGGCGAAGCTCGACGCGAAAGTTGTTCGCTTTCAAAGCCCTCTTGATTGCAGCGATCTGATCGGTCGTGAGATTTCGATACGGCGCTGGACATTCGGCGGGTGTTCGAGCCCAGCCTGCTGCTCTGATGTCTTTGCCTAGGCGGTCCAGATTCTGGTGACGGTTCTCGCGGATCGCCGTCATCTCGGCCAGCGACACGTTGCGGTTGGGATAGTCCTTGATCTCGATGATCCGGATCAGCGCCGTCGGAGGATCCCCCCGGAACTCGATCAGGACGTCGTCGAACCCGCCGCCCTGCGGGGTCTGGTTCTCGACGCGCACGAACTCGACGAGCCGATGGGGATCCTTCGACATGGAGTTGTTCGGATCGGCGGCGGCCGCCTTCTCCGTGGTCAGCTCGTCGTGGAGCTGGTTGCGCGCGGCCTTTGCGACCCGCTCGCCGCGCCGCGTGGCGTGCGAGCCGGCCTGGACCCAACCTCGGCGTTTGGTCGAGTGAAGCTCGAGGCGCTGCTCCGTGACGCCGCCGGGCTTCTCGACCTTCACCAGCCGGTATCGCAGGGCCGGCTCGGTCGCGAGGAGCTGGCCGCGCTGAACCCGGTCGCCGGACTTGACGTGGATCGTCGCGCCATCCTCGATGGCGTAGCGCCGGCCATCCACGCTGACGGTGTGCGCGCCGATCCTGACGACACCGTCGTTCGTCGCGGTGATGACCGTCACCTCCGTCCACGGGTCACCGATCTGCTTGACGGTCCCAAAGCGGTTGGCCGGGCTGTCCGTCACGATCTTGGTCGCAAGCTTCGTGAGGTCGACGCCCGGGAGGTTGAGGTTGCGGCCGACCGTCGTCGTGGTCGCCTTCGCGAACAACCACGCCGGGTCTTCCAGGAAGTCCGGGTGCTGGCCACCCGCCTTCATCGCGAGCAGCTGGTCGTCGGTGATCGCCTTCGACCGGGCCTCGAGCGCCTGGAGGTTCGTCAGCTCGTCGTGGATCGGCTTCCAGTCCGGCTCCCCGACCCTGATCTGGGCGAGCCGGCGCTGCTTCGCGTCGATCTCGACCGCCAGCTTGCGCTCGAACAGCTGCTTGCGCAGCTCGATGTCGTACTGCGGCCACGCCCTGAGCGTCGCCTCGCCGAGCATGCGGATATGCTCGGCGAGCGCAGGGTTCCTGGGATCGTTCAGCTGGACGAGGTGGATCGCCTCGTCGGCGAAGTCTCGCGGACCGGCGTCGGCGCGCGCATACACCACCGCGTGGCCATCCTCGACGGCGGTCACCATCGAGCGGCCCTTCTGCGACTGAAACTTGTTCGCGAACGCCGCGGGCGTCACGACCTCGACACGATACGGCTGGATCGTCCGCGCGCCCCCGAGATGTTCGTCGATGTGCTTTCGAACCTCGGCCTGCACCTCGACGAGATGCAGCGAGGTCTGAGCCGACAACGTCGGATCGTTGCTCAGCGGGCTCGCCTCGGTGAGCTTGGGAATGCCCTTGAACCTGGCGGCCACGCGGCGGTGCGCTTCCGGGTCGACCGCGTACAGAAGCGCGAGTCGCTGCTGTTCCTCGGCACCCGGCGCTTTGCCTCCCTCGAGCCGGGCGGCGAGCTCGACCTCCAGCTGATGCGCGATCTGGCGCCTCACCTTCGCGTCGGAGAGGATCGGCCCGAGCTCCTTGCGCATCTCGCCGGTCGTGCGCGGCTCGGAGCGGACCGCCGCGTAGGCATCGCCGATCTGCTTCGCGATCCCGTGGCCGAGCTTCCGCGCCGCCCAGTCGCGCAAGGTCTGCGCGAAGCCGCCCGCGATCGGCACGAACGTGAACGCCCAGCCCTGCGCCTCACGAAACGACAGCGCCGAGGTCGCGCCGTCGAGCCACGCCGAGAACGTCATCGCCGCCGAGATGAACTGCCGCTGATCCTGGTCGTACATGGCGCGCTGGACCAGCTCCGACGCGGCCCGACCGACGGGCCCCAGCCGCTCGAGCGACCAGAAGATCGCGGCCATCTGGATCGCCTGCTTGCCGAACTCCCACAGCGCCTCGGGCTCGACGTGTTGCCAGAGCGCCGCCTCGAGGCCGTGCTCCTGGACGGCGATGTCGAGGATGATCGCCTTGAGCTTCTCGCCGCCGTCCGCCGCCGCGAAGAACTCGTCCATCGAGCACTCGAGGCTCACGCGCAGCTCGCGGGTCGCCGCGGCCATCGCGCCGTGGCGGCTTCCGCCGGCCAGCGCGCGCTGCTTCTGCGCGTCGAACGAGGCGCGGGCCGCGCGCGCGTCCTCGCTCGCCTTGCGATCCTTGGGCTCGCCGTAGATCGCCGACGCGTTCGCGGTGCTCGCCATCACGTCGCCCGAACGGCCGGCCACATCGCCGAGCCGCGGTGCGTTCGCGCGCCTGCCGTCCTGGATCGCGTGCTTCTGCGTCAGGGTTTGCAGGTGCTGCGATGCGGCCACCAGGTAGCGTGCGACGTCATCGCGCATCACCTTGTGCTCGTAGACCTGCTCGAGCTTGCCGGTCGCGTGCCCGATGTTCGCGATCAGGAGATAGTTCCAGCCGGTCCTCGAGCCATCGCGGCCGTCGCGATGCTCCTTGTCGGAGGACAACCACAGCTGCGGCTGTGGATCTCCGGGCGCCGCCCCCGGAGCGAGCCCGCCCTGCACCACGGCCGCGTCGCGCGCGCTTCCGGGCCTGGCTTGATAGACCCTGTCCATCGCCGCGCGGCGCTGTGCCATTCGCTCGTGGACCGCGGCGTTGCGCGACGACGCCTCGTCGCCGCCCTCGTGCCCCCGTGCCGCTTCCTGGAACGAATAGGAGACGTCGGTATGGCCGTTACGCGTCGCAGGCCCATCCACCGAAGCCGTACGTGTGAGCGGGATCGCCGATGCCTCGCGTGCGAAGTCGTCGCTCGCCCCCGACGAGGCAAACCCGGTCGAGACCGCCATCTGCGTCCCGACGCGCGCGGCGTACCCCGACCTGCCCGCCAGCGGCATGAGGTTCGTCGCCTGGAGATACAGCTGCATGAACGCGCCCTCCTGATCTTCGCGCTCAGCTCGGCTGAAGAACCCGACCCAGCGCGCGTAGACCAGTACAAACTGCGCGTACGTCTTCACGCCCTTGGGGGCGAGCGCGGTCTTCTGCTGCGCGAGCTCGCGCTCCTGGCGCCGCGCGTGCCACCCGATCTCCTGCTGGCTTGCCACCATCAGCGCATCGGTGTGGTGCGCGAACGCCTCCTCGGGGAGCACGGACGCCGAAATCGCCGTCCCGGTCGCGGGATCGACCGCGGTGACGCGATGCTCGCCAAGCAGATCCGACGAGTTCCCGAGGAACTCGAGCGTCGCTTGCTCCGAGCCGATCGACGCACGCGCGGCCATCAACGTCGCGGCGGCGCCACGCATCGTGTCGAGCGACGCGGCAGGCCCTGGATGCGCCTTGCGCTGGATCCGCCGCTTCGGATCGCCGAGCTGATCGCCAAGCAGCAGCACGTAGCGCGCGAGGTGCGCGATCTTGCCGCCGATCGCGGCTTGCTCGGCGGGTGATGTCGTGTTCGCCAGCTCGCCGCGCAGCTCACCCAGCTTGGCGATCGCGCCCTCGAGCTCGAGGTCGACCAGGTCCATCGGATCGTCCCACGAAGCGACGACCTGCTCGATCGCCGCCTCGATCGTCGCCCGGTGGCCGCTGATGACTGCCGCGACCGCCGCCTGGAACGCTCTGGCGTCGCCGACGAGCGCGCAAGCTCGCAGCGCGTCGTCGAGTGCCTCCCCGATCTCGTCGATGATCGGGGCGAGCGCGACCTGATGGCCGAACGACCTGGGCAGGCCATACGCCTCCAGCTCGTGGCCCTGAAACACGTCGCCGAGCAGCGTCAACAGATCGTCGAGCGTGACCCGGGCCGGATCTCGCTGGCCCCTGGTCTCGATCGTTGCGGAGAATCCGCCGAGCTTTCCGGCGCCCGCTACCAGGACATCGCGGATCGCGGTGAGCTTGCCACCCAGCGCGCTCCCTTCAAGTGTCGCGGAGAGGCTCGGAGCTGCGCGGAATGCGTCGCCAAACCGGCGCTGGTCCTGCTGCGCACGTTCGATCGCCTCGCCGACGACCGGCACCAGCGTCACCGAGGCGGTCTTCGGTGCCGGCCCTCGGTCGGGCGAGAACGAAACCGCGGCGGTTCGTGTCGCATGGACCGAGACCCGACTCGCTCCGCTCGCCACAGCATGTGCCACCAGATCCGCTTCACGCTCAGACGAATCGTCACCCGAGCTGAACGCTCGCTCAGGGGCGCTATTTCGCAGCTGAACGATATGCGTGACTTCGTGGGCCACCAAGGGAAGCGTTGGTTCTCCAGTGAATGCAACGCTCTCAGGCCACGCAGCAGCGTGAGCATTGTATGGCGCCAGCTTGGCATGCTGGCCGACGTACGCTCGTACAGATCCGAGCGATACGCCAAACAGAGCTTCGAGCGTGGAGCGGTATGGAAGCTCCACGGGAGTTCCGCTCGGTTGGATCCGCCATTGGCGTGGCCCGGCCGCCAAGGACTCGAGGGCAGCATTGACCTCACTTTCGTGCGGTAGCTCGATCGAGCTGACCGCATTTTCAGTGCCGGCCATCCGGCGTTTCCATTGCTGCCGCTCGATCTCGTCCAACGTCACCCTGCCCGGCACACGATCGGCAAACACCCCGCGTTTGCGATGCATGCCCTGCGCTTCGGCTTCGACGAGCGTCATCTTACCTGGCGCAAGCCTTGCGAACCTCTCGCGGTCTACTCCGGCATCAATGAGCGTCACCCTGCCCGGGCCAGGGCGGAGCCGGCCGGCGCGTGCGGCAACCTGGTGGAAGCATTGCCGCGCCCCTTGCTCGTCATGCTGCCCGAGGCTGTCCACCTGTTCGCGACACACGCGATCCCAGATCGCCAACGACACCTCGCCGGACAGGCGGTATCGCTCCCCCTCGGCGATCGGGTCGAAGTCTTGGCTGAACGCGGGGACCCTGATCAGCCCGATGGCGTGTAAGCAACCCACGAGACCACAAACCACGAACCCCGCGCAAATAGGAAGCGCCGTCCAAGATGATCGCCAAAGTTGATCGGGAGTTGGACCCGAACAGAGCCTCGATCGCTAAGAGAACTGGAAGCCAAACAGAGCCTCGAACCTGGTTGAACGGAAGCTCAGATCAGAGCGTGCTCTGGCTCGAGCCCCCCGCCACCCATGTAACCTTCGTGGATCCGCATCACCTGGCCTTCGATGGAAGCGTTGACGAGCTAAAGAGCACGATGCTCTCACGCTAGGTAGCAGCGTGGCGCCGACGCCGACGCCGAGCAACTTGGTCCACCGCTGCCTTCCGAGCCTCAACCACAGGGCGCGCGGCGGGTCGACGCCATGGGAGCGCGCGGCGCGTTCATCGCGAGTACGGGCGAAAAGTTGCGGCATTTGCCACTACTTGACGTGCGCCTGTGCATCTGCCCTTATCTATCGACGTCGATCGTTGTTAGGTTCGCCGCCGTGAGAGAAGGGGCAGGCGAACGCAGCAGCAGTAGAGACGTCTGGCGTGCGGTGACAGTTCCCGCGCTTCTCCCCGGTCGCCGTATCGTTGCCTCCGCGTTCGTCGGCGACATGGCCGCCAACCTGGCGCCCTCCGAATCATGCGCGAGCTTCCCGACTGCGTCCACGCGCAAGTTCCGCGCAAGTTCGCCAACGCGATCAGTCCGGTTCAACCGTTATCGCTCGAAGTAGTGAAAGTCATGCCATCAACACAAGTCGATGTACTCACACAGATCCGCGCTGCATTTCCGCCGGAACCGCTTCGGTTCGAGGGTGCCCTGACCGGAGGTCTCGATGGTGGTGCGTACCGCGAGCACGTGGAAGGCAAGACCTGGGAGGAGCTGGATCGCAAGTATGTCTTGTCCCGTAGCGACGTGCTTAGTTTCCTCGACATGCCACACCTCGTTGCCGTCCTTCCGGTGTACCTGCGCTCGCTCGTGGAGGACGGCACGCGGACCCCCGTCCCCGACACGATGTTGCTCGTCCTCAACCGGAAGAACCAGGCACGTTTCGAGGAACTCGTCAGCGCGCTCGACCCCGCCCAGCGTGCTGCGGTAGTGGCCGTACTCGACGTGTTCGCCGCAACCGAGAGCGGACAGCCCGCCGACGCGGCTCGCGTGGCACTCGAGCGCTGGAAGGCCCACCTATCGACCGGCTCGTGACCGGCCGCGATTCCCTGCAATAGCCAAGAGAACCCAATGAGCAAAGTGAAGAAGTTGATCGCTGGTACTCTCGCGCTCGGCGCTGCCACTCTCGCGCTCGGCGTATCTGTGGTGCTCGCCGACAAGCTCTCCGACTTCAAAGAAGCCGACCGCTACGACGAAGGATGTCGGACCATTCCGGTGACGTACAGCTCCGACCGCGATAGCTGTGACAGGGAGGGGCCGAACGTCCACCCGTGGTGCGATGGCGAAAAGGGTCCGGTGACCTGCGTCAGCGAGGAGGAAACACGCAAGGCGAAGCGGGTGTCGATGACGCGAAGAAGAACATCGAGGACCTCAAGGACAAGAAAAGCAAGGCCGAGAGCAACAAGTCCAACGCCAAGACCGAGGACGAGAAGAAGAAGTTCAGCGACGAGATCTCGCAGCTCGAGAAGGACATCTACGAAGGTGGCAAGAAGCTCGATCAGGCTGTGAAGGATCTCGAGGCGCGCAAGAAGCTCGTCGATGACGCGATCTACACACTCGACAGTGCATCGCCTATCGACGTGCGGTCATGAACAGCTTCGCCTACGCCCTCGACAAGGTGCGCAACGAGAACGAGCCGCAGGAGATCAAGGACGTCGCTCGCTCGCTCCGCGGCAAGTACGAGAAGGCGAAGTCTGGCCACGAAGAACAGATCACCGCTAAGACCAACGCCTGGAACAACTGCAAGAGCTGGCGACCCTAGTTCGTATGCGCGGGCCATGGATCCATCGGGATCCATTGGTGCGAGAACGAGCGCCCATCGAGCAGATCGACCTTCGGACCATTGCGCATCCTGTCCGCCACTACGCTCGCCGAGGTGTTCGCCGACTGAACCGGTGGGGTTCCGGTCTCTAGCCTGGTCGCGGCCATGCCGTGCTGGGCGAGGGCACGAGAGGGCGCGACAGGCCGAGGATCTTCGAGTACCAGTGGTGGAGCGTGGCCCGGGGGATGCCGAGCGCGCTCGCCGCTCCGTTGATCGAGCCCGCCCGAGCGATCGCGGTGAGCCGGTCCGCCACCTCCCGCAGCGACGCGAAGTTGCTTGGCCAGCCATAGGTCCGCAGGGCGTGCTGGTTCTCGGGCGTCACCTGGGAGATGCGGAGCGGGCTGCCGCGCTCGACGAGCAGCCGATCGAGCAGCCGATCGATCGCTTCGGGGCGGCTCGCGACCGGGCGCAGCCGGACATACGTCATCTGCCGGGCGTACTCGCCGAGCGCCGCGTCGGCGACGCCGAGGCTATGGACCAGCGCGATCACCCGGATCTGGTAGCGCGCCGCGAACACCGCCGACACGAAGCTCGTCGGGAGGCGGGTGTCGTCGCTGCCGAGATCGAGCACGAGCGTCGACCGCGTTGCGCGCCGCCGGAGAAGGCCGAGCTGGCTCGCCCGGTCGACGGGGACCTGCTCCCGGTCGAGCTCCACGATCGGCCGCGCCCGGAGCTTGGAGATCCGGTGGACGATGCGGGCCAGGTGATCTTGCTCGCAATGGGCCTCGCTCTGGATGAGCAGGTGGGCACCGTCGACGGCCGCAGCGATCATATCGCAGGGCGACGGCGTCTTGCTGCCCGGGCCGTGCTGTTCTGGCTCGCCCAGAACATTACCGACGCTGTCGCCCAGGATATCGATCAACGCGGGGTAGCACGCGCGCATCTCGTCGTTGAGCGCGAGGAGGCGATGCGGCAGCGCGCCCACGGCGAAGGTCCCGCCCGGCCGGAGGTAGAACGCTCGTTCCCGCGCACTCTCGAAGTAGGTCCCGTTCTTGCTGCGCTGATCGGTCACGTGCAGCCCCCGGAGCCTGCGGTCCAGCTGGCAGTGGTGCGCGGACACGAACGGGCTCTCGATCGGGATGTCTCGGTCCGGCGCGGATCCGACCGTGAAGCGCTTCTTGGCGGGCGACAGCTCGTGCCTGGTACCGGTGTCGCACCGCGCCAGCGCGGTCACGATGTCGGGGCCCTCGAAGGTGCCCGCCCGGCAACCCTCGGGAACGGTACTCGTCGCCATGCCGTACACAAAACATCATCGATGCTGGGAGGCAATAGCCGTCCAACAAAACTGTTGGTTTCGATATTTTATGAGACGATGCTAGTAACGATCCTAGCTATTTAGCGGAACGGGCCCCATGGCATGGCACTGGCCGTTGTCCGGCGCAGCCGAGCCTTGGACCAAGCCGAGCGTACATTTATAGCTTCTGTCTCAGCGTGCGATCAACGCTCATCATGCAGGACGTTCGTCAATGTAGCAGCATCAATGCTTCGCCGGCCTCCTCGCCCTTCTCAGTTGAGAGCGTCGCGTTCATAAATCCGTCATTGCTGCGTTGCGTCGGAGCATCGTATCCGCCAGCTTATCAACGCTGCTACTTGAAGCTAGTGACAAGGACCGCGGCTGGAGAACCTCCACGCACAGCTCAAGGGTGGCGTCCGCGCGCTCCGCGCGCCACTCAACACGCTCCATGCCAACGGAGCGTACATGGTGATTGCCGCGCTCGCCTGGTCGTTCAAAGCATGGTTCGCCCTGGTCCTCCCGGTTGCTCCGCGTTGGCGGACCGAGCATGAGGCCGACCGCGAGCGCGTGCTGCGCATGGAGTTTCGGTCCTTCGTACAGCGGTTCATCCTCGTACCCGCTCAGATCGTTCGAACTGGCCGACGACTTATCTATCGCCTACTGGCATGGCGCCCGGAACTGCCGATCTTCTTCCGCTTCCTCGATGCATTGTAACTCGACCGTAGCCTCCCGATGCACTTCTGCTCGGGTAGGTCAGCTCGCTTAACAACGAACCGTCATTCAGGAGTCAGGTCAGCACACCGCGGGGGGACGAATCGGGACAAACCTGAAGCGGCCATTCGTGCGTCCGCGCTCCACGGGCCTTCCCAGATGCAATTTCGATGCCTGGCTACCGCTTGTTTAGGGTCTAGCGCTCGACGCTCGCGGCGGTGAACTCGCGGCGGCGGCGAGTTGCTTGGCGCTGGGGTCGCGGGCGTCGACCTGGTCGAGGTCGCGCTGGCGTGGGCCCGCGGTCGCATCTTTGAGCAGTAGGTCGGCGGCGAGCTCGAGCAGCAGGTCGGCGGCGGGCTCGGTGCGCGCACCAGGCCGGGCGAGGAGCAAGGCTGGCCGCGATCGGCGCGGCGACGCCGGCGGCGAACCGCTCGAGCAGCAGGTCGCCGGCGAGGCAGCGTCCCGTGCGCTGGCGAGACTCGAGCGGTCGGGCGGTCGAACGTCGCCGGTGGAACCCGCAATCTATACATGCCAGTTGACATAACCGGGATTATGTGACTCTAGACCGCTCGCACACCGGTCGAATCACTAAAGGAGGGTTGTGTCACACACTACAACGTGGCATCGTTTCCGCAACCGACTATGGACATGGGCTGTGGCTCGCAGCCAATACGCCGCTCTCGAGCGCGAACGGAGCGCCGCGCGCGCGACCTCACCAGTCGTTGAGCGATTCAGGATCCATGGGCAAGTCCCGGACCTGCGTGGTGTTGTCATCGCTGGCGGTGACAACGCGCACGCCGTTCGCACGCGCGCCGCTCGCCGAAGCCAGGTCAGCGCGCCAAGAAGATCTCACCGGCGTCTACACCGCGGCGGATTCGGATATCCGGGCGCTCGTCGCCGGCCGACCGGTGAACGCTGGCCGCAGCACAGCCATGCCGATGCGCGGTCGCGAGAGACTCGCCGTCGCCGATCGCGCCGAACAGCCCGGCGGCGTAGTTCTCGGCGACCTCTGGCGACGCCGCGCTCGAGGTCCCGACGACGCATGGCACGTGCTCCAGCAAGGCCTCGACCTGCAGCTTCGCAAACAACCGGTCGAGGACCATGAGCTTGACCGAGCGGCCCGCCGCCCCGAAGATCTCCTGGAGCCCCGTCGGCGCGACGAGCTGGGGGACCCCGTTGCGGTGGACGTACAGTCCGTCAGCGGGGCCGAACAGTGCGTGACCGGGGCGCCGCGCGCCTGCCGGCACCTGGCCCCCGGCGAAGTAGACCAGGACCGGCCGGTGCCTGCGGAACAACCGCAGCAGGTCGGAGATCTCCGGCGCCGGGCAGTCCAGGAGCTCGAAATGTTCGCGCGCCGTGCCGCGCTCGAGTTCCTCTCGGATCTTGCGCGTCGTACCGCCGATGGTGGCATTGTCGGATCCTGCCGCGCTGGCGGCGACGAACAGCAGCGACCTTCGCTCCCGCCGCTGCGACGGTGACACCCCGGCAGCGGGCGGCTGCGCGAGGTACAGCACCGGCGGCAACGCGTCGTTCGCCGGGCTAGGCGCAGTGGCGGGGGGCGCAGCTGCGCGCAGGTCGAGCACCGTAGGTGCCACGGCCGCGTCACCCCGGCGGTGCGCGCCGGGCGCAGCGGTCAGCGGCGGCGACGGCAGGATCACCGTGCGGGCGTCGTGCAGCGGTGCAACGACGTCATTGGCGCCGTGATCCGGCAGGAACGGTGCTAGCGCAGCGAGCAGCTCAGCTGCGTTCTGCCACCGCTGCTCCTTGCGCTTCTGCAGGCAGCGATCGACGACTTCGGCCAGCCCGCGCGGGACGTCAGGCGGCGCAAACGCGGCCATCGACGGCATGGTAGCGTCGAGCCTCGCCGTCATCACGAGCTGGTTACCGATGAGCGGGTGCAGGGGATGGCGGCCGCAGATCATCTGGAACAGCAAGACGCCGCACGCCCAGAGGTCGGTGAGGTGGTCGACCTCGCTCCCGACCCCCCACTGCTCGGGGGACATGTGAGACGGCGTGCCCAGGATCGTGCCTGCAGAGGTAAGCTGCGAGCTTGAGACCAGCATCTGCGACGAGCTCGCGACACATGGGATCGGCTTCCCGCCCCGCGCCCCCAGCGGCGTCAGCACCTTCGCGATGCCGAAGTCGAGCAGCTTGATCATGCCCGACTTGGTGACGAAGATGTTCTCGGGCTTGATGTCGCGGTGGACGATGCCCAGCTGGTGGATGTGCTGCAGCGCCCGTAGCAGCGGCGCCATGATCGCCACCGCCCGCGCGTAAGTCAGTCGCTCGACATTCGCCAGCAACGCGGACAGCGACTGGCCGACCAGGTGCTCCAGGACGATGTACGTCCAGCCGTTGCTC
>Ga0308175_100000561_pt1 | contig 25311 bp, 16 predicted proteins | sample PhyCR1_3_FD_203893 | JGI IMG/M metagenome (GOLD analysis project Ga0308175, IMG submission 203893) | Soil microbial communities from UC Gill Tract Community Farm, Albany, California, United States - DLSLS.C.R1 | ecosystem: Environmental > Terrestrial > Soil > Agricultural land | place: USA...
CGTGGGCGCCGCGGCGAGCGCCGAGGGCGCCGAGGGCCCCGAGGGCGCCGAGGGCGCCGAGGGCCCCGAGGGCCCCGACGGGACGAGTGCCGACCGCGCCAGCGTGGTGACCGCGACGACCGCCTCCGCGCTCGATGCCTGGGAGCGCGTGCTCGATCGCGGCAGCTCGCCGTCGGCGCATGCCGCCGCGATCGTGCTCGCGAGCCGGCTCGGCGACACGGGCCTCCTGGGCGAGGCTCTCGTGCGCGCCCAGGCCGCCGAGCGCCTGCCGCTGGCCGCGGCGAGCCTCGCGCTGCGCCGCGCGCGCCTGGTCGCGACCGAGGATCCGCAGCGCCACGAGACGATCCTGCGCGATCTGTCGCCCGGGTTCTTCTCCACGGGGGGCGTTGCTCCCCGCCCCGCCGGTGAAGCCGGCAAGGTCCCCACCCCCCATCTCGTCGCTTCGCTCCTCGATGATGATCCCCGCCGCACGCTCGGCCTGGTGGCCGGCGCCGCGCGGCGCAAGGAGCTCGGCGACGCCGCGGCGGCGCTCGAGGAGCGCGCCACCCTGCTCGAGGGCAAGGGCGCGGAGACCGAGGTCGCGGCGCTGCGCCTCCGGGCCGCCCAGCTCGCGCTCGACGCCGGCGAAGCCGCGAAGGCGACCGCGCTGCTGCTCAAGGTCGAGCAGGCACTGCCGCAGCTCGGCGTCGTGCCCGATCTGCTCGCCGCGGCGCGCCGGCGCGCCGGCGATCGCCCCACGGCCAAGCCGATCCGGCGCACCGAGCCCGCCGTCACCGGCGCGGCGTCGGCCGACGCGTTCGCCCGGGTCGTGCGCGACGCCGATCTCGCCGCCTCCCACGGCGACGCCGCGGGGGCGCTCGGCCTGTACCAGCGCGCGCTGGAGCTGCGGCCGAACGATCCGCTCGCCGCGGTGCCGCTCGTCCGGATCGCGACCCAGCTGCGCGAGCCCGCGCCGATCGCCGCCCTCGCGCTCGCCCAGCTACGGATCGCCGAGGACGCGGGCGACGGCATCGCCAAGGCGACGGCCTACGAGCTCCTGGCCCAGATCGACGGCGAGCTGCGGGGCGATGCCGGCTCGGCGCAGATGGCGCTCGAGAGCGCCGCGCAGGCCGACCCGTCGCGGATCGACCTCTTGCACCGGCTCGAGCGCCAGTACGCGGCGGCCGATCAGCTCGCCGAGCTCCTGCGGCTGCGCACCGCCCTGATCGACGCCACGCCGGCCGAGCTCGCGCGCGATCGCGTGGCGCTGCTCCTCGATCTCGCCGGGATCACCAACCGCGACGGCCGCCCGGAGATCGAGCTCGCCGAGCTGTACCGCCGCATCCTCGCGGTCGATCCGGGCACGCGGCTGGCGCTGCTCCACCTCGAGGCGATCATCCGGCGCAGCGGGTTCTCGCCGGAGCTCGCCGAGCTCGAGGAGAAGATCGCCCTGTACTTCGACGGTGACGCCAAGACCCAGGCCGCGTTCTGGACCCGCGCCGGCGAGACCCTCGCCGACATCGGCAAGATCGACGAGGCCGTCCAGCGGTTCGGCAAGGCCGACGCGGCGTTCCCCGGTCACGTGCCGGCGCTCGAAGGCTGGCGGCAGGCCGCGCTCAAGGGCCAGCTGTGGATCGACGTCGCCGAGGCGGCGACCCGCCAGGCCGCCGGCGCCCAGGGCCCGCAGCGCGCGGCGCTGCATCACTTCGCCGGGGTCACGCTCATGGACAAGGCGCTGGTCGGCGATCAGGCGATGGCCGCGCTGCGCCGTGCGCTCGAGGCCGATCCGGGCCATCGCGATGCGTTCCTCCGGCTGCGCATCCTGCTCCAGGAGGACGCCAACCACGACGATCTCGCGACCCTGCTCGCGCTGCGGCTCGACGTCGAGACCGAGCCGGCGGCGAAGATCGAGCTCCACCGGGCGCTCGCCGAGCTCCACCGCAACTTCCTGTCGGATCGCGACACCGCCAAGCACCACTTCCGCGCGATCCTCGAGGCCGATCCCAACGATCTACGCGCGCACGCCGCGATCGCCGACATCGCGTGGGAGCAGGGCAACTGGCAGGAGGCGGCGGATGCGCTGATGTCACGCGCCCGGCTCGAGCGCGCGCCCGACGTGCTGAAGACCCTGTGCTTCCGGCTAGGCCTCATCTACGCCGATCGCCTGGTCGACGTGCCGATGGCGCTCAAGGCGTTCCAGCGCGCGCTGACCTACCAGCCCGACGACGAGAACACGCTGGTCCGGCTCGCCGATCTGGCGACCCAGGTCGGCGAATGGAAGCTCGCGCTCGGCGCCTGCGAGCGGCTGGTCAAGAACGAGGCCGATCCGGATCGCCGCGCGATCCACCTGCACCGGGTCGCCAAGATCTTCAAGAACGGCTTTGGCGACGCCAAGCGGGCCGAGCGCGCGCTCAACCTCGCGCTCGACAGCGCGCCGACCAACGACGAGGCGCTCGCCGAGCTGGTGCAGTTCTACAAGGACGCCAACGACATCACCTCGGTGCGCGTCCACCTGAACCGGGTCGCCGGCGCGATGCGGGCCCGGGTCGCGGCCGATCCGCAGGACGGCGTCGCGTATCGCGTGATCGCCCGCGCGATGTCCGCCCGCGCGGCCGCCAACGTCGCCGGCTCGCTGCCGATCGCCCGCGCGGCCGCCGAGCTGGCCGACCTGCTCGGCGCGAGCGGTGAACCGGAGCAGAAGCTGCTCCAGACGTCGCGGCAGCCGGACCTGACCCTGCTCACCCGGCCGGAGGCCGACGAGGTGATCTTCGCCCACGGCGTCCCCGTCGAGCTGCGCCACATGTTCCAGCTGCTCGGCGACCGGATCGCCAAGCACGTCGGCGTCGATCTCCGCCCGTACGGCGCGACGCGCGGCGATCGGCTGCGCGCGAGAGACAACCCGGTCGCGGCGGTCGCCCAGTCTGTGGCCACCGGCCTGGGGTTCGGCGAGATCGACGTCTACATCTCGACCCGCCAGCCGTGGGTGATGGTCGCCGAACCGACCAGCCCGATCTCGCTCGTCCTGGGCAGCTCGATCGCGGGCGCCGGCGGCGACACCATCCGGTTCGGGGCGGGCGGGGCGCTCAAGCTCGCCCAGGCGTCGCTCGCGATCCCCGCGCGGCTACCGACCGACGATCTCGGCGTCCTGGTCGTCGCCCTCCTGCGGCTGTTCCAGCCCGACTTCCCGATCGTCGACGTCGACGCCGACGCGGTCGCTGCCCAGGCCCAGAAGCTTCGCCGGCTGGTCCCGACCGGGCTCATGAACGAGCTCAAGCCGTTCGCGCTGGCGATCGACGGCCAGCGGTTCCGCCACACCGATCTGTCGCGCGATCTCAAGATCGCCGGGCTGCGGGTCGGCCTGGTCGCCTCGGGCTCGTTGCTCGCCGGCCTCCGGATCCTGTCGTCCCAGGCGTCCGCGGAGCTGCCGGCCTTCCTGTCCGATCCGGTCGCCCAGGGCATGATCGCCTTCGCGCTCGGCGAAGACCACGCCGTCGTGGCCCGCTAACCTGTCCTCGTTGCTCGCTCGCATCTCTCGGGAGACCGCGCTGCCGATCTGGTTCCGACCGCTCCACACAGCCGTGGGGAGAACGCGGAGCCCCGCGGGCTGGCTCGCCGATGGGCCTCGCCGTGCTCAAACAGTCCTCGCGCTGCGCGAACCCGCGCCGTGGGACTCGATGACGCCCGGCGTTGTTTGCGCTCGAACGTGGGGGCGCTGCGGAACTCGCACGGCGAGGCCCTCGGCGGCCACGCCCGCGGGTGACGAGAAAATCCCGACGCCAGAGGTCACGTTTGAACCGGTCAGAAACCAATGCCACGATACGAGTTGCTTCACGTGGCAAGTGGGCCCGCGGATCGCCGTGCCCGACCTCGCGAAAAGCTTGAAGCTGCCCGCGATGTCTGAGAGTCCGGTTTCCTGAGGAATCTGGTCCCGCGGGGGGCGGCAACGCGCAGCGCAGCGGCGCGGGCTGGGCTACGGCGCGAGATAGATTCCCAGGCCGGGTGGATCGGGCGTCGGTCCGTCGTGGGGATGGCACTGCCGGTCATCGCGATACGGTCGTTAACAGACGAGCGACGAGCCCAGACCCGCGTCCGCAAGCGCGCGTGTTCGCGGTCTCCGCGAGCTCCGCACCGCACAAGACCAGCAGGCGCGGGCCGGCAGTGCAGGGCGCCGATCGAGGTAAATGCACGCGCGGGGCGGCACGCGCAGCGTAGCGACGCGGTCTACGAGTCGACAAGCGCGTCCGCGATCTCCGCGACCGGGTTGGTGCGGTCCTTGCTCGGAAGCGGGATATCCGACAGCCATCGGATCCGCTCGGAGGAACCTCGCGATGTTACAGCTACTCACCGGCAACCGCAGTCTCCTGACCATGACCGGCCTCACTTGCCTGGCTACTGCAGTAGCCTGCGGCCCGAGCGGACGGGCTCCGGAGCTGGCCGGGTTGTCCGACCAGGTCGCCCAGGTCGGAACCGAGCTCACGGTCAACCTCGACGGCACCGATCCCGACGGCGACCGCCTGAGCTACGACTTTCACGCCGCGGACCTCAGCGACCTCAGCGACCACGCCGCCATCACGCAGTCGCCCAGCGGCTCGGGGGTGTTCCGGTGGACGCCGCTCGCCGCCGACGTCGGCCAGCACGCGTTCGACTTCACGGCGTCCGATGGCAACCACGTGACCAAGGTGACGATCAACATCGATGTCCGCTCGGCGATCGGCTCGGCCACGGCGCCGGTGTTTCGCCAGCCGCTCGGCACCGGCACGACGCTCGATCTGTCGAAGCAGCAGTGCATCGATCTCGACATCGTGATCGACGACGAGGACTCGGCGAGGGTGATGATCACCCAGGACGATCCGGTGATCGACGGCGCCCAGCTCCGCACACGCGACGGCCTCACCGCGACGTGGCACTGGTGCCCGACGCACGACCAGCAAGCCGAGTCGCGCTACACGCTCGTGCTCGGCGCCAACGATGGCAACAACCCCAAGGTCGTCAAGAACTACCTCGTGGTGCTGCAGAGCGGCACAGGCGGAGGCTGCGCGGGCACCGCGCCGGTGATCACCCACACGGCGAAAGACGTGTCGTCGATCCTCGATCTGACGTTCGACGCGACCATCACCGACGACAAGGGCATCAAGGACGCGCCGCTGTTCTACTACTCGATGACGCCGCCCGCGACGCCGCTCGATCTGTCCAAGCTGACCCAGCTCACCACCACCACGGTCAGCGGCAGCCGCACCAATGGCGTCTACCGCGCCAGCGTCCCGAACCCGGTCGCCCAGATGCCGGCGGGGACCAAGCAGACGCTGTACTACGTGTTCGTCGCCAAGGATGACGATGACCCGACCGGCAGCTGCGACCACACGACGGTCTCGCAGGTCTACATGATGACGGTGACCTCGACCGCCACCCCCAGCTTGCCGGCCTGCGGGACGTGCAGCAGCGACTCGCAGTGCGGGGCCGGCAACGAGTGTGTGCGGATGGGCTCGACGGGCGGCAGCTACTGCCTGCAGGCGTGCGGCGCCGGCTGCCCGACCGGCTACACCTGCTCGACATCGCCGCTCCCCTCCGTCGACGGCAAGATGGCCCTCGCGTGCGTGCCGCAGAGTGGCTCGTGCGAGATGTCGACCTCGACGTGCGCCGACGACACCTGGGAGGTCAACGACACCCAGAGCGACGCCTCGCACAACCCGGTCATGGCCCCGGACACCTACGACCTCGTCAGTTGCCCGAGCACGACCAGCACGACCCGCGCGAACGACGACTGGTTCAAGATCGTGGTGCCGAGCGATCAGCGCGTCGATCTCCAGCTCGCCGGCGGCCCCGCGACCGACCTCGATCTCCACCTCTATCACTCCGACGGCACGCTGGTGACCGCCTCGACGGGCTTCGACGCGAACGAGGAGATCAACGTGTGCCTCACCGCGGCGACCTACTATGTCAAGGTCAACGGCTACGGCAGCGCGCGCAACCCGTACCTCCTGTCGTACGACAGCCACGCCGAGTCGTGCAACACGACCTGTGTGGACGACTCGCACGAGGATGACGACTCGTTCAGCCAGGCGCGCCCGACGACGTTCCCGACCTTCTCGTCGACCGGCAACGTGATCTGCCCCAACGACGATGACTGGTACAGCGTCCCGCTGTTCACCGGGGACCAGCTCACGGTCGACCTGACGTTCACGCAGTCGAGCGACCTGCAGGATCTCGATCTCCACCTCTACAAGGACAGCGTCGATCTCACGCCGTGCGACGCGACGGATCCGTCGACCTGCACGGTGGAGCACGGCCAGGGCGCGGTGTCGAACGAGCACACGACGTTCACGACGCCGGCGGGCTGCGACCTGGGCTGCAACTACTACGTGGTCGTCCGCGGCTTCGACCACTCGTCGAACAGCTACGGGATCAGCCTCAAGATCCAGTGATGCGGGCCCGGGTCGCGATCGCGGGGACCGGGGCGCTCGTGGCCCTGGCCGGCTGCCTGGGCCGCGAGGCGGTCGATCCGGGCCTCGGCGGGGGCGTCGATCCAGGCCTCGAGGACCTCGCGGTCACGCAGGTCGCGCCCACCGCGATCGTCCCCGGCACCAAGCTGGTGGTGACCGGCGCGTCGTTCGTCGACGAGCCGTGGGGCACCGCGACGCTCCACCTGCAGGGCCAGGCCGGCGATCGCGCGGTCGACGCGGCATGGCCGGCCACGTTCGCCGACTTCCACACGCTGACCGTCGCGATCGACGGCGGCAAGCTCGCCGAGCTCGGCGGCGACGCCGACTTCCACGGCACGGCGACCGTCGAGATCGTCGCGGCGACCGACCACCGGACCTACCAGGCCGCGCCGCTCGCGGTCGATCTCGCGTTTCGCACGACGCTGGCACCGGCGCCGAGGACGATCGCGGCGGGCCGCGTGATCTTCGTCAACGACGAGCTCGAGGTCGACGGCGACGGCTTCCTGCTCGGCGGCGACGAGGGCGTGACGGTCGCGCAGCTGGCGGGCTGCTTCACGCCCGACGCCGGCGGCGCCTGCCAGCCGCGCCCCATGGTGGAGCTGCCGCTCGTGGCCGCGTCGCGCAGCCAGGCGAGCTTCGCGTTCTCGCCGAAGATCACCGGGATCCAGCCCGGCTCGTTCACCGGCACGGTCACGATCGTCAACCGGCAGCCCGCCGCGGCGCCGCTCGGCGCGGACGCGATCAATGTCACCTACGATCTGGTCACCCCGCAGGTGTTCTCGATCGATCCGCCGGCCGCGAGCCTCGGCCAGTACGTGTTCGTCCACGGCGGCGGGTTCGTCGGCGGCGAGCCGGACGCGCTGACCGAGCTCGAGCTGGTGGGCACGTTCACCAGGGCCGGCGGCGCCCCGGCGCACGTGGAGATGATGCTGATCCCCGAGTTCGCGTCCGGCCGCCTGGTCCGCTACGTCGTCAGCACCGACGACGTGCTCGGCCGCGCGCTCGATCTGCGCGCCGAAACAGCGACGTTCACCGGCACCGTGACGCCGGTCGTGAGCTACGGCCCGGCCGAGGTGCGCGGCCCGGCCACGCCGGTCGCGTTCGCGGTCGCGCCGGTCAAGCAGGTGGTGTATCTGGAGTTCGAGACCTCGTACATCGAGGGCCTGCGCGACTTCGGCCTGCGCGCCGTCGCCGGCAAGATCCGCGATCGCATCCTGGCGACCTGCCGGGACGCGTACCAGGGCGTCAACATCGAGTTCCGCACCGAGCCGCCGGCCGACTTCGCGCTGTTCGAGACCGTCGAGCTCGTCGGCACCGATCCGAACAACCAGGGGCTGTTCGGCTACGACAACTCGCCCGGCAAGGACACCGGCAACCTCCGGCTCTACGATCGGCTCGGCGGCGTCAACGCCACGACCCAGGAGGACGGATTCCCCGGGTTCGGCGGCGTGTTCGTGCGCTCGCTCCTGGGGTTCTCGCAGCACCCCGGTCGCCTTGCCACGCCGGTCCCCGGCGCCGATCCGGTGTTCGATCAGGTGTTCGACTCGTTCCGCGCCGATCGCGGCGGCGAGCCCATCACCTCGACCGATCTGGCGGCCAGCCTGCCGGCGGTCACCGATGGCACCGGCTGCCCGGCCAAGGACCGCGCGCAGCAGATCCAGTGTGCGATCTACGTCCTCGGCAACCTGGTCGGCGGCACGCTCGCGCACGAGATCGGCCACTCGCTCGGGCTCGCGAACCCGTACCAGCAAGACTTTCACGACCCCGGTGACGCGCCTAGGCGCTTGATGGACGCCGGCGACGCACGCCCGTTCCTCGAGCGCGCCAACCTCCTGGGTCAGGGCCCGGAGGTGTTCTGCGACGACGAGTACGTGTACTTGCGCAAGATCTTGCCGTCGCCCGATCCGGCGGCCCCCATCCCGCGGCCCGGCTGTTCGTAGCTAGCTAGCGCGTCAGGTACAGGTGGCCCTGCATGCAGTGGCCGAGGCGCGGCAGCTGGTGGTGCTCGTGGTGTCGTGAGCGATGGGGTAGGGCCATCGCCATTGCGATCGATCCGACGACGGCGAGCGCCGCGACGAACGCGATTGCACGGCCTGGACGAGGCGCAGACTCGGCGAGGAACGGCTGCATGCGGCTACGATAGCAGCGCCCGGAAGCTTATGCTCGCGCCAGATGGCCGCACGCGCGAATCCCACGCCTCCGCCGGGTGCTGCCGCGATACCTACACCGCCGCCCTCCGTCCACCGCGACACCCGCGACATCCGGCGCTGGATCTACGGCGGGCTCGACGGCGTGTTCGCCGTCGTCTATGCGATCGCGATCTGGCAGGTGATCCCGAACCGCCTGCCCTCGGCCGCGATCCACCTGTGGTCGTTGCCGCTCGCGATGCTCGTGATGGCCGCCGGGACGCTGCGCGGCGGTCCGAAGGGCTGGTGGATCGCCGTGATCGGCGGCTCGGCCCTGCTGCTGTCGGCGTTCCTCCTGATCGTACGGATCCTGATCTCGGCGGCGTTCCTCGCCGGCGTGTACGGCGCGTTCGGCAAGGCCGCGGCGACGTTCTCGCTCGTGATGGTCGCGCTGGTGATCGAGCTCGTCGCGCTGCTGCCGATCATCCAGGTCAAGTACCTGATGACGCGCGCGGGCCGGCGGGCCTACGGTATGGCGGCGCGATGAAGCGGCGCACGCTCGCGCTCGTCTGCGTGTGGGCCTTGCCGAGCCTGGTGCTCGTCACGGTGACCGCGATCGTGTTCGCGGCGTTCCGGATCGCGCCGCCGGATCGGCTCGACGCCGCCGAGCGCCGCGCGGTGATGACGACGCTGCGTGCCGCGCTGACCGCTCCCGTCGCTCCGGCGGGGCCGGCGGGGCCGGCGGGGCCGGCGGGGCCGCCCGCGCCACCACCCGGGGTGCATCGCCCGCTGACCGGCCCGCTGGTCGTCACCGTGTGGTCGAACGGGCGTTCGGTGGCACGTGTTCAGGCCACCGGTGAAGACGTCGCGGCGGCGACCGTCACAGCCGCGCGCGGCTTGCGCGACGATCCGGCGGTGCGCGCGCTGTCGCCCGGCGATCGCGCGACGGCGCGCCTGCAGGTCGATCTCGTGACCGGCAGGGGCCGGCTCGGCGAGGGCAGCTGGCTCGTCGAGCACGTCGCCCTGCCGGGCATCGACGACCTGCTGGGGGTAAACCCCGGCGTCGAGGGCGTCGGCACCGAGATCGGCGGCAAGCCCGTGGTGCTCTTGCCGCACGAGCTGGTCGCGGCCCGGCTGCTGACCGCGAAGCACCCCTTGCCGGGGGTACCCGACTTCGAGCTGGGCGTGGATGTGGTGCGGATCGGCCAGCAGCTCGCCACGCGCGCCGGGGCCTCGAGCGTCCCGGCTCCGAGCGCGCTCTACCGGTTCCGCACCGACACGTTTGTCGAGGCGCCGGATCCCACCGCCGCGCCGCTCGGGCTCTATCGCGGGCTGCCGGCGGCCCCGACGCTGTCGGCCCAGGCGCTGCGCGACGCGGCGCTGCAAGGTGGTCGCTACCTCGTCGCCCACCTCGCGGCGAGCGGGCGCTTCATCTACGAGCACGATCTGTGGACCGGGGCGGTCACCGACGACGCGCGGGTCGGCAGCGACTACAGCATGCCGCGCCACTCCGGCGTGACGTACTTCCTTGCCGAGCTGTACCGGATCACCCGGGAGCCGTGGCTGCGCGAGCCGATCGAGCGGGCGCTCCGGCACCTCACCGATCTGCTCGCCCAGGGCCACTGCGACCGCACCCTGCCGGACGGCACGGCGATCGATTGCGTGCTCGATCGAGGCGATACCATCGCGGACGTCGGATCGACCGCGCTCGCCGTCGTCGCGCTCGTCGAGTACCAGCGCGCGACCGGCGATCCACGCTACCTCGCGCTCGCGACCCGGCTCGCCGCCTGGCTGCTCTACATGCAGCGCCCCGACGGCTCGTTTCGCCACCTCTACAACGTCAAGACGGGCACGCCCGACGACGAGACCCAGCTCCTGTACTACTCGGGTGAGGCGACGCTCGCGCTCGCCCGGATGCACGTGATCACCGGTGACGCTCGCTATGCGGCGGCGGCCGAGCGCGGGCTCGACTGGCAGATCGACTGGTACGACTTCTTCATGGCCGGATTTTTCTACGGCGAAGAACACTGGGCGTGCATCACCGCCGAGGCGCTCTGGCCCGCCGTGAAGCGCGACAAGTACGTGGAGTTCTGCCACGGCTATGCAGCGTTCCTGCGTGCGCAACAGGCAGAAGCTGGTGAACACCCTGATGAGGACGACTACACCGGCTCGTACACGCTCACCCCGTTCGTCGTACCGTACAACACACCCGCTGGATCGCGGACCGAGGCTATGCTCTCCGCCTACCTGCTCGGCGAGCGCCACGGCTCACCTGATCCGCGCGTGGCTGCTCAGATCCGCGCGGCCCTGCAGTACGTGCTCGGCCAGCAGATCCGCCCCGACAGCGATTACAACGTCCTCGCCACCGCGCTGGGGCAGGGCGACGGTGCCATGCCGGGGACGCCGGTCGATCGCAACATTCGCATCGATTACCTCCAGCATGTAGGCTCAGCGATGATCCGTGCCTCCGAGTGGATCGACCGTGCGCCATGACCGATGGCCCTGTAGGATGTGAGGCGTGGAGGATAGCAAGCCGATCAAGGTCGGCCCGACGGGTCCGGTTCGCCCGGTACCCGGGGCAAGCGGTGGCGTGGTCGCTCCCCCCATGCCTGCGGCGGTACCCGCCGCACCTACCATCGCCTCGTCCGGGAACACGTCCAGGTCCTACCTGCCGCCGGTGGTCGATCCGCTGCTCGGCAAGACGCTCGCCGGCCGCTACCTGATCCAGAAGAAGCTCGGTGAAGGCGGCATGGCCATCGTGTACCTGGCCACCCACAAGGTGCTCGAGAAGCAGGTCGCGCTCAAGGTCCTGCACGGCGAGTGCGCGCGCAAGCCGGAGCTCGTCGAGCGCTTCATGCAGGAGGCCAAGGCGGCGTCGCGGATCCGCCACGAGAACGTGATCGACATCAGCGATTTCGGCGCGACGCCCGACGGCTACGTGTTCTTCGCGATGGAGCTCCTCCACGGCCACGACCTCCACGACGAGATCGTCCGCGCCCGCGTCGCCTCGCAGCTCCTGCCGTGGCAGCGCAGCAAGCGGATCTACCTCCAGATCTGCGCGGCGCTCAGCGCGGCCCACGCGCTCGGCATCATCCACCGCGATCTCAAGCCCGAGAACATCTACCTGGTCGAGTTCCTCGGCGATCCGGACTTCGTCAAGCTCCTCGACTTCGGCATCGCGAAGCAGACCGAGCTGGCCCTGGGCGACCGCAAGCTGACCCAGACCGGCATGTTGTTCGGCACCCCCGAGTACATGTCGCCGGAGCAGGCGCGCGGGGATACGTTCGATCACCGCGTCGATGTCTACGCGATGGGCTGCATCCTGTTCCAGCTCGTCACCGGCAAGCTGCCGTTCGAGGGCGAGAACTTCATGGGCGTGCTCACCAAGCACCTCACCGAGCCGCCGCCGGAGATTCCCCCCGAGGTGTTCGACTCGATCGGCGCGCCGCGCGCGCTCGCGGGAGTGATCCAGCAGGCCCTGGCCAAGGATCGCGACCAGCGGTTCGCGACGATGGACGACCTGGCGAACGCCGTGCGCGAGCTGTCGGGCGACAAGCCGGCGGCCCCGGTCACCGTGCTCCCGAGCGTGCCGGCCCCGCTGATCACCCAGCAGATCGGCCGCGCGGTCGCCGTGCAGCCGAGCGGGCTGGCCCCGCTGGTCACCGAGCAGATCCGCGTCAAGACGCAGTGGACCGGCAACGCCTCGGTCCCCGTGGACGATGCCGCCGCGTCGCTGCGCCTGCCGCGCCGATCGAAGCTGCCGATCATTGTCGGGGCGATCGTCCTCGCCGGCGCTGCCGCGGGGGCCGTCGGGTACCTGGCGACCCGCGGTGGCGACGCGCCGAGCAGCAATGGCCAGGCAAGCGGCGTGGTCCCGGGCGGCCCCGTCGCGCTGGCCCCGTCACCCCCAGGCCCTCCCGCGTCGCCCGTGCCGTCTCCCACGCCGTCTCCCACGCCTGCCGTCGCGCCACCGGCGCCATCCCCCGCACCGGCGGCCGCTCCCCCAGCGCCGCCGCCGCCCGTTGCCCCGCCCGCGCTGACCTTCGAGTGGACGCAGATCCGGCTCGACTCGATCCCACACGGCGCCGAGGTCAAGGACCTGACCAACGGCCACGTCCTCGGCCGGACGCCGTTCTCGTTCAAGGTGAAGCCGTCGCACACCGCGCGGCAGTTCGGGCTGCACCGCAGGGGCTACACCGACGTCGTCGTCGAGCTCACCCCTGATCGCGAGAAGCTGGAAGACAACGAGAAGCTCACCCATGGCACCGGCCGTAGCCCCGTGGTCGTCCGCAAGCCGCCGTCGACCGTCGAGACCGCGCCCACCGCGCCCGAGGCCCCCGAGGCTGTCGGGGCCCCGGTGGTCACCCCCGAGCCTGGCCCGCCCGAGCCCCCCGTCGCCGCCGGCAGCGCGGCGACCAAGCCACCACCCGCACCAGCCGAGCCCCCCGCGGCGGCCGCCAGCGCGGCGACCAAGCCCCAAGCGCCACCGCCCGAGCCCCCCGCGGCGGCCGGCAGCGCCACGCCCAGGCCCGCCAAGCCGCCCGAGGCAGACTGCGATCCACCGTGCCTCAAGGCAGATCCCTCGCGGACCGGCAGCGCCGGTGGCGCCTCACCATAATCGGCCATGAGCCAGGTCGAGACCAGTCGCGTCCGCGTCGGCGCCGTCGAGCTTGCCTACGACCGGTTCGGCGATCCGGCGCGCGGCCGGCCGCTGGTGTTGATCATGGGCATCGGCGCCCAGCGCGTGATGTGGGACGACGCGCTGTGCGAGCAGTTCGTCGCTCGCGGGTTCTGCGTCGTGCGCTTCGACCACCGCGACATCGGCGAGTCGACCCGGCTCGACGCACCGGTGCCCGATCCGCGGCGCGTGCTGGCGCGGCGGATCTTCGGCGCGCGGATCGAGGCGCCGTACACGCTGAGCGACATGGCCGGTGATGTCGCGGGCCTCGTCGACGCGCTTGGCTTCGGCGCCGCCCACATCGTCGGCGCGTCGCTCGGCGGCATGATCGGTCAGCACCTCGCGATCGAGCACCCGGCCCGCGTGCGCTCGCTGGTCTCGATCATGTCCAGCCCGGGCGCGCGGCGTTACGTCCCCGAGCCGCGCGCGCTGCGGGCGCTGTTCAGGCCGGCGCCGAAGTCCGCAGAAGAGGCCGGCCGGCAGATCGAGCAGGTGATCCGCACGATCGGCAGCACCGCGTGGCCGGTCGACGGCGAGCGGCTGCGCCAGCTCGGCGAGCGCGCCTTTCAGCGCGGCCTGTCGCCGCGCGGCTTCTTGCGCCACTTTGCCGCCGTGATGGCCTCCGGCGATCGCCGGGCACGCCTGCGCGGCGTCCACGTGCCCACCCTCGTCATCCACGGCAGCCGCGATCCGATGTTTCCGATCCGCGCCGGCCGCGACCTGGCCCACCTGATGCCCGACGCGACCTGGCTGCCGATCGCCGGCATGGGCCACGATCTACCGTCGCCGCTGTGGCCGACCCTGGTCGCCGCGATCACCCGCCACGCCGATCGCGCCGAGGCGCGACCACCAGCCTGAACCGGTGCTAAGGTGATGCCACCACGCCTGGGTGGTGAAACTGGTAGACACACGACACTTAAAATGTTGTGAGCCGTAAGGCTCGTGCCGGTTCGAGTCCGGCCCTGGGCACCTTCTAAACAGCAGTAAACAGAGCCTGGCTCTGGGCACCTTCTAACAGCAGTAAGCATCGGATATCCGGGCAGCGGTTCGTTTACGATAGCGAGCGGGAGCGGCACGAGAGGTTTGTCGGCCCCGCGGAGCTGCTCGCTCGGCTCGACTGGCTGCTGGTCGACCAGGGCGCCGATTGCTGGGTCATGGCCACCGCGGCCCGGGGATGGGCGGGAGCGCGATCTTGACCACCTGGCTGGCCCCGCGGGAAGCCGCGGGCGCCGCGGTCCCGCATCACTTCATCGCCGCGGCGCGTACGACTGGGATGACTCTTCGCAGCTGTGCCGCCCGCGAGGCGCTGTCGCTCGACGAGCGCTTCGAGCTACGCGAGCCGGAAGCCGATGAACGGCTGCATCCGGCCGCGCGGCTGCACCGATGCTGTCGCGCATCTCGTCGCACGACGTCGCGGCGATACGCATTGCGGCACGCCTTGATCCATCGCGCCGTCGCCGGCGACTGGACGGATGCGTGGCGCGTCGTGGGCGACCTGTGTTTTCTGGAGGCCAAGTGTCGCGAGCTGGGCGTGCACGAGACCGAAGCCGACGTGACGAGGCTGGCCGAGTGCTGTCGCGCGAGCGGAGTCGATGTGAAGAACTTGAACGGCGATTTCGGTGACATCTGATGTGACCCGTGGGAGAACGAGCGTGGGGAGCCCCCAGATCGCGAAGAACGCATGCCGAACGACGACGGAAGGCGTTCACGACCGAGGGAAGACGAGGAAGAAGCCAAGCCCGGGGCCCGCGGGGAGAAACGCAGGGATCTTGGACCTGGCAAGCTTTCGCTCATCGAGGCGGAGTTCGGGTCCCGCGTGGGGCCTGGAGCCTTTGTGCAACGGCACGGCGCCAGGCTGTCGCTCATCGACGCGACGAGCGGGTTTCCCGCGCGCGTTACTCCCCCTGTCCAGCAACGCTCAGCCGGTGGACTCGACAACCCCGCCGCGACGAGCAAGGCGGGCGACGCAGGGTTCCGTCCTCACGACGTCTCGCCCGTCCAGGTGCGCACCGGCTCGGACGGCCAGTCCGGCGCAGCGAGCGAGGCTGGCGTTCATGCCGCTGCCGCACAGGGGATCGACACACCGGCGTCGCGTCTTCCGCACAGCGACACCATCCAGCGTTCGTTCGGTGAGCACGACATCTCGTCCATCCAGGCGCACACCGGCGCGGAGGCCGCCGCATCCGCACGCGCAATGAATGCCGATGCGTATGCTACAGGCAACCATATCGTCCTCGGCAGCCGTACCGACCTGCACACCGTCGCTCACGAGGCAGCCCACGTGGTCCAGCAGCGCGGCGGCGTTCAGCTCAAGGGAGGCGTCGGAGCGGTGGGCGATGAATACGAGCAGCATGCCGACGCAGTGGCAGATCGGGTGGTCGCTGGCCAGTCCGCTGTCCTCTTGCTCGACCAGATGTCCGGCGGCAGCCATCGCGGCAGCGCCGTACAGCGCGCTCCCGCGATGCCCGCCGTCGAATCCGGCGGCGCGGCTCCCGAGATCACACCGCCGGTTGGCGGCATCGACAAGCCCGGCTTCATCGATAACAGCGACGGCTCGAACCTCCGCGCCGGGCCTGCCGAGGCGGGCGGGAAGCTCGTGCGGGACGAGCCGCTGCCACCCGCGACACGCGTGTTCGTCAGCGGAACTTATCCCGGCGCTCCGGAGTGGTGGTACGTCACCGCGTATCTCGACGGGACGATGACGCGCGGCTATGTCCAACACGGCCGCGTCAACACGGACCTACCGGAGCCAACCGCCAAGCTCCACCAGGTCGTGAGCGGTGACACCGCGGAGAAGCTCGCGGCCCGGGAATACGGCAGCTCGGTGCGTGACGGCCACGACCTCCGGTACTACGAGAACGTCCTCTTGTATGTGAATCAGCAGCAGCACCATGCCGCCGGCATCACGGGGGCCTACCAGGATCCTGGCCTGCTCGGCGGCGGCGGCGACAACGTGCAACTTGTCGCCGGCCACCGGATCTGGTTGGTCAGCCCGGCGTACGCGAAGGCGCTCGAGAGCGTCGTGCCGTGTGGTTCGCTGACGGGCGGAGCCGTCGCGAGCGTCAAGCGGTTCGCCGGTCACATCGAGGACATCCTCCGCAGCGTCACCGAGTCGCGGAACCACTTCGACGAGGTCGCCGGCGAGTACGCGCAAGCGATCCGCGATCACCTACCGGCGATCGCCGGCATCGTTGCCGGGTTCCTGCTGGCCGAGGTGGGTTCGGCACTCCTCGCTGCGACGCCCACCGGCGTTGGGCAGATCATTGCCGTCGTGATCCAGCTCGCCCTCGCCGCGTTTGGGGCAGCGGGCATGGTCGTGGCCGCGGTCGAGGCGCTGAAACACGGGAGCCAGTGGCTCACGCTCGCATGGACGGCAAAGGGCAACGACAAGCAGATCGGCGCCGCGAGCATCGAGTTCCTGAAGATGCTGGTCAGTGTCGCCATGGCAGCGCTGTCGTATCTTGGCGTCAAGGGCAACTACGGCAACGCGGTCAAGATCGCCAACTCCATACCCCCGGGTGCGTTGCCGGCGTTCTCGGCGGCAGGTGTCGGCCAGGTCAGCGGCGCAGGGGCGGGAACCCGCGTCCTGATCGGCCCCAGCACCGGCTCGACAGGCATCGCCGGTAACGCGATGATGCAGGCTGACGACAGCAACGGCGGAGGGGGGAATGACAACGGAACGAAGTCGACGGATCCAGCCAAGGAACTCGAGGAAATCAAGCAGAAGCTGGAGTCCGACGAGCTCACCGGTAAGCAGAAGCAGGCCCTCCGAGCACGCAAGAAGGAGCTACAAGCACAGCTTGGCAAGACGATCAGCGAGCCACGCCCCGAGGACATCCCCACTCCCACGAAGTTCAAGGACCGAGCACCCGGCTTGAGTCCCAAGGAAGCGGCGACCGATGTCCCGAGCTGGATCGAGAACTGGCCAGATGCAAGGCCAGGTGTGGACGAGAATGGTACGATATTTGCGACTCGCATGATGGATAAGAGATACGGCACAGGAGCGTGGGAAAAAGTTGGCAAGCACAACACTGAATTCAGTCAACTGAAGAAGTTTGCAGACCGCGCCTTTGAGTAGAATTATGCCGTCTAGAAAATCATCGAACTCACCAATTGAACCTTATTGGCGATTGCTAGGAATTGGGCTCGATCCGGACATCGCGATGCCAGAGCTGTATGGCGCAATCCATGAAGGAGAAGCGGACGTCCCTCTGATGATCGACGACCGTCTCGTGTTCTTCACCGATCCTGCGCGTGCGCCTGAGCTGATTCGGTTGTATGGTGGTTTGCTGGCATCGGATAAGATGGATGTAGGAAAGCCATCCTTCTGGTGCGATGTGGCCAAGACGTTGCATCTCCTGTCAGCGGGCGGCATCGATAACACAGCAGCGGTCTTGAACGCGGTTAATGTGTTGCTGGACCTCGTGAAAGCATCCGGCATAAAGATGGCCCACAGTCGCCGCCGTGCGCTCTACGCCATTGCGGACTACTGCACGACCAACAAGGACCTCACGAAGTACCTCGAAGAGGAGGGGGACCACTCCAGCCGCGAGTTGGTCGATGCGGTGCTCTGGTGCGTTGGTGCGGTGGTCGTGAAAGCACGGGTCCTGTAGTCGCGCGAAAGCAGCATGCCTCTGCCACCTCGTCGGGAACCGGCCCGACGCGAGCCTGGTCACTGCAGGGACGCGAGATGGTTGGTCATCTCGGCGTGCGTCGCTCGGGTTCGAGTCTGGCCCTGGGGCACCATGCCGCGCGAAGTTCCGCAGCGCTGCGGCCGGGTACTAGGCACGCTTGTAAGGAATGAACCTAGCAGGCCGTAGCAGGCCGTAACTACGCGCATTTTTGGAAGCTATGGAGGCGTTCCACGGGCACCCTGCGCTCGTCGAAGACGCAGGTACAGCGGTACCGCCTCGCCGGCGTGCTAGAAACCTGCGGTGTCGCGCTACGACCTGTTCCGCCGCCGGATCGCCCCGATCGCGTTCTTCCTCGCGATCGGGCTGATCGCGCGCGAAAGCTGCGAGAAGGACAAGCGTACGCACACCATCGTCGAGCTCCAGTTCGGCGCCGACAAGCCCAACATTCGCGCGGTCGACGTCGACGTCGTCGTGGACCGCGAGACCGTCGCCACGTTCCATCGCGCCGCGCTGCCGGATTCGATCATCGGACCGTGCCGGTTCCAGCTCGCGGTGCCCCAGGATGACGGTGAGCTCTCGATCGACGTCGACCTCGGCGCCACCCACCACCAGCTCACCCGGCGGTTCCACGCGGTCGAGGGCGCGACGATGCTCGTCTCGATTCCGGACAGCGACCCGCGCTGACCGTGGACGGCGGTCGGTGGCTACCGCGAAGCTCGCGTGGCCCGGCGCGCCGAACGATGTCGTCGGTTGACGGCATGACAACCTCCGGCTGCACGACCGCCGCGCGCACCTGGTGGAACCCCGCAGAACCTCGATGAGATCTGGTGCTCATCGCGTGGCATGCGTGCTGCACAAAGGTCCTGCATCCACAACCCAAGGTTCCAGGAGCACATCATGCACGCGATCAACACGACCTCGTTCGACACCTCGTTCCAGACCATCGATGCCGGCCAGCTCGGCGACGTCGCCGGCGGCTTCAGCTTCGGCCAGATGGTCGACGCCGGAAACAACAACGTCGCCGCCGGCACCAAGGCCGGCGCGGCGCTCGGCGGGGCAGGTGGCGCGATCGCCGGTGGGATCGCCGGTGGCACCGTGGCCGGCGCCCCGACGCTGGGCCTCGGAACCGTCGGCGGCGTGCTCGCGGGTGCCGCGGCCGGCGCCCCGGCCGGTGCGGCTGCGGGTGGCGCGATCGGCGGCGGCCTCGGCTGGATCGGCGGCGCCGCAGGCAACGCGTGGAACCAGCTGCGCGGCAACTGATCTCGATCCGCTAGCTTCGTTCGAGCCACCTCCGCGGGAGACCGTGTGACGGTGGCTGTTTTGCGTCGAGCTTCGTTCGAGCCACCTCCGCGGGAGACCGCGTCGACGGTGGCCTTTGCGTCGAGCGCCGGCCGCGGGAGCGAGCTGCGCTCGCGGACGCTCCATGGACAGTGAGCGATATAGCTGCTGTTGATGATCGCTGTCATTGTGTGCAGTCGAGCTGACGCTGCTGTGGCGTAGCAGAATGCCGATCTCGTCGAGCTCGCGTCGTGTGCGAAGCCGTGGGTTGACGTCCTGCCAACCTCCGTCAGCACACCGCGCGCCGGCACCTGGTGGAGGTGCGCGGAACCTCGAGGAGACTGCGAGTTCACCGCGTGGCACATGCGCTGCATTACGTCTCTCCATCAACCAACTCATTCTCAGGAGCCACCCCATGCACGCAATCGACATGAACTCGTTCAACGCTTCCTTCGACACCACGTTCCAGCCCATCGATGCCGCCCAGCTCGGCGACATCGCCGGTGGCTTCAGCTTCGGCCAGATGGTCAACGCTGGTAACGCGAACGTCGAATCGGGCGCCAAGGCCGGCGCCGCGATCGGCGGCATGGGTGGCGCCATCGCCGGCGGGATCGCCGGTGGCACGGTCGCCGGCGCGCCGACGCTGGGCCTCGGAACAGTCGGTGGCGTGCTCGCGGGCGGCGCGGCCGGTGGTACGGCGGGCGCGACCGCCGGTGGCGCGATCGGCGGCGGCCTCGGCTGGATCGGCGGCGCCGCGAACAGCGCGTGGCACCAGCTGCGCGGAAACTGACACGCGCTTTCGCGCGCGAGCCGGATCGGCACAGAGGCGCGCCTCACGTCGGCGTCACCGACGGCGGTGGCGTCACCCGTGACGGCAACGTCACCGATGGCCGGCGTCATCCCGACGGCGCGCCACGATCAGCGCAGGCCACGGCGCGTCGCACGCGCTGGCCGGCGCAGCCGCACGACCGTCTCGACCTGCGCGGTCCCCGGCATCAGATCGAACGGCTCGATCGCGTCGGGCGTGTAGCCATGGGCGGCGAGCGTGATCAGATCGCGCCCGAGCGCGTCGGGCCCGCAGCTGACGTACACGATCACCGGCGCCGCGAGCTCGGCGAGGAACGCGCGCGCCCCGGCCGACAGCCCCTTGCGTGGCGGGTTGACCACCACCACATCGGGCTTGGCGCCGAGCTGGCCGCGGACCTCGCCGACATCGCCGGCGATCGCGGTCAGGGGCAGGTTCGCGCGCTGCGCCGCGCGGCGGAGCTGGGCCACCGCGTCGCGATCGATCTCGACGGCGATCACGGTGGCACCGGCGCGCGCGAGGTGAAGCCCGATCCCGCCGAGCCCGGCGAACAGATCGATCGCCTGCATGCCGGGCCGCGCCTCGGCGAGCTCGGTGACCCGAGCGTACATCGCCGCCGCCTGAGCGCGATTTACCTGCAGGAACTCGCCGGCCCCGACCTCCACCGCGACCCCGGCGAGCTGCTCGACGAGGTGGCCATGGCCGAGCAGCACCGTGGCGCTCGCGCCCGACGGCACGATCGCGCCATCGCGCCGATCGTTCTCCACCGCGACGAGGCTATGCACCGCGGGGTGGTTGGCCAGCGCCGCCGCGACGCGATCGAGCTTGGCCCGCGGCGTGCGCGGCGCGACCACCAGCACGACCATCACATCGCCGGACGCCTCGCGCACGATCACGTAGCGCAGCTCGCCGGTGCGCGTGCGCTCGTCGTAGGCCGCCAGCTCGGCGCGCTCGGCGGCCCCGCGGACCCACGTCGCGACCTCGTCGATGATCGGCGCGACGACGCGACAGCCCAGCGTATCGACCACGTGATGGCTGCGCGGCGCGTAGGCCCCGAGCACCAGGTGATCGCCGACCTGACCGGCGACGTACTTACCCTTGTTGCGATAGCCGGTCAGCTCCGGCGACGGTCGCACGGCGGCGATCTCGACCGCGCCGGTCGCAACGGCGGGCACCTGGGCGAGCGCCGCGGCGAGCCGGGCGTGCTTGGCCGCCAGCTGCGCCGGGTACGCCAGGTGCTGCCACACACATCCGCCGCAGCGCCCGAACCCGGGGCACACCGGCGTGACGCGCTCGGGGCTCGGCGGACCGAGCCGCTTGACGATCCGGCCCCACGCCTCGGCCTTGTGCGGGCTGTGGTGATCGATCGCGACCTCGGCGCGCTCGCCGGGCAACAGATCGCCGACGTGCACCGCCATCGCGCCCGACAACCCGACGCCCGCGCCGCCGTCGTCGAGCTCGGTCGCCTCCAGCTCGCATCGGTTGGCCTGCGCCGACGGCATCCGACTGGTTATCTACGATATCCACGGCCCCGAGCAACCCAAGGCCGGCGATCCGGACGAGGTGGCACTGCCGGCCTGGCCCGTACAACCTTGTGGCAGCTGCCGGGGGTTGGTGAGAGGATCCGGCGGATGCCGACCACGCCTCCTTGGATGGCCACCGGGCGGATCTCTCCTTCGGGCGCACGATGCCTGCGTTGTGGGCCGTCAGCGTTGGGCTCCTGGCGCTGGGGCCCTGGGGTTTGAGTTGCCTGGGCCGGAGCACCACGCCGCACCTCGTGGAGCGCCATGAACCACGATCGCGGCCAACGCCTCGGTCGTGGTTGCGTGAGCGTGTCCTGCGGTGTCAGTGCTCACGTGAAACCGGGGGGTTCTGGACCGGCCGCAGCTTCAGACCAGGGAAGAGCTGGTCACGGACCTGCTCCTGGTAATGCATGATCGGCAGGCTCAGGTGTTCATGGACAGCCTTGTCCTTGCTGAGCTCGAGGAGGCGTTCGCGAAGGTGGCCGAGTGCGGCCATGTGACGCTGGCGTTCTGCCTCGAGCTCACGAAGGACATCGATCACGGGGCGAGCGGCTTCGGGCGGGGCCGCCCAGAATTCGAGGGCGAGCTTGTTGCAGATGAGGTCAAAGTCCACGTCGCTGATGCGCGCCTCGCACTGGTCTGCGAAGCTACAGGCGACTTGGCTGGAGCAGGAGAATTGTGATGCTATGCGCTCGACGACAGCGCGGTTGTGATCGTCGTGTAGACGTCGCTCGGTTTGTCGCTGCTGAAAGGTCTTGGGGGGCTTGTTCTGGTGGCGGGCCATGAGTTGCGTCTCCGCGGGCAGTGTAGCGAATCGACCTGACACGCCAGGCTATCCCGGGATCGAAAATTCGCGCAGCATCGATACCGTTTGGGTGTCGATGCTATGCAATGTCAGACGGTCCACATCGAGTTGGCGATAGGGGAACGAGAACTGCGTAGCGTCGATATCGTTTGATCATCGATGCTGCACAACCTCGACCTTCAGCCCCGTGCAAAGGGGAGCGGGTCAACGAGGTACGACAGCTGGCCCGTAGGAATCGCCCCAGGTCGAAACCACGCTGGGTCGGTGCCCGCGAGGCGTTCGGCGTCGAATCATCCGGCGCTGTTCATCCCGGCGACGCCGAGCGCGCCCTCCTGGAACAGGGCATGGCGCAGCATCACCACGGCGGGGTACCGCTCCTCGACGAGCGCGGCCGACGCCTCGGGGAGCACCGCGCGGGCGGCCCGACGTGCGCCTGCGAGCGCCACCGGGTTGACGACGGCGTGAAGGTAGAGCCCCGAGAGCCTGGTGGCGTGCATCGCGGATCCCATGGCGATCTGGGTATCCAGGAAAGCGTCGGTGGGCGGCAACTCGTACTCGAGGAAACTTGCCTCGAGCATCGCGACGTCGGCGATCATGCGGGTCGCCGGGCGCTGGGCGAACACCTCCGCCATGCTCTCGGCGCAGCGCCGGCTCCACGCCGCGAGCTCCGGATCGGGCAGGGGGATCATCGGCTCGGTCTCGCTGAGGTGCAGCGCCGCGCGAAGATCGTTATAGATCTCTCGACGCTGCTCCGGATTGAGGTTGCCGAGGCCGCCTAGTAGCTTCGTGTAAATTTCCATCCATGCCTCCTGGTCGAACGTTGCGGGTGACAGCCTGATGGTTGCCAGCGTCAAACGGATTGTGACCAGCATCTCGAGAGTTTCTGCGTTCACACTATCATGCCGCGTGAACCACAACCACAGGAGGGTGTTGACGTTCCATGGTGTATGGGAAGCGGGACACGGTCAGTTACAGCGAGTGATGGGCGACGGCAGTGCTGCTCATGCGAGAACGCTTTCGTGATTTCCTCGATCGGTGTTTCCATTCGAAGCTCGACGGATGCCGAGTAAATCTCGTCGTAGAAGATGAGCGATTGCTGGGGCCGCACAAGATTTCGGTACCAAAGGGCGATTTGCGCACAGTCAAACACATCTCCCTCCATCACGAAGGAATCTCCTTGCTTGGCGTAAGCCCCAGAGACCACTCCGCCAGCCATGTCGATTTGCCAGTCAAACGCATAGGGGCTCTCCGGGCTCGCCAATAGCTCGACCCGCGCGGAGGGCCAGGACGCAAGAACTTTACGTTGGAAGTCATCCGGAGTAATCAGCGGGCGTCGATTCGCTCCCTGGGTGAAACGAAGAAGTTCATGGCTGTACGACTACCTCTCCAAGGATACCATACTTGGCCATCAGTTGTTCAAAGAACGGCTTCACGGCTGCGTCGCTGACAATGACACGAAGACGTTTGGCTGGTATCATCGGGTCTTGATCACCCTGGCATAACGCCTGAATTCGTCTTCGAGTTGGTCGAGAATATTGTCTCGCACGCGCTCAGTACGGATGTTCGCGCCCTCGGAGTGAGCGATGAAGCCGGTCTTGTCGATGCCGGCGTTCGGCGGCGTGATCTCGAGACTTGGGCTGCTGCTGCGGGCAGCATCAGGGGCAGTGGGCACACGCTGTACCGTGGGCCGCGATGCCCGCTGCTCTGCAGGTTGTCCGGGAGTGGTGCTGCCGACCTGCCGGTGACCGCAGCATCGGCGTGACGCTCGTACGTGTCACCAGGTTGATCGATGCTGTCCGTGCTGATCGCAGAAGCCTGGCCACCCTCGCCAACATGGCGCCGAACCGGGAGCAACTCCGTCAGCGTTTGCTTGTTCGGTATCAGTTCCCCGGTTTTCGGCCCCACCGTCTTCGGTGTAGAAAGCAACTCGGTCAGTGTTCGCTTGCCGGGTGTCCCTGTTGTGCCGGCAGCCGAACCTCCGACTCCCGGCCCTCCATCATCGCCACGCCGGTCTCGACTCACCTCGCGTTCGTTCCATTCGGGCATTCAGGTCTGGACCTTCGAATGTCTGCAGCTACCACAACCAGCGCCGGCCGCGCTACCAGAGACACATCTTCTGTCGCCAGGCGGTCGTACGTTCGTGCCGAGGTCCCACGCGGCACGCTCCGGAGTGGGCAGGGGATCATGCGGTGCGAAGATCGTTGTAGATCTCCGATGCCGTTCCGGATCGAGATTACCAAGGGCGTCCCAATAGCTTAGTGTAAATTTCCATCTCTGCCTCCTGATCAAACGTTGCGATGTCGCGGTTGCGTGAGTGTTCGCTCGCCCGATCAGCGGCGTCAAGGATTCTTGGATCGCGCCTCGATGGCCCCGTGGTTCACTATCGTACCGCCGTGGATCGATGGCCTTGGGATCCTACGGGATTGTTGAGGAGCGATTCTGGTCATGGCAACCTGACGGGAGTGACAGAACGGCCGCTACGGAAGTACGGGAGTAACTGGTTAGCGTTGCTCGACTGTGCGGCGGGCTGATACGGTCACCGCGTACAGTCGGGAGGCCCTCGTGAGAATTGGATGCGCGTTCTTGTTGTCGATTTCGGTTGCTTGCGGGGGAGTAAAATCGTTGACGGATGCGGGGATGGCACCACCCGGTGATGCGCTGCGGATGTGCGATCCGACCGCGAAGTTCGGCGCACCGATGCCGCTTTCTGAGTTTGATATGGCCGACGTAGGCGCCGGGCGTTTGTCGTCCGACGAACTCACGATCTACTTCTCCACAGTCGCGGGAGATTTGTGGATTTCGCGTCGGAGCGCATTGCCGGAAGTGTTCGGAGTGCCAGCGTTGCTCACAGCACAGAACTCGTCATCTTTGGATTATGATCCAACGGTAAGCTCCGACAGGCTGACGCTGTGGTTCGCATCGAATCGCACTGCGAACGAAGGCTTTCACCTGTATGTCGCAGCTCGTGCGTCGACGTTAGCCGAGAAGTCGAAGACCCGCCGCCACCTGATGGAGTTCTGGATGGTGGAGCCCGAGGTCGCCT
>Ga0308175_100000562_pt1 | contig 25302 bp, 21 predicted proteins | sample PhyCR1_3_FD_203893 | JGI IMG/M metagenome (GOLD analysis project Ga0308175, IMG submission 203893) | Soil microbial communities from UC Gill Tract Community Farm, Albany, California, United States - DLSLS.C.R1 | ecosystem: Environmental > Terrestrial > Soil > Agricultural land | place: USA...
TCATACGCAACTCGCTTGCCTGGTCAATGTTTGTGCATCGGAAATCGCGCCCCGACGAATGCCTATACAAGTTGCGACAATTCACGACGTTGTTTTGCTCACCCCATGGGGGCCGATGCCTTACAACGACGTGGGAAGAACCCCACGGAGATAAGATGAAGAACCTCTCGATCGCATTCCTCGCCGCTGTTTCGCTCATGTCCTTCGCTGGCTGCAAGAAGAAGCCGGGCGGCGGCGAATCCATGGCGAAGATGACCGAGTTCAAGGATCAGATGTGCAAGTGCGCCGACAAGGCGTGCGCCGACAAGGTCAACGCGGACTACATGAAATGGGGCGAGGAGATGAAGAAGGAGATGGGCGAGGCCAAAGAGCCCCCGAAGATGAGCGAGGAAGAGATGAAGAAGCAGACTGAGGTCGCCATGGCCTACAGCACCTGCATGACCAAGCTGATGACGCCCGCGATGACGCCTCCTCCGGCTGGTGGCGACAAGCCGGCTGACCCAGCGGCTCCTCCGGCGGCTCCTCCGGCTGGCGGCGACAAGCCGGCTGACCCGGCGGCTCCTCCTCCGGCGGCTCCTCCGGCTGGCGACAAGCCGGCTGAGGGCAAGTGATCGGTCGCTGATTCAGGTCACTCACACCTCATTCAGAGGTGAGCGCTCGGGCTCGTGCTTCGCACGGGCCCCATGCGTTTTCGGCAGGACGCTGCCGTCGCTCGTCGCGCCGGCGACGCGCCGGATCGCGTTCGCCGGGTAACACGTGGGAACGCCCGGCAAACGCCGGGAACTCGCGGCACCCGCGGGCGAGCTCGTGGGGCGGCGTGCATGCTCGAGGGCGTGAAGCGATCGCTCATGCGCGTCGTGCCTGCCGTCCTGGCTGCGATCACCGGCTGCGTACCCGCGCACGCCGATCGCGCGGCGGACGGCGAGGCGGTCCTGCGCCGGTACTGCGTGCGCTGCCACAGCGGCCCCGCGGCGCGCGGCGACTTCGACTTCGTCGCGAACACCCCGAAGCTGGTCGCGAAGGGCTTCGTGGTCCCCGGAGACGGGAGCCACTCGGTGGTGCTCGAGCGTGTCGAGGCGGGCGAGATGCCCCCACCGGGCGTGAAGCAGCGCCCGAGCACCAAGGAGATCGCCGCGCTCCGGGCGTGGATCGAGGGGATGGCGGCGCCCGGGGTGGCGTTTCGGCGCGACGACGTGATCTCGGACGCGCTCGCGGCGGATCTGGCCGCGTTACCGGCCGACGCCCGGCCAAACGCCCGCTGGCTCACGCTGGTGCACCTCGCGAACGCCGGAGCCTCCGGCGCGGCGCTCGAGCGCTACCGCCTCGCGGTCGCCGAGCTGCTCGGAAGCCTCACCTGGTCGGCCGCGCCGCCGGCCATCGTCGCGGTCGACGCCGAGCGCACGATCTTCCGCATCGATCTGCGCGAGCTCGGCTGGCCTCCCGCGACGTGGGACGCGATCCGCGCGAGCTACCCGTACGGCGTCGCGCGCGGCCCGCGGGTGCCCGAAGCGCTGCGCGCCGACTGGTTCGTCGCCACCGCGTCGCGCGCGCCGCTGTACGACGCGATCCTCGGGCTGCCCGCGACGGAAGCCGAGCTCGGCCACCGGCTCGGCATCGATCTCGCGGCGGACGTCGCCGCGGACCGGGTCGCGCGCGCGGGCTTCAACAGCTCCGGCGTCTCGATCAACAACCGCGTGATCGAGCGCCACGCCACGCGGAGCGGCGCGCTGTGGCGCAGCTACGACTTCAAGTCGAGCGTCGGGCGCGAGAACGTGTTCGCGCACCCGCTCGACTTCGTCCCCGCGGGCGGCGAGCTGATCTGGAACCTGCCCGATGGCCTCCAGGCGTACATGCTGGTCGACGCGGCGGGGCGGCGGATCGACAAGGCGGTCACGACGATCGTCAGCGATCCGCGGCGGCCGGACCGCGCGGTCGCGACCGCGGTGTCGTGCATCGGGTGCCACGCGAGCGGGATCATCGATCGCGCGGATCAGCTCCGCGACGCCACGCGCGAGCTCGCCAGCGCCGAGCGCGACCGGATCGCCCGGCTGCACCCACCGGCGCGCGAGCTCACCGCGCTGTATGCGCAGGATCGCGACCGGTTCCTCGCCGCGCTCGCGGCGGTCACGCCGCCCAGGGTGGTCACGCTTGTCCCCCGAGCCGACGCCGAGCTCACCGACGAGCCGATCACCCTGCTGGTCGCCCGCTATGAGGCCGAGCTGGGCCTCGGGCTCGCGGCGGCCGAGCTGGGCCTGCCGTCGAGCGAGCTGGTCGCGCGGCTGCCGCGTTCGCCGCCGGTGCGCCAGATCCTCGGCGCGCTCACCACCGGCGGCACCGTGCCGCGCGACAGCTGGGAGGCCGCGTTCCCCCGCATCGTGACCGAGCTCGGGGTCGGCGTGCCGGTGGCGCGCCCGATGTCACCGGGTAACGGCGCGTACGCGGCCGGGACGCCGCCGGCAGGGCCGGTAGGACCGGTAGGGCCGGTATGGATCGACCGCGAGCACCACGCCTGGGTCCTCGTCGAGGCCCCCGCCGGCCAGCGCGCCGCGGCCGCCCGCTGCCGTGACCGATCGCTGGCGCTGCCGCGGCCGGACGAGCTGGCCTTTGCCGTCGCGCAGGGCCTGGCCGCCGGGCTCGCGATCGACCTGCCGATGTGGACCGATGGCGTCGCGCTCGATGTCTCGAACCAGCGCTCGGCGCTGATCGTCGATCCGATCGCCGGCACGTCCCGCCGCGCCGACCTCACCGATCGCCACATCGTCGTGTGCGTCCAGCGCTGATCGTTTCCGCGGTTTGCCAGGGCACCGCGCGGCGGCGCGGTTCACGCTCGCGGCATGACGCGATTCGCCCGGTGCGCCGCCCTCCTCGTGTCGCTCGCCGCCCCGGCACGCGCGGCGCCGCCGCTGCCCCGCCTCCTCGTGCTGCCGCTGCCACCGGCGGCCGGGCTGTCCGCCAGCGTGGCCCGGGCGTTCGACGCCCGACTGCTGGTCGCGCTCGATGACACCAAGCGCGTCGTCACGGTCACGCCGGCCGCCGAGCCCGACTGCACGGAGGCCGGCTGCCTCGCCGAGCTCGGGGCCTCCGCGGGCGCGGCGCTCGTGCTCTCGCTGTCGGTGGTCCGCGAGGACGATAGCGTCACGCTGTTCGGGGCCGTCATCGACGTGACCACCAAGGCCGCCGTGCGCCGGGTCGAGCTCGACCGGGTCACCGAAGCTGCGCTCGCCCGGCAGGCCCCGGTCACGCTGGTCCCCCAGATCGTCGGGGCGCCGCCCGGCCCACCGGTGCTCGGGATCGCGCTGGCCGGCCGAGGTGCCGCCGACGCCGGCGCTGCAGGGGGTAATGAGGGCGTGGCGCGCTTGGCCGCGCTCTCGCTGAGCGATCAGCTCGCCGCGCTCGGGGCGTTCAAGGTCCTGCCGCTCGACGGCATCGATCGCTCGGCGCTCACGCATCGCGCCGACCTCACGATCAGCGAGCTCACGATCGATCGCCGCCGCCACGTCCTGTGCACGTGGCTCGAGGGCACGCTGGTCGCGACCTTCGCGATCACCGAGCTCGGGACCGGGCGGGTCGTGTTCACCAGGACGGTGACCGCCACGGCCCGGCGCCGCGCGGTGTTCTCGAGCCGGTCGGAGGTCACCGATCTGCTCGTCGAGCAGGCGGTCGGCGACTGGATGGCGGCGTTCCGCGAGGCGCGCCGGGCGAACCCGGCCGCGAACCCGGTCCGCTGAGCCAGGCTGCCGGTCAGCTCACCGGATCGCCGCCCACCCGGGCCCCGGGCGGGAGGAGATCTCCCTGCGCTGGGCCGCGTAGCGATATGCCGCCGCGGTGTTTCACGCCTGTCATACGTGGCCCGTAGTGTCGCCTTCTCGGGCGCGGGCTTCGCGACGCGGCGAGGACGTTGTCCTGTAACGAGGAGAAACCACATGTTCGAGACTCGAAGCGTCGTGCTCCGGAGGACCATCGCAGCCGCCTTGGCGATCGCCGCCGGGCCGCTGGTAACCCTTGGTTGCACCGGCGACCGGGGGCCGCGGGTGATCCGGGCGCCGTTGGCCCGCCGGGCCCCTCCGGCCCGCCGAGCGCGCAGGGAGACGATGCGGCGGCCGCCTTCGCCACCGCCACCCCCATCAAGCACGTGGTGATCCTGTTCGGCGAGAACGTCTCCTTCGACCACTACTTCGGCACGTACCCCAAGGCCGCGAACCTGCCCGGCGAGACGGCCTTCCGGCCCGCGGTTGGTTCCCCCGTGCCCAACAACCTGTCCGTGCCGCTCGACGTGAACAACGGCTTCGCGCCGCTCACCGGCGTGGATCTGCTCACCAATAACCCCAACCTGACCAACACCATCAACGGCACCGACGCCGCCAACCCGTTCCGCCTGTCCCCGGCGCAGGCGTCCACGGCCGACCAGGGTCATAACTACGGGCCCGAGCAGGCCGCGTCGAACGGCGGCGCCATGGATCTGTTCCCCAAGTTCACCGGTGGGCCCGGGTTTCCAGCCGGACAGACCAAGAGCCTCGTCATGGGCTACTACGACGGCAACACCGTGACGGCGCTGTGGAACTACGCCCAGCACTACGCGCTGAACGACAACTCGTGGACCACGCAATTCGGGCCGTCCACGCCCGGCGCGATCAACCTCATCGCCGGCCAGACCAACGGCATGATCATGGGCAACAAGGCGTTCAACCTGTTCTCACCCACCCACGCCATCGCCGACGGGCAGGGCGGCTTCACGATGATCGGCGACACCGATCCGATCGGCGACGTCTGCTCCGTCGCGGCGGATCAGAACCTGATGGCGGGCAAGAACGTCGGCGATCTGCTCAACGCCACGGGCATCACGTGGGGTTCGTTCATGGGCGGCTTCGATCTGAACATCACCAACCCAAATGGCACCTCGGGTTGCGGCCGGGTCACCAACCCGACGCAGGTGCCCTTTGCGGCCAGCTCCCTCGATTACATCCCGCACCACGCCTGGTTCCAGTACTACCCTCCACCGCCAACCCGCGGCACCTGCGGCCGAGCTCGGTCGCGGCGATCGGCCAGAGCAAGCAGGCCGACGGCAAGCCGGAGCCCGCCAACCACAACTACGACCTGCATGACTTCTTCGAGGCGCTCGACGCCGGAAATCTGGGCTCGATGAGTATCAAGATCCGACGCACGGCATGTTGATGCTGCTCGCCGGCGCGCGCTGGCACGCGCCGGTCACCGAGAAGCCGGTGCTCGACTCCGTGGAGATCTGGGAGCTGGTCAACTACACCGGAGATACCCACCCGATTCACCTGCACCTGGTCCGCTTCCAGATTCTCGAGCGACAGCACTTCGACATCGACGCCTTTCGCTATCAAAAGCAGATGCAATACCTCGGGGCTCCGATCCCGCCCGACCCCAATGAGCTGGGCTGGAAGGACACGGTGCAGGCGCACCCGGAATCGATCACCCGCATCATCGTGCGCTTCGAAGGCTACGCCGGCCGCTACGTCTGGCATTGCCACGTCCTCGAGCACGCGGCCAACGAGATGATGCGACCATTCGAGGTGGTGCGGCCGCCGGCTCAATCCTCCACGCCACGCAAGCCTCGCTGACGCAGCTTCCTCTCGAGCCCTCGTGGCATAGATCGCGAGGCGCTGTGCTCGTCCGGGGACCGCGCGGCTGCCACGCGTGGGGTTCCTCCTCGGACCCGACTCTCGCATAGGCGCTGGTTCCCCCGGGCTTCCCTGCTCCGCAGTTGCCTCCCGGGCCGCGGCCACGGCGGCCTCTGTGCCACAACCGCCGGTGAGCCCCGGGGGGCCCCCCCTGCGCCTCGCTCGCTCTCCGAGGAGGACCCCACGCGGGCGCGCCGCGCGGTGACGAGAACTCGCAAAGAACGATCGACACGGGCGAGCGAGTCCGATGATCGCGCTGCCGCCCTTCCGCGAGGACGGCAACGCGCCGCGCAGCGACGCGGGCTGGGTCCGGCGCGAGATAAATTGCACGGCCGGGCGGTCAAGCGCCAGTCGGTCGTGGAGATGGCACCGAGGTCAAATCGCAATCCGGCGGTCAACGGACGAGCGACGGGCCCAGACCCGCGGCGCAAGCAAGCGTGTGCGCGGTCTCCTGAGCGGCCGCGCCGAGCACCGGGGCTGGAACTCGTAGCAGCGATGGGTCCAGAGCCGCGGCGCAAGCAAGCGTGTGCGCGGTCTCCTGAGCGGCCGCGCCGAGCACCGGGGCTGGAACTCGTAGCAGCGATGGGTCCAGAGCCGCGGCGCAAGCAAGCCGGTGCAAGCAAGCGTGTGAGCGGGAGGCGCTACAGCTTGAGCTTGAGGCGGAGTCCTGCGACGAGGGCATCGGCGCTGTCGCCGCCGGGGTGGCGAAAGAACTGGAAGTCGGGCTGCAGGCTGATGAAGTTGGTCAGGCGCAGCTTGTAGAACGCTTCGACGAACCACTCGCTGCCCGGCCCGGGGCTGCCGCCGAGCGGATCGGCGATCGCGAGGTAGCCGGCGCCGATCCCGGCGGTGTCGTTGGTGCGCGGGCCGAGGCCGTGCCACGCGGCGGACCCGCCGGCGTAGCGCCGGATCTCGTTGCGGTCCGGCCTGGCCCAGCTGAACCGGAGGATCACCGTGAGGCCGCGCGGGTCGTTCGGGTCGTTCGGGTGCAGGTAGATCCGCTCGTCGTTCTGGACGAAGAACCCGGCGTTATCGTCAAACATGCGCGGGGTGCCGCTGCCGATCCCGACCTCGGAGACGTCGCTCGACCGCCACCACGCCCCGACGCTCGTCGTGCCTCCGTCGCGGTCGCTGGGCCCGAAATGGTGGGTCGTCGCGACGCTGCCCACGATCGTGGCGCCGCCGCCGTCGCGAAACGCCGAGGTGAGGCCGAGCCCGCCGACCTCGGGGGTGCCCTGGTAGAGCGCGAGCTTGGTGGTGAGCCACGGCGCCGGCGTGACCGCGACGAGCGCGCCCAGGCCCGTGGTCGGATACGACGGCAACGGCGCGTTGGGGAACATGCCGAAGTTGTTGTTGATGAAGTTGCCGCCGAACCGCGGCGTGCCGAAGTCGCGGTTGGCGTCCTGCTTGCCGATCCGGAACCGGATCTTGTCGTCGAGTAGCGTCTGCTCGAAGAACAGCTCGGTGAGCTGGGTGTACGGATCGGCCTCGAGGTTGGTCACCGGCTGCGCCGACCCGACGCGGCCCTGGATGGTCTGGCCGTGGTTGTTCTGGCCCAGGACGTAGAACGTCCCGCCGTCCCACCACCCGAGCTTCTTGGTGTCGAGCGTGATCGCCGCGTCGACGTGGCCGAGCACCTCGGCCCTGCCGTGCGCCGTGAACGCCTCGCTCGCGTAGAACACGTCGAAGGTCACGCCGTGATCGGCGAGCCTTGTGCGCGCGCCTCCCCACTCGCCGGTCAGGTGATCGCCGTCGGCCCAGCTCCGCTCGGCCGGTGCCTCGGGCGCTGCCTCACGCGGCGCCGGCGCTGCCTCAGGCGGTGCCGGCGGCGCTGGCGCTGCCTCGGGCTCGGCGCGTGCGGGGTGCACCGGCCCTGCAAGTACGATCGCGCTCGCGGTCGCAAGCGCGATCCCCCGACCAAGCCGCATGTCGCCATCGTCTTCGATCCGGGGCCGCGCCGAAAGCGGTGGCGGCGGCGATCTGCCCCCGTGCGGAGCTCACGCCGTGATCGGGAAGCCGCGATGGCGCATCAGGGCGTTGGTATCGACGTCGCGCCCGCGGAACTTGCGGAACGCTTCTTCGGGCGAGATCGAGTTACCGACGCTCATGATCGATTCGTACAGCCGCTTGGCGGTCGGCTTGTCGTAGAACCCGGCCTCGGCGAACGCCTCGGCGGCATCGGCGGTGAGGGTGTCGGCCCAGATGTAGGCGTAATACCCGGCGGAGTAGCCGTCGCCGGAGAAGATGTGCCCGAACTGGGTCGGCCGGTGGCGCATCACGATCTCCGGCGGGCAGCCGATCTCGTGCATCGTGCGGTTCTCGAACTCGACCGGATCGATGGGCCGATCGGCCGGCGCGGTGTGGATCTTGAGATCGTAGATCGCCGAGGCCAGGTACTCGACGGTGGAGAAGCCCTGGTTGAAGTGCTTGGCCTTCTCGATCTTGGCCACGAGGGCGGCCGGGATCGGCTTGCCGGTCTGGTAGTGCAGCGCGAACTTGTTCAGGACCTCCGGGGTGCGCAGCCAGTACTCGTTGAGCTGGCTCGGGAACTCGACGAAGTCGCGCTTGACGTTGGTGCCGGCGAGCGTCGGGTAGTGAACGTTGGAGTTGAGGCCGTGCAGCGCGTGGCCGAACTCGTGGAACATGGTCTGGGCGTCGTCCCACGAGATCAAGACCGCGCCCTTGGCCTTCACGAAGTTGGCGTTGTTCGAGACGATCGGCGACGCCGGCTGCTGGAACGCCTCCTGCGTGCGGTACTCATTCATCCACGCGCCCGACTGCTTGCCGTCGCGCGCGTAGGGATCGAAGTACCACAGGCCCAGGTGCTTGCCGCCCTTCATCACCTCGTAGACCGTGATGTCGGGCTGGCACACCGGGACGTCGGTGACCCGGGTGAACGTGAAGCCGTAGAGCTGGCCGGCGGCCCACATCATGGCCTCGCGCATCTTGTCGAGCTGGAGGTACGGCTTGACCTCGTTCTGGTCGAGGTCGTACTTCGCCTTGCGGACCTTCTCGGCGTAGAACCGGTAGTCCCACGGCGCGATCTTGTCCCCCTTCGGGGAGGCTTCGCGCTGCCCGGCCTTCTCGGCGTCGGCGACCTGCTGCATGTCGGCGACCTCCTCGCGCACGCGCAGCACCGCGGCCTTCCAGACCTTCATGCTGAGCGCCATCGCCGCGTCCGGCGTCCTGGCCATGTTGTCGTCGATGATCCAGTGCGCGTAGCTGGGGTAGCCGAGCAGCTTGGCCTTCTCGGCGCGGAGCGCGAGGATCTCGGTGATCACGGGCTTGTTGTCGTGCTCGCCCGGGTTATCGCCGCGGCTGACCCACATCCGCCAGCCCTTCTCGCGCAGGTCGCGCCGCGTCGAGTAGGTGAGGAACGGCTCCATCGACGACCGCGTGTTGGTGATGAGCCACTTGCCGGTGAGCTTCTTGGTCTCGGCGGCCTCCCTCGCCGACGCCTTCAGGGTCTCGGGCAGGCCGGCGAGGTCGGCCTCGGTCTCGAGCACGAGCGTTCCGCCCTCCTCGTCGGCGAGCTCGTTCTGCGCGAACCTGGTGTAGAGCGACGCGAGCTTGCCGTTGATCTCCTTCATCCGCGCCTTGTTCTTGGCGCCCAGCGCCGCGCCCTGCCGCGCGAAGTTGGTGTAGACGACCTCGACGAGCCGGACCTGCTCGGGCGTCAGCTTGGCCGCAGCCCGGCCGTCGTAGACCGCCTTGACGCGGGTGAACAGGAGCTCGTTCTGCGTGATCTCGTCCTGGAACGCCGCCAGGATCGGCGCCATCTCCTGTTCGATCTGCTGCATGGGCCTGTCGTTCATCGTCGAGCGATAGACGTTGAACACGCTGCCGACCCGGTTGTACGGCCGGCCGGCGCCCTCGAGCGCCAGGATCGTGTTCTCGAACGTCGCGGGCTCCTTGGCGGCGCCGATCGCGGCGAGCTCGGCGCGCTGGAGATCCATCGCCTTCATCAGGGCCGGCTTGATCTCGGTGGGCTTGAACTTGTCGAACCGCGGGAAGCCGCCGTGCGGGCCGGTCCACGGCGCAAGAAACGGGTCGTCGGTCATGGCGGATCCTTTGGCGAACGAGAGCTTGTTGCGGAAGGCGGCGAGCACGGTCGCCGACGCGGTGATCTTCCAGAAGGTACGTCTCAGCATGGCAGCTCCTCGGCGGGACGATACCCGATCCATCGCAGTTCGCCGACTGAGCTTCACGCGGCCGGCCTTGCGACGGCCCGGGCGTCGCACCCTGTCCCTCGACGACGCGCGTCAGCGGCGCTTCACCGCTCGCCCGGCCTTGGCCCTGGCCCCAGGTCGCGCGGCCGGCTCGTCGTCCGCCTTGCCGGCTTGACCGATCATCGCCGGCCGGCCGGGCCACAGGCCGACGACGGCGAGCGGGATCGCCGGCCAGAGCAGCGGCGCCAGGAGCGGCTGCTTCAAGATCCCGACCAGCCAGAGCACCGCGATCGCGGCGAGCATGACGAGGCGACCCTGCGCGTAGCGCCGGCGCCTGGCGGCCGGCAGCACGAGGACCAGCACGTCGAACGGAAACAGCACGAGGCAGGTCTCGTTCCACCGCACGTAGGGCAGCGGGCTGATGATCGCCAGGAACGTCAGCACCGTGCCGAGCAGCACGTACGGCAGGATCGCCAGGGCCAGGCCGGCGCGCGGCAGCCGGCCGATCAGCCGGGTGATCCACGCCGGCGACGTGAGCAGGATGATCAGCAGCGCGAACCACACGCGCCCGCTCGGCCCGTCATGGAGGGGCGGATCGCCGTGGCGCTCGTAGATCGCGATCGGCTGGACCCCCCACAGCTTGGTGACCGCCTCGCGGAGGTACTGCGGCAGGAACATCCGCTCGTAGTAGGTCGGCACGCGATCGGTCACGCGGCCCATCGCCAGGTCGGTGATGACGAGCGGCACGCGCATGCCGTAGAAGCCCTCGCGGGCCAGATCGCGGAATGTGCGACCGTCGGTCGGCTCCGGCATCCCCGACAGCTTGCCGCCGGTCACGTCGTCGAGGATGTTGCGCACCCGCGTCGTGCAGTTGTCCCAGAAGTGATCGTAGGCGTAGTAGCGATTGGCATCGAGGATGTCGAACTCGAGCTTGTCGATCACCCGGTTTTTCTGCTCGGGGGTCAGCGGCAGCGGCTGGACCCAGATCGTGCGGTCGGTATACGTGTAGATCGACAGCATCTGGGCGACCGGCGACTTGCCGACCCAGAAGCTGCCGGTGCCGCGAAAGAACCCCCAGCCCATCCCCACCGGGTGCTGGAAGTCGCCGATGCCGTAGTTGTAGCACCGGTCGTCGCGCGGGTTGTCGTAGTGCACGCACAGCGCGATGTGGCCGTGGCGCTCCCAGATCAGCGAGCCGACGCCCATCGTCACGAGGACGATCACGGGCTTGGCCTCCTTCGCGATCACATCGTCGAGCTTGCCGAGCGCGCCGCGGATCGTGGCGATCTCGTCCGGCGTGAAGCCCTCGCGCTGCGCGTGCGCGGCAGGGGTGTGGAGCAGGGCAACGAGCAACGCGACCGCCAGGGCCGCGCCAGGGCGGGCCATCACACAGGGATGTGCTCGCGCCGGGGTGGCGCCCGTCCCCAGCCCCGCGCTTGATCGATCCCGCTCGGTCATCGTCGTGGGAGTTTGTTGTGGGCGCGCGCGCGGCGCAAGCGCATATGTGCGTGAACGCGACCGAGGCCACGGTCGTGCGCACGACCGCCTCGCCGGGGCCCGCGGAACCTAGCGGTACGGCTTGGTGCCGCCGTAGTCGACGACGTCGCTCATGTACTCGGGGCCGATCGGGATCGATTCCGGATCCTCGCAGAACAGCTCGACGAAGCCGCACCCGCTGCAGATGTAGCGCGCGATCAGGCCGCGCGGCCGCGTCAGGTCGAGCCCGCGCACCTCGGGGGCGCCGATCATGACGCCGATCTGCTGGCGCACGATCGAGACATCATAGGTCGCCGCCATCGGCGCATACATCGCGGTGATCGATCCGAAATCGGAGCCGAGCCACTTGTTGCCGACGTCGATGACGAACCGCTCGCGCGGGAACACCCGGATGAACCGCGTGCCCTTGCAGCGCGGGCACGGCACGTCCGGCCGGCGCGGCGGCGGCATGGGCGTGGTCCCGAGCTTGGTCGCGCACGGTCCACAGATCGTCTGCACCAGCTCCGGCTCGGTCTCGAGCCGCGCCGCATGACACAACTTGCAGGTCGCCATCGGCGCATTGTGGCAGGTGGGCTAAGGTCTCGCGATGCCAAGACTGCTCCGTCCGAGCGCGCGCCATGCTGCCCCCAAGGGACCGGTCGTCCTGGTCGTGATGGACGGCGTCGGGCGCGGCGCCGGAGACGAGGCCGACGCCGTCGCGATCGCGGCGACCCCCACGCTCGATCGGCTGTGGGTCCCCGGGCTGCGGGCCGAGCTGCGGGCGCATGGCAAGGCGGTCGGGCTGCCGAGCGACGACGACATGGGAAACAGCGAGGTGGGCCACAATGCGCTCGGGGCAGGCAAGGTCTATGCCCAGGGCGCGTTGCTCGTTGGCCGGGCGATCGCGTCCGGCGAGATCTTCCGCGGCCAGGTCTGGCAAGACGTGATCGCGCGCGGCGTGCAGGGCGGGGCCATCCACTTCCTGGGCCTGCTGTCCGACGGCAACGTCCACTCCCACATCTCCCATCTCGAGGCCATGCTGGCCGCGGCGGCGGCCGCGCGGTGCCGGAAGCTGTACCTCCACGTGCTGCTCGATGGCCGCGACGTGGCCCCGACCAGCGCCCTGGAATATATCGACCGCATCGAGCGGTATCTCGCCAACCTCAGGTCGAGCGGCCCCGGCATCGATGCCCGGATCGTCTCGGGCGGCGGCCGCATGCAGATCACGATGGATCGATACGAAGCCGACTGGCCGATGGTCGAGCGCGGCTGGCACACCCACGTCCTGGCCGCCGCGCCGGTGTTCGAATCGGCGACCGCGGCGATCGAGAGAGCGCGCGCCAATCATCCCGGCATCATCGATCAGGACCTCCCGCCGTTCATCGTCGCCCCGGCCGTCGCGATCGCCGACGGTGACGCCGTCGTGATGTGGAACTTCCGGGGCGACCGCGCGATCGAGATCTCGCGGGCGTTCGACGACCCCAGCCTCGAGGCCTTCGATCGCGTGCGGCGGCCGGATGTGCTCTACGCCGGGATGATGGAGTACGACGGCGACCTCCACATCCCCAGGCGCTTCCTCGTGTCGCCGCCCGAGATCGAGCGGCCGATGGGCGAGCTACTCGCCGCCACGGGCATCACCCAGCTGGCGATCTCGGAGACCCAGAAGTATGGGCACGTGACCTACTTCTGGAACGGCAACCGCAGCGGGATGTTCGACAGCGGGACCGAGACGTACCTCGAGATCCGGTCCGACAACGTCCCGTTCGACCAGCGCCCCTGGATGAAAGCCGCCGAGATCACAGACACCCTGGCGACCGAGCTACGGACCGGCAGGCATCGCTTCGCGCGGGTCAACTATGCCAACGGCGACATGGTCGGCCACACCGGCGCGTTCGACGCCACGGTGGTCGCGGTCGAGACGGTGGATCTGCAGCTTGCAAGGCTCGTGCGCGTCATCGACGAGCTTCAAGGAATCCTTGTAGTTACGGCCGATCACGGCAACGCGGACGAGATGTTCCAGCATGACAAAGCCGGCAAAGTCATGCGCGACCAGAAGACCGGTCAGCCCGTGGTAAAGACCAGTCACACGCTCAACCGTGTGCCATTCTTGATCTACGATCCTGCTCGCTCCGATCAGTACGACATCGATCCCGCGCGAACCCCCACCGCAGGCATCGCCAACGTCACCGCCACCTGCCTCGAGCTCCTGGGGTTCACCCCGCCTGATGACCTAGAGCCTTCCTTGTTGAGGTTTCGATGAACACCAACCCCGATCCCGCGCCTCCCTTTGCCGTCGCCCGCGAGGGCGGTAGCACCGAAACGTTTCGGTCGCCTCCCTCCCCCGCACCTTCGGCGGGCGGCACCAAGGCGCTGATCGGGCTCTTGCTCGCCGGGATGGCCGGCATGATCATCTTCCTGTTCGTCTACCCTTCGAAGAACGGCGGGATCCGGCCCGGCCCCCCGTCGGCCCACGCCGAGTGCGCCAAGGGCCAGCGCGACTGCCTCCCCGACGTCAACTACGTCGATACGACCGGCGTCGCGTACAACCACGACTCGCTGGCCGGCAAGGTCGTGCTCGTGAACTTCTGGGCGACCTGGTGCCACCCGTGCCAGAGCGAGATCCCCGATCTCTCCAAGGCGTACAACAAGTACAAGAGCAAGGGCGTGGTGTTCCTCGGCGTGATGACCGACTCCGTGGACGGCCAGCAGCTCCTCAACTTCCAGTCCGATTACGAGATGACCTATCCGGTCGTGCGGGCGAACTCCGATCTGAACGTCGCGTACAACTACCCGGACGCGCTGCCGACCACGTTCGTGTTCGATCGCGGCGGCAAGCAGGTCTACAGCCACGTCGGGCCGCTGCGCGAGCGCGATCTCGACTCGCTGCTCGATCAGCTGGTCGCGCAGAAGTAGCGTCTGCTGCTCGAGCCAGGCCTCGCCTAGAGCGAGAGCACGTGGCCTTCTTCGGGGCGCACGCGACCGCTCATGAAGTCATCGTAGACCCGGGCCACCGCCGCCTCCCCCGAGCTCGACGCCATGGTGATCCAGCCGCGCGACGCGTCCAGCATCGGGACGACGGAGCCGCGCCACGCCTCGGCGAGGCGCCGGCCGACCTCGGGCGCCGTCCACTGCTGGGTACGCCGCCTGATCCACATCGGGGCCAGGAACGGCACCCGCTCGGGCCCCGGCAGCTTGTCGTCCATGCGCTGCGGCTCCTGGTGCGTGCCTCCGACGGAGAGCGAGTGGCGGAGCGAACTGCCGAAATGGTGGTGGACGGCGGTCCGCAGCGCCGTGCTGCCGGCGATGTCGACGAACACCGCGCGCCGAGCGCTCGGCAGCGTGGCCAGCTCGGGATAGGTGACGACGCGCTCGTACAGCCCGAGCCCGCTCACGAACGCGGCGTTGGCTTCGGACGTCAGCCCCACGAGCTTGGGCCGCTTGCGGTCCGCGGACAGGACGAGCGCCATGCAGCAGGCCAGCTTGCTCGAGGCGCTCGACACCAGCGTGACCTCGGCATCGAAGAAGCCGTGCTCGCGAAGGTAATCGGCCAGGAAGAACGACGACGCGAACAGCGGCCTGACCACGACCTGCGCCCGCTCGGTGTCAGGGTGGTACTGCGGATCGCGGGCCGGGCGGAGGTACTGGTTGAACACGGCGTAGAGGTCGCGGCGATGCGGCGCCCCGTCGACGAAGCCGCTGGCGTCGGCCTGCTTGGGCGAAACGACCAGGTGCGACGACATCGGGAAGAAGCCGAAGAACCGCTCGCCGACGGAGACTCCTTCGGCCGCCGAGCGAACCACCGTCCCGAACCCCCACACCGGGATGCGCCCCCAGCCCGGCCGCGGCCCCGGGAAGAACTTCCAGTACGCGAGCGCGTCGCCCCACAGGGCGGAGGTCACGTTGTTCGTGGTGAAGCCGAACAGGTCGACGCGAAGCTCCGCCTCCCCCGGCGCCAGCGGGGCCCGCGGCGTCGTCACGATCTCGTGCTCGGTCAGGCGGTCGCGCCGGACGGCGAAGTGCGTGCTCTCCATCCAGGAGAGGGTAGACGATCGTCCGCCTCCCGGATCATCGATCCCCCTGCCGCCTTTTCCGCTCCCTCCGTCCCTTTCGTCCTCTCCGTCCCTTTCCGTCCTTTTCCGTTCCTTTCCGTTCCGCTTCCGTTCGGATTCCGTTCGGTTCCTTCCGGCCTTCGGTCTCCCAGGTATCACCGTGCGCTCGGGTACACTCTCGTACACTGGCGCACTCCCGACGGCCGCCCTCCGCTCACAGCACCTCGGCGATCTCCGAAGGTGCGAACAGGCCGAACATGCCGCCGGTGTGGAGGAACGCGACCGCGGCCCCGAACCGCGCGGGATCGGCGGCGAGCTCGGTCACGAGGCCGTGGAATGCCTTGCCGGTATAGACCGGATCGAGCACGACGCCGTCGCTGCGGCACACGTCGCGGATCGTCGCGAGCTCTTCAGGCCGGCTCTTGGCGTAGCCGCGGCCGACGTGGCCGTCGACGATCTCGATGTCGGCCTCGGTGACGTTCGCGCCGAGCTGCCAGCGCGCCTCGACGTCCGCGCAGATCCGGCCGATCGCCTCGACGAAGTACGCCCGGTCGTCGCACACGTTGATCCCGGCGACCCGGATGCCGCGCGCGGCCAGCCCGAGCAGCTTCGCGCCCAGGATCAGCCCCGCGCCGGTCCCGCCCGAGCCGCACGCATAGACCACGGTGACCGGGTGATCCGGCGCCGCGATCCCCTGCAGATCGTCCGCGAGCTCGTGCATCGCCCGGATGTAGCCCCAGCTGCCGAGCGCGTTCGAGCCGCCTTCGGGCACGACGTACGGCCGGTCGCCGGCCCGGCGCACCCGATCGGCCGCCTCGGCCAGGAGCTGGTTGCGATCGCGCCACGCCGACCGCGAGATCCACTGCAGCTCGGCCCCGACCAGCCGGTCGAGCAAGATGTTGCCGGTCGGGCCCGGCGGCGCCTCGGGGTCGTCGGTGCGCAGGATCAGGAGGCTCTTCATCCCGAGCTGCGTGGCGGCGAACGCGGTCGCGCGCGCGTGGTTCGACTGCTCGCCGCCGCAGGTGATCACGTGGGTGGCGCCCTCGGCGAGCGCCTCGGCCATCAGGTACTCGAGCTTGCGGACCTTGTTGCCCATGAGCTCGCTGCCGGTGTGGTCGTCGCGCTTCATCCAGATCTTCACGTGCTCGGCCTCGCCGCGCGGCTGGGCGATCTGTCCGTAGCGCAGCCAGTGCCCGCGCGTCGGCAGGTTCGCGAGGCGCACGCGGGGCGGCTCGCGGTCATGGAGAGGTTCCATCATGGGACAACTCTACCCCCAGACCCGATGCCCGAAACGGTGCCGGCGTACTCACCGTGCTCGCCGTGCTCACCGTGCCCTTGTGTTAGATCGACAGGGTGAAGCGCAGCGGATTCATCACGGCGCTGCTCGCCCTAGGGGCCAGCAGCGGCGCCCTGGCCAAGGCCTGGCCGACCCCGGCCGCCGGGGACTCGGCCTCGGGCGGCCCCGAGGTCCTGTTCACGTTCGACGATGGGCCCAGCCCCAGGACCACCCCGCTCGTCCTCGACACCCTCGCCGCCCACCACATCCACGCCGTGTTCTTCCTGGTCGGCGACATGGCCGGCAGCCGCAACCCCAAGGTCGCCGCGATCGTCCGCCGTATCCTGCGCGACGGTCACGTGATCGCGACGCACACCATGAAGCACAAGGATCTGTGCCGCGTGTCCGAGGCCGCCGCCGCCGTGGACCTCGACGACGGCAAGGCGACCGTCGAGCAGGTCGCCGGCGTGCCGACCGCGTGGTTCCGCGCGCCCTACGGCGTCCGCTGCAGCCAGCTCGAGCACCTGCTCGACGAGCGCCACCTGGCGCACTTCCACTGGGACCTCGATCCGCAGGAATGGAAGCACGGCGACGCCGCCCGCGCCGTCAGGTATGTCACCGGTGAGCTCGGCCGCGCCTACGGCCGCGACGTCCTGCTCATGCACGACATCAAGCAGGCCACCGTCAAGGCGCTGCCCGAGATCCTCACCTGGCTCGACGCCGAAAATGCCCGGCGCGAGAAGGCGCACCAGAAGCCGATCCGGACCGTCCAGGCACCCGCGCTCGCCGTCGAGCGCCTCCCCAAGGGCCTCGGCACATGGCTGGGCGACGCCACCGCGGGCGCCCGCGCCTTGCCCGCCGCGATCGCGAGCGCCCTGCCCTAGCCCTGCACCAGACGCGGTTCTCGCCGTCTCCGTCGACGCTGGATCGCGATCAGCGTATCTGGGCGGACGCCCTGATCGTGAACTCGTGAACCGCGGCGGCGCGGGCCGTGGTACGGTGCTTGCGCTTCTTCATGTTTCGGATTCGTCAATCGTATCGAGAGGATGTCGATCAGGTACTGGCGGTCGCCGAGCACCTCGACACCGTCAACCTGCCCGCCGACCGGGGGCACATCGAGAAGATCCTCGAGGGCTCGGAGAAGGCGTTCGCCGAGGCGGTCCCGGTCGTCGACCGCGAGTTCTTGTTCGTGCTCGAGGATCTGTCCAAGCAGCGCATCATCGGCACGTCGATGGTCTACGCGCAGCACGGCACCAAGCGCGCGCCGCACATCTTCTATCGCGTCGAGAACGACGAGCGCTACTCGGTCACGCTCGACAAGCACTTCGTGCACCCCACGCTCCGGATCGGCTACAACTACAGCGGCCCGACGGAGATCGGCGGGCTGATCCTCCTGCCCGAGTACCGGCGCAGCAGCGAGGCGCTCGGCAAGACGCTGTCGTACGTGCGGTTCTTGTTCATCCGCATGCACCGGCCATGGTTTCGCAGCCACGTGCTCTCGGAGCTGTTGCCGCCGCTCGAGCCGGACGGTACGTCGCGGCTGTGGGAGGCGCTCGGCCGCAAGTTCACCGGCCTCACCTACCAGGAGGCCGATCTGCTGTCGAAGGACAACAAGGAGTTCATCCACGCGCTGTTCCCCGATGATCCGATCCACACCGAGCTCTTGCCCGACGACGTTCGCGGGATCATCGGCCAGGTCGGACCGGACACCAAGGCCGTCGAGGGCATGCTGCGCCGGATCGGCTTTGACTACGCCGAGCAGATCGATCCGTTCGACGGCGGGCCGCACTTCATCGCGAAGACCGACGAGATCTCGCTCGTCCAGGAGGCCCGCGAGGTCTGTGTGACCACGGTCGAGCACGCCGACGGGGAGCGGCCGTGGGCGGTGCTCGCGGCCGAGACCGCGGGCCAGAGGCCGGCGTTCCGCGCGATCGGCGCGCGCGTGATCCCGATGAGCCACGACGCCGTCGGCATCACCGACGACGCGCGCCGGAGGCTCGCCGTGCAGGACGGTCAACGCATATGGCTCTGCTTCGGATGACCGCCGTCGTGCTCGCCGCGTGCAAGACCGCCGGGCCGACCCGGGCGCGGGTACGCGCGTGCTCGACGGAAGCCCCCGGGAGCGCACCATGAAGCGCGTGACCGGGCTCACCCGGGTGATCGTGCCGACCGCGCTGGCGGCGCTCGTCGCGCTGGGCCGACCGGGGCTCGCGGATCCGACGCGGCTGGTGATCGAGCCGGCCGGGTGGCGCGCCGATCCCGAGCAGGCGAGCGCGCTGGCGCAACGGTTCGCGGCGGCCGACCACTTCGGCGGGCTGCCCTCGGTGACCACCGCCGCCGAAGCCTACCTCGCCGATCGGCCCGGGGTCGCGCTGTTCGTGACCCGCGCGACCGCGACGCTCCCCGATCGGGCGCAAGCCGCGCACGCCACGCGGGCCGCGCTCGACGAGCTCCGCGCCAGCGCTCGGCGCACGTCGCTGACCGGCGGGGCGGCCCAGGAGCGCGCCTGGGCCGAACGCGTCGAGGTCGACGCCAGGCAGGTCACCGCGACGCTGTCGTGGAGCGACCCGGCGAGCCACACCGTCGAGATCGCGCGCGTGGTGGTCGCGAGCGACGGGACGCGCATCGTCGCGGTCACCGGGGAGTGCCTCGCCGGCGAGGCCGCGGACTCCACGCGCGTCGCCGCGTGCCAGGCGTGCCTGGCGACGCTCGATCCCGGGGTCGCCGCGGCCAGTCGCATCGCTCTCACGGCCGAGGCCCCGGCTCCCGCGTCCTCGGCGCTGTCCTCGGCCCCGGAGATCTCCGCGCCGCCGCCGGCCCCGGAGGGGACGCCGCGCGAGCCCGCCCGGTTCGACGACGGCTCGAAGTTCGTGATGCCACCGACGACGATCCCGCTGGCTCGGCCGGACGCCGACCGCCGGCCGATGCTGCTCGGGGCCGGCATCCTCGTGCTGGCCCTCATGTTCTGGTGGAATCGCCGCCGGCGCGACCGGTTCGAGCGCGAAGATCGCGGCGAGCCACCCGCGCGCAGGTCGCGCGACTCGCGCGACTCAGACGACGACGCCGACGACCTTCACGCCGCCGCGCGGGGTGACGACCCAGGCAAACCAGACAGGCCAGACAGGCAAGACCCATGACGGACGCCGCCCCCACCCTCGAGCCGATCCTGATCGTGGATGACGAGAAGAACATCCGCCGGACCCTGCGCATGGTCCTCGAGGGCGAGGGCCACGTCGTCCACGAGGCCGGCTCGATCCCCGAGGCCAACGTCGTGCTCGAGCGCGATCCGGTCGACCTGATCTTGCTCGACGTCAAGCTCGGCGACGACAACGGCCTCGAGCTCCTGCGCACGCTCAAGGCGCGCGGCGAGGACGGGATGTCGTCGCGCACCTCCGAGATCCCGGTCGTCATGATCTCCGGTCACGCGACGATCGAGGACGCGGTCGCGGCGACCCGGCTCGGGGCGTTCGACTTCATGGAGAAGCCGCTCGATCGCAACCGCGTGATGGTGACCGCGCGCAACGCGCTCGAGCGCCGCAAGATGTGGCGCGAGGTCCACGATCTGCGGCGCGCCGTCGACGCGCGCTGGGAGCTGCTCGGCGGCACGCCGCCGATGACCGACCTGCGGCGCCAGATCGCCAAGGTCGCGCCGACCCGCAGCCGCGTGCTCATCACCGGCGAGAGCGGCACCGGCAAGGAGCTGATCGCGCGGGCGATCCACCGCAACAGCAGCGTGTCGGCCGGCTCGTTCGTCAAGGTCAACTGCGCCGCGATCCCGCCCGAGCTGATCGAGAGCGAGCTGTTCGGCCACGAGCGCGGCGCGTTCACCGGCGCGATCGCCAAGAAGCGCGGGCTGTTCGAGGTCGCCGACGGCGGCACGATCTTCCTCGACGAGATCGGCGACATGGCGCCGTCGGCGCAGGCCAAGGTGCTGCGCGTCCTGCAGACCGGCGAGTTCACGCGGGTCGGCGGCGAGAAGAGCCTGCGCACCGACTGCCGCGTCGTGGCGGCGACCAACCGCGACCTCGAGCAGATGGTCAAGGAGGGCACGTTTCGCGAGGATCTGTACTTCCGGCTCAACGTCGTGCCGATCCGCTCGCCGGATCTGAAGGAGCGGGCCGATGACGTGCCGCTCCTGGTCGAGGCGTTCGTGCGCGAGTGCTGCGACGAGAACGGCCTGGGCTACAAGCCGGTCGACGAGCCGGTGCTCGAGCGGCTCAAGCAGTACGACTGGCCGGGCAACGTGCGCGAGCTGCGCAACGTGGTCGAGCGGCTCGTGATCATGTCCGACGACGTGATCCGCGAGAAGGATCTGCCGCCGTACCTCGGCGGCCCCCGCGCGCCGGGCCAGCGCGCCGCGACCGCACCGCCGACCGCCATCGATCTGGGCCGCTACGCCGGCAAGAGCCTGCGCGAGTTCCGCGAGGAGGTCGAGTCGGAGTTCATCCGGATCCGGCTCGCCGAGTTCGAGTGGAACATCTCCCGCACCGCCCAGGCGCTCGGGATCGAGCGCACCAACCTGCACAAGAAGCTGCGCGCGCTCGGCATTCACCGCGGGGAAACCAGCGGCGGCGGCGACCATGACTAGCCTGCTTCCTGCTGCTACGAAGCTCCAACCTGCGGTCCCGGAGCGACCGCCAGGGCGACCGCGGGCACGCGCGCTTGCGGGCGCGGGTCTGGGCTCGTCGCTCGTCTGTTGACCACCGTATCACGATGACCGGCGGTGCCATCCCCACGACGGGCCGACGCCTGATCCACCCGGCCTGGGAATCTAGCTCGCGCCGCAGCCCAGCCCGCGCCGCTGCGCTGCGCGTTGACGTCGCGCGGGAGGACCGAGCGACCGTTCAGGGAGGGACCGCCCGCGCCAGCGCATCGTCGTGCAAGGCGGTGGCCGACCGCCGGCGACGAGGTCTCGCGGTCATCGTCGGCTTCGTCGGGATCGCGATCCTCGCGTGCACCTCGCTTCGCGCCGATGCCGCACCGGCCGGTGCACGGGAGCCGACGCCGGGTGTCCCCCCAGGTGCAACGTCGGATGCGATGCCGCGCGCGGCGGCGGGTGCCATGCTCGACGCGCTCGGAGCCGATGCCCCGCGTGAAGTCGAACGTGCGGTCGCCGCGATCGTGCAGCAGCCCGCCGCGCAGGCCGACCCCGACGCCCTGTTCGCCGCGGCGCGCGCCTGCGAGGACAAGCTCCTCGATCCCGGGCGCGCCGTCGCGATCTACGAGCGCATCGTCGCCGATCACCCCTCCGCGCGCGTGGCGACGGCCGCGGCCCGCCGGATCGCCGTGCTCCGCGCACAGCTCGGCTCGCACGGCGAGGGAGCGACCCCCGCCGCCGAGTTCGCCCAGCTGGTCGCGCACGCCGATCAGCGGCCCGCCGCCGCGGTGATCGGCGATGCCGAGCGCCTGGCCGCCGCCGCGTGGCCCGGTGCTCCCGCCGCGGCGCTGTGGCTCGCCGACTGGCTGCGCCGCTCGGGCCGCCTCGCCGAGGCCCAAGCACACTACGCGACGGTCACCGCCCGCTGGCCCCAGACCCCCGAGGCCCTGGCGGCGTCGCGCGAGGGCGCCGGCTGCGCGCTCGAGGCCCACGCCTGGTCGCTCGCCGAGACGCTGGCCCAGCGCCTGCCGGCGACCGACGATGCCGAGCGGGCGTCGCGCGATGATCTGCTCGTCTCCGCCGCGCGTGGCCGCCGCCGCGATCGCTGGTACGCCCTGGCATGGCTCGCCATCCTCGGCGTGTTCGCCGCCCTGCTCGGCTCGCTCGCCCTGGCCATGCGGCACAGCCCGCGCGGCCAGCGCTGGTCCGTCCTGCGCCCGCCGATCGAGGCCGTGTTCTTCGCGCCCGTGGCGGCCGTGTTGATCGGCGTCGCCTTCACCGCGCATCGCCTGATCGCCCCCGCGGTCACCGTGATCGCGACCGGCGGCCTCGCGCTCACCTGGCTGTCGGGTGCGACCCTCGAGCGCCTCCGCGCCACGGACCGCCCCCATCGGCTGCGTGGCGTCGCCCACGCCATCGCGTGCGTCATCGGCGTCGCCGCGCTGGCCTACATCGCGCTGACCCGCGACCACCTGCTCGACCTCTTGATCGAGACGGTGCGCCTCGGCCCCGAGAACTGATTCGTGAGGTGGCGACGCCGAGGATGGGGGGCGAGGCGGCACCATGCTAGCTTGAGGCATGACCACGTGGCGTTGCCGGGTCGATGCCAGCCCGCCTTGCAGCTGGGATGCACACAACTTCAAGCACTTCCCATTCTCAGGCATGACCCGCGAGCACACGCGACCCCCCAACCCAGCGCGTTATCTCCCCGGCTTTCATGCCGCGCGGATCCAGGCGCTCGAGACCGAGACGGCCCGAGAATCGGCTGAACTGTGTGAGCGTCTGCCGTCAAAGACCGAATACCTACGCGACCAGCGCGAGATCGTCGGCTGGGACCTGGGTCAGGACGCGACGCTGTCCTTTGTCGAGTGCGCTGGCGGAGACGTCGCACGAGCCTTTCATGGCCGGCCCATGTGCCTCGACAACCTGAAGGCACGCAGAGGTCGAACATCATGATCGCCGTGGAGTCGCAGCTTGCAGACCGACGCCGCGCGCGCGTGTTCTTCCGGACGTTGCCATCGGAACCGGGGACCGCCGGCACGGTGGCGAGTGCTCGCTACTGGGATGATGAGGACCAAGCCCGCGAACCTGTGCTGCGAAGCATTCTTTCCCAGGCGAACCTCAGGGCCATTGCCTACCCGACACTCGGGCACCGCGATGTCCTCCAGGTCTTCTTCAAGACGGACGGCACCGACGACCTGACCTTTGCGTGTGTCCTCGTGAGCGGCGCGCGTCTTCGGGACATGCTCGAGCATTCATCGCCGATCGTCGAAGGCTTTGCCTTGCAGGTCTTGCCCGGCGAACAGCTCAGCATGGAAGGTGTTCGTGCTGGACTACAAGCATGGATCGAGCGCTGCTTTCCGGACGTGGTGCTACCGAGCATGACCGTCGAACGCTGGACCGGTCCAGAAGGTATTCTGTACGAAGTGCTCGAGTTGTTGCTCTCGGGGCCGCCCCAGATCGCTGAGCTTGCGCAAGCTGCCGAGGGCTCGGAGGATGCCTCAACCGAGCTGCAACCTGATCCCAATATCGCCCAACCACCCTACGAGGTAGCGGCGTGACCAGCTACGATCTGCTCGTCGATCCGCAGCGGCTCCTCCGGATCCGCTTCCTGGATCCCGTGCGGAGCACCGAACAGACCATGGTCGCGTTGACCTGCGCCTACGTTCCTGCGCGGGGTTCGGATGGCAAACCTCGGGTCGCGATCGAAATCGTCGTCGACCCCGCGATGCAGAATCCAGCCGTTCCTTACTACTGCGATCCTCAGAGACTACAGCACCACGTGATCCCTCCGGGTCACCTGAGAGGGATCCACCCTTACCTCGCTGCGTGACGTCACATGGCGCCGACCACGAGGCTCCGATCAGATGCGCGCGAGGCGCGTGGCAGGGTCAGCGCGCCGGGTCGCGGGCGCGGTCGGGGTGGCGGCACCACTCGCTCCACGAGCCGACGTAGAGCTTGGCGCCGTGGAGGCCGGCGCGCTCGAGGGCCAGCAAGGTGTGGCAGGCGGTGACGCCCGAGCCGCAGTGGATGATCGTCTGCGCGGGCGCGACGCCGTCCAGCGCGGTCGCGTAGAGCGCCCGAAGCTCGTCGGCGGTCTTGAACGTGCCGTCGGCGCGCAGGTTGTCGGCGTACGGAGCGTTGCGCACGCCCGGGATGTGGCCGGCGACCGGATCGAACGGCTCGCTGTCGCCGCGGTAGCGCACCGCGGCGCGGACATCGATCACGCGGCGGCCGGCGTCGCCGCGGGCGTGCTCGACCTCGTCGATGTCGGCGCGCTCGCGCACCAGCTCCGTGCACGGATAGGGCGGCTGGGGCGCCGGCGCCGGCTCGTCGGTGGTCAGCGCGAAGCCGGCGGCGAGCAGCGCGGCCAGCCCACCGTCGACCACCTGGACGTCCTGGTGGCCCATCGCCCTCATGAGCCACCAGAAGCGCGCCGCGGCGTTGGCGCCGTTCTGGTCGTCATAGGCGACGACGCGCGAGCTCGGCGTGATGCCCCACCGCCCGAGGGTGGCGGCGAAGTCGTGCACGCTCGGCAGCGGGTGACGCCCGCCGTGCGCCGGATCGGGCGCCGGCGCCGCCAGGTCGCGCTCCAGCTGGGCATGCCGCGCACCTGCCAGGTGGCCTGCGCGATACGCCTTGGAGTCGGCGCGGCAGTCGACGATCACGACATCCGGGAGCGCGGCCAGCTCCCGGGCAGAGAGAATGGGATCGAGGGACATGCCGGGTAGTCTATCGCCGGCCGGGCGCAGGTCGCACGCCGGTTGTCCATCGAGCGATCCGCGCGCGCACCCTCGTCCTCGTCACGCCGCCGAAACCGTGTACCCTTCCAGCCGTGCGCCGCGGACGGATCCTGGCCATCAAGTGGGGCATGAACCCGAACTCGTCGAGCCTCGGCGTCGACGTGACGTTCTTGCTCGTCGGCGCGACCGTACTCGCGGCGGTCACGCCGCTCGTCGGTGCGCTGCTACGCTGGCGCCGGCCGATCCCGGTCGATCCGCCGCCGGATCGACCCAGCTGATCCACTCGGTGCTGGTCCAGGCCGACGCCATCGCTTGTTCTCGAGCCTCGCATGGCAACGCCGACGCGC